>Ga0209456_10000854_pt1 | contig 15421 bp, 14 predicted proteins | sample COG_11_FD_184755 | JGI IMG/M metagenome (GOLD analysis project Ga0209456, IMG submission 184755) | Pelagic marine sediment microbial communities from the LTER site Helgoland, North Sea, for post-phytoplankton bloom and carbon turnover... | ecosystem: Environmental > Aquatic > Marine > Neritic...
GCGTTGACGACCTTCTTGATCTTGGTGCGCATCAGGGAACGCAGGCCCATGTTGTGCTTGCGGGTCTTCTCCGCCTGGCGGGCGCGCTTCCTGGCTTGTTTGATGTTTGCCACTGGTTTTTCCGTGTCCTGCTCTCAAAGAGCCGCGTATTATTCGTGCCCTGAAGGGGATTGTCAATGACTACTCGCGCAGTCCCGCGCAAACGACCGAAAAGCGGTCTAAATGACTGATTTTAAGACTTTTTTAGGCTAAACTGCGCTTGCAGATGACGACCAAGAAACGCACCTCCGGACTAAAGCTGGCCATAAAGACCTCGGTCGTCAGCGGCATGACCCTGATTTCCCGAATCCTGGGCTTGCTGCGGGACATCGTGTTTGCACGCTACTTTGGTGCGTCGCTGGTCATGGACGCGTTCCTGGTCGCCAATCGCATCCCGAACATGCTGCGGCGTTTTTTCGCCGAGGGCGCCTTCTCGGCGGGTTTCGTTCCGGTCATGGCGCGCTACCGTGAGAAGCACAATCACGAGGAGGCGCGGGAGTTCGTCGATGCCGTCGCCGGGACCTTCGGGATTCTGCTTTTTCTCATCACATTGGCCGGCGTCATCGCGGCGCCGCTGCTGGTAGCGGTCGTTGCACCCGGTTTCATCGGCGACGATGGGCGATTCGAACTTTCCACGTTGATGGTGCGGTTCACGTTCCCGTACCTGTTCTTCGTATCGCTGACGGCGTTCGCGGGCGGCATCCTGAACACCTACGGGCGATTCGGCGTGCCCGCCTTTACGCCTGTCATCCTCAATATCGTGCTTATTTCGGGCGCCGTGTGGCTGTCACCGATGCTCGAGGAGCCGGGTATGGCCCTGGCATACGCCGTATTCGTGGCCGGCTTGCTGCAGTTGCTGTTTCAGCTGCCGTTCCTCGCGAAGATCCAAGCCTTGCCCCGTCCCAAATGGGCCATCGGCCACGAAGGCGTGAGGCGCGCAATGAAACTCATGCTGCCTGCCATCTTCGGTTCGTCGGTCGCGCAGGTGAACGTATTGCTGGGTGGCATCATCGCATCGCTGCTCGGCGTCGGGAAGATCAGCCTGCTGTATTACTCCGATCGTCTCATGGAGTTTCCGCTGGGTCTCTTCGGTATCGCCCTGGCGACCGTCACCTTGCCTTACCTGTCGCGCCAATATGCGAGCGAATCGCACGAGGAGTTTTCCGCGACACTCGACTGGTCCATGCGCCTCGTAACCTTGGTTGCGGTGCCGGCGGCGATTGGACTCATCGTTCTGGCCGATCCGCTCGTTACGACGATATTTTACGGCGGCGTGTTCACGGCCGATGATGTGAGCATGACCGCGCTGGCTCTGCAGGCGTTCGCAATCGGGCTCATCGGTTTCTCGTTCGTCAAGATTCTCGCGCCGGCCTATTTTTCGCGCGAGGATACGCGTACGCCCGTCAAGATCGGCCTCATCGCGCTGGCCGTCAATTTCGGGCTTAGCGTGATCCTCGCCTGGTACCTGACATCCATCGGCTTCAAGGGCAGCCATGCAGGGCTGGCGCTCGCGATCTCCGTGGCCGCGTTACTGAATGCCTGGTTGCTGTACCGTGGACTGCGGAGGGCCGGCGTCGTGCGGCACGCGTCTGGATGGCTGGCATTGTTGCTGCGAGTCGCTGTGGCCAACACGGCGATGTGCATTGTGCTCTTGCAGTTACATCGCTCGGTCGACTGGTGGATCGCGGCGGCGTCTGGTATGCGAGTCTATTGGCTCGGCGTATCGGTCGTCGCTGGTGCAGCGGTGTATTTCGTGGCACTGCTCGTCCTCGGCATGCGACCATCGCAATTCAGAATGAGGGGCGGGTGACATGCGTCTCGTCAGACATCTTTATGACCTGCCTTATGATGAACTTGCCGATGGCAGTGTCGTTACGATTGGTGCTTATGACGGTTTGCACCTCGGTCACGAGCAACTGTTACAGCGCGTGCTGAATGAAGCCCGTGCGTCAGGTCGTCCCGCCGTCGTGATGAGTTTCGAACCCACACCCAAGGAATTCTTTTCGGCTGAACGTCCTCCCGCCAGGTTGATGCGGTTTCGCGAGAAATATGAGGCCCTGGCTGACCACGGCATCGATATCTTCTATTGCCCGCGCTTCGATCCGGAAATGCGTGGTATTGCAGCCGACGCGTTCATCCGCCGTATCCTCGTTCACGGACTCAATGCCAGGCATATCGTCGTCGGGGACGATTTTCAGTTTGCGCGCAAACGCGAAGGCGGCATTGAGCACCTGCAGCGCGCCGGCAACGCGCTGGACTACGTCGTTGAGAGAGTGTCCAGTGTCGTCGTTAAGGGCACTCGTGTCAGCAGCACGGCGATTCGCGAAGCGTTGGCCGCAGGCGATGTCGAGCGTGCCACCGAGTTGCTCGGGCGGCCGTATCGCATGTCCGGAAAGATCGTCAAAGGGCGCCAGGTTGGCCGCGCCCTCGGGTATGCGACGGCCAATGTCGATCTGCGCAGGCGGCAGAGCGCTGTACAGGGAATCTACGCCGTGCGTGTCCATGGCCTGCCACAGGGGATCGTCGACGGGGTCGCCAGCGTGGGCACGCGTCCAACCTTCGACCTCGAGAAACCCATCCTCGAAGTGCACCTGTTCGACTTCGATGAAGATATCTACGGCGCATACATCCACGTCGAGTTCATCTCACACATCCGGGCCATAGAGAAATTCGCTACGGTCGACGAACTGGTTGCGCAGATGGACATTGACGCAGACAATGCACGCTTCGCACTGGCCGAACACGGGAAGAGGGCTTGAGTACAGAAAATCCGACAAGTTCCGGAAATGCACGATTCGTGGCGTGGATGGTGGTCGCGCTGGCTATCGTGCTGGCAGACCAGCTCACGAAGTGGGCGATTATCGAATGGATGCCGCTCTATGACCACGAGCCGGTCAATTCCTTCATCAGTATCACGCACCAGCAGAACACCGGCGCGGCGTTCAGCTTCCTGGCCAATGCTGGCGGTTGGCAACGCTGGTTCTTCGTTGTCCTGGCGACAATCGTGAGTGCGGTCATTGCGGTCTGGATCTGGCGGATCCGCAGCGAAGGGCAGAACCTGTTGTCGGCGGGCCTCGCGCTCGTGCTGGGCGGCGCGATCGGCAATCTCATCGATCGCGTCCTGCACGGTTACGTCACCGACTTCATCGAGGTAAGGTTCTCGGGTGTGCCGTTTTTCGATCCGTTCCCGTCGTTCAATGTAGCGGACGCCGGCATCTCTGTCGGCGCCACCCTGTTGATCATCGACGCGCTGTTCTTCGCTTCAGCGCGGGAAGAAGCGACCTAGCGCTGACGCGTCCAGCAGTCGGTGTAAGGATCGGAATCCTTGTTACCGTTGCCGCTAATCTCAAACCAGGCGCACCTGGTTTGCTCTTCGTCGTTCGGTTGGTAGGTCGCTCTCGCGGTGAAATCGTTGGCCAGGTTAGGGTTGCCCTGAACCGTGATGCGATAGGTTTCGGAGTCGGTTAAGTCCGAGGCGAAGCCGAGTAGCGCCAGGTCGTCTGTAAACGTCTGGTTCTGCAGGTAAAATTTCTCCTGGTTCGTGGCCAGTTTCAGTAGCGCTGCTTTCGCTTCGTTGCGCTTCGCGCGCGCCACGTACTCCCGATAGTTGGGGTACGAGAGCGCCGCAAGCATGGCGACGATGACCACGACGATCATCAACTCCAGGAGCGTAATACCCGCCATCTTTTTACGCATGTGCATGTTCATATTCCTGTTTCAAACGAAGGCCAAAGGGCTTTAATCAATGCCATCCTGGGTCCACAGCGTGCGCACCGGGAAGTTCTGGTAGCCCGGATCGAAGCATTCTACACCGACACAGCCTACCGGCGCAGGCGCACACTCGTCGCCCGTGCAATTCGGGTCCGTCGGGCTCGGGAAGAAGAACGTCGGTTTCGGTGCGATACCGCCCTGTTCGAGTCGTGTCACTCGAGCGTCGTCGGCAGCTTCGGGATCCAATGTGACGCCGTAACCGAGATCGATGATCGGGTCACCGTTGACGACGTCGACTCTGTACAGGCGATTGACACTGAGGCCGGCCTGGCAAGGATCGGTGGAGTTAACGGTTGGCTCCATCGTCACGAAATAGACGGCATTGTCGAAGGTCCGCGAGTCGGAAAGTACCTTCTCGTTCGGCGGCAGCGTGAACTTCCAGCCATTGCTGTCGTCCGGCATAACCGTACCAAAAGCGCCCGATACCTCGATCAGGTCTTTGTCCTCGATGATCGTATAGTTGTCGTACTCAGCCTGAGTCATGCGCGTAAACAGGTAGGGATCGCGTATCGAGTAGAAGCGATCGTCGGCGCCATTATCTAGCGGATGCGCGCGATAACCGCTACCAATGTTGATAGCGAGGAAGCGACGATCCAGACGCTTGTCGGCGAACATTGCTACATCGGGCGTTGTATACAGGCGCCGAGTCTCGGCAGGTGTCGGGCTGGAGATGCCCTCGGCGCCGAGTCTTGCAATAACGCCACCTGCGACGAGCTCGTAAGGCTTATTGCCGTTCGTGATGTCGAAGCGCCACACCTGGCCGCCCAGGTCAGCCGCGTACATGCGGTCTGCCAGGCCGTCACCGTTGAGGTCAATGACACGAACGCTACCGGGTATTGAACGGTTCATCTTGTCATGACTCAGATCGGCGAAGCCGTCCTTGCCTGCGCGCCAGATCCGGTCGCCTGTCTCGAGATCGAGCATCATGATGCCGGCGCCGGTTGCATCGTCCGATGCGGGATGCGCCGGTGCGTCATGCACTGTGTCGTAGCCTCCACCAACAACGACGACCGCATCTTGCGGGCTCGTGTGGATACCGCTGTCGATGTCGATCTTGGCTACCACCGGTGCTGACCAGGTCTGGCCAGTTTCCGGGTAGGTCTTGACCCAGCGCAGTTTTGGAGCGTCAGGATCGGTGACCTCGACCATGTAGTAGTTGTCACCACCGCGGCGCATGCCGAACAGCAGGTAAACGAAATCCGTGCCGGTTTCGATCACGCCGTCGTTATCCGCGTCGTAGACCACGGGAATGACGTCGCCGTCCAGGCCGTAGTTCTTGTAGTCGACATTGTCGTTGACGTACAGCTCGTTGAAGTTGGCCAGCAGCTCGCGCGGCACGAAGGACCACTTCTCGACGCCACCATCGGCGTCGATCGCGTGCAGGTAGCCGTCGTTAGTGGCGCTGTAGATAATGACTTCGTATGTCCCGTCGGGCTGGCCATAGACAACCGCGGCCGGCTGCGCGTGCAGCGTGTCACCCATTGCGTTGCGGGAATCGTCGGTGGAGCCGTCGTTGTCTTCGTCCTTGACATCCATGCCGCGCGCCCAGTCGATCAGTTTGGACATCGTGGGTTCGCCCGCGACGCCCGACAAGCCGAAGTCGTCGAGCACAAACGATGCCAGATTGCCGGTCGAAAGCGCGTTCGACGGAGTTGTCAGGTTGCCCATGGAATTATTCGTGTAGACCTTGCGCAACGCCGCAGGCGGCAGGACATTGGCTGCACCACCGCTGTAGACGTCAGCACCATCAGGACCCGCTTCGTTCTGCCAGAAGTTCTTGGACGAATCAGCGAAAAAACCTGTATCCGGATCGATAGCGTTGTTTTCCAGCGCGTCCTCGATATTGGCGTCCTTGAGCAGGTACTTCTTCATGTTGCCCGGCCAGTGGACTTCGTCCTGGGCCCTGAATACCGACACGTACAGGTTGTTGAGGTGCTGCGTGCGATTGAACGCGTTGACGGCAACGGCCGGCGCCGTGAAGGATATGTCGCGATTGAAAATGTCGCTCGTGATCTCGGTCAACGCCTTGGTGAGTTCCGCAACGTTGTTTGCCGCGAAATACTTGCCACCACCGGCGTCCGCCGTTTCCTGTAGCAACGGGAAGTCGACCGCAAAGCCAATCGTATAAGTGGTAGCCGTTTGTACGCCGTCGACCGTCGTATTGAGATCGGCATTGGCAAGGTACTCGGCGACATCGTCGAGGCAGGCGCCGTCAGTGCCACTGTCTCCCGAGCAGGAGCCGCGACCGGTTGCGTCGTAGTAACCGGGCAACGTGGGAACGTCCCAGTAGGCGCCCGTGTCCTCGGTGGGTTCGCCGTCAGTCAGCAAGACGACGAAGTTCTTCGAGCAGGAGTATTCAACGGGCTGCTCGTAGACCATCGGCTCGCTGGTGGCCAGCGCGACTGTGTCAGTATCTTCGTCCTCGCCGTAAATAGCCGACATGCCGCGCAGGTACAAGGCGGCCTCGTACATCGTCTCCGACAGAGGCGTCCAGCCAGATGCCGGCAGGGCATCGACAGTATCGTTCAACGCGACCCGGTTGCCGTCAAGGTCCTTGAGCGCCTGGACGACCGTGCCGCCTTCGCTCCAGTTAAACCACATGAAGCCCACGTTGACGTCGTTCATCGAACCCAGCACGTTCTTGGTCACGGCCTGTACGATGTCGGTCTTGCGCATGTCCTCGCCCGCGGGATTGTGGTGCCAGTTGAGGTAATTCGGATCGTACATCGTGACGATACGATGCGTCGGCCTGACGCCCCAGTCGACTTCACTGCTGGAATCCGATATATAAGGAGCTACGTTCGAACCGATGCGCGCATAGGGCTCGGTTTCTGCAGTCGCACCGTATCCATGCACACCGGAGTCTGCTTCGCACTCAACGGCTTTATCCTGCTGCGATTTACTGGGCGTGCGCCACTTCCAGACGCCTTTCCAGTTGGTCCGGTACATGGCCATCGTGTCCGTGTACGAGCCCGCGTCAGCGATCTGGATGAGGCCCTGCTGGCAGACAAAAGCGCTCTTCTCAATCTTGTATTGATCGCCGCAGGTCGGGATCGTGCTGCCCGTCGTCCAGTAGTACTTGTCGCTTTCGCAGCCGCCGCTGTAATCGATGCTGGAGTCGTAAGGCGGCTGGGTCGAAACCTCACCGGTCATACTTCCCGAGGAGTCGAGAATGAACAGCAAGTTCGGTTTTGCCGCAATACTCGTACCTGGCGTCGACAGTAATAGCTCGACATCGTCGGCCCAAACCGGCGATGCGAGCGTCAGTGTGAGCAATAGTCCTGCACCAGCAGCCCAAGCGGCGCGTATCCTGGACATAGTCATTGTCCTTACCTCTTTCAGTCAATCCGTGACCTGATCGCTCAATCAGTCACAAACAAAAATATGTCATTACCGACTTATATCTATTTTTGTGACGGTATTTGTCTCTGTGTCATAGCTCACCAGCGCATAGCTCTTGTCGCTACGCTTGATGGTGGAAAATTCCCTCCTGAACTCTTCGAATTTGACAGCTTTGCCATTCAGCGCGAACTTTGTGTTCGGCGTCAGACGTGCTCTCTTATGCTCGCGATCGCATTCCCCTGCGCATGGTTTGAACGTCATCGTGCCGTTCACCGTCGCGGGAAGGATGATATCGCCAGCCGAAGTCTCGACGGCGTCGGTCAATGCGAACGCCGGCTGACAAAGCAGCACTATCATTGCGATCAGAACTTTGCGAATAGTCATCTTCATTACTCCCTGTCATTCAGACAGACCTTCACCAAATTATCCGGGTTCCGGGCCTGAAAGGCCCGGAACCACTACTCAATTAGTCGATCCCGTCCTGCGTCCAGAGCGTGCGAACCGGGAAGTTCTCGAACCCTGGGTCGAAACACTCGACGCCCACGCAGCCGATCGGCGGCGGTGCGCAATCGGCGCCGGTGCAATCCGGATCTTCGGGGCTCGGGAACAGGAAGCTCGGCGACGGTGCGATACCACCCTGATTCAGAGCGGTGACGCGCTCGTTGTCCTCCTGTCCCGCCACGATGCTATCGAGATCGGCAATGGGGTCGCCGTTGACCACCGACACCCTGTAAAGGAAGTTACGGCCGGTACCCGCGGAACATGCTGCTGCGCCGACTGCATCCGGCGAGAAGGCGACAAAGAAGATCTCGTTGTTGAACGTGACCGAGTTCGAGAAGACCTTCTGATCGGCAGGCAGCGTGAATCGCCAGCCACGTTTGTTTGCCGGAATTGCCGTGCCCGTTGTGCCGCTGATCTCGATGAGTTCCGCGTCAGTGACAGGAGTAAAGGCATTGAATTCCGCCTGCGTCATGTTGCTGAACACCCTCGAGTCGCGGATCGAATAGAAGCGATCAGCGTTCGAGTCATCCAACGGGTGCGAGCGATAGCCACTGCCTATACTGATCGCCAGGAAGCGACGATCCTGGATGTTGTCCGTGAATATCGAGATATCCGGCGATGTGTAAAAGCGTCGCGTATCGGCAACCCCAGGTGAACCCAGGCCTTCGGCACCGAGCTGTGCGACCACACCGCCCGCGACCAGTTCGTCCGGAATATTGCCATTCGAAATGTCGAAGCGGAAGATCTGGCCGCCCATGTCGGCGGCGTACATTCGGTCGGCGAGGCCGTCACCATTGATATCGATGACCCGTACCTGTGTTGCAATCGCACGGTCCATCTCGCGGTCGGTTCTAGATAATTCGAGGTTCGCGTCAACGTCGGCACCAGCACGCCACAGGATATCGCCCGTCTGCAGGTCGAGGAAAAAGATGCCGGCGCCCTCGGTGTCTGCAGAGGCGGGATGCGCAATCGTATCGTGCACGGTGTCATAGCCACCACCGATGACAACGACGGCCTTGTCATCATTAAGCGAGGGGTCGTCAATATCGACACGAGCTACCGTTGGACGCGACCAGGACTGGCCAAATCCCGGCGCGCTGACACGCCACTTGAGCTTCGGACTGTTGCGGTCCGTCACGTCGAGCGCGTAATAGGCTTTGCCACCGCGGCGCATGCCGAAAATGATATACACAAAGTCGCCATCCGCCTGTTCGACGATGCCGTCTCTGTCGCGGTCGGCGACGACGGACACGATGTCACCGTCGATGCCATACTGCTTGTCGGCCGAATCCGGGTTGAAGAACAGCAAGGGCAGGCGAGGCAGCAGTTCTTTCGGAACGAAGGCCCAGAGTTCCTGGCCATTCGAACTGTCAATCGCATGCAGGTAACCATCATTGGTCGCCGTGTATATCGTCATGTCCGGGTTCTGCGCGTCGCCGCCATATACGATAGCCGCCGGCTGCGAGTGCAGCGGGTCACCCATCGCCCTGCGCACGGTCGTGCTCGGATCGAAGTCCTCGTCGAGCAGGTCCTCGCCACGCGCCCACCGAATCAGCTCGGCAATGGTCGGCTCACCGTCCGCACCCGTCAGGCCGAAATCGGCCAGTGAAAAGTTGCTGTCATTCGACGGGGTCAGCGCATTCGCTGCCGCTGCGAGATTGTCGTCGATGGTATTATTGGTATACAGCTTGCGCACTGTCGGATCCGGCATGTTCTCTACCGCACCGCCCAGGCGTACGTCGTCGCCGTCGGCGCTCACGGACCAGTAGCTGGTCGCATTGTCGTCAAACAGGCCCGTGGCCGGGTTGATCGCCGGGTTGTCGTTCTTGTCGACGACGATACCATCCGATATCCGGTACTTCTTGAGGTTGCCCGGCCAGCGGTATTGCTGGCTGGCGGCGAACGTCGACAGGTACAGTTCGTTCAGGTTCTGTGTCCGGTTGAACGTGTTGACGGCAACGGCGGGCGCCGCGAACGACAACGAGTCCTCGGTAATCTCGGTGACGATCTCGAGCAATGCCTGGGTCAGGCTCTGCACGTCATCAGCGCGGAAGTAATCGCCGCCGCCGCGCGCTGCCGTATTCTCGAGGTACGGGAACTCCTGACCGAAGGCGATCGTGTGCGTCGTTACGATCTGCACGCCATCTGATGCCGATATATCGTCCTTGTTCAGGTATCCGGCGATATCGTCGAGGCAATCACCCAGGTTAGTCCCCGTGCAACCCGAGTAGCCGTGCGTCGCGAACCAGTTCGGCAGGTTATCAACCAGGGACGGGGTCTCCTCGTCGTTAACGGGAGCGCCGTCGGTCAGCAATACCGTGAAGTTCTTGGAGCACACCTGGCTGTCCGGCTGCTTGTAGACTTCGGGATTGTCCGATTCCAGGGCGACAGCGTCGGTTGTGTGCTCATTGACGTTCTCGCCATAGTAAGCGGGCAGTCCGCGCCAGTAGCGCGCGGCCTCGTACATGGTTTCGGAGACAGGCGTAGCGCCGCCGGCCGTGATGTTGTCGATCGTTGCCAGAATGCTGGCACGATTCGTATCGAGGTCCTGCATGCCCACGATTACGGGGCCACCCTGGTTGTTATTGAATCGCATGATGCCGACGTTGATGCCGTCAATCGCGTTCAGGATAGCTTTCGCCGTGTTGTTCACGATGTTGATACGGCTGTCCATGATCAGGTTCGGGTTCTCCAGGTAATTCAGGAAGTTACCGTCATATACCGTGACCTTGTCACTGGTCGGCCAGCTGTTCCACGCAATCTCGTTGTCATTGTCGGTGGTGTATTTTTCGACGTCGCCGCCCTTCTGGGCGTAGAGGTTGATAGTGTCGACACCATCACCGTGTTCTCCACGGTCTTTCTTGCACTCGACGACATCGGTGGCGTTGCCGTCCTCGATGTTTTGCCAGCGTGTCGAATCCAGGCCCAGGAAGATGCTGAAGAAGCCGGAGCCGCCATCGCGGTACTGCACCATCTTGTTGCGGTAGCTGCCGATGCCCTGGACCTGCTTGACACTGTCGTCGCAGAGGAACGAAGTCTTCAGGATTTTCCGGGTATTGGACGCGCCACATAACGGAACGATCTTCTTGTTGCGGGTCCAGTACAGGTAGGCGGGATCGCAGGGCTCCGCGCCACCAATATAGGGTAGGGTGTAATCGTAGATTTCACGAGTCTCTTCCTCGGTGCTCATGCTGCCCGACGAGTCGATTACGAAAAGAACATTGGGCTTCGTCTGTACTTCTGCGTTCGGGTTCACGAGCAGGAGTTCGGTATCGTCAGCAATCGCCGGCGCACCGCAGGTCAGAGCCAGCAGCAGCCCGATGCTCATCCATGACGTCTTTGTAGTTAGGCTATTCATCTCAATTTCCTCAGAATCCTTGGCGACCCGCTAGATAACCGTAAAAATCACCTTGGTGATTCGATCCTTCTCCAGGTGATGTAAGACGGTCACATATCGATTGCTGCGCTCGGCAACACGAGCAACACCACGACGGAACTTTTCGAGCGACATGCTCTTGCCGTTCAGGATCCAGGTGGTGTCTTCGCTGAGCCTTTTTGTAACAAACGCGCATTCTTCGCAGGTCTTGAAACCCAACGTACCGTTTTCCGATTGGGGCAGGCGCAGATTTACGAGTTCAACCTCGTACGCCTGCTGTATGGTGCGGAACTGTGCAGCTGCGGGCAGCGCTATTGCGAGAAGCGCAGTTGCGATAATAATTCTGGTCTTCATAAGGACTACTCCGTGTTGCCGTCGGCCTAGAGTGACGAGGACTCAGGTCCGACGACATAAAATGCCTGCGTGTGGATAGCGCTCGAGTCACGATCCGTCGTGCTGCCCGGCGCGCGCTTCGACGTTGCTTCTGAAGTCGCGAGGAAGTGATACGCAGCGATGCCGCTGCCAACGCCGAGACTGAATGCCCGGTCGGGGACCAGCGTCGAATCCTCGAAGCGGATCTTCGCGTGGTACTCGTCGTGCAGATTATTCGGGTCGACGTACGTCTGTCCGAGGTCGGTTTCGACGAGTGTGTCATAGCGCCCCTGTGCCATCGCCAGCTCGAGTCCCGTTTCCGCAGCCTGGAATGCGAACTCGTAGTTCTGGTCATTACGAGCCATGGCCAGTTCCGTGGTGGCCGTATTCATGCCCGACACGGCTAGCGTCGTGATGACGACGAGCAACAGCAGGCTGACGATGAGCACTGCGCCCTGTTGCCTGTCGAATGAATTGATCGGCTGTTTGATAGTTTTCATGGTTCTTCTCTCGATCAGGTTCTGGAGTTACGCAGAAGAATGGTCTTCGACACCTGCAGGCGTCGGTAGTTATCGTTGTACACGCCGAGATCGGCATCGCCCGGCTTGTAGTCATTGATGTCCTGCACGCCCTGCTCCTGCGATGTGCTGCGCACGATCATCCAGATGCGCGCAGTCATCACGCGAGCGCCGGGGAGGTATCCGACAGCGTTCGGGTCATAGATGGGGTCGCCCGGATTGACGTATCGATCTACGGTATTGTCCTGGTTGACGTCGATGCCGAGTTGCAGCTGGATGTTTTCGACGCCTGGCGCGACTTCCTGGTCCTCGACCACGGAAATGCCGGTGTCCATCGTCAACGTCTTCATGCGTAAGGTCGGGACGCCTGGAATCAGTTCCGACTCCTGGGCGACGTAGTAACTATTGACGATCAGGTTGTGCGTGGCCGAAGGATCAGTCGCCAGAGCGGGTGCCCCCGGTGCCGCCGGCTCCTCGAATTCAGCCGGGATCAGCCCGTTGTTGAAAACCCGGCCCTGGATGCGCGTGCTCTGGATCTGCAGGCGGCCGTTCTGAGGGATGACGGGAGACACGCTGGCGCGTCGCACCGTGATGACATCGGAACGATCCTGCGCGGGACCCGCGTCCGCGGTCGGCAGGCAGGCGAGGCCGTAGGCGTTGTTGTCGCCGGTCACTGGCCGCCCGAGGTCGAGTACCCAACGAGCGGTGCAGTCGATCGCCGACACGGGCACCATGCTGAGCGGATCGTCATCGCCGACCAGGGCACGGCCTTCGACCGCAAGCCCGCGGCTGTTGCGGCCCCAGTTGCTGGCCATGCGCAGGTCGGCCTCGATCGTGTCCATTGCGAACTGTGCGGTTTCCTGCACCCGGGCGATGGACTCGTTGACCACGAATGCCTCGCGGCTCTGGCCGTAGATCTGCAGCGCACCGATCATCAGGAACGAGCCGATTGCCAGTGCGACCATCAATTCGACCATCGTCAGGCCGGCCTGTCGACGGAGCAGTTTCGATACTGTCGGTTTCATCACTCAACCACTCCCTTAAAGTTCAAATACCGGCGACGCGGCGGCCGGAATCAGGATCGTGTACGACTGCGCCTCGCTCGCTTCAACCCAGGCAATGACGATCCGGTAGGTCGGGGGCGTGACGGTGTCGTCGTAGGTTATGGTCACATCGCCATTTGGCAACATACCGTCTGCCTGGGTCTTCCAGAGATCGATGTCGTTGGCGGCCATCTGGACAGGGTCGCAGTCGACATTGCCGAGCACGCAGTTGTTATTGCCCCGGACTCCCTCGTAGGCGGCGCCGGCGCTGGGATTGGCACGGATTCGGTCGGCAACGTCACTGGCCACCGTCACGGCGTTGTGCCGGAATATGGAGGTCCTGCCTGCCTGCATGCTTTCTACGTACAGGCCGGCGATGCCCAGCATCCCGACAGACATGATTACCAGCGCGATGAGAACCTCGACCAGCGAGAAGCCGGACTGGTTAGCGCGAAGTCGTTCATTAATCAATTTCATTGCGATCATTCCTAAGATTGCGGATAGCGCTTGCTACGGGCAGGTCTTGTCCATGTCAGTCAGAGCTTCGGTGATCATGCTCATGTCCCGCTGAATCGTTGCGCGGCCAAGCGGGGTCGCGACGAACAGCCTCGACGCCGAGTTACCGCCGGCCGCCCTGATGTTGCCTCGGTCATCGCACATTACGACCTGAGTCACCTGATCCAGTACGCCCACTTTGCCGCGGCCACGGCCCGTTGCAGCAAAACCGAAATAAGTGGCGTCGTCGGCCACGGCGAGCGTGATGCCTTCGGCAATAGCGGGCTGCCGCCTGATGATCGTCTCGTCGACACCGCCTGTCTGGATGTTGCCGTCGGTGTCATAGAAGACGATGTAGCCCTGGTCCCAGGTGCCGCCACAGACAGGATTGGCATCCATCGAGGTGGCACTGGCGCAAATCGTGACATTCTGCTTGCCTCGCGTGGCCTCGGTACGTGCCAGGTGAAAGGCCGAATGCAGGTCATTGGCGGTACTCGTCATGCGCGCGTTCTGGCGGTACGCACCCAGGTTGGGTACACCGATCACCAGGACGATGCCGACGACAGCGACCGTGGTCAGGAGTTCGTACAGCGTGAAGCCGTTTTGGGTTCTCTTTTTCATGCGCAGCACTATAAGGGCTGACTCTGGCGCAGGGTGTACGAGCCGACGAATGGCACGACAGGGGCGATAAACGGTCGATTTCGATGCCCGCTACTTGACTTAATCCGCGCAGGAGTAGGGTTCCCCGCGGGAGGTGGTTGCGGCGACTCGCGGCCGCCCCGTGTAGCTGACGACCAGCGCTTTCGCCGCAATGCGTTCATAGCGGTCGCAGACGACGAATGTGCCGTTGGTGGCCCGCAGGTAGACGGACCTCAATGTGAACCCGCGGCGGTTGGCCCGGATCGTCACGTTTTCGCCAACGGTATGCTGCTGCAGCAGTATCTCGCCATCGTCGACGCGCGGCGGCCAGTCCCGGTCGCTATTCTCGAACATGATCCAGCCCTGTGACCAGTCCGTGCCCGGCCTGCAACTCCTGCCATCCGGACTGGGGCAGAGGGACACGACCTTGCGCCGCATCAGCGATTCCTTGCGCGCGAGGTGAATCGCGTGGAACAGCGCATCGATCTCGACACGCTGCTGCTGGCGCGCCATCAGTGCCGCGAACGACGGTACGCCGAACGCGAGCAGCATTGCGGCAACGAGCATTGTCACGAGGAGTTCATACAATGTGAAACCACGTCGTCGACAGACCATGGCGGACCTCCGTGTCCAAAGGCGTATTTTTCCTCGCCCCTTTGTCCGACGGCGACTGGTTAATGCGACCCAAATATGCCGAAACTGGCGCGCGAGGTCATTTTGTGCGACTGAAGTCGTGTTATTCTCTCGCCTCCGCATTTCAGACACCGAAAGGAAGCAGTGAATGGCGCGTTCAGACATACTCGTGCAATTCGATCGTCACAACATTTTGCCGACCCCGCAGCGCGTCAAGATTGCGGAAATCCTGCTGGCGGAGCCACAGCACCTGTCGGCAGAACAAATCATCGGCCGCCTCCGCGAGGCGGGCAGCAGCGTATCCAAGGCAACTGTCTATAACACCCTGAATTTGTTTGGAGAGAAGGGGCTCGTCAGGGAGCTCTGCATTGATCCCAGGCGGCGTTACTACGACTCACGAACCAGCCTGCACCACCATTTCTACAACGTCGACACGGGCGAACTCACGGACATCAACCAGGAGCGAGTCAGCTTCAGCGAGTTACCGGATCTGCCCGAGGGCACGGTCGGGGACAGCGTCGAGGTCATGATAAAGGTGCGTGGCGCCGGCGATTAATTGTGCCAACCCCTTTTCGCGCCGCCTCGGCGGGGGGTATACTTCGCGCCGCTTCAGGCAGTGCCGGATTAGCTCAGTTGGTAGAGCACATCATTCGTAATGATGGGGTCAGGTGTTCGAGTCACCTATCCGGCAC
>Ga0209456_10000855_pt1 | contig 15415 bp, 15 predicted proteins | sample COG_11_FD_184755 | JGI IMG/M metagenome (GOLD analysis project Ga0209456, IMG submission 184755) | Pelagic marine sediment microbial communities from the LTER site Helgoland, North Sea, for post-phytoplankton bloom and carbon turnover... | ecosystem: Environmental > Aquatic > Marine > Neritic...
GTACTCTCGCCATCCGAACTACTTTGGCGAGGTCCTGTTCTGGCTCTCGATGATTCCGTTCGCCGTGCCGGGCGGCTTTCTTTCGCAGTACCCGGCTCTCGTGTTGATCGGCCCGATCACGATGGCCATTTTCTTCCGATTCAGCTGCTGGCTGATGGACGTTCGATCGTTGGCGCGTCGTCCTGAGTACCAACGGGTGGTCGATGAGGTCAGCGCGATGGTCCCGTGGTGGCCCAAGAAGACTCCTAAATAGGAACTCGCAACCTCACCTACTCGACGATGCGAATGAGGTGCGTGGGGGCGGCCGTGAGATGGGTATCGTCGATCGCGTGCAAAGAGGCTCTGACATCCCCTTCGCGCGCATGGTGCGTGAGCATCGCAATCGTTGCGGTGCCCTCTTCGCCGGCGTCTACGTCCTGGACCATCAGCTCGATCGAGATGCCTGAGTCACTCAGCTTGCCGGATAGCGCAGCAAGCACCCCGGGCTCGTCCCGGACCGAAAAGCGGAGGTAGTAGCGGGACGACAGGTCGGCGATTGGCTGAATCCTCTGACCGCCCTCCGACGGGAGGTGCCATGTCCTCACGGGCGCACCGGCGAGTGAGTTCTTCGCGATGTCGATGATGTCGCCCGCAACGCTGGTGGCCGTTGGACCCGCGCCGGCTCCGAGGCCCGAGAGGAAGCTTGGCCCCACCATCTCACCCTGAACGGCGACGGCGTTGAGCGCGCCGTCGACGTGCGCGAGCGGATCGCCCGCGGGTACCAATGCGGGATGGACCCGCAAATCCAAAGCCCCGGACTCCACGCGTTCTGCAACGGCGAGGGGCCGGATCACGTAGCCGAAGTTGCGCGCGTACTGAATGTCGCGCGGATCCACCTGCTCGATGCCCTCGGTTGGAATCTCGCTCGGCAGCACGCGCGCCCCGAATGCAAGGCCGGCGATGAGCGCCAGCTTGTGACCCGCATCGCCGCCCGTGATGTCGAGCGTCGGGTCCGCTTCGGCAAAGCCTGCTTCTTGCGCGGCCTTCAGCGCATCCGCGAACGCGGCGCCTTCGTTGGCCATGCTGGACAAGATGTAGTTGCTGGTTCCGTTGATGATGCCCCTGACCGAGCGAATGTGATCGGAAGCGAGCGACTCCCGAATCACGCGGATCACAGGGATCGCCCCAGCTACCGCGGCCTCGAAATACAGGTCGCAGCCATTTGCCTCTGCAAGCGCGAACAATGCTGCACCGCGTTCGGCGAGGAGCGCCTTGTTGGCCGTGACCACGTGCTTCTTCGCTTCCAACGCCGCCCGCACCAAGCGATCGGCCACTTCCCCCCCGCCGATGAGCTCGACGACGATATCGATGTCGGCACGCTTGGCGATTTCAAACGCGTCGTCGAGCAAAGCAACGCTCGGATCTTGCGCACGAACGATGTCGAGCCGCGCCGGGTCCTTATCGGCCACGGCTGCAAGCCTGACGGGCGCGCCCGCGCGTGCGCGGATCACGTCGGCGTGCTGCTGCAAGACCTTCACCAGGCCTTCCCCGATCACGCCGCAACCACACAATCCAACCCGAATTTCGCGTTCCAATCTCTTACCTCCGAGAACCGCTCACGGTAGCACGCGGTCTTCGTCTATGCCCAGGCGACAGCGATCATCCGAGGGCCATAGAAAGGCATGCGCCCATGGCCGGTCGAGTCGTTGTCGATTGCGAGCACGTCCCCGTTCCTCCAAGGGGTGACCACCAGGTTCTTCCAGATCGCATCCCGAACCGCTTCCATGTCCGAATCGGGAATCGTGCTCCCGTCCCCGTAGGTACAGTGCAGTGGAAGATTGTCTTCCTTTCGGAGTCGTTGCGCTTTGGTGAACGCTTTGCCGCCCGCTTTCGCGAGGAAGCTTCGTACCGATGGTCGCAGCTCGAAGACGCGTCGTAGCTCGCCGTCGCCGTTCGAGGTGTGAAACACCGCCGCGTGGTTGAACCAAACGGGCTCGCCAGTCTTGGGGTGTGCCTTCACAGCCGCTTGCGAGTTGAACAGCTTGAGCGAGTCGTCGTCGCCCCATACCGGAGTAAAGCCCTCCCTTGCGCACTTCTCCTCGACGACCGCGCGCTCGGTCGTCTGGAACATGTCCACCCAATGCTTGAGCTGGGTGATGTCCCAGGGCCGCTGCTTCTTCGTGGGCGCGCGGTAGTTGCGCACCATGGCGACGCCTCGCGTCTCGAAACGCTCCCGAACCTCCGGAGCGAGATCCTCGTACACCTTCCGCATGTCGGTCAGCGGCGTCTCGCCGGTTCCCGCCGCGGGCGCTGTCTGGCACCAAAAGAAGAGGCTTCGGGGAGGATTCGCGACGAAGCTCATCTCGTTGTGCTGAGGAATGGGGAACGGGCTCGGAATCTCGCTTGCTGTGAAGACATAGTCGGTCAGCGGGATTCGGGGGGACAGCCCGAGGTATTCGTTCTGGAGGTCGTGGTCGATCGCGCGGGCGATCCGCTCGAACTCGATTGCCTCGGTCACATCGAAGCCTCGAAACAGAAGCGCCCCGTGTCGAGTCAACAGGTCACGCACGTGCGCCTCGTTTTCGGTCAGCCAGGTCACCAGCCCGTCCACCCCAGGTGCGCCGTCTGCGTGCAACACCCGCGGCAGCTCCCCCTCGGAACGGTAACGTTCCGGGTCCGCGTGCCCAGCGGATGTTGCTTCGACGGCATCCATGGTGATGGGCGAGTCTACCACGACGGTCGCATGATGGGACGAGGCGTCGTTGCAGGCTCCGCTGTACAATTTCGAGGATCCGGTCTTATGTTGAGCTTCTCGTTGCAGTGTTCGAGCCTGCAGCTGGAGGGAGAGAAGCATCGTGGGTGTTCGGCTGAAGAGGATCGCGTTTATCTACCTGATCTCCTATCTCGGCGTCGCTGCGGTTGGCTTTGGGCTCTTCCCAGCACTCACCTTGAAGCTCTTCCTGTCGAACGGTGACTACGGAGTGATCATGCCTCGCATGCTCGGGGCAATGATGGGTGTTCTCAGCTTCCTCTTGTTCATGATCTACCGCAACGGCGACTGGAAGAAGTACTCGCCGTTTACGATGATGGCGCGAACACCACTGGTTCTGTTCATCTTCTATCTCTATTATCTCTCTCGCGATCCGATGTTTCTGATCATCAACGCGATCATCCTCGTCGGCCTCGTCACGACAGCGGTTGGGACCGTACTGCAGCGCCGAGAGCTGCCGATGAAGTGATCAAGCCGAGCTGTCTAGTTAGCGGCGCAAGTCGAGGACTCCGCCAGCCCACGATCTGCTCCTGGTGGCCATGCGAACGGAATTCATCTTCTAGGACCGCTCGTTTGACGGTAGTCTCCATCGTATGGGAGCGGAGCGGCAGCCGGTTCCGATGGAGCACGGGATGATCCTCGAGGCGGGCGTTGGGACCCTTGCTAATGGCAGCCCGGCGATCCCGACCCGTCTAGAGAGCATCGGTTCCAAGATCCCCGAGCGCATCTTGACGACCCAAGAGCTGATGGAGAGCACCCGGCATCATCCTCACATCGAGCTCGAGCGGCTCACGGGCATTCACCAGCGACATGTTTGCTCCGAAGGCGAGGACTCGTTCACCCTGGCCGTCGGCGCGGCCCGGGATTGCCTCGCCCATTCGCGGTACGGCCCCGAAGACATCGAGATGCTGATCAACTGCAGCATCAGCCGCTACAAAGATGGGCTTCGCCATCAATGGGAGCCCCCTCTGAGCTTGAGCATCAAGGATGCGATCGGCGCCAGCAAGGCGATCAGCTTCGACATCTCGAATGCGTGCGCAGGGATGATGACGGGCGTGTTCATCCTGCACGACTTCATTCGACGCGGTGTGATCCGCCGCGGCATGGTGGTTAGCGGCGAATACATCTCGAGCCTGGGCCAAAACGCGGCAAAGCAAGTCCGCTGGGTTCTCAGCAATCAACTCGCCTCGTTGACCTTGGGCGACGCCGGCACTGCGGCGATCGTCGAGCGGGCCGATAGCGACACCGATCACATCTCCGTAGCCGCGTTCGCCACCCTCTCCGAACACAGCCGTCTTTGTCTCGGCGCGCCGAGCCATGTAGGTCCGGGGGCCTCGATGTTCACCAAGTCACGCACCATTCACAAGGTCGCGATCTCTGAGTCTCCACCGTTGCTCAAGGAGGCGCTCGATGCCGCCGGGCTCGGGTTTGGCGACATCGACTATGTCATCCCCCACCAAACCTCGGCGCGCGCTATCGAGCGGGGCGCCAAAGAGATCGGCGAGCGATTGGGCATGCAAGCCAAGCGCGTCGTGGTGACCGTGAACGAGTTTGGCAACACGTCTTCGACCACCCATTTCGTCGCCCTTCGCAAGTATCTCGGCGAGAAACGCTTCAAAAAGGGCGACACCATCATGCTCATCTCCTTTGCCTCAGGGCTCGAGGTCGGCGTGCTGATCTTCCCCGTCGAAGAGATCCTGGATCGCTATGGGAACGAGAATTGACGCGGTCGGCACCTCCCGGCCCCACCTGCAGATCGGAGGGATGGGCGGAATCAAGCTCGCCGATGAAGCGGCACATGCGTGTCTCGAACGGGCAGGCCGAAGCGCAGCCGAGCTCGACTTCTTGATCAACGCCGGCGTATACCGGGACAACAACATCGGTGAGCCCGCTGTGGCATCGATCATCCAGGAAGACATTGGAGCCAACCCCGACCCACCGTTGCAGGGAGGCCACGGGACATTCTCGTTCGACGTCGTCAATGGCGCCTGCGGCGTGTTGACGGGCATACAGATTCTTGATGGTTTCCTGGCGTCCGGAGCAATCGACCTCGGGATGGTCGTGACCTCGGATGCCGATCCGGAGCGCGGCAGCAACTGGGACTTCCCCTTTGGCCTCGTGGGAGCGGCCGGGCGGGTGTCGCGGGGCCGGTCGCGATTCCCTTTTGTACCAGCCGGAGGTGCCGTGTTGCTGTCGCGCAGCGACGACGAACGCACGGGCTTCGCGCGTTTTGCGTTCGCCACATACTCCGAGTTCAAGCATCTGCTCGAAGCCGATGTGAGCTGGCAGAAAGGGTCCATTCCCCGCGCCTTCGCCGACAGGATTCCGGGGTTGGAGCCGGGAAGCAACGTCCTTCGCATCCATGAGCGCCAGGGCTACGCAGCCCGAGCAGCCGAGTGCGCTGTGACGTCTGCGCGTGTGTTCCTCGAAAGCACAGGGCTCGCGCCTCTAGACGTCGACGTGCTCATCCCGAGCCCCACGCCTGCAGGCTTCCCCGACGCCTTCAGCCAGGCCCTGGGTGTCCCGGCGGACCGCGTTGCGCGCGTGGACGAAAGCTTCGACGGGGTTCACACGGCCGGCCCGATCGCAGCGCTCGAAGGCGTGATGCGGACCGGACAGTTTGCGGAGGCGCGCAACGTGCTTTTTGCAACGGTCGCGTCCGGGATCACGGTCGGCCTGGCGTTGTACCATCCGTAGGCGCGACGCCGGTCGAGCGAAACCGATGCTCTGACACGTCCCTGAGCGCTTGGTTGAATGCCTCGAACACCGGCACCTGGCCGCGGAATAGGAAGCCTAGGCGCTTGGCGAGCAGACCCCGAAACACCTCGCCGTGCACCAAATGCGTGGCGGCGCCATCGGTGTTCAATTGGAAATAGTGCTCGCCTGAAATGCCCATGCGCGAGCCCACCCATCGAAGCTCGCGACCGGCTCGAGAGCGCGTGATGAGGACGCGGAAGTGCAGCGGAACGCCGACACTCGATCGGTAGCGGAGCGTCGCGGTGGTGCCTTCGGAGGCCGATCCATCGGCCGAAGTCACCATCGGGTTCCATTCGTGGAATCCCGAGAAGTCAGTGAGCACGTCCCAGACGACGGAAGCCGGCGCGTCGATGTCGATCTGTGTTTGGATCTCCGTTTCGCCCATGTCCGTCGACGGTAGCCGTTTGGACGCGAGGCGTCCAGACGTAGTGGTCGGGGTTCACAGTTCGGGTGCGCGATCGGTAGCGGAAAGAAAAGCCTGGCCAGATTGCGATGTTCTTGCCGTCCTCTTGCGTGTACCAACTCTTGCACCCCGAGGTCCACACGGTATCCTCGAGCCTGTGCTCGAGCTCCTCGTTGTAGCGCCGGAGCCGGTCGTGACGGACGTCCATATACTTGGCGTCCCGCTTCTCGAGCAGCTTCAGACACTGCACGATGTAGCGGACTTGTGACTCGATCATGAAGATCAGGGAGTTGTGCCCCAAGCCCGTGTTGGGACCCACGAGCTCGAACAGGTTTGGAAAGCCCGGAACCGAAATCCCCAGATAGGCCTCCGGGCCCGGGGCCCAATGCTCGAGTAGGTCGCGACCGCCCAAGCCCTTGATGGTGAGCTCGCCCAGGTAGTTCCTCGGATCGGCGTGAAACCCCGTGCCGAGGATGATCGCATCGACCGGTCGCTCCACACCATCCTTGGTGACGAGGCTATGCTCTCTGACTTCCGTGAGGGCGTCGGTAACCAGCTCGACGTTCGTTCGATTGAAGACCTGATAGTAGTTGTTGGAGAGCAAAACCCGCTTGCAGCCGATGGTGTAGTCGGGCGTCAGCTTCTCCACCAGCGCAGGATCGTCTACGCAGTGTCGGACATAGAGCATGGCAGCCTTTTCCAAGAGCTTCGCCAGCGGCGGATTCATGATCGGCAACACGCGTGCTTCGTTCCGCACGTAGAGCCAGCCTCGGTGCAGCTTGCGGAGCAGAGGGGAGAGGCGGAACAGAGTCCTCTCGAGCTCTCGATAGGGGCGATCGGGCTTGGGCAAGATCCACGGAGCCGTGCGCTGAAAGACATGGAGGTGTTTGACGTGGGGCGCGACCTCGGGAACGTACTGGATGGCGCTCCCGCCCGTGCCGATCGACGCTACTGTCTTACCCTTGAAGTCGTAGTCGTGCGCCCACTGCGAGGAATGGAAGAGCTTGCCTTTGAAGGAATCGAGCCCCGGAACATCGGGGACCAATGGCACGTGCAAAGGGCCAGTGCCGAGGACGAACGCATTCGTGGCAAGCATGTCGCCATTCTCCGTGCGGATGCGCCACAGCGCCTCGTCCTCATCAAAGACTGCCTCGCACACCTTGTGATCAAAGCGAATGTGCGACCGGAGCTCATACTTGTCCGTGAGCTCGAGGATGTAGTCTTGGATCTCGTTCCACGGCGCGAACTTGTGCGACCAATTGGGGTTTCCCTCGAACGAATACGAGTAGAGGTGGGACTGCACATCGCACGCACAACCGGGATACGTGTTCTCGCGCCATGTTCCGCCAACCTCGCTTGCCTTTTCGAGAATGACAAACGAGTCGATACCGGCCTCTTTCAGCTTGATGCCCATGCACAGGCCGGAGAACCCCGCGCCCACGATCGCTACCTGAAAGTCGGTCCCAGCCCCTGAGTCTCGATGGTCCAAACATCCTCAGCATGCTGCGCCTACCGCGGACGCGCAATTCCCTTTGCTATCGCGGCCTAGCTTGCGTGCGCGGTCCGGTTTCGGGGGCGCTTGGTTTTGGCGCTTGGATCCCAGCGTCGGAACTGGGCGCGTGGGTTTCGCTTGTCCGGTCGGGCCACGGCTCGCTCGAACTGCTGCGCTACGCTGGATGAAATCTCCACCGTCGAGCTCTTCGGAGCGACCCGGATTGCGCCGACCACGCTGCTCGACACGTCTCCGCGCCGGCAGACCATCGCCAAGAGCCGCCGTGCATCGGCGCCGGCGTGCGCGCCCCAGCTGACTTGATAAGTGATGAAATCCCCTTGCGGCCGTTGTCGTGGTTGCGACCTCGGGCCCGCCTTGCGCGGTTGGCGCTCGCGGCGAGCGGGCCTTGCGTCGTCCCGGACCTGCCTTGGAGTGCCGTGGCTGCGCTCCGCTTCCCGCTTCAGTAGACACGCGACTAGCTCCGCTGGCGAATGCTTGGCCAGCAAACGTTCGGCCAGGTCCTGCGAGCGGGCGTCGACGTTGCCGCCCGAATTTTCGAGGTCGCGCAGGAAGCTGTCACCGATCCGCTCGTCCGTAGCGACGAAGATCTCCTCAGGAGTTGGTATCGGGGCCAGTTCTGCCCTGACACCCGCACCGCGCAACAAACCTTTGACGCGGGATTCCGCTCGAGATGCGGCGAAAATCATGTTGGTGCCGCGGCGCCCTGCCCGTCCGGTTCGTCCGCTTCTGTGTGTGAACACATCGGCGTTGTCCGGCAGGTCCACCTGAATGATCCGGCCGATGTCCTGCACGTCTAGCCCACGCGCTGCCACATCGGTGGCCACCAGGTACCGCACCGCGCCGCTACGGAATTGCATGAACGTGGCGGTTCGCTCGCGCTGTGTCATCTCGCCATTGAGCGCACGCGCCGCAAGTCCGGCGGCGCAAAGCTCGTCGGCAAGTCGGACGGTTTCCGTTCGTGTGCGAACGAACAGCAAAGTCTTGTCTTCGGGATAGCGAAGCAGCACGTTGATGGCTGCGTTGAATCGATCGGCCTGACGCACGCGCATCACGACGTGCTCGATGTCGGCATTGGCCTCGCCGAGTACCGTTCCTTGTACCGAGACGGGATCCTGTTGAAGCCGATCCGCCAGTCTCACGACCTCGCGCGGAAAGGTCGCCGACACCAAGTGCGTTCTGCGCGCATCCGGCGCGTATCCGAGAATGCCGTCCAGCTCTTCTTCGAAGTTCATGTCGAGCATTTCGTCGGCTTCGTCGAGCGCGACGGTCTTGATCTGTTCGAGCGTCATGGCACCGGCGCGTAGATGATCGAGAAGCCGACCCGGGGTACCGATGACCACCTGGGGAAGGGTCCGCAGCTGCGAGCGTTCCTGCATCACGCTCGTTCCGCCGGTAACCACGAGGACACGCGCGCCGAGCGGCGCATAGAGCCAAGCAAGCTCACGACCGAGCTGTCCCGCGAGCTCGCGGGTCGGGGCGATGAGCAGGGCGACGGGTGAGGCGACCGGAGACTTGCGAACCTTTCGCGGCCGCGCAGTGGCAGCGGCGATCGCTACGGTCGGCGCGAGGAGGAGACCCAGGGCGACGGTTTTGCCGGAGCCCGTCTGGGAGGATATGCGCAGATCTCGACCGGCCAATTCGGGTTCCAGAATGGCCTGCTGGATGGCGGTAAACTGCTCGAACCCGGCTTCGCGCAAGACGGCGCCGAGGCCCGCGGGGGCCTGCTCTAGGCTAAGTAACTCAGACATGGAGCCGGGGTCATAGCACATCCAGCGCAAGCGGTTAACGCCATGCGTTTTGTGCCGCGCCTTCACGAAATCGTGAATAACAACCAGCCCGCCGCGACCAGAAGAACAGCTAGGATGGGGATGACGACTTTGAACACTTTGCCCGACCGGTCGATGAGCGCGTCACTCTTCGCCTGGATTCGCTCGGCGTGGTCGTTGATCGAGTTGGCCCGATCATACTGGGTCCTGGCGATCTCGAAGTGCTCTCGCTGAATCGAGAGCTGCTCCAGCTGCCCTTGGCGAATGTCCTGCAGCAGCCCCGCGAGTCGGTCGACGTCTTGTTTGTCCATGGCAGCCCCCAACCAAAAGATACCAGGGTGGCGACAGGGACCCCAAAGAGCGCGTGGAAACCAGCATTTCTCGGAGACGCGAACCCCGGAAAACAGGGCGGCCCACTCGACATGGGCCGCGGTCTCTATCATGAGTTCGACCCTGACTGGGCCGAATCGATGACCACCGAAATCAATACCAGCGACAACCTACGGGGTGTTCGCTACGAGATACGCGGGCAGCTGGCACAGCGCGCGCACGAGATGGAGCGTCAGGGTTACGAAATCATCTCGATGAACATCGGGAACCCGGGTCTGTTCGGTTTTCGTACACCGGAAACCATGCGCATGGCGATGATCGAGAACCTCCCGAGCAGCGAGGCGTACTGCCACCAGAAAGGCATCTTCCCAGCACGCGAAGCGGTGGTGATGCAGCAACAGGAACGCGGCGTCATGAACGTGACTGCCGAGCACGTGTTCATCGGGAACGGCGTCAGCGAGCTGATCGATCTGACCTTGCGCGCACTGCTCAACGGCGGCGACGAAGTGCTGATCCCGAGCCCCGACTATCCGTTGTGGACTGCTTCGGTCAGGCTGAACGGTGGTCGGGCGGTGCACTATCCGTGTACGCCGGATAAGCAGTTTCAGCCTGACCTGGATGCGCTGGAGAGGCTGATTACAGACCGAACCCGTGCGATCGTCATCATCAACCCCAACAACCCCACCGGCGCCGTGTACAGCCGAGAGGTGCTAGAGGCGATGGTTGCCCTCGCCGAGCTGCACAACCTCGTCGTCTTCAGCGACGAGATCTACGACGGCATGGTGTACGACGACGCCGAATTCGTCCCGGTTGCGCCGCTGGTGAAGAACACCTTGTGCGGCACGTTCAGCGGGTTATCGAAAGTCTACCGTGCCTGTGGTTTCCGCGTTGGCTGGGTGGCGTTCAGCGGCACCAACGAGCTCGCCAAAGACTACCTGCAGGGGCTCGATCTACTGGCGTCGTTGCGATTGTGCAGCAACGTGCCCGGGCAATGGGGCGTGCAGACGGCCCTCGGAGGCTACCAGAGCCTGAAGAAGCTGGTCCGCCCGGGCGGGCGTTTGTATGAGTCTCGACAAGCCGTGATCAGGGGCGTCGAAGCCAGTGATTACCTGAGCCTGGTTGTCCCCGGTGGCTCGATGTATGCCTTCGTCGCCGCCGACACCGACAAACTGCCTGGGTTCGACGACCAAGACTTCGCGATGGAGCTCCTCGAGACACAGCACGTGCTCGTCGCGCCGGGCTCGAGCTTCAACGTCGACTACCGCAACTGCTTCCGCATCACTCTTCTGCCGCGAGCGAAGGTCATCGACGACGTGTTCCAGCGGATCGAGAAAGTCCTAAAGGGCGCGCGGTCTTAGAGCTCGGCGAGCTGCCGGAGCTTGTCTTTGACCTCGCGCAAGATCGGCGTGGGCAGCTTCTTCAGCTTGCGCACGAAGCGTTGGTTGTCGATCGCGCGGCTCTGGTCGATCCACTTGTTGATCGGCCTCACGGGGCTGTTGTTGGGTCGAAATGACGCCTTTCGTGCACGATGGTTCCGCGGGGAGGTCGGTTGCGTTATCGTTCGACGCGCGCCGGGGAAGGACGTCGGCGGCTTGGATCGGAGGATGACATGCGGATCGCCCGGGAGACTTGCGCCCGAAGCCTGCTGGCGGGGTGCGTACTGCTAGCAGCGTGCGGGAGCCCGGGCCGGATCACGGGCTCGGGCACGATAGATGAGCGGGTGGTGCCAGTGGCTGGATTCGATCGGCTACAAACCTGCTGCGGTTTCCAAGTGGAGGTGACCCCGGGTTCGTCGTCTAATCTGCGCATCACCGGTGACGACAACATCATCGCGGCGATCCAAGTCACCTCGTCGAACGGCCTCCTCGAGCTCTACATCGACCGTGATTACGACCCAACCCAACCGGTGCAGATCACCGTGGCTACCGAAGGGCTCAGGGCGGTCTCCGCCTCCGGCGGATCACGGGTGACGGTGGACGGACAGACGAGCCAGGCCCTCGACATCACGGTGTCGGGCGGCACTCGACTGTTCCTCACCGACGCCACCTTCGACTCCGTGAACGCCGGTGCGTCCGGGGGATCCAGCATCTCGTGGTCGGATAGCTCGGTCGGTACGCAAACCGTCGGCATGAGCGGCGGGAGCCTGCTGGACGCGGCTACGGTGGAATCCGAACGCGTCGACCTGAGCATGTCGGGAGGGTCGCGGGCCACAGTATGGGTGTCAGAGGCGCTCGCTGTGGACGCCTCGGGAGCAAGCACCGTGGAATATTACGGCGATCCGGCGGACGTCGACCAATCTCTCTCGGGGGACAGCACGATCACGCGCCTCGGAAGCGCTCCCCCGTGATCCGCGTAGGACTGCGGAGGGCACCGACCATGCAGGAACACATTCCCAACGAAATGACGGCTGTTGTTCTGCATTCGTACACCGGCGCTGACGGGCTTCGAATCGAGCGACGTCCGGTTCCGAAGCCTGGCAAAGATGAGGTGTTGGTCAAAGTAGCCGCCTCGCCGATCAACCCCTCGGACTTGGCGGTCTTGCACGGCCGGTATGGTTTCAAGCCGAACCCGCCTTTCGTTCCAGGCGGAGAGGGCTCAGGCACCGTGGTCGCGGTGGGTCCAGGCCCGATGGGTCGCTACTTCCGAGGCGCACGCGTCGCCTGCCTCTGGGACGGCAAACGCGATGGCGCGTGGGCTGACTACATGGTGGCCTCGACGAAGGGCGGCGTGCTCCCGTTGCATGAGTCAGTGAGCCTCGAGCAAGGCGCCACGTCGGCGATCAATCCACTGACGGCCAGTGCGTTCATCGAGATCGCGAAGAGGGGCGGACACAAAGCCATCGTACTGACCGCCGCCGCGAGCTCGCTCGGCCACATGGTCAACCGTCTGGCTCTCAGCGAGGAAATCCAGGTGATCAACGTCGTTCGTCGGGAGGCCCAGGTGAAGCTCCTGCAGCAGCAGAGTGCATCGGTGGTTCTCAACAGCGGTAACTCCGACTTCGAGCAACAGCTCCACGATGCGTGCCACCATCACGACGCCCATTTGGCCTTCGATGCCGTGGCCGGGGAATTGACCGGGCGCGTACTTCAAGCGCTGCCACCGCACAGCAAAGTCACCGTGTTCGGCGGCCTTTCCTTCGAAGCGGCCCAGGCACTGCCCGATCAACTGATCTTTCAAAACAAGTCCGTCGACGGATTCTGGCTTGGCCCGTTCATCACCGACAAGAACCTGCTGCAGATCATGATGATGTGGCGGCGCGCGCAGAAGCTCCTGTCGACTGACCTCAAAAGCGACATCCGAGCCGAGTACCCACTACGCGATGCGCAGAAAGCTGTTCAGGAGTACCTGAGCCAAATGACGGGCGGGAAACTCCTCCTAACGCCGAACCAATAGGGTTCCGGAACACCGAGGACGCCGGCGTACACCAACGCATCGGACCCCGCGGTGCAGAGCTTCAGTGCATCTTCCAGCCGCCGTCGTCGCCGCTTCCGGGCTTAGGGCGATGCTTGCGCATGACGAGATCGAAGCTGAGCACGCCGAGATGGTAGAAGTCTTGCCAGCGCTCCCGGTACAGGTCGCTCCCGATGTATTCGTCATGCGAGGCAAACACGAATCGGTAGGCGAACATGATCGCGCTTCGAGGACCGTCCGGCGCGGCACCGCTGATCGGAATGCGAAGGCCGAAGTTTCCGTACGCGCGCCTCCGGCTAGCGCGCCTTGGATCGCGAAGTCCCCTTTGCGCAGCGCCTTTGCGGTTTCCAGAGGAACCATCCTGGCGGGCGGCGAGTGCAAGTACGGGCTGCACGCGCTTGCGCCAAAAGCGAGAAGTAGGGCCATCAGCCTCCGGTTTCCCATCGTTACCTCCTTCGCCTCCGCTACGAAGCAATGACTATGCCAGCGGGACATGCGGGACATCGGCAATGCTTCCGTGTCCATCGTGGCGTCGCTGCCTCAGGAGCGGCGCAAGAAATTCACGCACGCGCTGGCGCGGTCGGATCCTCTTTTCGTTGAGCCAGGACAGTCGTTGCAGACCGAGGCGCGCGCCGATACCGTCGTCTGTCGAGCATGGTGAAGCCGTCTGACTTTTTTGATGCGTTCGAGCGGGCGGCGGTGGCGGAGCCGGAGGCGGCGACACTTCCTGATGCGGTGTTCCGATTCGAGCTCACCGGAGACGATGGTGGCCGCTGGACGCTCGACCTTCGCAAGGGCACGACGGCCGGGTTCGTCACCCGTGAAGACGGCCCAAAAGAAGACGCGACGATTCACGTGGCCTCGGACGACTGGGTCGCACTCACGAGCGGCCAGATGAACCCGATGCGCGCCTTCATGGGCGGGAAGATTCGCGTGGAGGGCGACTTGAAGCTCGCGGTCAATCTTCCCAACGTCGTGAACATGGTCGAGGGCTACGGCATCACCGTCGAGAATCCCGTATCGGCCGCCCTCGGGCGAGCGCGCCGGGCCGCGTCCGCGCTCTTTGGCGCTGCGCCCTCCGTGGATCCGATGCCGCCTCGCGCGGGTGGAGCGATCCCCTGGGTCGGCGCGGGCCGCGCGCTCACTCACGATCCCACCGTGTTCTTCACGCGCTGCCGAGAACGCTTTGGAGACACCTTCGTCGTCGACGCATTTGGCTACCGCTTGTTCTGCGTCTTCTCGCCCTTGGGCGTACACAACCTATGGAAGTTGCCGGAAGAACAGGCGAGCAAAGCCCTCGCCGACCTCACCTTGCTGAGCCACAAGGTGCCGATCGAGTTGTTCGAAGGCCGCCGCACGTTGCCCCACGACCTCTTCGCCCGAGACGACGTCGAAACGTATCTCGAGAACCTTCGGAACGCCGTCGCATTCGAGCTCGATGGCCTCGGGCAGGCGGGATCGATCGAGCTCTTCACGTTCACGAAGCGTCTCGCGCACCGCATGGGCCTCGCAAGCTGGGGAGGCTTGAGCGCGCTCTCTCCCGAGGAGCTCGACGCGCTGATCACCCACTTCGAACAACTCGACGCATCGGAATCGTTCGTCCATCCGCACAAAGCCATGTTCGCGACGGCGACCCGCAAGCGGCGCGAACGGCGGGCGATGAGGGCGATCGAAGAGATTTTCATCGAGACACTCACGAATCGTCCGCAACTTGGCCGGAGTGACCTGTTCGCACGCATCTGTGCGTCCTGGGAGGGTGTGCCGAGCCCTGACCGCGAGATCGGGATCGCGCGCGACGTCATCGTCGTCCACATGGGCTCGCAATCGAACCTCTTCGCCGCAATGGCGTGGACGTTGGTATACGCGCTTCGAGACCCATCGTTGGTGGAACGGATTCGTCAGGGCGACGACAGCAGCCTCGACTCGTTCAGCCACGAGGCGATTCGTATGAGCCAGCGTTCGATTGTACTTCGGCGAGTCGTCAGCCCGATCGAGCTCTCCGACGAGCGCCAAACCTATCGATTGGCGCCCGGGACCCTCGTGGCCACCATGCTGTCGGTCACCAACCGCTCTGCGGCCCGAGGGCTCGATCATTTCGACCCATCCAACTATCGAGGAGCAACGTTCCTACGAGCTAGCGAGCTCCCCGCACGCGAGCTCGTCACGACCTACGGACATGGCAAGCACACCTGCCCTGCCCATCGTTTCTCGACCTCTGCCATCCGTCACGCCACCTGCGAGCTCTTCGAGCGCTTCGACCTGACTCCGCTCTTCAGCGACCCGCGTCCCCTCCGACGGCAGATCGGAGGCGTCGCACGCGCGGACCGCCCCTGCGAAGTCGCTTACGAGGCGCGGGTATGAGCCACGAACAAGAAGCCGGCTCTGCTATTCATGCACTCGAGCTCTAGGGAAACACGTTGTCTACGATGACTACGGTGTGGTCATTCGCAGCCACCAGGCCGGCTGTGCCCCAGCGCAAGAGCGTC
>Ga0209456_10000856_pt1 | contig 15396 bp, 25 predicted proteins | sample COG_11_FD_184755 | JGI IMG/M metagenome (GOLD analysis project Ga0209456, IMG submission 184755) | Pelagic marine sediment microbial communities from the LTER site Helgoland, North Sea, for post-phytoplankton bloom and carbon turnover... | ecosystem: Environmental > Aquatic > Marine > Neritic...
AAACCAAAATTCTTAGTGCATTCAACACTATTCTGTATATTTTTACTTAGAGTCTAACAGACACCCCAACATCTTCAGTGTTGTGCTCTTTTTAAGCTACCTTAAGTAGCAGCACTGAAGAAAAATCTTATTAATTGTATGCAAAACAAACCTTTTATGTTAAAGTACAGAACCGTATTTTGGAAGCATCGCTTATTGCTGAATTAAAAGTTCAGCACTTATTTTAGTTACTCAAAACAAAAAACCCCTACGAACCTCACCAATAAATGCAAAGATACAGAAAAAGCCACACAACATCTACGAAGTGTCAATACCAAGCTGCGGCCTCAAAACCAAAGTGGTGAGTCTTTGAAAACTGGAAGATTAAAACACGACCCAGGCAAATTAACAGGAACGAAGAACCGATTAGAACATGTAAACCATGGAAACCTGTTGCAACAAAAAAGGTAGAACCATAAACCCCATCGGAAAGAGAAAAAGGAGCCTCCCAATATTCACATGCCTGTAAATAAGTAAAGTAAACCCCTAAGAAAACAGTCAAAATTAGGCCGTATACCCCTTCTTTGCGGTTTATTTCTAAAAGAGCATGGTGGGCTCACGTGACACTCACCCCAGAACCTAAAAGAACCCCGGTATTAAGAAGAGGAACCGAAAAGGGGTTTAGAGGATCGACACCGACAGGCGGCCAGCAAGAACCTAACTCCAACCTAGGAGAAAGCCTTCTATGAAAATATGCCCAAAAAAATGCGACAAAAAAACAAACCTCAGATAAGATAAACAAGATTATACCCCAACGCAACCCAAAAGAAACTTTTCTAGTGTGAAAACCTTGAAAAGTCGCCTCTCGAATAACATCCCGCCACCATTGTACTATGGTTAGAAGGATGACCAACAAACCAAACACCATTACAAAATTACCATACCCATGGCACCATCTTGCTAAACCAACAGTAAGAAAAAAAGCACCAAGAGAGCCAACAATGGGCCAAGGGCTAAACTCTACTAAATGAAACGGATTACGAACCATATATGTTTTATTTATTTTAATAAACCTTTTATTTGGAAGACAAAAATACTTTTTATACTAATAAAACGCTTACTTAATGCCAAAGCATATTTTTAGAACGAAAAACTAATGTGATTTTTTACACTATAAATAATATACAAAAGCCAAGAAAAAAATTCCCCTAAAGAAAATAATGACTCCTAAAAACGTTAAAATAGAGTTAAATCTGTAATTGGCCAGAAACTTGAAAAATTTAAAAAGCAGGGCGGAAAGGCCACTTCCCCCAAAAAATTCTAACCAACCCCGGTCAGACTGATACAAAAAGTGGGACCCAAGATTTAGACTGTTTTTTAGCACACCTTGTCTAGTTAAAAAAACAAGAAACCACATAAAACTTAAGCTAAAAAAAAGTTTTCTCTTTAGGGACGAATATGAAAACTTAACAAATATCTTAAATTCACAAAGAAACCACCCTAAAAAAAAACCACTTAGGATCACAAAAAAAGTTAAAAACTTTATATAAAAACTAAGAAAAAAAACACTTTCCCCATAAATAAAAAATCACATAAAACAGCTACCACCAAATACGGCACCAAACATTAGAATAATTATAGGCAAAACTTCTATCCCTCTTTCTTCCCCTCAGCTGTGCACACTATAAAAATTGAAAGTCCCCCACAAAGATCCATACCTTAACCGAACAGAATAAGACACAGTTAACCCCGTGGCTAAAAAAATCATAAAAAGAATTACTATCCTAGATTCCCTGAACAAAAACCTCTCTAAAATCATGTCTTTAGAATAAAACCCAGCCAAAAAAGGGGCACCACAAAGGGCTAAATTAGAAATGTGTAGACACCTAACAATAACAGGGGCACGATTTCACACTATACCCAAATCACGCAAATCTTGACTGTGCTGAGAACGGTGAATAAAAGAACCAGCACACAAAAACAAGAGAGCTTTAAACATTGCATGGGTGTACAAATGAAACAAAGCTAACTTCCAGCACCCAACCCCCAGAGCCCTTATTATAACCCCAAGTTGACTTAGGGTGGAAAGGGCAATGACTTTTTTCAAATCACACTCTAAATTAGCAGCCATTCCCGCTATTAGCATAGTTAGGCTAGCAATAAAAAGAAGAAAAGGCTTAAAAAACCTTATTTCAATCAAAAAATGATAAAAACGAATTAGCAGAAAAACACCAGCAGTAACTAGAGTGGAAGAATGAACAAGGGCGGAAACCGGGGTTGGGGCAGCCATAGCAGCGGGAAGCCAGCTAGAAAAGGGAATTTGAGCACTTTTTCTTATTCCAGCAAAAATCAAAAACCACGATGCAAAAAAGAGATCTTGATTATAAAAAATATAAAAAAAAGTATGAGAACCCTCAGAGACTAAAACAGAGATTCTTAGTAAAATCATAACATCCCCCACACGATTTATTATAACCGTTAACATTCCTGCCCTCTGAGATTTGAAGTTTTGATAGTAAATGATAAGCAAAAAAGATGTTAAACCTAAGCCGTCTCAGCCTAGTAAAATAACAACAACATTCGGGATGAAGATTAAAAAACACATAGAAGCAACAAATAAAAAAACCAGCCACCTGAAACGAGGAAGGAAAAGGTCCTCTTTTATATATTCACAAGTAAACATTAAAACACACGAAGAGATTAGAAGAACTACACAACAGAAACTTACCCTAACCCAGTCAAAAATTAAGTCTACACTAAGCCCCAAACCTCTCCTGTCTAAGATCTTTCAAGTAAGTATAACACTAAAATCGAAATACAGGACGAGAAATAACAAAAAGACCATAAAAAAAAAAGAAACAAAAAAAAGAACACTTAAGTTGAAACTCACATAAAACTGTCATCACATAATAAATGGTAATATTAAATTATCTCTAGCACCACAAACTAACATTTTAAAATAAACTAACCATATTCTTAAAACCAATCAACTAAAAATCCCATTGAAAGAAATATTATATTTAGAGGAACCCAGTGACAAGAAATAATGAAATATTCACGTATTTTAAAGGGCATAAACATCTCGTAAAAAGAAGAGGGTGCCCCGTGCTGAGTAGAAACGTACAAATATAGGCTATACCCCCCAGATAAAAACCTAACTAAACCAAAGCACACGCCCCATAACAAGTCTTTTCCCAACACAGAAATAAACAACATAATTTCCCTCCCCAAATTTAGTCTAGGGGGAGCAGCTATGTTGCTACTACAAATCAAGAATCAAAGAAAACTTATAAAAGGAAAGAAAGAAATAAAACCTTTAGCAACCACCAAACTCCGAGAACCCAACCTTTCATAACTCATGTTAGCCAAAGCAAACATTCCAGGAGAACACAAGCCGTGGGCTAATAATATAAGAAGACCACCCTGTCACCCCCAATTGTTGTTACAAAAAGCACCCCCCACAAATAAGCCCATATGCCCCACAGAAGAATAAGCAATTAAGCCCTTTATATCTGTTTGACGCAAACAAACAAGCGAGGTGACAACTCTTCCCCATAAAACAAAACTTAAATAAAAAATTGAGCTAAAAGACAGGAAAAAAACAAACTGATCAAGAATACGCAAAAGCCCGTAACCCCCTAATTTTAACAAGACCCCAGCCAAAATTATAGAACCAGCAACCGGGGCCTCTACGTGGGCCTTCGGGAGCCAAAGATGGAAGAAAAAAACAGGAATTTTAACTAAAAATGCGATTAAAACAAAAAATAAGAAGAAAGACCTGTAATACCCAAAGTTATACATAAAAAAATTTATTCTGTAGCTAAGATGACCCTCATTATGGAAGAAATACATAAAGCACCCGAAAAGAGGCAAAGAAGCCCCCACAGTATAAAGAATTATGTATATTCTTGCTTCCATACGCTCGGGCTGATAACCCCAACCTAAAATTAAAACAAAAGTTGGGATTAAAGAAAGCTCAAAAAAAACATAAAAAAGAAAGAAACTTCGCACAGAAAACCCCACAAACAAAATAAAAATTAAACAACAGAGACTGAACAAGAAGCTTGAACTAAAATTTTTTAAAACAAAAACTTTTCAATTGGCTAAAATTATTAGACCCCCCATCCACAGCCTCAGAACAATTATTCTGACACTAAGAATATCGAAAGAAAAAAAAATATTTCTTAATTTTCACCCATAGCTGAACCTCTCGAAAAGAAAAATAAAACTTAAAAAAATAAAGGAGATAGAAGCACTATATCATTTTTTTCTAAAAAAAGAAGCGCTTAAAACTACAACACTTAAACAACCAAAAAAACCTAACATTCATAAATTGTGAGACTAGAGATAAAATCATTACCATGCCTCCGAATAAAACAAACTAAAAGAGCTAAACCCACCGCAGCCTCGCAAGCCCCAAACCTGACTAAGACTAAACATACGTAAAAACTAGAAGAAATTGTGTAAACCCCACAAAACATATAAAAAAAAAGACCCAGAATCCTGACCTCAAAAAAAAGAAGAACCATCAGCAAATGGCCACGCTCCATCACCAAACCAACATAACAACCAAAAATTAACATAATACCTAAAAAACTAAAGTTAAGTCTTATTTCAACAAACATAAGTAATCAAAGCTTTGTAACAGCATTAATCTTGTAAATTAAAAGAAGAAAATATTTCTGATTGCTTAAATCGCTAAGTGATTCGAACACCTCTAACTTGCTTTCAAAACAAAAAACTCCCAAGAGAAAACGATCAGCGTAAAAGATTATCCCACATGAGATGAAAAACGGGTAAGAAAAGATAAAACAAAAAATAAAAAACAGTAAAAACGCCCCCCAAGAGCTCGTAGGGGGCCTCAACAGGACAGGCCCCAATTCACCCTAATAGAATAAAAACGGAAACTAAGCATCAGAAAAAGAATTGACTAAAAGGATAAAAAACTTCGCCCCGGAAATTTCCTAAGCGACTTAGGGGCAAGATTAGCAAAATAAGAACAGACATAACTAGACCGACAACCCCGCCCAACTTATTTGGAATAGATCGCAAAATTGCATAAGCAAACAAAAAATACCACTCAGGCTGAATATGAACCGGTGTTACTAGAGGGTTTGCTGGAATAAAGTTCTCAGGATCCCCCAACAGAAAAGGAGAAATAAAGACCAAAAGGAAAAACCCAAATAAGACAAAAAAAAAACCAAACAGGTCTTTAATAGAATAATAAGAATGAAATGAAACTTTTTCCCTATCACTATTTAAACCGAGGGGGTTTCTAGACCCTGTTTCATGTAAAAAAACAATATGAAAAACAGAAAGGGCAGAAATAATAAACGGGAATAAGAAATGGAAGGAAAAAAAACGAGTTAAAGTAGCGTTATCCACCGCAAAACCACCCCAAATTCACTCAACTAACATTCGACCAAGATAGGGAATGGCAGACAACATATTAGTAATAACGGTAGCGGCCCAAAAAGATATTTGAGCCCAGGGCAACACATACCCAACAAAGGCAGTTACCATAACTAACAAAAAAAGAACCACTCCAATATTTCAAGTGTGTACAAAAATATAAGAACCATAATAAAGGCCACGACCAATATGTAAATACAAACAAACAAAAAAAAGGGAAGCCCCGTTAGCATGAACTGCCCGTAACAATCAACCGTAGTTTACATCTCGCCTGAGATGAACTACTGAAGAAAAGGCTATATCAATATGCCCGACATAGTGTATGGCCAAAAAAATTCCTGTGAGTAATTGGACGACAAGACAAAGACCCAATAAAGAACCAAAATTTCACCAAGAAGATAAATTTCTAGCAGCAGGTAAGTCAACAACAGCCCCATTAACTAGTTTTACCAAAGGATGTGTTTTTCGAACAGGACTAAACATTTTTAAACCTCAAAAGGCCGTAAAGACCCCTTGCTAAAATAACAAATTTTTACAACACAAACTAATCTTAAAAATAAAACGAAGCCTAGGCCAATAAAAACTAAAAAACCCTGACCCGAGTACAAAAACCCACCCATTTCCTTACTTACATCGATTAGAAAAACTTTAAAAGATAACAAAAAACAGAAAATAAAACCAAAAAAAAAAAGAGAAAGAAACTTGAACTTGTAAAGATAGAAGTTAGGAATTATAGAAATAACGTACCCAAATATTACCAGAAGACCCCCCACATAGATCAAAAAAAGAGAGAACCCGTACCAGCTAAGCCCCATAAAACCAATTAGCCCCCTTATAAAAACAACTAAGCAGAAAACCACAACTACCAAGTAGATCCCTTGCTGAACCATAGGCAACAAAAAAATAAGACCTATTATAAAACCACTAAAAAAAGTTAAAAACATACAAATAGTAGTTTAGTAAAAACAATGACCTTGGACGTCAAAAACCGGGAAAACCCGCTATTTGAGTCAAAAGAGAGAATTTACCCATAAGCAGAGCTACAATCCACCGCCTTAAACTTCAGCCATCTTTCGTAGAAAACAAGAAAAAAGGAAATAAAAACTAACCAACAAAGAGAAACCGGGAGAAAAGACTTTCAAGTTAAGCCCATAAGCTTGTCGTAACGGATACGGGGCAGCCTCCCCCGAACCCAAAGAAAACAAAAACCAAAAAATAGGGTTTTGATTAAAAAAAAACCACCCAAAAAAAAGAAAAAATTATCCCCCCCGAAAAAAAAAATACTAGTAACTAAGCTCATACAAAGAATCCTACCGTATTCAGCCATAAAGATAAGAGCAAAACTACCAGCCCTATATTCAATATTAAACCCTGACACAATCTCAGACTCTCCCTCAGCAAAGTCAAAAGGAGCTCGATTAGTCTCAGCCAAAGTAGTAACAAACCACACGAACCCTAGAACAAAACAACAAAAAAGAACTCAGCAACCATAAAACTGAAATTTAGTAAAGAAGAGAACATTGTACCTTCCAACAAGTCTAACCCTCCTTAACAAAATCAAAACCATCCTAATCTCATACGAAATAGTCTGAGCCACAGCACGCAGGGACCCTAACAGCGCATACTTAGAGTTAGACGACCACCCTGCTAGTAGAGTTCTATAAACTCCTATACTGGAAACGCACAAAAAAAATAAAACCCCAAAAGAGAAACAGTAAACATAAAAACCAGTAGAGGGGTAGACGATCCACAAACAAAGAGAAAAAAAAAGACTTAAAACAGGAGCAAACATAAAAATCAACCAATTAGAGGTGAAGGGCTTTACTTGCTCTTTGACAAACAACTTTAAAGCATCTGCCAAGGGCTGGGGGATGCCCCTAAAACTAGGCTTGTTGGGACCTTTGCGAAGCTGAATATAGCCTAAAACTTTACGCTCTAATAGAGTATAAAAGGCAACAGCTAAAAGGAGGCCAATTATTTGAACAGTAAAACTTAATAAAGATAACACTTATTAAAGAAAGTAAAAACTTTATACTTAAAGCTTAAATCTAACGCACTAATCTGCCACTTTAATAAAATTATGTATATCTTAAAATATATCTGCTAAATCTAACTTAGCCGCAAAATTTTGCTAACATAAATATAAAATAATAAAGACTGGTCCTTTCGTACTAAGCCACTAAAAACATAAAAAAGATAGAAACCAACCTGGCTTACACCGGTTTGAACTCAACTCACGTATTATTTTAATAGTCGAACAGACTAACCCTCAGAGCTTCTACACCTTTTTAGGAAATAACAAGTCAACATCGAGGTCGCAAACTTTTTCATTAATAAGAACTCTCCGAAAAAATTACGCTGTTATCCCTATAGTAACTTGTTCTATAAATCAAAAAGATTGGATCACTGTTAAATAGGAAATAATAAAATTAAAAAAGGATTTTGTCCTTTTTAGTCACCCCAACCAAACCAAATAATTTTTGTTTTTTTGTTCTCCTAAGAAAAAAAACAAAAAAATATAAGTAAAGCTTAATAGGGTCTTCTTGTCTTTTTTGGGCACCGCTACTTCTTCATAACGACAGCAATTTTTATTTTGCTAAAGAGACAGCAAAGCCCTTATTTTTTCTTTCATACTAGCCCCTAATTAAGGAGCAAATGATTATGCTACCTTCGCACGGTCAGGATACCGCGGCCATTTATATAAACACTGGGCAGAAAATACCTAATATAAAATCTCGTTAGGCTATGTTTTTGATAAACAGTTAAGGCTTGTGTTTGCCGAATTCCTTTTTAGTAATAACACCAATAAAATATTAAAATGGGTTTAAACCAATTTTTGTTTTGTAATACTAATATAAGCATTATTAAAACAAAATAAATTTTTATTAAATTTGCAAAATCTAAAAAAAAAAACATAAAAATAATCTAAAACGAACTTCCGAAAAGTGGCAGCTTTTGTGCCTATAATATTTTATTAAGTATATTATTATAACTAAGCTTTTGAGCTTATCCTCAAAAGCATAAATTTTTAAACAACAGTAAGTGGGCGTCCTAAAAACAAGATGCAAAAACAAGCTATAGTTTTGTTCGACAAGCTTTTCACTTCTATATTTCTTTATTTTGATAATGTTTCAACATTAACCAATTAGTTCCAAACGTAAGAAAAATAGATCACAAAACTTCGTGAATGTGATAATTAATTAAAATTTTCTCACTAACCCATGATACAAAAAGTAAAAATATCAAAATTTTTCTTTTATTAATTAAAATTCCCTATAGGTACTCAAACTTAAAATTATTTTTCTTTTTCAAATACTCAAAATAAACATGATTTATAAATGACAAAAAAGTTTAAAAAACTAGATAAACAAATCAAAAAAAACCTAAGGGTTATCTTTCCGGTGTAAACGGAACACATCTAAAATGCTTTTTTTCGTAAAATAAAAGCAGCTTCCGCTGCTTTTACTATGTTACGACTTATCTTTTTTAAACAAAAAGAGCGACGGGCGATTTGTACACGTTTCAGAGCATTTTTCATTTTAACATTCTAATTTAAAATTACTATTAAATCCATTTTTATAGACTAAATTCCAGAAGCCCATCAAAAAACATAAAAAAATGTAACCCATTTCTTCTTTTACAAGGCTGCACTTTGACCTGATGTAAAAAAAAAAATTAATTTGCCCATAATATATCTTTTAATATGAGCTGACAACGGAAATACACAAACCACCTATAATTAGTAAAAGTAAACTTAAACGTGGATTATCGATTACAGAACAGGTTCCTCTAAAATGAATAAAACACCGCCAAGCCCTTTGGGTTTTAAGATTTCTTTTAATACCCAGGTAAGAAAAAGTAAATAAAAGAATAGCAGGGTATCTAATCCTGGTTTAACAGTAAAATTTTACAGCGTCACTAAAAATTTTTGATATAAAAAGCTCTAAAAAATTTTCAAATTTTACTTTTTAATTTAAATTAAACTATCAACAAAGCTCTAGTTAACTATTTTTTGACCAAAGATCTTAACTTGAATTTTTTGTGTAACCGCAGCAGCTGGCACAAAATTAGCCAATTCTCTTATTAAAACTAGATCAAGCTGTCACTTAAAACTAATACTTTACACTGAAGCTGTGAAAAACTTAAAAATTATAAAACATTAAAGATCTGGGGACACTTTAAGAACAAAAAAACTCACAAGCACACTTAAATTATCATGTGTTAATATTAAAAAAGCTAAGAAGAAAGCCAGGGCCAAACTTTGTTACAATAAAAGAATAACATTCATGTTTGGGGTATGAACCCAATAGCTTAAAACTTAGCTTATTTTATTTAAGCCTCAATAAAATTATACCTTCAAAGCTGCAATTTGATATTGTTTTTCAACTATAAAGCCTTTAGCAGTGCTCGTCCCCGTATAAATTCAACAACAAAAAAAAAATATAGGCTTGAATTAAACAAACACCAACCTCAAAAAGAAAGTAAAAAACACTAATACCCATTAACAAAAAAACAGGAAAAAAAGAGTAACAAAAAAAACCCCTTCTTAGATACCTGCCCACCAAACATAGTACAATATGACCTGCACCCATATTAGCAGCCAAACGAACAGACAGAGTAATAGGCCGAACTATTAGACTAACAGTCTCAACTAAAACTAAAAAGGGATTTAAAACAGCAGGAGCCCCCACTGGTAAAAAAAAAGCAATAAAAGAACCAACGTTTCAAAAAACACTTCTTAGAATCATTCTAAACCAAAAAACCCTACCCAGAACAAAAGTAATTAAAAGGTGCCTGGTCCTCCTGAAAACATACGGAAAAAGACCCGACAAATTAAAACTCAAAAGAAAAAGTATCAGACAAACAACTACTGAAGAAAACCCCCCTAAGAACTTTCCTCGTCCACGTAAAACCTGTGAATGAACAAACCTTATAAAAACAGACATGGCCCTACCCAACCGGCTCTCTCTTCACCAAAAAACAGAAACAAAAAAAATTATAAAAAAAGCGCCCCCACACCAAATTGGCAGGCCCAGGCTAAAAAAATTCCCATTTTGTTCATCAAAAGAAGAAAAAATATCCATTAACATTTATCAAAATCAAACAAAATCTTTTACGCTTTTATTGGTACTTTCTTTTATAACAACTAAGTCCTTTTTTAACCATCAAAACAAACAACAAAATGAAAACAAACAAAAAAACACAAAGAAAGAAAAAAATAACCAACTAAGAGGAGCTAACTGTGGCATCAAAAAATGCTTTTTTAAGCAACAGAAAACTGACAATCTTCCATTATAATTTAACTAATTTTTTAATCACTATTACTTATAACTCATTGAACAAAATCGTCCACATCAACCGCCTCAACAACAATAGGCATGAAAGAATGATTAGCCCCACAAATTTCTGAACACTGCCCATAAAAAACCCCAGGGCGAGACACAAAAAAACTGACCTGGTTCAGGCGGCCCGGCACAGCATCCGCTTTAACCCCCAGACAAGGAACTGTTCAAGAATGGAGCACGTCAGCAGCAGTAACCAAAACACGAACATCAACTCCCGCAGGAACAACCGTTCGATGATCAACTTCTAAAAGACGATAGTCACCCCTAACTAAATCTGAGCTTCTAACCATGTAAGAGTCAAACTCTAAATCTAAAAAATCAGAATATTCATAAGACCAGTACCACTGGTGACCCACAGCTTTGATAGAAAGCCCAGGATCATTTACTTCGTCCAATAGGTATAAAAGGCGCAAAGAAGGAAGAGCAAGAAAAACTAAAACCACCCCAGGCAAAACCGTTCAAATAGCCTCAATTTCTTGACACTCTAACAAATAACGACTACTAAAAGAACCCCGAATTAAGCTAAAAGCAGCATATCCCACTAAACTAACAATTAACACAAAGACTAACATAGCATGATCATGAAAAAAAATAAGCTGCTCTATCAAAGGAGAAGCAGCGTCTTGAAAACCCCATTGAGACCAAACAGCCATTCCAAGCTTTAACAAAAATGATTTTTAAGACTTTGAAGGCCTAAAGTTTTTATAACCTAAAAGCTCGAGGATTACACAACTAAAGACCCAGTTTCAGAAGACCTATGAAAGTCAACAGGTAACCGATTATCCCACTCTAAAGATGTTCTTAAATGCGAAGATCACACAACCCCCCGTTGCGCAACAAAAGCTTCTCAAACAATAAACATAAAATAAAGAACTGCTACAAAAGAAACTATTGAGCCCATAGAGCTAACGACATTCCACTTAGTATAAGCATCTGGATAATCAGAATAACGACGGGGCATTCCCCTTAACCCCAAAAAATGCTGAGGAAAAAATGTTACATTGACCCCCACAAACATTAAGACAAAATGGGCCTTAGTTCACCGGCTATTTAAAGAAACACCTACAATAAGAGGAAACCAATAATTAAAACCACCAAACAAGGCAAAAACTGCCCCCATAGACAACACATAATGAAAATGAGCAACAACATAGTACGTGTCGTGTAAAAGAACATCAATCCTAGAATTAGACAAAACAATCCCTGTAAGACCCCCAACCGTAAAAAGAAAAATAAACCCCAAGGCCCACAACATCGAACTTTCATACTTGACCTTAGACCCGTGAATAGTGGCCAACCACCTAAAGACCTTAATTCCTGTGGGAACAGCAATAATTATAGTAGCAGCAGTAAAATAGGCTCGGGTATCTACATCCATGCCCACAACAAACATGTGGTGAGCCCAAACAACAAAACCAAGAAGACCAATGGCTAACATAGCATAAATTATTCCTAAGTGACCAAACGCCTCTTTTTTTACACTGTGGTGGTTTACAATATGAGAAATTATACCAAAACCAGGAAGGATCAAAATATAAACCTCAGGATGCCCAAAAAACCAAAAAAGGTGCTGGTACAAAATGGGATCACCACCACCAGCAGGATCAAAAAAAGATGTGTTAAAATTACGGTCAGTCAAGAGTATGGTAATAGCACCCGCTAAAACGGGAAGAGATAACAATAAAAGAATAGCAGTAATTTTTACAGACCAGACAAACAAAGGCAACCGCTCAAATTGGAGACCCCGTCAACGCATATTAATAACCGTGGTAATAAAATTAATAGCCCCTAGAATAGAAGAAACACCAGCAAGATGTAAAGAAAAAATAGCCAAATCTACAGAACCACCAGCGTGCGCAACATTGCCCGACAAAGGAGGGTAAACCGTTCACCCAGTACCAGCACCACCCTCTACAGCAGCAGAACCTAACAAAAGAGTTAAAGAAGGGGGCAACAACCAAAAACTTATATTATTTATACGAGGAAAAGCCATGTCTGGGGCCCCTAACATCAAAGGAACCAATCAGTTACCAAAACCACCAATTATAACTGGTATAACTAAAAAAAAAATCATTACAAAAGCGTGGGCTGTAACAATTACATTATATAAATGATCATCACCCAAGAGGGCCCCCGGCTGGCCCAGCTCGGCACGAATTAACATTCTAAGACCAGTGCCAACAAGACCAGACCAAATACCAAAAAGAAAATACAAAGTCCCAATATCTTTATGATTAGTAGAATAAACCCACCGCATACAACAAACACGAAAAAATTTCGTAAAAAGGAAGCCCCATCAAAACCACTACTAAAAAAAACCTCAAGAATAAGTGAGAAAACGAAGAAAAATTTAGATACAAATTGCGGGAGATTACCAACATAAACAAGAAATTTAAATAATAATATAAGCTCAAAAGAGAACCTAAAATAAGAAACACAATTCACACAAGATAGGCCTCAACCAGAATTGTTTGGATACCAATCATCTTTATCACAAAACCTCTTAGTGGTGGAAGGCCCCCCAAAGACAAGAAACCTAGAAAAACAAAAAAAAAATTAGAGGATCTCACTTGATTTAAACGACCCATACCGCCACCGTGAAAAAAATAAAACAAACAGACCGAGAGTAGGAAGTAGAACAAGAAGTAAAAAAACCCTCTTAAAAAAGAGACACTTAGGATACTTAAAAGTCACCCCCAATGACCAATAGAAGAATACGCCATCAATAAGCGAACCTGGACCTGACCAACCCCCAAAACACCACCAACAACAGAAGAAAGAGCACCCAGAAACAAAAACATAAAACAAAATCCAGAAGAAAACCTAGACAATACAAGAAAAGGACCAAGCTTCTGCCAAGTTAGCAGTACACCACAACAAAATCACCTTAGGCCCCCCATGACCGAAGGAACTCACCAATGAAGCGGGGCAACACCCAACTTTAGGCACAAACCGAAAAAGCAGAATATAAAAAAAAATAAATTATTTCTACAAAAAAATCAAGAAAGAAAACAGTCACCGAGCGAAAAACCACCAAGCAAGATAAAGCTACTACCCAGAGACTGAACAACAAAATACTTAACAGAACTCTCAACACCCTGGTCCTGACTGAAGCCCTGGACCATAAGTGGAACGAAACCAAGCAAGTTAATTTCAAGACCGAGCCAAACAGCTAACCAGTTGCAAGACCTGATGGCAAACAAACTACCAAAAACACAAAGAAGGCTAAACCCATATGAGAAAGGAAAAAATAAAAACATAAAAAGATAAGAATGGATTTAAACCACTCAAACAACAGTTAGAAGCCGCCGCTTATATAAACATTTACCTCGCACACGCCCAAACCGCACATAATATACACTAACACACGGTAATCTACATAATACACACACACACAGGTACATATAGTTACACACAGTAACACACCCCCACCCCACTCACTTCCACCACCACTCACACACACATGTATACCATATATATATATATACCGGGGAGGGATATGGGGGGGGGGGTTAAACATAGAAAAAAAGTTGTCAAGTGCGAATTAAACAAAATCCGGTGTTTTTTTGACTCGGGTAGTTATTCAAATAAGAGTAATTATTTGAACTGTAGTTCATAAACTTTTTCCTAAAAAAAAACAAAAAAGTGTTATTTTGTTACGCAAAAGACTGGAAAAATCGGTAAAATTTTGCGGAAGAAATCGGCTGCAAGCAAGACGAGCTGCCGGAAACCCCCTTAAAAACAAAATTTTGAAAAATTTTGTCAGTAACCGGAAAACCCCGTTAACGGTTGGGGGAGAAACCGGCTAAAGCCTAAAAAACTACCCCTTTTTGGCCCCCCTTGGAGGAGATTTCCGTAACAAACAACGCGTTACGGGGTAAAACAGCAGAAAAAAATTTTTTGGAAAATTTTGTCAGCAATAGTTTGGCCCCGCGATTTTTTTTAATGACAAAATTAAGAAGCCCCCCCGTTTATTCCTTTAAATCCACTCAATCAAGAGAGCCCTCGCGCCACTCATGCAACAAGCCCAAAACAAGAATAACAATAAAAATTAGAAAAGAAACCAGGCTTTTTACACTATACAACTCAAAAATCAACACCGGAAACGGCAATACCAAAGCAATTTCCACATCAAAGATTAAAAAAATAACAGCTAGCAAAAAAAAACGAACAGAAAAGGGTAAACGGGCAGAGGATTTGGGATCAAAACCACACTCAAAGGGCGACCTTTTTTCACGATCAAAAAAACACCGTTTGGACAAAAACCAAGCAATACAGCAAACACACAAAGAGATAAAAAAACTCAAGAAAGTTATCAGAAAAAAAAACACCATTGGCCTTAAAAACAATAAATTTTATATTTTATGCCATCAACATAACCCGTTCTGCCGGCGTAAAACCCTAAGTAAGCGCAAACGCGCTCTTTTTGAGTAACAATCAAACGTCCAAACCGACTCTTACTTAAAAACAAAAGGACTAACAATCCTTCCTCACAGGCCGAAACTGCGCACACAAAAGTGCTTTTTGTCTTTACAAAAATCGGACTAACCCGATACTTAAGAAACCAAAATTCTTAGTGCATTCAACACTATTCTGTATATTTTTACTTAGAGTCTAACAGACACCCCAACATCTTCAGTGTTGTGCTCTTTTTAAGCTA
>Ga0209456_10000857_pt1 | contig 15390 bp, 14 predicted proteins | sample COG_11_FD_184755 | JGI IMG/M metagenome (GOLD analysis project Ga0209456, IMG submission 184755) | Pelagic marine sediment microbial communities from the LTER site Helgoland, North Sea, for post-phytoplankton bloom and carbon turnover... | ecosystem: Environmental > Aquatic > Marine > Neritic...
CGCCTCGATGTGTTTGCACGTGCCCAAGCCATTGATGTGGTGGTCGGGACAGTTGCAGCTGTTGATGGGTTCCGCAAGCGAGCGTATCTCGACACCATAGCTCTGTCCGCTGCCGGAGTGGGTCCGATAGACACCGAAAAAAACATCATCCGGCATTTGTGATTCAACCCGGATTGGTTCATTGACGCCACGCAAACGGCGGCGTTCGATTTCATCGGCATCACTGGTGAACCAGCCAGGTGGCTTGGCCCGTCTTTGAGGGGATTGACGGTGTTTCTTTGTTGTCGACATGGCGGAAAGGTATTGTCTGGGTAGCAATCAATCTTATAGAAAGCATCATTGTACTGACAATTGCTAACAATGGCTTCTGGCAAAGTGTCTGCGGAATAAGATGGCCGGCGGGGCGATGCGCAGGATGGGAAAGGGGTTAGGATGGCAGGCCCCTACGCAAGGTTTTCGGCATCGTCTCCGCAGCCATCTCGCCACTGGAGACTGTCACAGAACCCGTGATGTGGTCGGCCTGGACAGGGACATAGGTACTACCGATATGGTGACGGAACTGGTTCTGCTCGGCGCATGGCCGAAACCACGCTCTGTGCAAAGCGTACTCCGCGGCTTGTACAATATTGTCCTTCCCGAAAATTCGTACAAGTTGATATTGTTGACCTTTTTCAGGAGAGACGTCAATCTGAAATCTTTGGACATCGTTGCTGCCAAAGAGCATTCAGAATCATGAAAACCATTATTTGTGCGCTGCTCGCATTTATGTCCGCCCTGTTTCGCTCGCAGTTCTCACTGCAACTCGAGATCGTCGCATTACGACATCAGCTCACTGTCTATCAGCGGACAACCCAGCACCCCCGGATTAACCCAGGAGATCGTATTTTCTGGTCTTGGCTCTCGCGCCGCTGGTCCGGTTGGTGGGGTGCTCTTGTCTTTGTCCAGACGAGGACCGTGCTTGCCTGGCAGCGTAAGCGCTTTCGCGATCATTGGACCAAATTGAGCGAGCGGGGCAGGCCCGGCAGACCGCCGGTATGCAAAGAAATCAGGGCGTTGATCCCCAAGATGTCTGCGGCTAATGTCGTATGGGGTTCGCCACGGACTGCCCAGTGGACCGGTCAGCAGATCGTTGAAGCATTCCCGTGGGATACGGTACCAAAGTATCTACTGCGGGATCGAGATGCGATCTATGGGAGCCAGTTCCAGCGGCGCGTTAAAAGCATGGGCATCGAAGAGGTGCTCACGGCGCCGCGCAGTCCTTGGCAGAATGCATTTGTGGAACGCCTAATCGGCAGCATCCGGCGAGATTGCCTGGACCATGTCACTGTGTTGAACGATCGACATTTGAAACGAATCTTGACCCGCTATTTTCATTATTATCATCGCTGGCGCACGCACCTGTCACTGGAAATGGATAGTCCTGAGTCGCGATCGGTACAGCCACCTGCGCTTGGAAAGGTCGTGCAATTTCCAGAAGCCGGTGGCCTACATCATCATTACGAAAGGTTAGCGGCGTGATAATGTGTGATATGAGTTTTCGGGAACCACAACCAATAACAGAGCAGAGTTTTCTCATCAGCTGACGCGCGACCGGGAGCGGGGTATGCGACGATTCAAATTCTGCCGACAAGCGCAACGCTTTTTGGGTGTACACGCGGCCGTGTACAATCTATTCAATGTTGGTCGCCAGTTGGTATCAGCAAAGAATTATCGGATGCTACGAATGCGAGCCTTTGTGTCCTGGAAATGTGCAGCGGCGCTATAGTAGATAGATTATCGAGCATATACAGCGGCACGTAACTTAGCTTGTCGATACCGTTGTCTACGTTGGCCCTAGGCGGTGTTTAATATCCATGCGTCCGTGTGGTATACGTAGAATTTCTATACCGCTATCACCCACACGGTAGAAAATGACGTGCTTCCCTTCAGCTACGCTTCTGTAGCCAGGTTTTATCTCTGGTCGTTCTCGACCCGTGTGTGGTCTCTGGGCTAACTCGTCACACCTTTTTTCCAGTGCATCGATGTATTTCTGTGCTTGCTGGTTGCCCCATTCTTTCTGTGTATAAGAACGAATATTAAGAAGATCCTTTTTAGCTTCAGGTGAAAGGCTGTAGGATGGCATTAATCATATTTTCCTTGTCTCAACTCCTCGAAAAATTCTTTTCCGTCTATTCCTTCACCACGGTCAAGCTGCGCTTCTCCGACTGCAAGGATGGCCCGAAGACGCTCCATTTTCATTTTTTCATACTCTACTTCGGAAAGGACCACAGCGACGGGTCTCCCGTGTTTTTCAATGCTGACGGGTTCTCGCTGTACGGTATCCATTAATTCACCGAACCGATTTTTAGCGTCTTTTGCTGTAATTGCCTTCATAATCGAAACCTCGTCTCAAAAATAGCTTCTATGTCCATAACGGCTATTATAGCTATTATTGCAATGAAAAATCGCCTGTGCATGGCGAATCCCGATTTATTGTGGCAATTGAGATATTTCAGTGTGTAAAAGGACTGTGCTAGTTTTGTGCTAAGTTCCAGTGACAGTGAAGTGCAAGTGATTGATAACTCAACTACGGTATTGGATGGGCAAGCACCGCAAGTGACTGATTAATATAGTAAGTAAATTGCCTTGATGTGGCTACGAACCAGGCGGTCGAAGGTATTGGATTACTTCAAGCGCACCACAGGTAAAATAACTGACTCAAGCGTTGGTCGGCGCTCGTAAGTTCACAGGTACCAATAGACACGATCTGGACACGATGGCTTTGTAAGTGATTGAAAATAAATGAAACATCGAGGGTTCGAATCCCTCCTCCTCCGCCATAACACAAGCCCCGTAAGGGGTGTTTTTATGCAGTGCGAGACGACGCCAAGCGAAGCGCGGGCGCCCCCCGCAGGGGTGAGGGCTGCAGGCCCGAATCAATTTTCCTGGTGTGCTGTGCTCACGGTCAATGTGATAAATATTTTACGGGTCACAGCTGTTTATCCCCTTAGCGGCGCCAGTGTTACGGCGCTAGCCCCCCCGCTGCTATTGCCAGCAATCCGCCAGCGTGCCTGACGACTGACCCTTTAGCAGGGTGTTGGTCAGGGTCAGGGTCCCGCAAGGATCGCCCCCTTGGGGAGGGGCGGGAGTGGCCCGTAAAATATAGGTCGTTGCTGTCAATGCCTGGTAATCCAAAGTATACGTCGCGGTGCCGCCGTCGATCGGGCATTGGTTGCCAATGATGCCCGGAGTAATAAGGTTTCGATACTGGCTATTGCGTGAGAAATCCCGCTCCATGACGCTTGCCAGCTGCATAAGTCCCGCTTCGCAGTTGGTGCGCCGTGTCTGCTGCATCTGGTTCATGTAGCTCGGGTAAGCGATGGAGGCCAGTATGCCGACGATGGCGATCGCTATCACCAACTCGATAAGGGTAAACCCGGTTGCATTATGGTCTGCCATGACGATTATCGCGTTAGTCGTTAAGTCTCATTCGTCAGGCGTTACGGCGTATCCGGGATTTGCTTTCCAGTTTTTTGGCAGGATCCAGATTTTGTTGACATAAGACGAACTATCCGAGCCCGGATAAAAACCGATTCTGGTGCCGGGCCTGATATCCGATAGCGTGCCCTTGCCGCCACGCCGCTTGCGCACCAGGGTGGACTCACTGATGAGGAACACCTGGTCCTCGACCACCAGCGTACCGCCGCCACGGTTGAACGAGTCGACCTGACCGGTGAAGCCGAAAGTGCGCTGTTGATCGGCCCCGGCCTGGAAGGCCCCTGCCATAAGCACAACAGCCAGAAGCGGTGCCGTGATTAACGTCTGCATTTTCATGTCATATACCTCAACTTGTCGTGTTCATCCGGTGCCGTGGAGCTTGCCGGCATCAGGGTGCCTTGAGTTCGCTCCAGGACATGCGCGACGGTATTTCCGGCAGTCCCGACTGGATGTTGTCGATGTTGATAGCGCCGGTGGAATCCGCGGTGACACGCTTATCGGAGATAAAGCGGCTTTCCGCAGGCGCACCGGACGATTCTGTGCCGACAACCGAGACACCCGACAGCTGGTCTGTGGCATCGAATATACCATCGTTATTCACGTCGATCGGAATAAACGCGGGCGCGCCACCGGTCAGCAGATCGACCGCCATCAACCAGCCCGAACCGCCCACGCCGCACATATTGCTGCTGGACACGCTGGGTATCACGGTATTGAAGAAGACCACCGAGCCGAACGCCGCCGGATTGGTAACCGACCGCTCCCCCGAAACCGGCAGGTCAACCAGCCAGCCCTTTTCGGTGCTGGCGTAGTTCACCGTGTTCGACGAGATGGTGCGAACGTTACCCAGCACCGCGTCACTGGAGGTGGTGATTGTCTGTGCCTGCAGTGAACTGCGCTCCAGGTCGCCGGTGTTTGAATCCCATACCCCGTAGAAGGTCTGCTGCTGGGCATTGGCGTTATCCAGTTGGGTCAGGTACTGGCCGGTGCCGAAGAACACCAGCGTATTCGGCCGGGTGCTATAGGCCGTCTTCGTCGGGTGCAGCGTGATGTCAGGTTGGTGCGTAATCGGCTGGCGGTTGCTGGCAGTGCAGGGCGTCGCCGGGCAGGCTTTGAACAGCGGGTTGATGCCATAGGCCGACGTCCAGTTTGTCGTATTGGTTTTGTCCGCTACGTTGAATGCCCACAGATTGCCGTGCAGGTCGCCGGCATAGATACGGTCGATGGTGCCGTCGCCGTTCATGTCCACCAGCCTCGGGGTGCTCAGGCCGTTACAGTCGCTGTTGGAATTTGCACAATCCCTGCTGGTCGAGTCCAGACTGCCTGCGCCGGTATCGATCACGATCGGGGAGCCGACATTGGAACCATCCAGGTAGAGAATAAACAGCTTGGCATGGCCGTCGCCGTTCGGGTCGTTGTTGTAGCCGTTACCGAAAACAGCCGCCCATTCGCCGTTGTTCATCTTGCCGATCTGAATATCGCTGAACGTATAACCGAGATCGTTATGGGAGAATTCCCACATCACATTGTTGGCCGCATTGCTGGCGAGTGCCGACGGATAGGTGACGTCGATGGCGAACACGCCCTTGCCACCGCCACGCAGCGCGCCGACCAGGACGGTATGCCAGGCGGTTGTAGCGCCAATCGTGATATAGGCGTCCTGTACCGTAGGCGACAGATCGACATAGTAACGGTGGGTATAGCCCGGATCGCTCAGATAGTGCAAGCCGGCGCCGGCGTCGGTGGAAAACAGTGACGCCGGTATGTAGGCGAACACCTCCACACCACTGTCGTTCAGCGCGTGCAGCATGCCGTCGTTCGAGCCCACATAGGTCATACCGGCTCGTGAGCGGTTGCTGATCGCAAACGCCGAGTAGGGCGCTGATGGCTCGATGCTGTCCGGATAGGCCAGCGACGACGCGCCGACAAAGTACGGGCTCGAATGCACAATATCGCCCAGTGCGCTGGCGCGGGCGCGGAAGCTCTTGCTGGTGTAGGTGTTGCTGTTCGAGTCCGTGTGGCTGCAGGTGCCGGGGCCGTCGCTCTCGCAGCTGCGCTCGCCGCGAATGAAGTCCAGGCGGGCCATGCCGGCCGCTTCAGTATCGGTGCCGCCGCCGCTGTTGGTGCGCAAGTCGTTCTGCTGCGCGGTGTTCAGCGAACCCCACTCGAAATTGACGCCGTTTCCGCTGGTGCCGTCATAGGTGATGATCTGCCGCGAGGCCGGGGCTCTGCCGTCGATATCGGTCGAAGCCTGCCAGGCGGTGCCGCTGATGCCGGCGATCCCGGTTACCGGGTTGATGACAATGTCCTTCGCCAGCAGATCGCCGGACCAGCTCGACGAGTGGAAGATCGACTGGAAGATACGCGTGCCGGTATTCAGATTGGTGGAGTTGAAACTGACTGCGGCCGCTGTACCGGTGTGCGACTGGATGTCGGCAATGTACCGGGTCAGCGAATCGATCAGCTCCTGCGAGTCCCCGGCACTGAGAAACTGGCCGCGTCCGTTGAAGGCCGCGTGGCGCATATCGTCTATGGTGGTCGGCGTGTCTCGTATCGGCTCCAGCCAGCCGTTGAAATTGGGCTGGCCGGGCACTTGATCGTCCGCGAGGTTTCCGTTAACCCCGAAGCCCACGGTATAAGTCACCATGTGCTGGGCGTTGTTTTCATCGACACCGGCAATCACCGGCACTTTGTCGGCCAGCGTCGACAGGTCTGTCTCGTAATACCTCATTGCGACGTCGGCCAGGGTATTACTGAAAGTATCGGCATAGTCGCCGCCGTCGTAGGGCCCTGAACCGTCGCTGTCGGTATTGCCGACTCCTGGGTCGCCGCCATTCCAGTAGCCGTCGGACATCAGGATGGTGAAGTTCTGCTGGCACTCGCCACCCAGGCTGGCTGGGAGTATCGGCGAAGATCCCCAGCCGGAATTATCCGAAAAGTATTCGCCGGTATCGCGCAGCGCCTGTCTGAGCGGGGTGTCACCGTTGGAATCAATCCTGAACATGTTTCTCAGCAAGGCAGTTTTGTTGGCCCGGGCGGTGTTATCGATCGGCGTGCTGATATCGTCGATATCTTGCACCAGCGTGCGCACGGTATTGTTGTTATGCAGCGTGGTAAAACCCATTCTGGCGTCGGAGGCGTCGATGATCTGCGACAGCGCCCGTTTAGCCACGTACTCGCGCTTGCGGTAGTAGCTGTACCAGTTGGCAAAATTGGTCTGCTCGGCTGCCGTCATCCGGGTCGGGCCGAAGCCGGTGACGGTGGCAACGAACTGGCTGTTGTAGGCAAAGCCGGCGTCGTTGACATCCGGACACTCGCCCTGCTCAAAGACACCGTCACCGTCGTCGGTCCAGGTCATGTAGCCGGGCGGATCACCAAGGCCTTCATCGTCGGTAAGGTCGCGTGATCCCGAGGCGGGATCGTAGGGGTCGTTGAGGGCGGAGGTAATACTCTGGTCCTGGTAGGCGATACCGTTGATGTCGACACCGGTCCAGGGCGTATAGGTCTTGCTGGGATTATAATAGAGCACGTTGTAACCGGAGCAGGATTCCAGCAATTCAATCCGGTCGGTTCGATCCGGCGTGTAGTCGAGATTGTCGCGGTTGCGGAATCCCGAGTAGTCGCCGATAGCCAGGGCGCCGGCAGACTTGAGCACTTCCCAGTCCATGCTGCCGGAGTCATCGATCATGAAAAAGATGTTCGGTTGTACCGAGCCGTTTTGCAGAAACAGCGGACTGCCGGCCAATGTGCCCGGGGCTGCCGGTGTGCTGGTCGCCATGACCAGGGCCAGCAGGCCTGCTGTGCTGCTGCTGATGAACAGGGTCGTGGGTTTCAGTTCCACCTTTTTCATGACAAAGTACTCACAAAATATTCTTTTGCGCTTGCTGGATCCTGCGTGGATTTATTCATAGCGGTATCCGGTAACTGCTTTGCAGCAGGTGGCGGGCGTTCGGCGCGGCGCCCTCGCCCCAACCAATGGCGGTGACACGGAAGCCGTACTGACGGGTATCCGGTTTCTTGCCGCTGTAGTCGTTCGGTGGCGGTCCCACGCGCCCCACGTATTCAATAAGGTAGCGGGGACGCTGCGTTACCGAGGTCACGGTATTGACCTTGACCGCGTTGCCGGCCGCCAGCCAGTCGTTGTCGTCGTGGATATCGAAGCCGGCGGGTAACGGAAAAGTGGCCATACCGGTCATCGGTGCCCGTTGCGAGTACAGCCCGATCATTGGTGCTGCGCTGTTGAAATTGACATTCAATGCCGTCACGCTGTTTATGGTATTGCCCAGATAATTTTCGGCGGCACGCAGTGCAGCCTCGGCTGCCTGGAATGCGACCTGCTGCTGGCGGTTGTTGTTGGCCATGCGCTCCTGCAGCGTGGTGCTGCCCATTGCCGCTACGCCGAGCACGGTCATCACCAGTAGTACCAGCAGGCTGATGGCCAGTACCGCGCCTCTCTGGCGAACTGGCGTATGATTTGCCGTCGGCGTGGCTGTGAGTGTTGTCATCCTCATTGTCTCCTGTCCGTTTCAAACGCCCCTGTTGCGTACACGCACGGTGGTGACAAACGGTTTGGTCAGCGCGCCGCCGGGTATGTTCTGGATGGAATCGAATGTCAGCGTCATGCGCACACTGACGACGTTGTTCCACTGATCGGCGGCGGCGACCTGGCCGGCATCGAGGTATTCGTCGGCGCCGACCACCGTGTCGCTATCGACGCCGTAGTCAAACTGCATATCCTGCACACCTTCCACCAGCTCGTTGGCGGGGTTGCCGCAGGCGTTGAGGAATAACGACGTGCCGGTGCCGGAGGTGCTGTTGCACAACAGGTATGTCGAGGTACCGACCCGGTAGGCGCCCGCAACGGATGCGCGGTCGGCCCCGTATACGTTGCCCAGGTCACCGTTGAGATTCGACTGTCCCAGGTTGGGGCCGCTGGTGGCGGGTACACCACCGGCATGCTGTATGACGCCGCCGCTGGTGGTGGGGTCGTTGGTGATCATGAATACCGATGCGCTGCCGCAATCGCCGACGACCAGAATGTCGAATTGCTCCAGTGCCTGGTAGGCACGATCGGTGGCGTCCAGTTGCAGGTCGGATATCGGTTCGTCCATCGACGCTGTCAGCGGTATACCGGTGGTCGCACTGGCCCGGCTTATGCTGATGGTGTCGCTGCCGTTGGCACCGGTGCCTTCTCTGCCGAACAGCGGTCTTGCAAAATCGTAACCGGAGGCTGCTGTTCGGTCCGACAGGTCGTTGGTAAACGGGCGGACCGGGTTCGCACTATCCAGGCAGCCCAGGTAACCGGCGGCACTGATATCGTGTGACAGGCGGCCCAGCGCGAACCTGGCATTCTCCTGCAGGCGCGAGTTGCCTTCCTGCATGATATAGCTCATCTTGGAGCCGCTGAAAATCTGTAACACGCCCGCCATCAGCAACAGGCTGATAGTCATGGCGACCATGAGTTCGACCATGGTAAAACCGTTTGACTGCTGGCCGAAGGTGTTGTCTGTCAGTGTATGCATGGCGTTCATCAGGGTTGTGTTGTAATAGAGACGCAGCGCAGATCGTTGGGATCGTCCGGGTCACAGTTGGTGCCGGTGGCGCCGCTATGCTGCTCGTCCCACATCACCGTGATCGTATACAGGCCGCCGGCAAGCGCGGTAATGGCGCCCTGTCCGGCAGGCAGCGTGGCCAGAGCCTGGTTCCATTCCTGGATATCATTAGCGGCCATTTCGTCGGGCGAGCAGCCGGCTGCGGTGTAACAACTGGCGTTGGCGCCTGCCGCTTTGCCGGGGTAATCGGCCACCCTGCTGACATTGGCGCGCATGCGGTCGGCCATGTCACTGGCGAGATAGGCTGCCTGGGTCTGTGCCGACGAATCGTTGTTGAAGCGCAGGCTGGTGGCCTGCAGACTGGCCAGGCCCAGCAGCCCGATGGACATTACCAGCACCGATATCATGACTTCAATCAACGTGAAGCCGGCCGGGCGGGACGCGATGGAAGACGCAGTCGTTTCACAATGCATGTTACTCACCTGAACTCTCCTAGCTACAGCTGCCGTACTGGCTGTTCAGACTGATGCCGCCGGTCGCCATGACGCGCAGCAGGCGGCCGGTCTCGCCACTTCTGTTGTCACATACCGCGAGGGTGGTATTCGGGTTATCCACGTTGCCCTGCGAGTCGATCCGAAAACTGTTCTGGGCACTAGTGATCTGTATTGAATTTGCCAGCGGTTCAACGACCCGAAGCACTTCGCCGGGAAAGTCGAGGTTCCCGTCCTGATCGCTGTCCACCCACGCCAGCCAGCCAAGCCGCCAGTTGCCGCCCGAACAGCTATTCTGGGTATCGCTGACACACACAGTGGCGTTGCGGCCCTGCTTGATCGCCTCGCTGCGGGCGATATTGAGCGAGGACACAAACAGGTTGGTGGCCGCTGTCAACCGGTTGTTGCGAATAAGATCCTGCATGCTGGGCATACCCACGGTCACCAATATCGTGGCGACGGCCAGCGTCATCATCAATTCCGCCAAAGTAAATCCGCGTGTTTTCCTCATTAGCTTGTTTCTACTCCTGCCCAAGGCCTGCTGCAGCACCAGGCTCATACGGACGTGTCCCTCGCGGACCTTGTCCAGTTGTGATCGGGTGACAGTCCTGGCCTTGGAGTCATTGGTGACGAAGCGCCGGTCCGGGCAGACTATCCTGCTTGCGTGGAAAGCAGGGATTCAGGCCAAACCCCATTTCCCGGGTCTTTATGTTGCGTCGTCGCCCCCCTTTTCCTGGGCTATGGCATAACGATTCAGAACAGCTTCCATGGCAACAAGCTGCCGGTCGATTTCCCGACCATCCAGTTGCTGATGATCCTTCAGAGACCTCACGGCCTGACTTAAATCACTGATCGAATGTGAGTGGGAACTGATTACCTGATTCACAGCATTACCGATTTCCTGCAGGTGATCGGTACTTCTGAGACGAATAGTCCGTTGTAAATCACCCTGTGCGATCTGCTGCAGCGTCGCAACGATTTTTTCGTGTGGTCCGATCAGCCGGTGCGAGTATAAAATTGCCACTACCAGGAACAGCAGACCATTCATCGCCAGCGACAAGAACGCGAATCCCCAAATAAGAATATTACTCGATGAAAAATCAAGCAGCGTAGTGCCGTCCTTGGGAAATGGCACCAGGCTCTTGTAAATATATAAACTGTTCAACGCCAGTATGCCACCAATCACAGCAATGACGGTCAAGTGCTTTACAATCTGCAGCTGGAGCGTCTTGTTATTGATATATTGTTTTCTTTTGCGCAGCTGCTGCATGTATGCTGATAAAGAACCTGCCAGCCAAGTCCCAGACCCTGTGTTTGTTTCATTCATCTTTATTCTTCCTCCACACCTTCAGCCGAAATGCTGTGCAGATTGACATAAGTTTTTAACCGGCATTGCGGTCCGTGAGCCGCTGTGGCCTGCGCGAAGCAGCCAGCTCGGCGATACTTATATCGGGTTGGCGACAAGATACTTTAAAACGGCCATTTTGCAGTTGCGCTGAAAGACCCCTCCTAAAGCAGTCGACTCCGCAACCCAAAACCCGGGCAGCAACTCACAGTTAGACTTCGCATCCTGGCAACTGGACGCCAAATCTTAATAATGCCATTTAATTTCAACAATATAAGAATTGAACGGCGAGGTTGTTCACTGCTGAAGGCGCTGATCGCGCGACTGGTCCTGGCATTCAGCATGCTGGGGCTTTCCTCGCTGATGCTGTCAACCTGGACCGACAAGTCCGGCAGTCGCGTGGTTTTTAAGGGGAGGTTAACTATCGTTAAGTTGACAGTACCGACGTGGCTATTCAGCGGACTGGGAATTATCGTAGTCGGGGCGACTCACCATTCCCGGTAAGCGCACTTTTTGATTTATTGCGTTTGCGTGATCTGGTTTTTGAGTAGCGCCTCGAAACGTTCTGCACTGATGGGTTTGGAAAGCAGGTATCCCTGCGCATAGTCACACCCGGCTTGTATCAGATAGGTCTTTTGCGCTTCTGTTTCCACACCCTCAGCAATAACTTTAAAACCCATCGTATGGGCCATCATGATGATGGCTGAAAACAAAGCCCGATCATTCTTGTCGTGTTCCAGATTGTGCACAAAAACTCTGTCGATCTTGAGGTAATCCACATCGAATTTCTTGAGATAGGCCAAGGATGAGTAGCCCGTTCCAAAATCATCAATGGCGACTTGAATGCCGCTATCCCTAAAGGCATACAGTTCTTCCATGACAGGGGATTTTGCATCAAGCAACAAGCCTTCTGTGATCTCGATGCAGACACACTGGCCGGGAAGTTCCAGGTTTTGCAGATACGTGTGCCAATTGAGGAATACGCTGTTTTTGTCGCGAAATTGCACGGGTGACTTATTGATGCTGATCTGGAAATCCGGGTGGTATCGCTCACGGAATTGTTTAACTTGGGTCGTGGAGGTTTTAAAAACCCAGTCCCCAATATCATTGATGAAACCGGTATCTTCGGCTATAGGAATAAAAGACGCGGGGCTAACCAGACCCAGTTCCGGGTGCTGCCAGCGAATCAACGCTTCGCATTTATGCACATGCCCACTGGAAAGCTCAACAATGGGCTGATAGAGCAGATGAAACTGACCCAGCGCCAGCGCATTTCTGAGTTCTGAGGTAAGGCGCATTTTGGCCTTGGCGGATTTTTGCAGTGCCTGCGTGAAATAACGGTAACCATTGCGACCCTGTGATTTGACATCGTACATGGCCTGGTCAGCGTGCTTGATCAGGTCTTCAGCCGTGTTGGCGTCGTCCGGGAAGATGGCGATCCCAATGCTGGCGGAAATGTATCCTTTTTCATGGGTAAGCTGGAATGGCACAGATAAGGCCACAGCCAACTTCTGGGCAATGGCTTCTACGCCATGCTCATCTGTCAGGTCCGCAAGGATGACGGTAAATTCATCGCCGCCGAGGCGCGCGACAGTGTCGCTGTCGCGGACACATTGGCTGATTCGTTTTGCCACTTCAATGAGCAGGATATCGCCCTGGTCGTGCCCGAACGTATCGTTGATTTCCTTGAACAAGTCTAAATCGATGAGCATCAGTGCACTGGGATGACCCGTGCGAGTGGACTGTTTGATCGATTGCTCCAGTCGATCCCGAAACAGGCGGCGATTGGGTAGACTGGTCAGGATATCAAAATTGGCTTGTTTTTGAATGATTTCTTCCGCGAGCTTGCGCTCGCTGATGTCACTGAAATTAACCATGAGTCTGGGTCCCGCCCATGATCCGGCCAGAATGACATGACGTTCTGAGCCATCCTTGCAGGTGACGTTTACTTCCCTTTGATCAATGGGGATGTTATGTGCCTTGGCGAGGGTGGTGCTTTCTTCCCAGCCGTCGGTAATGTCTTGCCGGTAAGTCGGATCAGGAAAAGCCCTTGCATACCAGATTTTCAGGTTGGGTGTATCTGCAGGGGTGTAACCGAACAGGTTGGTAAACTGGTCGTTGGTGTATTCTATGACGCCCTGCTCATTCGACCAGAATATGCCGATAGCGGAGGAATCCAGTAAGCTTTGCAGCTTGGCCTCGCTTTCCGTGAGCAGCTTGGCTTGCATTTCCACTTTGGCGCGTTCGGAAATGAGTCGCCTGTTATTTACCAGCAAGGCAAGGCCCAGGGAAATAAGCGCAAGAATCATGATCAAAGCGGCCGCGATTGGCCACTGGTAGCGCTTAAAAACGTCTCCCGTTGTAAATTCGGGGGCGGTGTCGAAAGGCGGTGCACGCAAGGCTTCGAGCATTTTTCCAACCGGTAGATAGTTGGCGGGAATGGAGAATCCGTTAATGTTGATCGCCTTCACCGTATCAGCGTCAGCCTCTGAAAGACTGAACAGTACAGCCGCCACTTTGCGTGCCAGGTTGTCGTCCACATGGGGCAGGGCCGAAAACGGCCATTCGGGATACAGGCGTGTAGACGAAGCGTTGGGAAAGCCCGGCAGCTTATTGCGATTAACAAGGCGAATGGCCTTCCAGTCGATTATCCCTTGCGCCGCTAATCGTTCCAGTAGTCCGGTGCGCACAAAGCCCACGTCCGCTCTGCCCGACAACACCGCATCGACGACCTGTTCTTCCGGCCAGCCGGTCAGAATCAGTTGCTGAGGGTCAGGTTGGGGCAGCCCGGCCTGCAGGAGTTCATAGGCCTGCATTTGATAGCCGCCCAAACTGGCGGGGTCGGTTACGGCAATGCGCTTGTTGGACAGACTTTCAAGATTGTGTACGGCGGGGTCACGGCTGCTGCTAAAGATAACCCCGCCATAGGCGAGAGTGGGGACGCCCATCTGAACATTGTGCAAGGTGGCCAGTGGTGCCAATATGCCAATTCGGTGAGCCATAAGCACATGGAGGCTGGGCTCCATCAGCACAAAGTCCAGCTGACGGCTTTCAATGGCAGCTTTCAACTGTGAGGGGCTGAAGGCTTCGATGACAAAGTTCTGGTCGGGAATGGCCCGCTTGAGCGAATTCACCAGGGGTGACCATTGATGTTGGCTTTCGGATACGCTGGACAGTGCAGAAATGCCAATTCTGACCGGTTCAACAGCATGGGCCATCATGGTGAGGCACCCGAAAAGCAGCCCCACAAGGAGTCTACGCGGTGTGTAACGGCGTATGACGCTCACTGTATTACCTGAAACACTCAGAGTAATTACTTGCTGTTCCCGGAATCCGGGAGAAACGCAGCATTTACCAGATTAAGCTTGGCGTCCGGTTGTTTGAGCAAGTTGGCCTGTATCAGAATATCCGACAAGTTGTCTGTCTGGATTAGCAATACTGGGTTGTTACCCGCCAATAATCGGCGGTTGTTAGCAAGGTCTGGCAGAGTTAACCCTTTGAAAGAAGCCAACACTTCATTGGCTGGGAGCGCGAGGTGCTCGGACATGCGGTACGCGGCGTCCTGCGGGTGGGTGTGAAAGAAATCCAAACTTTTCAGATGGGCCGCAACGAGGTGACGAATGGCCTCGGGCTTCTTTTTAGTGACCTCCTGCCTCAAGACCAGCACGTCAAAAATGGTGTCGGGTATCTCACGGCTATCCAGTAAGCGGGTGGCACCGGTCTTCTCGACTTCCATGGACACGGGCTCATAACTGACCACCGCATCAATCTTGTTTTCTTTCCAGGCAGCGATTTGGTCTGCTGGTGGGATATTGATCTGGGTGACATCGGCTGGAGTTAGCCCGCCTTTTTCCAGCGTCTTGAAGAGAACCAGTGCGCCTAAAGCACCCTCTTCGACGGCAATGCGCTTGCCTTTTAATTGATCAATGCGCGTAATTTCGGGACGCGCCAATACCACGTCAGCGCCGGCGGAAATGTCGCACACGAAAATTACGCTGATGGGCACGCCTTCCGCTCTGGCACGCAATACTTCATCTAATGTCAAACCGGCACCATCAACAGCACCTGACTTGAGCGCTGCAATGGAGTCTGCTGCGGTATGGCTTTCAATGAGTCGTACCCGGGTCTTGTCCAGCCAACCCTCACGCTCTGCCATAAATAATGGCTCGTACCCTGACCAGGCATGCAGGGCGATTTTCAGTGGATCCTGGAGTTTTTGATCGCAACCTAACAGTACCGGCAAAAATATAATTGCAATAAGTACCCGAAAGATGTTGTTTCGTATCGCCTGAAGCATCTGTTTTCCTTTGCCAGTCACGCAGGATCTGGCCCTGTCTGATTAAAGCCGAATGCCGCGTTATTAATGGAGTTTATGGTGATACACACTCTCTCGGTTTAACTGTGGCAGCATGATTGCTCGTTGCAGCATACGTACGCCCCGAGAAAGATCAGAATTTCATTAAGGATCACAGGTCGCGCAAGCTTTCGGAGGGCTCGACATGTGCCGAGCGCAGTCCTGCCAGTC
>Ga0209456_10000858_pt1 | contig 15378 bp, 13 predicted proteins | sample COG_11_FD_184755 | JGI IMG/M metagenome (GOLD analysis project Ga0209456, IMG submission 184755) | Pelagic marine sediment microbial communities from the LTER site Helgoland, North Sea, for post-phytoplankton bloom and carbon turnover... | ecosystem: Environmental > Aquatic > Marine > Neritic...
CGGAGAGCTGCTTCGGCGCGCCTCCCCCGACTCCGGGCACAAGCCTGCCATCGAACTCGCGCAACGCCTGGCGGGTGGCAATCCGCTCTTCGCCCTCGAAGTATTCCGGGCCGCTGTCGGCTCGACGGAATGGGCAGCCGAGGCATCGCGTTGGGACCCACTGACGGACGCCAGGCTGAGTAAGGTGCTGGCGGTCAGACTCAAGGGCCTCTCACGAAAAGGGTTGTCAGTACTTCAAGCCACAGCGGTGCTGGAGCGTCAGGCGACGCCTGGTGCAGTCGCTTCGGTAGCGGGTTTGTCTCTTCCAGAGGCAGCCAATGCGAGCGTCGAACCCTACGGACGCGGCCTGCTTCAAGACCGGGACGGCCAGCTGGGCTTCGTCAATGACATAGTCCGAGAGTACGTGTACTCGGGTATGACGGCTCTATCGCGCACCGCATTGCACCTGACCGCCGCGGAGTTCCTGGAGGAAGGTGCGGATACGAACGCCGCGACCCTGGCCAGGCACTTCCACCTGGGGGAGAATCGAGCGCTCACCTACAAACACTCGATGCTGGCGGCCCGGGATGCGAAAGCGTCGGCAGGACAGATGGAGGCTGCGGCCATGGCAGACCTCGCCGTCAGGAGTAGTCGCGGACAGGCGGAGCGCCTGGCCGCGCTCCATCTCCTGGCGGAAGCGGAATTGGAATCAGCCCAACTGCCACGCGCCAAGGAACACCTGGACGAAATTCTCCGCCTCGATACCGAGATGCCAGCCGAGCAGAGGGTGGAGGTCAAGCTGAAGCTGGTTCGGGCCGTCGGCGGGGAGGCGAACTGGGACGATGCTGGCCGAATCCTAACAGGTATTGCACGTGATATCAGAGCGTTTCCAAGTCCGGAGCGACGTGTCGAAAGTCGGCTTGAGGTGCTCAATTGGCGTCTGAAAGCCGCTAGCAGGGTGAACAACGTTACTCGGGCACGCAGCACAAGAAACAGGATCGAGCGGATTCAGACAGCGGCCGAGAACACTGGCAGGTTAACCGAAGCGGCCACTGTCACGGCGACCTGCAGCCTTGCCGCGTTCGAACTGTTCTACGGATCGGCGCTAAAGGGCCTCGAATTGTTGAGCGCTCTAAGAATCAAGGATACATGGCCCGAACACCTAGTCTATCGCATCAGACTGCTTCGTGGGGGCGGGAATCAGAGAATGGGGGTCTGGGACACTGCTGAGCATGAGTTGCGACACGCCTACGTTCTAGCCAAGAAGACGAACGATACCCTCCAGATCGCTGCCGTGCTGACAAACTTGGCATGTACTGCTACAGAACGCGGGTCATGGGATGAAGCGCAGGACTATAGCAGGGCAGCGAGCAAGTTGCACAGCGCCCTGAGTACGGCCCTAGACGTCCTAATTCCGCTGCGGTTGAATTCAGCGAACTTGGCCTTCTATCAAGGAAAGGCCAGGGAGGCGTACACACTCTACCGAGATATCTATGAGCAAGCGATCCGCAGCGATTACACAGAGTTCAAGACAGAGGTGGAGGCATGCCTAGGGTTGGCCTCGCTGCAGTTGCGCGACGGCGCGTCCGCGCGCCGTTGGATAGCCGAGTGCGACACCAACGAAACAGCGCTTGGCGGAATGCAGGAGCGCTTCAAAGTCGAGTGGCTCTGGGGGTTCTGCAAGCGTCACGATGAGCCAGATGCTGTGCGTGAACGCTTGCTTCGCGTTGCGGAAAGCGAAGCAGTTGTCGATAGAGTCTGCTCGCTCAAGCTGAGGTGGCTGGCGCATGTGCTTCTACCTGAGTCGGGTGGTCTAGCCCGGGAAGAGGCGTCCGCGACACGGAGAGAACTCGGTGAAGCGGGATTGGGTTGGTTTGTGTATTTTTCGGACCGCTGGCGCCGCTTGGCCGACGGTTGTCCGTTATAGCTGTTGGTCAGTTGGGATTCGTGCTGAGCTGAAAGTCGGAGTCAGTTCGCGTCGACTCGAAGCGTTGGATTGATGCCTGCTAGGCGATTGCCGGTGGTCGTCACGGCAGGCTCTGGAGTGTCTAAGGTCTCCAGTATGTCGGTCTTGACGAGAATGTCTACGATCGCCTCATCGAACTGCTTACCCCGGTGCTTCGTGAGTTCCTCCCTCACCACCGATACGGGCAGCGCATCTCGATAAGGACGAGCCGTGGTCATGGCGTCGATCGTATCGCAGACCATGATGATCCGCGCACCCAGAGGGATATCATCCCCAGCCAGTCCCGTGGGGTAGCCGTCCCCGTCCCACCGTTCGTGATGATGCCGCACGCAACTCAGGACGTCAGGGTGAATGCTCCTGATCGACTGGATGATATCCACTCCGCGATCCGGGTGGGCCCGTATGAGCTCCCGCTGCTCGGGCGTGAGGGGACCCTTCTGCCGCAGGATCTCACCGTAGATCGAGTCGATCTTGCCGATGTCATGCAGCAGCGCCGCGGTTTCGATGCGCTTCAGTTGACGCGGTGCCACTCCCAAGGCTCGCGCGATCTTCTTCGCGGCCTCCGATACACGGATGGAGTGGCCGGATGTGTACGGATCCTGCGCCTCGATGGTCTTCACCATCAAGCGCAGCAGGTCGGTGTTCAACTGCTGCAGTTCGAAGTTCACGCCGTAGCTGTACCGAAGACCGATCAGCGGAATCATGGCCAGGAATACGGCCACGACCCCGTATTGCGTGTAGAGAAACGCCACCAGGAAGGCGAGCGTGCTCATGGCGAGGTCGAAGACGATCAGCCCCCCCGTCATGCGTCGCCACGTCTCGAAGAATGGTGTTCGTTCAGAGACGGTCACGATGAAAGCGACCGTGCCCGTGTTCACCGCGAAATACGCCAGCACCGCCACGAGAAATGGGGCGAGGGAATCCTGGAACCGAAACGTGTCCAGGCTCTCAACGCCCCCCGACCACCGGAACAACAGTCCGGCTACGCCGACAGCGAGAACGAGCTGCGCGACGTTGAAGAGCTTCTTCAGGGCCGATTTTTCCTTGTACAGGAAGAAACCCGAGATGAGCTCGGACAGCAGGGTCACCATGACGGCGCCCGTGGGTCCGATGAGGAGGATCGCACCGAGTTCCGGCACGAAGTCCATGGAAGTGGTGGATCCCGTTTCCGTGAAGCGGAGGAACAACATCATGGCCAGGGTACTGAGGGCCAGCAGTGTGCCGAATGCCAGGAAGGACTCAGCGTCTAGAGTGGGAGGGTACTTGACGAAGAGGGTGCCTACGAGGGCGGCGGCTGCCACTGCGGTGGCGAGGATGGTTCGCTTGACTCTTGGGTCCATACCCTTGTGGCTGCAGTTGGAATTGCCCCCAAACCTCTACCGGTTACCACCTAAGAGTACCGCCTTTTCTTGCTAGCCCGAATAGGACGTAGAAGAAATTCATAGAGCACACCTCCTTTCGCATGAAAGTCATACCCAATCGCTAACGGGTATGCTTCAGCTCCGCTCGGAGGTATCGCTCCGCTCAGCTTACAGGCGGTTCGGTGAGGCCGGGGGCATCTCCATGTTCAGTGGACCCGGTCAAGGTCCTGTCGTACTGCGCTCAAACGGATGTTCTTGGGCGTAGACCTGACGAAAAATAGAAGGGTAGACGCCGTGAAGCGCAACAGAAGGGAGGTTCTACCGGTTTCCTGTCCAGCGATTTACGGCCTGCAGACAGGCCAGCACGGCCGCTTCCTCGACCGAATCACGCACACGCACGACTCCCGCCAGGGACTCCGAATCACGGCGAACGGAGCCATTCACCGACGCCAGCACGAAACTCTGACCGAAGGCGCCGACCGAGTCGATCCCCTGCAGGGACAGGAGAACTGAGCCTCCCGTAGCCTGCTGCGCGGCCTCGAGGGCGGCGGTCGCTGCCACCTCCATGCGAGCCTTCTCGAAGTCCGGTCCTTCAGCCTCGCCGGTGAAAACCGCATCCTCGTGAGCGAGGTCGACGCGGCACGTGACCTTCTGCCCGGCGGCGCGCTCAATGTGGACGTTACCCAGGACGAGACGCCGATCGGAAGAACTGGCCGGGACGGGAGCGGAGACAGCCTGGGCCTCGGGTCCTGCCTCGTCAGCCTTCTGGGGGATCTCGGAGCTTCTGACACGAGCGATCGAGATCTTGCGGTGGTCGATCTGCAAGCCGAATTCCGCGAGGAGCGCGGACTCGATGTTCCGAACGATCTGCTTGGGACCCAGCGAAGAGCTGGAGAGGACATGGATCTCTTCGATGCCACCCTGTCCATCGGGCACGATCTTGAGAGAGCCCACTCCCTCCAGGCCCAGGAGGAGTTTCTCGATCCGACGAAGGCCCCATGGATCTAGGCCCATCATGTCCCGAGCTTCGTGTTCGCCGGATGTCATCTGACGAGCTTTCCTCCGATGGAGGGGTGAATCGTGTCTCCTCCCTGCGCCTTCGCGACGTACAGGGCGGCATCAGCTTCGGCCATCAAGTCCTCGGCCGATATCTCTCCCTGAGTCACACCCGAATGATACGCCACGCCTACGCTTAGCGTAACCCCCGCATACCCTTCATTTGTGGCAATTCGCATGTCGGCGACCCGCTCGCGAATCTGCTCGGCGACCTGTCCGGCACCGTCTCGATCCGGATTGACGAGGATCACGACGAACTCGTCGCCACCGTACCGACAGACGATATCGGTGCTACGTGTTGCTTCCGTGAGGATCCGCGCGACGTTTCGCAGTATGAGGTTGCCCGCCGCGTGGCCATGCACGTCGTTGACCGGTTTGAACTTGTCCAGATCGACGAACAGCACGCAGACGGACGTTCCCGTGCGGCTGGCGCGCGAAAGTTCTTCCTCGAGCCGCGTGCTCAGAACCCGAAACGTGTAGACCCCGGTAAGGGCGTCGTGCATGGCGTCACGTGAGGCCTGCTCGTACTGGCGCGCCAGGTAGATGGGACACAGCGACAGCGTGGACCGCCCCCTCGCCACGGCCTGGGCGAAATCGATACAGGTCGCATGACCGCACGATCCGGTGTTCCAGTACCGGCCATCCGGCGTTGTTCCGATCTTCGCCAGGATCTCTTCGACTTCCGTTGGGTCCGGAGCCGCCAGCCCGACTTGCTTCGGCTCGAAGAACGTTCGCAGGTTCAGGTCTTCTCCCGGATCGACGACAGGGTCCTCTGAACGTGGCGGCTCGGACAGTTCGGCGATTTCCTTGCGCCAATACAGGTCATCTCCCGGTCCGAACGCCGGGTGTCCCAGGTTCCCCTCGAAGGGAAGGATGTCTACGAATCCGAGGGAGGTTCCTTCCTCGATCAGGGCTCGCGCCAGGGCAGGAAGCGCCCGCAGGTCCCGTTCCTTACGAAACTCCCGCGACGTCTGACGTTGCCCCTCGAGAATCTGACGTGGAAGTCCGCCCGACAGGGCCAGGTGACGTCGCCTGTCCGGTATGAGCCGGAACAACGCCTGCGGTTGATCGAGCGGCCGGGCGCCGCGGTCGGTCAGCAGCGCCTCCAGTTCCTCGAACGAGATACAGATGTCCAGTTCGTCCTTCGTTCCATTGGCCCCGGGGACGCCGAAGCCGGAGTAGACGATGTCCGCATCCTCGCGTTCGATACGGCGAATGTGTCTCGCGAGGGCGATCGCCGGCGTCACCACGGGTGCGAGGAACGGCAGAAGTTCGGGCACCCGGGTGCGGCAATAGTTCACGACGACCGGACTCGTCGAACGCAGCCAGGATCGATAGCCGCCATCGTCCCACAAGCGCAGGTACTCGGAGGCGACCAACTCGTCGCCGATCGCTTCGAAGTACACGTTCCCGAAGCCCACCTCGAAACAGGCGTTGAGGATCTGTTCCGGCGTGGCCGGGAAGAAGAAGACGCTGATCTCGTTGGGGAGGATGAGGAGAGCGCGGCCCGCCTCGAGCGATTCGACACACTGCTCGATGTCGCCCACGACATCGATCGCATCGTGATAACACGAGGGAACGCACAGCCCGCACTCGATGCACGAAGCCGGATCGATGCGGATTTCGTTCCCGGTGACGGCAATAGCCTCAACCGGGCAGACCCGCACGCACGCCAAGCACGACGTGCATTTCTCGTTGATCGAGAATCGGAGACTCACGTCCCTCCTGGACCGTTTGGTGACCCCGCCGGGGCCACGCTGACGAGTCGGTACCCCCTCTTACAGCAGTGGGTTGCAGGCTTACAAGAAACATACCCTCGAAGCGCGGGTCGATCGTGGCATTCGGCCAGTACACCTCAAACGTGTCGTAATTCGGAACTGTATAGTCGGCAACGTGTTAGCTGAGACCAATCGCATTGTGCGGCACGTGCGCCGCCTGGAACGCCGCGGTTGCTACGACCCTCCCTGTGGCGTCGAGGCAACGAGTCTGACGAGCCACCACCGCACAGGTTGGCAGAAGTGCAGGCGTGCAAGTAGCTTGTCGAACGACCGTGAAGAGGCGTTGAAATCGGGCCCGGCGTGCGCTCGATCATCCCCGCGGTCCGCCTGCGGTCCTCCCGCTGGCTGTCCAGATGACACCTGTAACGGCGAAGGCGATTCATGGCCACTCAGGAGCGCAGTATCCTCAAGAAGCTCCTCTTTAGAATCGATGGGGCGGCGGACAGCAAGAAGGTCGAATTCAAGAGCGCCGGGGGGCAGGACTGGCAGGCGGAACTCTGTCTGCACTCGGGCACGACTCCCCAATCTCCGCGCCTGCTAGTGATCTTCAGGAACCAAACTCGGCCGCTCGACCGGCATCGCTACACGCAGGTTCCGGCCGGCTATTCCAAGGTTCCTTCCGAGGCGGCGGAACAACTCAGCGAAGACGACCTGCAGAAACTGCTGGCGTCGTCCGTAGAAGTGTGAGGACCAGCATGTCACGAAAGATTTCCGATGGCAATTTTCTCGAGTGGGAAGTCTACGTGTCCGGTGGTCAGCCCGACTCGGTCGAATCGGCCCGGATCTTCTTCTATTGCCTGGATGCGCCGATGAATCCGGCGAGGTTCGTCCGGCACGAGAGCGGCAACGTCGCGCAGGCCGAGGCGGCGTTGCTGGAGATGTCAGACGAGCAGCTCAGGGAGTTGCTCGCCGAAGCGATCGTAAACGAATAAGGACGGTCGCGGATGGCGCGAGAGGGGCGAGAAGGTTCGATCGAGGTTATCACCGGGGTGATGTTCTCGGGCAAATCCGAGGAGCTTCTCCGACGCGTGCGTCGCGCCATGATCGCCCGCAGGGAAGTTCAGGTCTTCAAGTCTCAGCTTGACGACCGATATGGAGGCATTCACCGCATCAGCTCGCACGACGGTCGGGAGATTGAAGCCCGGCCCGTGTCGAATTCACGCGACGTGGCCGAGTTCGTGGATCCCGACACAGAAGTCGTGGCGGTGGACGAGGTCCACTTCATGGACGCTGGAATCGTGGACGTCGCCAATGCACTGGCCGACCAGGGAGTACGGGTCATCGTGGCGGGCACCGATATGGATTTCCGCGGGCTGCCGTTTGGCCTGGTGGCGCAACTTCTGGCCGTGGCCGAGAAGATCGACAAACTACACGCGATTTGCGTGGTGTGCGGTGACCTGGCGACCCGGAATCAACGCCTGATTAACGGTCGTCCCGCCCCTGCGGAAGGGCCCACCATCCAGGTGGGGGGACTCGAGTCGTACGAGGCCCGATGTCGGGCCCACCACCTCGTCCCCTCGAGTCTCGACGACCAGATGCCGCTGATCTCCGATCGCGAGGGTTAGGACGCCGGCGACGCGAATGCGTGCAGGGCGGTCGCCTTTACCTGTACCCATATGCGCGAGCCCACCTCGAGCGAAAGCTCGTCACCTGCGGCCCGTGTGATCACCGCCACCCAGTGACCGGTTCCCTTCAGGCGCACGCGCAGCAAGCTCCCCGACGAACGAATCTCCGTAACCTCGGCCTGGAAGCGATTCCGAGGACTGGCCGAGATCTCCGTCTTCGAGAGGAACAGGTCCTCCGGGCGATACACCACTCTGACCTGGTCTCCCGCATTTGCGGACCCCGTGGCGGCCAGCTCCGAATCTCCGATTCGTATGGTGAGCAGTCCGTCGTATGACGAGGCCACGAGCGCCCGAAACGAGAGTTCGGCGCCGGTCACGGCCGCGATGAACGGATCGGCGGGGTTCTCGAACAGGTCCTCGGGTTTGCCCGACTGTACCACGCGGCCGTCGCGCAGCACGATCACTCGATCGGCCAGGCTGAAAGCGTCGGCCCGGTCGTGCGTGGCGAGGACGGTGGCGTGCCGCCCATCTCGCGCCACGTGGTCCAGGTCCTCCATGAGCGCGGTTCGCGCCATGGCGTCGAGATTCGAGGCCGGCTCATCGAGGAACAGCACGTCAGGCTGCAACGCCATCGCCCTCGCGATGGCCACTCGTTGTGCTTCGCCGCCGGAAAGGGAACGGGCGTCCCGCTCGAGGAGCCCGTCGATGCCCAGCTGTGCAGCAGCCTCTTCAGCCATCTGGCGCGCGGATTCAGCAGGTTGGCGCCTGAGCCGCAATCCGATTTCGACGTTCTCTCGCACGGTCCCCGCCCACAGGTGTGGACGTTGGAAGACCACCGCACCGTGACGGCGCAGAAGACGGTCCGCATCACGGCCAGACGCTCCGCGAAAGACAACCGATCCCGAATCAGGCTGCTGCAGCATTGCCAGGACACGGAGCAGGGTGGATTTCCCGGCGCCGTTGGGTCCGAGGATAGCCAGCACCTCTCCACCACGTACCTCGACGGCCTCTACATCGAGCAGGAGCCGATCGCCGGCCCGCACTCGAAGGTCCCGGCCCACGACGATGCTCTCAACGGGCATGGCCTGGTGGGAAGTCACGTGAAGACTGGCCTGCGCAGGGCGCGGCCGTGAAAGAACGTAAGGCCGAGATTGATCAGGAAGGCGATCGTCAGGAGCACAGCACCGAGCGCGATGGCGACGCCGAAATTCCCGCGCCGGGTCTCGAGCACGATGGCCGTCGTCATCACACGAGTCTCACCGAGCAGATTGCCGCCCACGATCATGACGGCTCCCACCTCGCTGATCACGGCGCCGAAGCCGGCGGCGACCGCTGCTACGAGTGAGGCCCTGGCCTCACGCAGATGCAGGAGGATCGCTTGCCACTGGCTGGCTCCCAGGCCACGCGCCTGCTGGCGGACGTCTGCCGGCACGCCATCAAGAGCAGCCAGCGACACGGCCGCGATGTACGGTCCGGCCAGGATGACCTGGGCGAGAATGATGGCGGATGGTGTGTACAGAAGTCCGAGTGGGCCGCCGGGGCCCGAGCGGGACAACAGCAGGTACACGGCGAGCCCAACGACCACCGGGGGAAAGGCCAGGCCCGTGTTGACCAGGGCCACGACAGGCGTCCGTAGTCTGAAGCGCGACAGGGCGAGGAAGGCCCCCAGCGGAAGTCCGATCAGCGTGGCCAGGAGCAGGGCCGCGCCCGAAATCGACAGCGACCGCAAGACGACCTCCCACACGTAGGTATCGGCCGATGTGAGAAGAGACCAGGCCTCGGCGAACGGATTGATGGTGAGGCGAGAACGACCGCCACTTGTCGAAGTGCGTCGATCGAATGGCACGAGGGTGAACAGGGCTCTACCGTAGCGCGTTTCTCCGTAGACACGAACGATCGCCAGCGCGCGTTCCCCGAGCAGCCAGCTTCGGAAGCGAGCTGCACCGGAGGGGTTGGTTCCGGCCGTCGCCTCCATCACGGAATACAGGTTCTCGAGGGCTGGGCCACCGGACGCCAGTTCGACCATGCCCACCACGTCGGACAACACAGTCAGCGTGGATCTGTCGGTCAGCACGTACGCGCGGCGTTCCGAGGCCAGCATGAGAGTCGCGCCCATTCCCTGGCCGGCTTCCATGTACCAGTCGCCGGCCGGGTCGAGGCCGGCAGCCTCCCAGATCCCCAGCTCCTTCATATGGGTGCCCGAATCATCTCCGCGGGATACGAAAGGAGTGCGGGTCTCGGCGATCGCCCGCAGAGCCGCGGGACCACGGTCCGGGGCTTCGAGTTCCCGAAGACCCGTCGGGTCGCCATCCGGCCCGGCCACGACGAAGTCGTTTCGCATGAAGGTGATGCGGTTTCGGCCGTACCCACCGTTCATGAATTCGAGCTCGGCCGGGGGCGCGTGGACCAGCAGCAGGTCCGCATCGCCGCGTCGACCGAGAGCCAGGGCCTGGCCCGTGCCCACGGAGAGAACGCGGACGTTGAGGTCCGGGTTCTCCTGCTCAAAGGCCGCCACGAGCGTATCCAACAGACCGGTGTCGTAGAGCGAAGTGGTGCTTCCGACGACCACGGTCCCAGTACCCTCACGCCCGCCACAAGCCGACAGGCCGACAGTCAGCCCGAGCAGAGCCGCGCGGGCTGAGCGCCCGATCCTCGTCCGACCCATCATTTGAAGCGTCCTCGTTGAGGTCTGACCGTTTCTCTCAAGGCTCCACGTGTGATATACTTCACGATTGCAGAGAGCGTTGGCCGCCGGGCTCCCGCCCGGCGATTCACCTGCCGCCGGCGCCAGCACCCGTCCCGGAGGAGCGAGCATGGGAATCTACCGCGTCCTGTACTATTCCACCGTCACCGTGGGCAGCGGTGGCCGAATCACGATCCCGCAGGATATGCGAGACGACCTGGACTTGCAGGACGGCGATACGCTCACGGCCCGCATGGAAGGCAGTGAGACGGGTCACAAGCAACTCACGATCTGGAAACAGCGAGAGAGTTGAGCCGATCGGCGATCAGCCGGGCGCCTGTCCGAAGTTGATCGCCATCGTGCCGAACACGAGGTCGATGTGTCCGCAGCGCACGAACCCGTGTCGTTGCATCAGCTCCGTCACTCCCCGCTGCGCGGGGTACTGCCGGAGCGATTCCGGTATATACCGGTACGATTCCACATCTCGGTGCAGTACCCAGCCGGCGATCGATGTGGATACGTCCAGGTACTTGAGATACCAATGGTCCAGCCAGTCGGGCTCCGCTCGTCCGAAGTCCAGTGAAACGAAGCGACCGCCCGGTGCCAGGCAGCGCAGTATCTCCCCGATGCACCAGTTCAGATCCGGGAAATTGCGCAGTCCGTAGCCCACGAGTACTCGATCCAGGCTCTCGTCCGGAAAGGGAAGATGCGTGGCGTCGCATTGCGTCCACCGGATGCTCGAGGAGTCCGCCCTCGATTTCCCGGTTGCCATCATCTCCCAGGTCAGGTCGGCCGCGATGACGGTCGCCGAACTGGCACTTTTGGCAGCACCTATGGCGAAATCCCCGGTACCGGCGGCCAGATCGAGCACCACGTTCCCGGGCTGAATTTCCGCCAGGTCGAGCGCAAACCGCTTCCAGGCCCGATGCCGACCCAGCGACATGAGGTCGTTCGTGAGGTCGTATCGCCCGGCAATTTGGCCGAAAAGCGACCGTACGTACTGTCTTTTCGAGACCGGAGCGTCAATCTGGCTCTGGATGCGGGTGGCGATTCCGTCACTGTTCATGGCGCGAAGGATCACGGCATGGCCCATGCGCTGTCAATGACGGATCGATTGGAACCATGGAACATCGAAACTGTGCGACGAACTCTGGGTAGGAACGCACGTCAGACCAACGAGAGGTTCACCGCGGAGGAGCCATGTCTACCTTGAAAATGTGGAAGACGCGCCGCCTGGTCGGCGCCCCCATCGCCTTCCTCCTGTTCGCCCTTGCGGCGACGGCCTGTAGCAACAAGCACGTCACGCGGATTGAACCGGATACGGTCACGGATCTGTCGGGTGCGTGGAATGACACCGATTCACGCTTGGTGGCCAACGCGCTCATCGCGCAGAGCGTCACGGGGCCGTGGCTCGAGCGGTACTTCAACAACAACGGCGGCGACTCACCGGCCGTGATCGTCGGTGATTTCCGGAACCGCACGTCCGAGCACATCGAGGTCACCGTCTTCGTGCGGGACGTCGAGTTCGCGTACATCAACTCAGGCCTGGTGACGGTGGTCGCGAGTTCGGAGGAACGCGAAGAGGTCCGGGGCGAACGTGATGACCAGCAGGACTTCGCGCGCGCCGATACTCGAGCCAGGCTCGGCCAGGAACTCGGCGCCAACTACATCCTCCAGGGCGACCTCTCGTCGATCCAGGACGAAGAGGAGACCACCCGCCTTGGCGTGAAGCGCAAGGAGGCGATCGTCTTCTACCAGGTCGATGCGCGCCTGATCGATCTGCAGACGAACGCCGTCGTGTGGGCGGGACAGCACGAGATCAAGAAGTACATAGAGCGGCAGCCGTTCGGGCTCTGATCGCGCGATTGGGTTCCAGACCGGATCCCGCATGGGCGGGATTCAAATAGGGGAGAGAACCATGAAACGGACGTTCCTGTTGCTGGCCCTCGCGGCCCTCGCGGCCTGCGTGCCGAAGAAGGTGCACGAGGAGCCAATCATGGAGAACGACCAGCGCGTCGGGGATTCCTCGACGGCGGTGGCCGCGGCGACGGCGCAGGCCGCCGACGCGAAGGCGAAGGCCCAGGAGCGCGAGGCGCTCACGGCGCAAGCGATGGCCGACTGCGCGCCCGCGGTCTGCGAGGCGCTGGTGCGAGGTGAGGTGGCCATTGGCATGAACGAGACCCAGGTGCTGGCAGCGACGGGAACGACCGACGATGCCTGGGCCATCCGTCAGGCCGGCGACGCCACGGTCATGATGCCTGCGACCTCCCTCAGTCCGCCGACGGACGTCGTGGGGGATATCGTCGTCGTCCAGTTGGCCGCCAACACCGTGAGCCGGTATGCGTATCGTGAATCCCAAGGCGTACGGGTGGTCGACTCGCAGTACGATGCCTCGACGGAGGGGCGTGCCCAGGCACTGGCCGATGCGCTCATCCGCGAGGGTGACGACTTTGCCGCGCGTGGAGACTTTGAGGCTGCGCTCAACCGGTATGACCGGGCAAGCATCCTCACGCCGGGCGATCCGATGATCGACTTCAAGATCGCCGAGTCGTTGGACAAGGCTCTCCGGCCTTACGCGGCTTTGATCCAGTACCAGCTGTTCCTGCATCAGATGCGGCTCGAGACCATCGAGGCTCGCGGCGAGGCAGCGGCCCGGATGGCCGAGGCCATCGCCCTGGCCCAGCAGCGCATCCTGATCCTGGAGCGACAGGTTCCCCAGTAATGCGTATCGACGGAAATTTCGACCGGCCCCGACGCGGGGGGCCTCGAATCTTCCGGCGCCGCCAGCTGTCGCCCGGGTTGGCGGTGGCGGCGGCGCTCCTCCTTTCTGCCTGTCACCTCATGGGGTCGTACAAGACCGGGCCGGAAGGCCGGTCGATGCACGATACCGATCTCCGGCGGATGGCCAGAAACGAAGACTTCACGGAGGCGCTCGAGCTGACCGACCCCGATGACCGGGGCGACATCGGAGACGAGCTTCTGCGCCTGATGCACCGTGGACTCCTCCTTCACTATGCGGGCCTGTACGAAGAGAGCAACGAGGTACTGCAGCGCGCCGAGGCGATCATCGACGACCGTTATACGAAGAGCGTCTCACTCGCCCTGCTCTCGATCGTCACCAGTGATCGGGCGCTGGCCTGGCTTCCGAGCGAGACCGAGCGTCTCATGGTGAACTACTACGGCGCGCTCAACTACCTGGCCCTCGGCGACTCGGAGGAAGCCGCCGTGGAGGCACGCCGCCTGAGCCGACTCCTGGCACTCAGTGAGGAGGACGAGCACGATCCCGACGAGCTCGCGATGAGGGAGTTGCTCAGCTACTTCGCCGGCTCGGTATTCGAGGCCTCCGGTAACGGCAACGACGCTGCCGTCTCGTACCGTCATGTCTGGTCGCCTGGCGATGCAATGGGTGATACGCCCCTCTGGCCGCGCTTTCTCGACCTGTACGGCGAGGACTTCCGGGAACAGGTACCGGAGGCGACCGAGCAGGACTTCGACACGGCCCTGGATTCGATCATGGCGACGATCGCCGACGGCTCCAGTGTTCCAGCCGGTGAGCCCGAGGTCCCGGCAGACGCCGCGGACAGCTTGGAGGAGGTGGCTGAGCTGGAACTGCCGCCCGGGATGGAACTGCCGGCTGCCGCGGACAGCTTGGAGGTGGTGGCTGAGCTGGAACTGCCGCCCGGGATGGAACTGCCGACTCCCGCGGACGAAGAATTTCCAGCCCCTCCCGACGGAGTGCAGTTCTCGGCTCCCGCTGACACCGGCCAAGCGCCTGCCGTCCCCGACAGCCTGATCGGTCCGCCGCGCCTTCCCCTGGAACGGGGCGGTGACGTGGTGGTGCTCCTGGAGCATGGGTTCGTGGCCCACAGGGTCGAACGCTCGGTGAACGTGCCCCTGTTTCCGATCGAAGCCGACGCGCTGCATAACCCGAACTCCAACATTCGTTTCGCGGCCGCATCCTGCGTTGCCTCGAGGGCCTTCCAGGGACGCTACGATTTCTCCGAGATCCTCTCCGAATCGGGAACGGATTGGAGGGGCGAATCTGGTGGGAAGTGCATCGTTCCGGGGACGAAGGACTCCAGCAACGAATCGGGTGACCCTGGACGTGACCTGTACCTTATGCGGGTCGCCTGGCCTGAAATGGTCTCGTCAGGCCTTCCAACGGATCTGTCGGTGCTTGGCCTGGCGATCGCAGCGGATGCCGGACCTCTGCAACTGGCGTCGCTGGATTCTGTGCCAGAGATGACCGTCGGCCCGCCTGACGACCTCGGCGCGGGAATCACTCCGCCATGGAGTGACGCTGACGAGGCAGAGGTCAGTCAGACAGCGCCTCGGCCCACCGTCGTGATGCCTGGGATGCGCGGGTCCGTTTCGGATGCGCTCACCGACGAATTTGAAGACGACCTTGGCGGCATCCTGATCAAGGCGGTGGCCCGCACGGCGCTGAAATACGAACTGGCCCGCGGAATCGAGAAAGAGCTGGACAAGGAGAATGAGATTCTCGGCGAAATCGCGTTCCTCACCGCCAACGCCGCCGCCGCCCTGTTCGAGCGCGCCGACACGCGGTCGTGGCACCTGCTTCCTGACGAACTCTCTGTGGTCCGTCTGCGTCTGCCGCCCGGCAGGCATCCCCTGACGCTCCAGGTGGAGACTGGCCAGGGCGGCACCCGCCTGATCGATCTGGGCGAGGTGGACGTGCGGGACGGCAGCGTTCAGGTGCTCTCTGCACGAGTTTGGCCATGAGCCTCACGCAGGGTTAGCTTCCCCGCCTTCACGATACGGCTAGAGGCGGCGTGGGAGCAGCATTCCTGCTGCGTCCAACCCCGACGAATACACCTTGCTGGCAGGCGAATGATAGGCATCGAGAGAGAAAAGGTCGGACGGCTTCCGGTCTGGGCGTGGGCCCTGCTGTCGGGCTTCGCGATCTGGCTGCTGTACTTGTTCACGTTGGGTCCATCGACGGCCTTCTGGGACACCTCGGAGTACATCG
>Ga0209456_10000859_pt1 | contig 15374 bp, 13 predicted proteins | sample COG_11_FD_184755 | JGI IMG/M metagenome (GOLD analysis project Ga0209456, IMG submission 184755) | Pelagic marine sediment microbial communities from the LTER site Helgoland, North Sea, for post-phytoplankton bloom and carbon turnover... | ecosystem: Environmental > Aquatic > Marine > Neritic...
GTAGTATCGATCCACGACTCGCTCTTTGAGGGGAATGATGCCGTTGTCGGTGATGTTGATGTGCTCCGGGCACGTTTCCGTACAGCAACGCGTGATGTTGCACATCCCGGAGCCGTATTGCTTCTTGATCTCCGGAATGCGGTCGTCGTCATCGAGGGGATGCATCTCCAGGCTGGCGAGACGAATCATGAACCTGGGGCCCACGAAGGCGTCCTTTCGGTCGCGGTCCCGGACGACGTGACAGACGTCCTGGCAGAGAAAGCACTCGATGCACTTTCGAAACTCTTGCACCCGATCGACGTCCTCCTGGTACATCCGATGCTCTCCATCGCGACCGCGCGGCTTGGGCTTGAATGGTGCAATCCGCTTGTTCTGCTCGTAGTTCCAAGAGACGTCGCAGGTGAGGTCTTTGATGATGGGAAAGGCCTTGAGAGGCTGCACGGTGATGACCTCTTCCGGCCCAAAGCTGTTCATCCGCGTCATGCACGCGAGCCGGGGCCGGCCGTTGATCTCCATGCTGCACGAGCCGCACTTCCCTGCTTTGCAGTTCCACCGGATGGCCAGATCGTTAGCTTGGAGGGCCTGAATTCGATGCAACACATCGAGGACGACCATCCCCTCGTCGACATCCGCGTCGTATTGGTTGAACTCGCCTCCGCGGGAGTCACCGCGCCAAATCTTGAACTTGCGTGGGCTCATCCGACCTGGCCTCCTTCGAGATCTTCGAGCGTCGCGTTGGCAATCGCCGCGAGCTCCTTCGGTGGATCGGGGCGCTCCACCTTCTCGACTTGCATCTCGCCGTTCGGCCCCTTCTTCGTGACGACGTTGAAGCGTGCGCACTCGTCGCGCTCACCTTCGAAGTCGAGTCGCGTGTGTGCGCCCCGGCTTTCCTCGCGAATGTACGCGGCGCGCGCAACGGCCTCGCCAACGACCAGGAGCGACTTCACCGATAGCGCCTCGTGCCAGCCCGGGTTGTATTGGCTGGTTCCGGGTGCTTTGAGGTTTTTGGCACGGGCCTTCAAGGCTTCGAGCTGCTCGACCGCGGTTTGCAGCTCTTCTCCCGTCCTGACGATGCCGACGTTGCTGCTCATCACGTCCTGGATCGCCTCGTGCATGAGGTAAGGATTCTCGCCCGATTCCCGGTTCAAGATGGCGGTGGCCTCACGGAACGCCGCAATGATTTGCTCGTCGTCGGCGCGTGGGGTCGTGCCTTGCTCGGAGAGATACGCGGCGACACCGATGCCAGCGAGCCGCCCAAAGACGATGAGATCGGAGAGCGAGTTGCCGCCCAGACGGTTCGCCCCGTGCAACCCCGCCGCACACTCGCCGCAGGCGAACAAACCCGGCACGTTGGTCTGCTGCGAGTCTGCAGCGACGCGAATCCCGCCCATGAAGTAATGCAGCGTCGGGCCCACCTCCATCGGCGTCGTGGTGATGTCGACTTCCGCGAGCTCTTTGAACTGGTGGTACATCGACGGAAGCTTTCGCCTGATCGCATCGGCAGGCCGGCGCGACGCGATGTCGAGGAACGCGCCGCCATGCGGTGAACCGCGCCCGGCCTGCACCTCGGCTCGGATCGCCCGCGCGACCACATCGCGCGTCAAAAGCTCGGGCGGGCGGCGGGCGCTTGGGTCGTCGGGCCATTTGTCGGCTTCGAGAATCGTGTCCGCCGTCTCCGAAGCGAAGCGCTTCGGGATGTAGTTGAACATGAAGCGCTCGCCCTTGTTGTTGAGCAAGATGCCACCGTCGCCGCGAACGCCCTCGGTGACCAAGGTGCCGCGAACCGAAGGCGGCCAGACCATGCCGGTCGGATGGAACTGGGTGAACTCGAGGTCCATCAGCTCCGCGCCCGCTTCGTACGCAAGCGCCGCTCCGTCACCGGTGTACTCCCAAGAGTTGCTGGTGACGTTCCAGGCCTTGCCGCCGCCACCCGTCGCCATGATCACGCAGGGCGTACGAAACAGAACAAATCGACCCGTGTCACGCCAATAGCCTGCCACGCCCGCAATTCGGCCCGCATCGAGGAGCAGTCGAAGGGCGGTGCACTCCATGTGGAAGTGGATGCCCTGGTGGACGCCGTGGTCCTGAAGCGTACGGATGAGCTCGAGACCGGTGCGGTCGCCGACGTGCGCGAGTCGTGGATAGCGATGACCGCCGAAGTTGCGCTGATTGATCAAGCCATCGGGGGTGCGATCGAACACCGCCCCCCACTCTTCGAGCTCGCGGACGCGCTCGGGGGCTTGCTTCGCGTGAAGCTCCGCCATGCGCCATTGATTCAAAAATTTTCCACCACGCATCGTGTCGCGGAAGTGGATTTTCCAATTGTCGCGCCGGTCGACGTTGCCGAGCGAAGCGGCCATGCCGCCCTCGGCCATGACGGTATGCGCCTTGCCGAGCAAGCTCTTGGAGATGACGCCCGTGTTGAGCCCGCGCGCGCTGCATTCGATGGCAGCGCGGAGGCCGGCACCGCCTGCGCCGATGACGAGCACGTCGTGTTCAAAGGTTTGGATCTCGCCTACGTTCATGGATCGCTAGTTCGTCCAAGTATTGAGGTCGGTGATCACGCCCATCGAGACCAGCCGGACGTAGACGTCGGTGAACCCGACCCAGCAGAGGCTGATCCAGGCGAAATTGGGGTGACGGGCATTGAGCCAGCTCACCTTTTTCCATGCGCCGTAGCGAACGGTTTGTTCGCCGCACGACAGGCAGTCCATCCCGCCCCCGACCAGATGCCGAAGCGCATGGCAGCCAAAGGTGTAAGCGCCCAGAAACGTCGCGTTCAGGAACAGCACGACGGTGCCGACGCCGATGCCAAACTCCCCATTTCGGAACAGCGAAATGAAGGCGTCGTAGTAAAGGATGAAGATGTACGCGACGGCGAAGTAGAGTGCATAGCGATGGAGGTTCTGGAAAATGAGCCAGGCGGTTTCGCCCCGGTACTTGCGAGTCGTGACCGGATTCACGGCGCATGCAGGCGGCGAACCGGTGAACGCGCGGTAGTACGCCTTGCGGTAGTAGTAGCAGGTGAACCGGAAAACCCCTGGAAAGAAGAGGATGAGGAGCGCAGGCGATGCTGGCAGAAAACTCGGCCACCAGGCGGGCCATGCCCCCAACCAGGCGTGGGCGATGGGCGCGGCGCCCGGCACCGAGGGGTCTGTATAAAGGACGGGCGAATAAAGCGGGCTGAGGTAGGGATTGGCGTAGTAGTTCTCGCCCTGGAACGCGGCCCAGGTCACATAGATGGAAAAGACCGTGAGCACGGTAAGCGTGGCAACTGGCGAAACCCACCAGCTATCTTTGCGGATCGTCGCAGCGGGGCCGCTGGGGTGACCGCCGAGGACGGTGAGCTCTCGAGTCGGCATGATTCGGCGGACTATACCGAAACCGCGGAGCGCTGAGCAAGGTTTTCCGCGGGAAAGTGGTTCGTCCTAGCCCTCGAGCATGTCTTTCACGTTCAAGAGCGACGAACGGAGATCTCGTTTCATGCGGCGGATCGTCAGGTGCTCGGCCAGCTTTCCGAGCACCGCACCCGGAAGCGTGTACTCGACTTCGACGGTCAGCTTGGTGCCGTCCTCGTGGGGTTCGACGATGTTCGTCCAGTCGGCGCTGAGCATGCCAATGGATTGATGGGTGCACCGCTCGTTCGGGACACAATCGACGACGACGGCCGAACCCCGAAGCTGGACCCCAATCATCTTAAACGTGAAGTCGCACTGTTGTCCCTCCCCGGTCCCAATCACATCGCGAACTTCGACCAGGCCCAGGAGCCAGTCTGGCATCGTGCTGAGATCGTTCACATAGGCGAAGACCTCGGTCACCGGCGCCTCGATCACGATGCTGTCGGCGTAGTCGATCATGCGGATTGCCCTTTAGCAGCTGGCGGGGCGCGGAGCATACAGGCCCGGGAAACCCTGTCCACCTGAGGTCTGTTTGCGGTAAGGTCCCGGGCACACGGCTTCGGCCTAAGAGGGGTAACGATGCATAGGCGACCAACGATCCACATGATCCCCATAGGCTTTGCCATGGCATTGCTCTTCGGCCCCGCGGGCGCGACGGCGCAGCCCGCTTCAAAGGGAGAATCGCCGAGGCTCTTCGCTGACATCGCCTCCAGCACGCGCGTCTATCCAAATGCGGACGCCGCGCTTACTGGGTTTTCGTTGGGGTCGATCTACAGGCCATCGGAGAAGTGCGTCCACATTGCTGGTGAGTTCTTTGCCCGGTTTGGACGCAAGGACGGAACGCCCGAGGACCTAAAGATGCGCAATGTCGGAGGGACCGTCGGTGCCCTCTGGGGCAATGGTGACTGGGACCGCTGGTTTGGGGCGGGCGCGATGTTTGATCTCGGCTGGGGCCGGGTGGGCCAGCGAGATGAGTTTGTCTCGAGCGCATACTTGCGCGCGCTGCTCTATTGGCGGCTGCGCAAAGAGTTCTGGTTGGGCCTCGACCTGCGCGCGGGGTACGTCATTGCGCCCGTCACGGTTGGCGGGGTTGGGATGAAGGGGCCCGTGCTCGGTCTTGGAATTGGGGCGTCCTGGGGTAAGGACGAAGACGAGTACACGCCAGAACCCAGTGCCAGCCTGTAAGCGGGCACGTCGATTCGTATCGGCGCGTGAAGCCTCATGGCGTTCGAGAACGACCGACTCTAGAGTTGCGCTACGCATGTTGCAGCGAACACGCCGCGCGGTCTTGGCCGCATCGATTCTGGCTTCGATCATCCTGACGGCGTGGGTGGGCCTGAGCCTGGTCCGCTTCGTGACCGATGGCTGGTGGCTGGCCGTGCTGATCGCCCTCCCCCTCGGCGTGGCAACGATCGATGTGCTGAGCGGAGTCGTTCACTGGGCGTGCGACCGGTTCGGAGATGCAGCCACACCGGTCCTCGGCCCGCTTCTCATCCGCGCCTTTCGAGAGCACCACGTCGATCCGAGGCAGATGGTCGAGCACGACTGGATCGAAACAAACGGTGAGCCTTGTTTTTTCTCCGCGCTTGCCCTGCTGGTGCTCGCGTTCTTGGCGCCCAGCGTTCAGTCCGGGCTCGCCGCTGCTGCCGTGACCCTCGTTTGGACGATGGCCGCCGTCGGGTCGTGGGCCAATCAGGTTCACAAGTGGGCACACATGTCGCGGACTCCGAGGCTGGCGCGATTTCTTCAGCGCGCAGGTCTCGCTTTGCGCCCGGACGAACATGCATGCCATCATCGTGCACCCCACGATTCGGGCTATTGCATCAGCACGGGCTGGATGAACCCGCTCTTGGATCGAGTCGGACTCTGGTCGTGGCTCGAACGCTCGCTTAGGAGAACGGCTTGAAACTCACAGACTGGCTGACTGAACACATCACCGACGACCCGCGGGCTTTGGGCTGGTTTGACAGCCCCGAGGCGGAGGATCGGATCGCGCGCTGCTACAAAGAGCTGCTGAACGGCTACGACGTGGATCCGTCGACGATTTTGAAAACGACGCGGATGCTCGGGGCGGACGAGCCGCGGAGCGTGGTGGAGGTCCGGGACATCGCGTTCTACTCCATCTGCGCACATCACTTCCTTCCGTTCTTTGGGCACGTCAGCATCCGCTACGTCCCTGGAGATCGCATCCTCGGGCTCGGCAAGCTGCCCCGCCTGGTCGATGCATACGCGCGCCGTTTTCAGATCCAGGAAGACCTCGTGCGCGACATCGCTCAAGAGATGATGCAATCGGGCCATGCCCGAGGCGTTCTCGTGCAATCGGAAGCGCGGCACCTCTGCATGCTGAGTCGCGGCCCGCAGAGCGACGCCTCGGTCACGCGCACCGAGATCGCACTCGGATGCCTCAGCGAACAGGGTGCATGAGCCTCGCCGATCGGTGCGATGAGAGCCCCGTGATGTTGGCAGGTTCGAGGGGCCCGGCAGTGATGGTGGTACTCGCAATCGGGTTCGGAGCCTGCAGCGTGCTCGGTTGTACCCGTAGCGAACCGGGGCCAGCGCCACGAGGCGAGTCCGCTGACGTCGCAACGGACCCCGCCGAAGCACCAGGCGCGCGCGCTATCGATTTTCTGGTCGAGTCCAAACCGGTGAAGTCGCTGACGGTCGAGGAGCTGAAGAAGAACGTGAAGCCCCTCCGCCTCGAGGTGTTCGAGCCCTACGAGCACGCGAACGTGGTGTTCACGGCACTTCCACTCGAGCAGGTGCTCGACGAAGCGTTCGGACCCTCTTGGCGAACGCATGAGGCGATTCTGTTTAGCTGTCGCGACGGCTACGAGCCCACGATTCCTGTGCAACGCATCTTGGACCACCGGGCGTTTTTGGCGATCGATCGGCCCGGTGACGTGGGGTTCACGATCCTCAAAGACGAAGAAGGCACGAGACGGCGGATCGAGCTCAGACCGTTCTACGTCATCTGGGAGAACCTGGACAATGCCCGGGTGCGAACCGAAGGCGACTACGGTTGGCCCTACCAGGTCGTTCGCATCGACCTCGTGTCGTTTCGATCGCGCTTTCAGGAGATGGCGCCGCCGGCCCATTCATCCGCGAACGTTGTGGCGGGGTTCGATGCCTTTGTCGCTCACTGCTCCAAGTGTCACGCGATCAACGGGCATGGCGGTGCGATCGGTCCGGAGCTGAACTATCCCGCCAACCCGACCGAGTACCTGAAGGACGCGTGGCTCCGGAAGTGGATCGATGATCCGACCCTGATGCGCATTGCGCCGAGGATGCCTCCATTGAATCCGGACTTGCCCGACCGGGCACGGATGATCGACGAGATCGTCGCGTATCTCGGTGCGATGGCGTCCCACAAGGCCGAGCCAGGCGCGCCGTGAGCTACGCCGAGTTTTACGATTCGTTCCTTCAGCATCCGCTGCTCCTCTGGGCGGCAGCGATCTTCGGGCTGTTGCTGGCGCTGTCGCGGCCTGGCCTTTCCTCCACGGTACGTAGGTATTGCACCGTGCTCGCGACCATTGCGCTCCTCGATGCCTGGCTCACCACCAACGATGTCCCTGGCATTGGTCCGCTGACCGGTGCGGCAGCCTCGGTCGTACCGCTGGCCTTCGTTCTAATCGGTGACTTTCGTTTCTTCCTCTTCATCGAGAGCGCGAAGCCAGACGGAACCCTTGCGGCGAGCGCCGGTGCGTGGATGCGAGCGTCTGCTTGGACGCTGCTCGTGCCATTGGGATCGCAGCTCGTCGTTTTCGCATTGGGTTCGAACGAGCCTCGCGTCCTTTTCTTCGTCTACGAGACGCTGTTTGTCGTGCTAGCGATCGGCCTGGACCGCGTGTATCTGCCTCGCCGCAGCGGTGCGCTTCTATGGACGCGGCGGGTAACCAGGTTCGTAATCGCTTACTACGCGCTGTGGGCCGCAGCCGACGCGGTCATTCTGACGACCGGCGCGGATGTCGGTTTCCTGCTACGCGTGCTCCCGAACGTTCTTTACTACGGAGGCCTCGTTCCAGCGATCGCTTCGGCTGCGCCAATCGCAGACAAACCCCGTGAAGGATTGCTCGGCCCGCAAGGGTCGTGATAGATCTCGAAGATTCGAAAGAAGAACCCATGAGCGGTCCCCGTCCCGTCCGTCTCCCAGAGCACACCGTCGAAATCGTCAGCGACGCTGGCGAAGGTGCGCAAAAAGCAGCCCTTGCGTTTGCCCAGCTCTGCGCGAAATCAGGCAACGGCCTTTGGACCGTGGAGATCATACCCTCCGAGATCCGGCCTCCGCCGCACACGACCGCAAGCGCGAGCGGCAACCGAATTCGCCTGGCCGAGCGCGCCCGGGTCACCAATGCGGGCAACCGCGCAAATGTGGTGCTGGCCTTCAACGAAATGGCCCTGCTCTCCCGCCTCGAAGCAGGAAGTCTCGCCGACGACGTCCTCGTTCTGATCGACGATCAATGGGCAACGCACGAGGACGAGCAGTATCGCCGGTCCTACCGCGAGGTGCTCGACGAGTTTCGTTCGCGCGGAGCAACCATCGTCGAGGTCCCGCTCGCAAGGGAAACGCTCCGTCACGCCGAAGATGCACAACAGGGCAAGAACATGTTTGCGGTCGGCATCTTATGCGCCCTCTACAGCAAGGACCTCGACCTGCTCGACGATGTGATTCGCGACATCTTCAAGGCCAAGAACCGCGAGGTGATCGAGCTGGCGGTGAGGCTCGCAGCCGCCGGTCACCAATACGGAGTTGCGCACCTGGAGCAATGCTTCGAAATCAAGGCGCATCCAAGCGATGTCGCAAAAGTGGCGATGAACGGAAACACAGCCCTCGCGCTTGGCGCCGTCTCGGCTGGATTCGAAATGTGTTCGATGTATCCCATCACGCCGGCGACCACCGCTTCGCACGCCCTGTCCGAGATCTTCGAAGATTTTGGTGGCTTCGTGCATCAGGCTGAAGACGAGATCGCCGCGATCGGGGTGGCGCTCGGGGCCTCGTACGCCGGAAAGACCGCACTGACGATCACCTCGGGGCCCGGTATGGCCTTGAAAACCGAGTTCCAGGGCTTGGCCGTGATGACCGAGACACCGCTCGTCATCGTGGACGTTCAACGCGGTGGACCCAGCACCGGGTTGCCAACCAAGATCGAGCAGTCTGATCTGCTTCACGCGATTTACGGTGCGCCCGGAGACGCCCCCAAGGTCGTGATCGCACCGAGCACCATCGAAGAGTGTTATTACATTCTGTCGATCGCAAAGAAGATCGCCGAAGAGTTCCGCATGCTGGTCATCGTCTTGTCCGATGCCAACCTCGCGACGGGTCAGCAGCTTTTCGATCGCCCCGATGTTTCCAAGACGCCACGGAGGCCCCCGCTCGACCTCAGCCCCGTGGCGCCCGGAGCCTTGCCCTATGATTGGGATCCGACCACAGGGCTTTCGCAGCGCCTAATCCCCGGTCAGCCGAGTGGCATGGGCGTGACCACTTCGCTCAACCACGACCGCAATGGGAAGGCCTGTTACGACGCCGAGCGCAACCAACGCGGCCACGCCATGCGCAGCCGGAAGCTCGCCGCATTGCAGCAAACCCTGAACCCACCGAGTGTGCACGGGGCGCCCGAAGGTGACTTGCTTCTCGTGGGTTGGGGCAGCACGCGGGGCGCCATCGAGGAAGCCGTGGACGTGGCGCGCAGCGAAGGCCTCTCGGTTTCTTCGCTCCACATTCAATTCCTCAGTCCCCTGCCCCCGGGCCTGCATGAGATCTTCTCCGGGTTTCGCCAGATCATCACGGTGGAGCTCAATTACAGCGACGAGTGGAATGACCCACTCATTACAAAAGAGAATCGTCGCTATGGCCAGTTGGCGTGGATCCTGCGGGCCGCCACCCTGCAGGACATCGACTGCACGGCGAGGGTCCCGGGCCGCCCCTACATGCCCGTAGAAATCCTCGACGAAGTCAAACGCATCCTCGGCGACCGACCGGGAATCGCGAACTCGGCTCGGGCGCTCGCCGCAGGCAAAGGAGTCCGCTGACGATGTCTACGCTTACGGAGTTATGCCTGATCGAGAGCCACGCGAGTGAAGCGCACACCCTCGACGACTATGAATCCGAGCGACCCCGCTGGTGCAGCGGATGTGGCGATCATGGCGTGCTGGCGGGGCTCCAGCGCGTGCTGCGCAAGAACAACCTGGAGCCGGAAAACGTCGTCTCGGTCTCCGGCATCGGCTGTTCGAGCCGGCTACCCCACTATCTCAAGACGTACGGCTTTCACGGCATCCATGGGCGCGCGTTGCCGATTGCGACGGGCGTACGCCTCTCGCGTCCCGAGCTTCCGGTCATCGTGATCATGGGGGACGGCGACTGTTTCAGCATCGGCGGCAACCATTGGCTGCATGCAATCCGATACAACATCAACGCGGTCGTGCTGGTACTCGACAACGAGGTGTATGCGCTCACCAAGATGCAGGTTTCGCCCACCACCCCGGACGGATGGAAAACCAACACGACGCCGCGGGGCACTTACCTCAAACCGATGAACCCTCTGAGCGTGGTGATGGGGATCACCAATGTTTCCTTCGTCGCCCAAACCGCTACCTGGCTTCCCGCGCACCTCGACGAGACGATCGAAAAGGCTTGGGAGCATCATGGGCTTTCCTTCGTTCGTATCCTCCAACGCTGCCCGGTGTTCATGCCGAAAGCGTTTGGCGAGGGCGGGGTGCACTTCCCGCTCCTGTTCCTCGACCACGAAGACGGCATCCCCGTCCACCCTTCGCTCTTGTCGCGCGGCCCCGTTCAGGCACACGACCATCGCGACATCAACGAGGCTCAACGTGTCGCAGTGTCGGTAGACCCTTGCCCCGTGGGCCTCGTTTATCAAAACCCCGATGTCCCTTCCTATGAAGAGATTCGATGGCAACGCCAGGAGCGGCCCGACCATCGGACCTTCCTGCAGCGTTTGGACGCCGCGATGGACCGTTACACAGTTGGCTAATCCGTGTGCCCGTCATGAAAGAGCAGGTCCTAGAAACGGTCGAAGATGTTTGGCGCCAGGATGGCGCCGCGATCGAGGAGGCTTTTGAAGAGAGCATCCGTGAGCTGACGGAGCTCGTCCGCGTCGACGAATATCATCGGCATGGGCACGATCCCGAGCAGCTCGAGCGCGCGCTGGGGCCCCTTGCGGCGACGAACATGGACATCGGTTCCTTGTCGCGCCTCCTCGACGGTGGCACTCGCTCGCGTGCGATGCCGCCGGGTCGGCTCCAGCGCGTCGATGCGCTCATTCGAACGCTGGCGGAGATGAAGGATGCCTGGTCAACCGGCCAAGTCGATCCGGTCTCTATCGAGATCGAGAACGAAGAGCGCGAGATCCTGGCGCTCGCCGAGGAACACTTCAATCGGTGCGCCGAGGCGTTTCGAGCCCTGCGCATCGCTCAACTCGAGCTCCGCGGCAAATACGACTCAGAAATCCACGACGCGGCCTTTGCGGACTTCACCTGCCGCCAGTTCGGCCCAGCTGAGCTCCGTTCGTGTCCTCCCTTTGTCGTGATGGCGCCCCTCGATGGTGACCGTGGCGCGCGGTTGCGAAAGGTGATGTCGCTGCTCCAAAGCGGAATGCCGATCAAGGTCGCGGCTCTCCGATCGAGCTTTCGCGACGCGCGCTCCACTTCGATCGACGCCGGCGTACCGTCCACGATGACCATTGAAACGCTGCCGCTGGCGATGCGCGGCGTCTACTTCGTCCAGACTTGTGCGGCCGCGTCGGAATTTCAAAGGCAGCTCTTGGAGGGCTTCACTGCCCCACGCCCTGGCGTGATTTCGGTCCTCTGCCAACGGGACGACGAGGAGCAGGCTGCGTTTCAAGGTCGCGCCGAACGCGCCGTCCGCGCCAGAGCGTTTCCAATGTTGACGTACGATCCGGATCGTGACAACCGATTCGTCCTGTGCTTTGACCTCTCCTCAAATCCATCGCTCGATACGCCTTGGGCCACCGACACGCACTCGACTCGTGACTCACAAGGGCAAGCCATTGAAGTCGAAGAGCCCTATACCTTCGCCCACTTCGCCGCCTCTGAACCGGAATTCGCTCCCGAGCTCGGCGACCCACCCGTGACCGACGACAAACTGGTCTCTTTGACCGACTACCTGGAGCTCACGCGAGCGCAGCGCGTTGGCAAGCTTCCTTTCATCTCGCTCGCCGGCAACGATGGCAGCATCGTTCGTAAAGTCGTCTCCACGGGGCTTGCCTTGCAGTGCTCGGAGCGCCTTCACCTCTGGCGCACCCTCCGGGAAATCTCCGGCATCGATAACCCGCACGTGGATACCACCCGCACCGCCTTGGAGAAGGACCTCGGCGCTCAGCAAGAGGCGCAGCTCGAAACCCTGAGGCAAGAGATGGAGCAGAGCGCCGCACGCCGTGAAGAGGCCGCCGCCGCCGCCGCGATACGCAAGCTCGTCGCCCACCTCACCGGTATCGAACCTCCTAGTCGGTCCTGAGCATGAAGCGATTCGCTCGCGCGCCCTGAAGCCGACCGACCGAGGGACGGGTCGAGACGTTGGGAGTAGCATCCCGCGGTGTCGGGTTTAGCGTCCATGGACACTTCGCTTCGTCGCGTCCTCGTCCTGACGCATGGATGGGCCTACGGCCGTGAAGGCCATGCGCTCGAATGGACGATGGCGAACAGGCCGGTGCGTTCGCGATCCTCATTTTGCGGTTGCTCGGGGCTTTGTGGGCCTTCTTCGGGCTGGTTCAGGCAAGGTCGAAGCGATCGAGGTTCATGACCTTGTTCCACGCGGCCACGAAGTCGCGCACGAACGCCTGCTGCGCGTCGTCACACGCGTAGACTTCCGCGACGGCTCTTAGCTGAGAGTTCGAACCGAAGACGAGGTCGACGCGCGTGCCGGTCCATTTGAGCTCGCCGGTCTTGCGATCGCGCCCTTCGAACACGCCTTCGGATGTGGTGGACGGCTGCCACTTCGTGTTCATATCGAGCAGGTTCACGAAGAAGTCATGGGTCAAAGTCTCGGGCCGCTTGGTGAAGACGCCGAGCTCGGACTGGCTGACGTTTGCGTTCAGGGCGCGCATGCCGCCCACGAGCACGGTCATCTCAGGAGCGGTAAGCGTCAGGAGTTGCGCTCGATCGACCAGCAGCTCCTCTGCCGATCTCTGGTGTCCGTTTCCGAGGTAGTTGCGAAACCCGTCCGCGGTCGGTTCGAGCACGGCAAAGGAGTCCACGTCGGTTTGCTCCTGCGACGCGTCCGTGCGCCCCGGTGCGAACGGAACCTGCACGTCGTGGCCGGCGTTCTTTGCAGCCTTTTCGATGGCTGCGCATCCACCGAGAACGATCAGGTCGGCAAGCGATACCCTCTTCCCGCCGGACTGCGACCCGTTGAATTCCTGTTGGAGCTTTTCCAGGGCCTGCAGCACGGTGCTTAGCTCGGCTGGGTTGTTGACGTCCCAATCCTTTTGCGGCGCAAGGCGGATTCGCGCGCCGTTCGCGCCACCGCGCTTGTCGGTGCCGCGGAACGTTGCCGCCGACGCCCAGGCGGTCGAGACCAGTTGGGAAATCGAGAGCCCCGATTCGAGGATCTTGGCCTTGAGGGCAGCGATGTCTTGCTTCCCAATCAATTCATGCGTGACGTCGGGAACGGGGTCTTGCCATAGCTGCGGCTCCGCGGGAACCAACGGGCCGAGGCACCGCGAGAGAGGCCCCATGTCACGGTGCGTCAGCTTGTACCAGGCCTTGGCGAAGGCGTCTGCGAGCTCGTCCGGGTGCTCGTGGAAGCGCTTCGAAATCGGCGCATAGATCGGGTCCAACTTCAGTGCGAGGTCCGTCGTGAGCATCATGGGCGCGTGCTTCTTCGACGGATCGTGCGCGTCCGGCACGGTGCCCGCTGAAGATGCATCCTTGGGAGCCCACTGCTTCGCGCCGGCGGGACTCGTAGTCAGCTCCCAATCGTAGCCGAACAGGTTGTCGAAGTAGTTGTTGTCCCATGTTGCCGGGTCGATGGTCCATGCGCCCTCCAACCCGCTGGTGATGGTGTCGTCGCCGCGGCCGGTGCCGTAGCTGTTCTTCCAGCCCAGACCTTGCTCTTCGATGCTGGCACCCTCGGGTCCTGGACCGACGTATTGGTCCGGATCGGCGGCGCCATGGCATTTGCCGAAGGTGTGTCCGCCGGCGATGAGCGCAACCGTCTCCTCGTCGTTCATCGCCATGCGAGCGAATGTCTCTCGAATGTCCCTGGCTGAAGCGAGCGGATCGGGGTTGCCGTTCGGCCCCTCGGGATTGACGTAGATCAGGCCCATCTGAACGGCGCCGAGAGGATTCTCGAGCTCCCGGTCGCCGGTATATCGGTCGTCTTCGAGCCAGGTGTCCTCAGGCCCCCAATACGTGTCTTCAGGCTCCCAGACATCCTCGCGACCGCCGGCGAAGCCGAACGTTTTGAATCCCATCGTCTCCAAGGCACGGTTACCGGCCAAGATCATCAGGTCGGCCCAGGAGATCTTCCGGCCGTACTTTTGCTTGATCGGCCAGAGCAACCGGCGCGCCTTGTCGAGGTTCGCGTTGTCGGGCCAACTGTTGAGGGGCGCAAAGCGTTGTGTGCCGGAGCCTGAACCGCCGCGGCCGTCGCCCACGCGGTACGTACCTGCGCTGTGCCATGCCATCCGAATGAAGAGCGGCCCATAGTGGCCGTAGTCGGCCGGCCACCAGTCCTGCGACGTCGTCATTAGCGCATCGAGGTCCTTCTGCAGGGCATCGAGGTCGAGACTCTTGAACTCTTCGGCGTAGTTGAAGTCCTTGCCCATGGGATCGGACTGAGGAGGGTTCTGTTGGAGAACCTTCAGCTTCAACTGATTCGGCCACCAGTGTTGGTTCGACGTGGCCGCAACCGCCGTGTGTGCCTGAGGCCCGTGCATCACTGGGCACTTGCCTGCGTTCTTTGTGTTTTGGTCTGTCATTTCTGCTGTGCTCCTTGCGCTGAATGAGTGGCAACTCGGCTCGCTACTTCTGGATCGGGCCGCACGACGGGCAGCGCCCCCAATAGATGACTTCGGCTTCGTCGATCTCGAAACCGTGATCATCGTCCGCGGTGAGGCAGGGCGCCGCCCCCACCGCGCAGCCGATGTCGAATGTGGTGCCGCAACCTCGGCAGATCAGGTGATGATGATTGTCACCCACGCGATCTTCGTACCGGGCCGGGGATCGGGCCGGCTGGATCCGGCGGACGAGGTTCTTGTCGACCAGGACGCCGAGCGTGTCGTAGACCGTCTGGCGGGAGATCGACCCGATGAGCGCCCGGACGTCGTCGATCAGCTCGTCGGCCGTGGCGTGGGGCCGAGACGACACCGCCCGCATGATGGCCAGCCGCTGGGCGGTCACCTGCACCCCATGTTCGCGCAGTAGCTGATCGACGCCGTCGCCCATGGAGGCTCTATGGAACGATTCTGGACTTAGTCCAGATCGGGGACACTCTCCCCCCTCGCAACGTTCCGAAATCATGGACTTCCTGCGGCAAAGATCGCAGCGCCCTATCACGCAGGTCGCTGCGATCTTTGCCTGAGAATCAGTGTGGAATCACACACTTGTGTACCCGGAGAGTGTCCCTGAGAATCGCGACTGTTCTGGGAAGTTTTCGCGAGGCTTGCGAAGCGCACGCTTGGATCATACTCGTGGTCGCCCACCCCAACCCCGGAGAAATCTTAATGAGGAAGTCAAAGCAGGTCTGGTGTGCAGTTGGCATCGCGCTGGCATTGTTGGCAGGAGTGGCTCCGGTCAGTGCTCAGAGTTACGGCTATGGCCACGGCCAGTACACGCCGCGCCGGCCCATTGCCGCTCTAACGACCTGCGCAGGAATTCGGGGCAACGGGCAGAACTTGTTTGCGCACTACGGCAGCCTCGCGCGCCACGTCGAGGAATACGGCGCGATCAAATGCGCTGCCGGGGGTAGCTCGGGCAGCATCACGGCGTTCTTCGTCGAAAGTA
>Ga0209456_10000860_pt1 | contig 15370 bp, 3 predicted proteins | sample COG_11_FD_184755 | JGI IMG/M metagenome (GOLD analysis project Ga0209456, IMG submission 184755) | Pelagic marine sediment microbial communities from the LTER site Helgoland, North Sea, for post-phytoplankton bloom and carbon turnover... | ecosystem: Environmental > Aquatic > Marine > Neritic...
ACGTTCCGCGGGCTCTTGATATGCGCTTCCGCTACCGGCCAGCCGTAAACTTCACGACCGGTCATTACACCTATAGAAGAACTGTTGAACATGTAAGGACAGAAATAGCCGACTGAATTCAGTTTGCCGTTCTCCTCGTCACGCCAGCGCACCGGGATGACGAAGTCGACTGTCTTGTCCGCCCACCGGCCGACATCGTTCGTCTCGGAATACATCTTCCCGTAGTTATTAATCAGCAGGTAGACGTAGCTGCCATACGCTTCGAAATGCGCCGCACCCTTGACGCTTGGCAGGCAGTCATTAACGACCTGTTGGAGCTTTGCCGGGTCGGCGAGAAGCGGCAACACGCGAATCGTCGCGTTGATAAACGTAAAGGGACCGGTGGCAACCTGCAGCGCGGCGGGCCCCGTCGTGTTGAACAAATGCGGTTTTCTTTCTGCCGCTGTCGATTCCTCGTCGGTCACCTTGTCATCGGAACGCCAATCGAGGTCGCTGGTTCTCCAGCACACGTTGGTCGCTTCGAGATAGCGCATGTCCATTTCCTGCCAGAACGGCAACACCGGCCGCAGAATTGACGTTGTGACATCGTCGTCGTTGGTGGTGTCTTCTTCTACTTCCAGTCCCAGCACGCTGATTATGGGCTGCGATTCAAAACAATTGAGGCGAATGCGGTATCCGCCGCTGGTATCGCCGCGGAGCAAGGCAGCATCGCCGAGCATGCCGCCCTTGTGGAATTGAGTAATCTCCATCTTGGCGTTGGTAATGGCCTGGTAGCAGGCGATGTCCGGGAAGCTGGCGTCGCGCATCTGCTTGAGATTGATAGTGTTGCCCTGGATGCCGCTGTCCACCTTTTCCTTCGATTGCATGAAATGACGAAGCCTTGCCAGCGGGGCGAGATCCAACTCGGGCGAGTACCCGCGCATGCGCAGGCCGGCAAACATACCGAGCCCCCGCATGGCGAGACTTGACCACCCCGCCATTGCCCTGGGAATACTCAAAAGCGGATTGAGTGGGTTATGCGGGTCGGGCGGAAACTCGGTGAACGTTGGCCCCGGATCTTCTTCTATGACCAGCAACTCCCGTGGCCTGGTGGATTCGCCCTCATACAGCTCATCAAAGACCCGGGTCGTAAGCGTGAGCACTTCGCGACGATTGCGCGGGTGGCGTGCCCAGGAATCGATGTCGCGCGTAAACCAGCCGGCACCCTTGGGCCAGCCCAGGATTTCCCGGCCGGCCGATTGTGATGAATCGTTGTCGACAAAAATGAACGGCGCTACGGTCGCCATGCTGTGGTAAACGGACTTGCCGTCCTCCACCCGGTACCAGTCCACAGGAACGGTAAACAGCAATTCGTTTTGCGATGTCCACCCCAGGTTGCCCAGTTGCTGCGACATGCGGCCGTAGTTCACGACAATCAGTAACACGTAAGGCATTGCGGGCCGGAAACGGGCGAAATCCGGCGCCATGTTCAGATAATCATCGCAAAAATTCGCGAGCGTGTGAAAATTCGCCTTGAGCGGAAAATATCGAAGTGTGACGCCTTCAAAATCGTAGGGCGGCGCCGTTGGCGCGGAACCTCCGCCCTTGAAATCCGGGTGCTGCTCCTTGTGGCTGATTGGCCTGGTTGCCATGGCGATTTTTCCCCGTTTTTCTTTCGATCATACACGTTTGCCGTTAGCCTATCGAAAACGCGTCGGACCCCATCAAGCGTACAAAGAGGAATGAGTTCTTGCAGCAATTCGTAGAGAAACTAGCGCTTAACGCCATTGGTGGCTGGGTGTTGCTGCTGGTTGGTACGAGCGGCGCAGCAGATACCGAGATCTATCGCTGCTTGCTGGAAGATGGCACGTTCGCCTTCCAGGAAACCCCGTGCCCTGAGCCCGCTGCAGATGCCGGCGGCGACGGCGAAAACAGCGAGAGTCCCGGCGATGACGAAACTCGCGAAGCCAATGATGATGCTTTCGACTTCGTCAATCCTTTCGACGAACCGGAAAGCCCGCTGACGGACTCCGAACCTGCGCTTCCCGAACCGGTGTCACAGGACCGCGCCGAGTGCGAAAAAATAACGCGGGATGCGATCGACGCGATTGACCTGGAGATGCGAGAGAATGCCTATACGCAGGAGCAGGGCCGCGCATACCTTGCAGAACTGCGTGTTCTGACAAAGCAACTCCGCGCCTGCAAGCAACTGTAAATCAGGTCTTCTTCCTGAAGACCCGAACCTACATGGATCCGGTCAGGTTGAGGAAGAACCCATGGTGGTCATAGCTCAGATCGGTGAGGTCCGAGGAGAAATCCGTGAAGTTGTAGCCCAGGCCGACTTTCAGGTGGTCCCCAACATAGCGTGATACCGTCGCCAGCAAGCCGCTCCGGGTCTCGTCCAGGTCTGCCATATCGAGTATGCGACCCTCGAGGAGAAACTCCCAGTGCTCGCGGAAAAGATAGTCGCCACGCAGCACGTACAGGCTTGCAGTATTGTCGAAGTATTCCGGGTCTACACGTTCCAGGCTGACCTTGCCGAGACGATAGGCATACTTGCCTCCGATCGAGAACCTGTCGGAGATGTCATAAGTGACGTCGGCCGACGCGATGTGACTCTTCTGTACAAATTCGGCGGCGACGTTCTGCAGCGTGGCCTGGCCCGTCGTCGGCATATTGTAGAAGTAGGTGTACTTGACCATTGCGTTGAGACGATCATTCATGATCGGACGATAGGCGTACCCCAGTACGGCCTCGGTAAAACCGCCGTCGTAGAAAGTGCCCTCGGAACTATCGCTGTCGGAGTGATTGTACTTGCCGAGCAGGCGGGCTCCCGGGTTCAGCTGATACTTGAAGCTGTTCCTGAATAGCCATGTCGTCCGCTCCGTGCTGCTCTGGTCGAGTTGCTCGGCATCGTCATTGCGATACTCGATGGCTGTCGAAAGCTGCAACTTGTCGAGCCCGAAGCCAAGCTGAATGCCTCCAGCCAGTCGGTCGGTCTCGGCGCCGGTCTGCCTGTCCTGCAGGGTTCCTATGTCGGTGTTGATACCGAGATTCCACTTCTGAGTCGGCGCGAAACTTATGCCGGTTCCATGAGTTAACCCGGTCATCGTATCGTTGTGCTGGTAGCGTTCCTCGAGGAATACGCTCGTACTGTCTGCGATACGTGACTTGACGCCGGCGACGAGGTTGCCTTCGCTACCCCTACCGCTGCGCAGGCCGTTGTCGGTGCGTTCGTTCTCCAGCGCGTAGTTGAGGAACAGGCTGGTGCGATCGGAGTGCAGATAGTTGGTACCGATACGGCCACCCTCGCCCAGGTCGCCGTTCGATACCTCGGCGTCGACACGAAGCCGTTCGGACATACGATACGACCCACCGATGCCTGCGCGCGCGTTCTCCTGACGATTGCCGCTCACCGACATCGTATCCTGCACGAAGCCGTAAGCATTCCAGGTTGACTTGGAGTCATAACCGAACTGCAGAATCGCGTCATTGCGCTCGCCCTGTTCCTGCGTCAGGCCAACAACAGGCGATCGGTCAGTGCGTGTGTCCGTGCGATATCCGGCCTTGACGTCCCAGTGATAGGACGCCTGGTAACCGAGATTTACTTCCTGTACCTCGGTTTCGAGGCCCTGCTCCTGTTCGAGACTGTCGTACTTCGCACTCAGCGAGAATGTCTCGGCTATCGGCATGCTGAAGGTGCCGCCCCAGTTACGCATGTCTGTCAGGGCCGTCAGGCCAGGTGCGGAGTAACCCGCATCGACGTCCTGCACGTAGAGTGTCAACTGGCTGTTGCCGTAACTCAGCAACTCGTTCGATGACAGGCTGATATCGGCCCGGTACGCCTCTGCCTCCGCATTCACGAAAGACGCCGGATCATACGAGTTGAATTCGAAGCCGCCATCATCGGACACGAGCGGCATGGAGACCAGTCCCTCGGTCCTCGCCTTCTGCACCTTGAACCAGGACTCAGCCGCGTAACGCAACGTGAGGTCGGCTGCATACAGGTTGTTGTCGACGTCATCCTCTTCGTTCACGTTGGAGGTCGCGCCCACTTTCACGTAGTCGCCGAACCAGTAGTGAGCCTGCCCACCCATGGACATGGCGTCGATGTCACCGAATCCTGGCGTGTACTCGTAACGCACGACGAGGTAGGCCTCGTCTCCGCTCAGGGCATTGCTGCGTACGAGCAGATTGTCATCGGCTGTCGATGCGAGCGGTTCAGTCAGTACGATGCGCCCCTGCAGATAATCGACATCGTAGTCGAGGGACGGAGTCAGGTTGAGCACGCCGGTCACGAGGCCGGATGTCTTGTCACGGAGTTCGATGCGCACGCGTTCGGAACCGGCCAGCAGGTCCTGGCGCTGCAGGAAGTACAGAGAGCCACCCGTGCCACGGAATTCCTCGCGGCTCGCTACGGTGCCGGGCTCCGCGGCAAAAACGTCTGCGGCGAAACGCTGCTCACCGAACCCGGTGGTCGCATCGGACTGGTAGTGCAGGTTTGCCCCGTACAGGCCGCGGTCGACCTGCGCCAGCTCGTTATTCATGTAACCGACTTTGAAATTGCCCCACTGGCCGTGGTTGTCGCCGTCACTCAGGCGCACGAAGAACTTGCCCATCGTGGGCGCCATTTCCTCGACCGTGCTGTCGTCGCCGAAGGTCGGATAGTAATAGTCGGGGTCGATACGCCGGAACAGTGCATCGGGCGACTTGTCCATGAAATTACTGAAAATGTCTTTCAGGGAACCTTCGCGCGTATCAGCGCTGGCGGTCAGCTTCCAGTGGTCCCCGAACTTGCCATTAACGAAGAACGCGAGCCGTCCGTCAGCATTTGAATCGTAATCGTAGGTCGAGTTGGCGCCCTGCAGCAGGTCGATCGGCCCGCTCGCCGAATTCTGTGCAATAGTAAGATCGGCCATGCCGACATAGAACCAGTCGTTGTTCTCGAACTCGAGATCACGCAGGTAGAGGTTTCCGGCACCCTCTTTGTCTACGACCGCGACTTCAACTGTGTGTGCGCCCTCGGGAAGGATCTCCTCGGTGACGAAGCTGCCGCTGTCATCAATCGGCACGGGGCGTCCCGCAACCCAGACTTCGTGGTCGGCCGGGATACCGGCACCGCGCACGCTGACGGTGCCGCTGCTGAGACCAATGTTGTGCAAGCTGAGTGCATTCTCTCCGTAAGCCGCGAACAGTTCGGGGTCAGGCTCGAGTTCCTCGGGATCCTGCTGCTCATCGACGGAGTCGTAAACCACCCACAGCGGATGTGCCCGAGTCTCATCAAATTTGCCGTCGCTGCCATATGCCCTCAGCACATAGGCCAGTTCGTAAACCGGCGCTTTGAACCAGGCCGCCGGCGGCTCCCAGGTAGCAACACCGTCTTCGCTGATTTCGATGACATCGAGCGGTTTCGACTCGACCGATTGCCCGGTTTCGAAGACCCGTACCTCTGCGCGCTCGATAAAGTGCGAATAGTTTGTGTACATCCTGAACTGCACGGGCGACACATGCGTTTCATAGTCGATGACACGCGAAACCGAAACACGCGGCGGCTTCGCAGTAATACTCAGGCGAGGTGCGGAGCGCAGATTATCGAAACCGAAACGGATGTCCGCATCCTCCAGGGCCACGTCGGTACACCGCTGGATGTCGGATGAACTGCGCTTCGGGTCGTCGATCGGTTCGCCGTCGACCGTAATGCGCATGAGATTGAGGCCCAGCGGGTTCTGCGGGCTGAGCTCTCGCGTCACGCGCGTGATGTCCACGCCTTCATAATCGTCGAACACCGCCAGCTCGTCGTAGACAACTTCAACGGCAACGTGCGACGTCTCACCCTGTAAGAAGCCTGCATTGACGACATCCTTCGAATGCACGTAGCCACGACCCTCGAATTCCCGCTGCTCGGCTTCGAGCCGCATTTCCTCCGCGAGCAGGTCCATCGCCCGGCGTGCGCGGGAGGCGGACAGGCCGATATCGTCACCGTAGACAGCGGCAGTTCGCCGGGGCAAGCGCTCGTTTCGCGTATAGCCGACGAAGCGGAGGCGCGGGTTGGTCCTGTCAGCAACGTCGGCGAGCGCGCGGGCAAGCGTATCCGGGTAACCTGCCGGTACAACAGGATTGCCGTCCACAAACTCCAGATCGGCGATCGTGCCCCAGGGCGGGTCGTAGACGCGCGTAACCAGTTCGGCACCTGCTGATTCAGGACAGAGCTGCGGCTCATCGGGCAGTTCCTGCAGTGGATCGTCGTACCAGAACTCCACTTCGACACGACGATTGAGCGCGCGGCCGCGAGCGGTCTGGTTCGAACCCAGCGGCCGCGACGTGCCCTTGCCGTCACTCAGGATCATCGCCGTCGGCAGGTTCAATTCGTCCTGCACGGCAAGTGCAACACGACGCGCGCGGGCTTTCGAAAGTCCCGCGTGGTCTCCGTAAATGCGTGCCATCCTGCCCGTCAAGGGCGCGTCATCAGTGTAGCCGACGAACTTCACGACGACGTTCTGCTTGTCGCTCAGGTTACCGAAGCCCTCGCGGACACGCTCGATAAAGGTGCCGTTGACCTCGATGGTTTCTTCCTCGAAGCTCAATGGCGCGATCAGGTTTTGCACACGCGCGCGCCGTGCGTGCCCCTCGACGTAGCGCAGCTTGCAGACCGTCTCCATACGGCAAACTTTGATTCGCTTGATCTCGTGCGGAACCAGGAACTCCTCGAGCGCGATACGTTCCCGGACCTCGTCATACCAGACTTCCACCTCGACGCGGCGGTTCTGTGCACGACCTCCCTCAGTGTCGTTGCTCGCGACGGGTTCCAGGTCTCCAGCCCAATCGAACGAGATCGCTTCAGGCGGTAATGCGAGTGCCGTCTGGAAGTACTCCGCAACCTGGCCGGCACGCTCCCGCGAGAGTCCGAAGTTATCGCCGTAGATCGTCTGTAGTCGTGGCGACAGCGGCTGGTTGTCAGCATGACCGATCAGGTGCAGGCGCACATTGATACGATCCCGCATGCGTTCGAGAATGTCGCCGAGCGACGCCACAGTCGAATCGGGAATGTTGGCTACACCCGATTCGAAATGGATAGACGGTACGAGGCCGCTGAGCTTCACCGTTTCGAGCGCGTCTTCGAGTGATTCACGTGTTTCGAGCGTGTCGCCCTGCTCGGCATCGAGTGCATCCGGGTCCTGGACCCATCGGGTCAGTGCTACGTCATCCGACAGGTGGCGCTCAACAGCCTCGCCGAGCGGCGCTTCCTCGACGCTTTCCCCAAAGGCCGGCTTCCCGGCCAGTGCCAGGATCAACATCAACAGATGGCTTAGCTTCTTCATTGCCTTCACCTGTTCGTTGCCTTGCTGTTATTCACGGGTTCGCCGCGGCGCCAGAAAATCTCGGGCTCGATAATGAGTTCGTAACAGCAATTGAGCTGCTGCCATGCGGACATCACATCGTTCTTCATCTTGTCGAGACGCTTCTCGACCAGCGACTCGTCCTCGAGGTCTGCGAGGTACGCGAGGCGCAATACGGCGGGGGCTTTCTGGAGCTCCTCGAGCAGGAGATTCATACGCGGGTGCCACTGCTCGCGGATCTCGATCGTGCCGGGTTCGAACGCGGCATCCGCTATGTCGAGACCGACAACGCGATGGATCGAGGCGCCGAAGTTGATGCGCAGGGCCTTACCACGCGTCGCACGTTGCACCTGAACGGGCCGCGTCGATGCGCGGTAGCCACTCGGTAACGTGCGGTCGTCCAGTTTCAACACAAAGTTGCTGCCCCGACTATCGTGCGGAACGACCGCACAGGTAACGTGGTAGCGGCCATGGTTGTCGGTGGTAGCCGCAAGCCCCCTTGCCGTCACAAGGCGGACGCCGGCGAGCCCCGCCTCTTCGGTATCCTGGTAGCCGTTGCGGTTGGCGTCATCGAATACCTTGCCGGTAACGTCCGTGCAATCGAAGGTCGGATCCGGGACGAGACGTACGGTTGCAGTCGCCTCTTCCGACATGACGCCGCCGCTCAACGCGTTGACCGCCAGTGCGCGATTGACGAATTCACCCTCGGTGATACCGGCACCGGCGGCGAGCAACAGCTTGATCGTGTGCCGGGCATCGGTTTCGAGCAGCAGATCCGACCAGATGAGTTCGCGATCTGTTACGACTGGTTCGGTCGGCACGTCATCGAAACGTGCGGAACCCTCGACGTAACGGAATCCCGGCGGGAAACGGTCAACGATATTGACGTCGCGGAGGTCGTCGCCGTAGGAGTTGTTGACCGTGATGACGTAGGGCACGAGCTCGCCGCGCTTGATGTTCAGCAACGGCGTTGTCTTGGTCACTGCCACGGCGCCATCAAGCCGCGGGTCCAGCGGAATGTGATTGTTGAACAGTTGCGACGATCCTGGCGACTGGCTGTCATCGAGCGTCAGCAGCATGTGATAGTCGGTGCCGGCACTTCGCGCCTGCACGGCGAGCGCTGGCGCAAACTCGGAAACCTGGACCTCGCAGTACTGGGCGGTCGCAAGCACCGCGTCCTCCGCCGAGCCCGGGCACGCCGGCACATTGAAAGGCGGTGTGCTCTCGTCCGATGTGGGAGGGATGAACTCGGACACGCCAGGCACGTAGCCGGTGCCGGGAGTGGCGACCTGGATCAAATACGGCGTCGTAGTCGAACAAGCGGGGTCTGAGAAGTTGAGGTCGAACTTGTAGTAGCCATTGCCGACTGTGACCTGGCCCTGCTGATTCGGGTCGTCGAAGCAACTGTTCGGCATGGCTACGCCATTGCGCACGTCAACGAGAGTGACCGTCGCGCCCGCGACCGGTGTGCGGGCCACCGAATCGTAGATAACGCCGTTCGGATCGACAGGCATGTTGAGCGCGAGCAGGTTGCTGCCTTCCTGTACGTCGATGTCGTCGATTCGTTGCTGGCCGTCGGTAAAGTCCGAATCGGTCTGGCCGAGCACCGCGGTCCGCAATCCTGCGCCCGGCGCACTGAAGCGCAGGGAGTACAGAACGGCAGGGTCATAGACCGGCGGCACATTGGCAAACAGGTAGTAGCCATCGGCGTTAGTCAGCATCGACTGTACGGGCTGATCATCCAGGATCAACTCGACGGTCCAGCCCTCGAGCGGCCTTTCGAGACCGTCTGGCGTGTTGTCGTGATCGGCGTCGTGCCAGACATAGCCGCTCAGCATGCCGGCGTTCGGCATGGCGCCGACATCGATCGACACGCTGGCCTCTGCCTGGCGCTGTGGATCGTCCCAGTACACCAGCCCGGTGTTGGTGATGGTCGTACCTTCGAGGAGATTCGGATCGATGACTGCACGGAAGCGCAGCACTACCGCCTCTCCCGGTTCCAGAGCGCCGTACTCAGTGAAGTAGTCGGCAGTAATGAGGGTCCCGTTTACTTCGATACCGTCTGCCAGGCCGTTCAATGTGGCCGACTGGTCCACATAAGTCAGATAGCCCGGGTTGGGAACCGCGAGATCATCCCGGAGCGTGACGTACAGCGCGGGGAGAGCGCCAACGTTCCTCGCGGTAACGACATATTCGAGCGTGGCCCCGGGCAACGCCGGGCCGCCGTCCACGACCGACACATCCTTGATGATGGTCATCTGCTGCACATCACCGACGACAACGACTGTCGGTTCCGGCCCCGTTGCCGGATTACCGTCGCCGTCGGTCAGCGTATTGGGAACCTCGAGGCTGTAGATAGTCGCCTGGTTCGTGATCAGCGTGCCGGACGGGACAGCGTCGTTGACCTGCAGGTCGAACTGCACCACCGCAGACTCGCCGGGGTTCAGGATTCCTTCACCGTCGCCCGGGAGCGGTGGTGTCAGGTCGGCCGAACTTATCGGTATACCGTCGATCAGCGGGAATACGCCAGCGTCGGGCTGCCCAACCGGCTCACCGTTGAGTGTCACGGAGTCGGCAACATACGTCGTATCTGCGGGTACCAGGTCGGTCAGGTCGGCCAGCGTCGCAGGCACCGTGCCGTTGTTGTAGACCGTAATCGTGTAGCGCAGGACATCGAGCGGATCGACAATACCGGGTGAACTACCGTCGATCTGAAGCGCCGCCACCTTGGGTGCGAATAGCAGCGGGTAGTTACCCACCACGTCAATCGTCGGATCATCGGGTACCTCTGTGCGTGGATCGTCCGACGGCTGGTCCGCAACGCCCTGGTCGACGGCGCTTACGAAGGCCTGGTTCGAGATCACTGTCCCATCGGGAGCGTCCGGGTATACCACGACATCGAAGATAATCGTCGCAACGTTATCAGCGACGCCGGCATTCATCGCTCCGGGCGTGAGATCCTCCGGTGCATTGATGAGGATGCCATCGATCAGCGGAGAGCCACCGCCCGGGGCATCGGGGATTGCAACCCCGTTCAGCGTCGTACTGCCTGGCGCGTAGGTCGTGTTCGCGGGCACCTGGTCGACAATGTCGACGCCCGTGGCGTTGTCAGTGCCGGTGTTCTGGACCGTGATCGTGTAGCGCAGGGTCTCGCCCGCCAGCAATACGCCGGGGTTGCCCGTAATGTAGCTCGATACCTTGTCCACATCGAAGTACGGCGCCGACTCGATCAGGATCTGTGTCGGATCATCGTCGTCGGCAACATTCGGGTCCGCTGCGCCATTGACGTTCGGGTCGTCACTCAGCGCTATCGACAGGCCGTTGTCGAGGAGCTGCGACTGGTTGAACACGTAGCTGCCGTTTGCCAGCAGGGGCACGAGATCGACCTCGAACTCGATCAGCACGCTGTCGCCCAGCCCGCCGAGACTCAGGTTGCGTACGTCCAGCAGCCCGGTACCGGCCGCACCACCGTTCGCGTCCGTGTTGCCGTCATCCGCGCCTGCCGGCAGCGTTACGACATTCAGCGTGCCCGCCTGGAACGACGCGTCGGCATTGAGACTGTCGAGTTCGTCAACGATGCGGAAATCGTCGATTGCGATGTCGCCCAGGTTCTCGACGTAGAGCCGGTAACGCAGCGTTTCGCCCGGCGTCGCGACGGTGCCCGGGTCCTCTCCCCTCGTCACATTAATGACCGTCTTCTCGAACCGAAGCTCCGGCAGATCGACGAGGACGCTATGCGCGTCTTCGTGGTCCCCGACGCCCACGGTACCGTCGGTCAACGTGCGGCTGTAGATGGTCGAGGCGTCTTCGTTGAACCACTCGGTCGCGCCGGCCACGTTCGTCAGCGTGGTGCCATCCTGGGAATCGGCGTCTAGCTGCGTGCGATACGCGATCATCAGGCGCTCATCTACACCGATCACCGAGGCGGCCGACAGCGTGATAAATGTCAGCTCACACGCGGAGCCGTCGTAGGCGAGCGAGTAGTCTGTCCCCTCGATCAGGGGGCCTTTGCCCGGTACCGGTGTGACGCCATCCGCCGCGTACACGCGCGCGCTCTGAATCTCAGGCGTGGTGTCGCACATTCCGCCGGTCTGGCCATCAGGGAGCTGGTCGACGAGCGTCGCGTCATAGGCGTCGGACTCGCTCGCGTTCTGCACGCCGATGACGAAATCACCCCACTCTCCGAGCCGCATCGTCGCCGGGCCGGTCTTCGTAACCGTGAGTCCCGGCGGCAAGGTAAATTCCCCGACCAGGCCTGAGCTGTTAACGGTGTCACCTTCTCTTGTGATGAATTCGTCGACGGGACTACCGTTGTCCAGGAAGCTCATCTCCAGCGTGTAATCCACCCCATTGACGTTGAACGTCGTGGGCTCAGCCGAGGCGACAATCGTCACGCGGTCCGTACACCCTTCCCCGGGTGGTGTCGGATACGGGCAGGGATCCAGGTTGTTCGGGGTTTCGTCGTGGTTCAACGTGAACGTAAACGCCAACGGACCGGTTGGTACGCCGTCCACGGCAAGCACGAGCACCACGTCGAGTTCAGCCGAAGTCAGCCAGGGCTCATTGACCACGAAGTTCCGATGTTGAAACGTCCCGAGAGAAAAGTACGGGATGGGCCCCGGCAACGTGAATGGCGGCGGAAGCGTTGCGATGAAGTCATAGCCGCTTTGCGAGCCCGTCGTCGTACCCCAGCTGATGCTCGAGATCGGGTCGCCGTTCGTGATGACGGGATCGCCCGGCTGGCTTCCGGGAAGGCTATCCACGGGGTCACGCCAGGAGCCGATAACGGATACGAACGTGATCTCGGCCGCCAACGCGTTCCCGGTCGGAACCAGTGCGGACCACACGACTGCAACCAAAGCCAACGCTTTAAGGGTCTGCCGGACTGTTGTGTTCAACCAAGCCATGGTCAGGTACCAACGCTCCCTGTGGGCTGCCTCACTGAGGAGGGGGCTCGATAAACGTCCCGTGTTCAGGCGGCTTTGCCACCATCGAGCCTGTTCACTGTGTAACGGAAACTATCCCCCAACACCTGCTTCCAAAGGGTGAAGTAGGTCACAGCTTTGGTTCTTGACGGCAAAAAATTGCCGCCAAATGCAGACACTTTTGGCGTTTATGTAAAGTCAGATTCGGCAGGACGTGTGCGAGCAGTCGCAGGCTACAGGGCGCCCGTCAGGTTGAGGAAGAACCCGTGGTGGTCATAGCTCAAATCGGTGAGGTCTGAGGAAAAATCCGTGAAGTTGTAGCCCATGCCGACTTTCAGGTGGTCGCCGACATAGCGCGATACCGTGGCCAGTACACCGCTGCGCGTCTCGTCCAGGTCTGCCATGTCGAGTACGCGACCCTCGAGGAGAAACTCCCAGTGCTCGCGGAAACGATAGTCACCACGCAGCACGTACAGGCTCGCAGTATTGTCGAAGTAGTCCGGATCTTCGCGCTCCAGGCTGACTTTTCCAAGACGATAGGCATACTTGCCTCCGATCGAGAACCTGTCGGAGATGTCGTAGGTGACGTCAGCCGACGCGATGTGGCTCTTCTGTAAGAATTCGGCAGCGACATCCTGCAGCGTAGCCTGCCCTGTTGTCGGCATGTTGTAGAAATAGGTGTACTTGACCAACGCATTGAGACGATCATTCATGATCGGCCGATACGCGTATCCCAGCACAGCCTCTGTAAATCCGCCGTCGTAGAACGTGCCAAGAGAACTCTCACTATCAGAGTGATTGAATTTCCCTAGCAGGCGGGCTCCCGGATTCAGTTGGTACTTAAAGCTGTTCCTGAACAACCATGTCGTCCGTTCCGTCCAGCTCTGATCAAGCTGCTCGGCATCGTCATTGCGATATTCGACAGCCGTCGAAAGCTGTAACTTGTCGAACCCGAAACCAAGCTGAACGCTCCCCGCCAGTCGGTCTGTCTCGGCACCGGTCTGCCTGTCCTGCAGGGTTCCGATATCGGTGCTGATGCCGAGATTCCACTTTTCCGTCGGCGCGAAACTGATGCCGGTTCCGTGGGTCAGGCCGGTCATAGTGTCATTGTGTTGATAGCGCTCCTCGAGGAAAACGCTAGTGCTATCCGCAATACGCGACTTGACGCCGGCAACGAGGTTTCCTTCACTGCCGCGCCCACTGCGCAGGCCGTTGTCGGTACGCTCATTTTCGAGCGCATAGTTCAGGTACAGGCTTGTGCGATCGGAGTGCAGATAGTTGGTGCCGACGCGACCACCATTGCCGAGGTCGCCGTCCGATATCTCGGCGTCGACACGGAGCCGTTCGGACATACGATACGACCCACCGACACCTGCGCGAGCATTCTCCTCGCGATTGCCGCTCACCGACATCGTGTCCTGCACAAAGCCGTAGGCATTCCAGGTCGACTTGGAGTCATAGCCAATTTGCAAAATCGCGTCGTTGCGCTCGCCCTGTTCCTGCGTCAGGCCGACAACAGGCGAACGGTCGCTGCGCGTGTCGGTGCGATACCCGGCCCTGATATCCCAGTGAAATGACGCCTGGTAGCCGAAATTGACTTCCTGCACTTCGGTGTCGATTCCCTGGTCCTGTTCGAGACTGTCTATCTTCGCACTCAACGAGAAGCTCTCGCCGATTGGCACGCTGAACGTGCCGCCCCAATTGAGCGTGTCTGTCAGCGCCGTCAGGCCAGGTGCGGAGTAGCCCGCATCGACGTCCTGCACGTAAAACGTGAGCTGGCTGTTGCCGTAATTGAGTAACTCGTTCGATGACAGGCTGATGTCGGCCCGGTATGCCTCTGCCTCCGCATTCACGAAAGACGCCGGATCATACGAGTTGAATTCGAAGCCGCCATCATCGGACACGAGCGGCATGGAGACCAACCCCTCGGTCTTTGCCTTTTGCAGCTTGAGCCAGGACTCCGCAGCGTAACGCAGCGTGAGGTCGGCCGCGTGCAGGTTATTGTCGACGTCATCCTCCTCGTTCACATTGGAGGTCACGCCTACTTTCACGAAGTCGCCAAACCAGTAATGAGCCTGCCCACCCATCGACATCGCATCAATGTCACCGAAACCCGGGGTGTACTCGTAACGTACGACGAGGTAGGCCTCATCTCCGCTCAGCGCATTGCTGCGTACCAGCAAATTGTCATCGGCTGTCGATGCGAGCGGCTCGGTCAGCACGATGCGTCCCTGCAGATAATCGACATCGTAGTCGAGGGACGGAGTCAGGTTAAGCACACCGGTCACGAGGCCGGAGGTCTTGTCACGGAGTTCGATACGCACGCGTTCCGAGCCGGCCAGCAGGTCCTGGCGCTGCAGAAAATACAGCGAGCCACCCGTGCCACGGAATTCTTCCCGGCTTGCTATGGTGCCAGGCTCTGCGGCAAATACGTCGGCGGCAAAACGCTGCTCACCGAACCCGGTGGTCGCATCGGACTGGTAGTGCAGGTTTGCGCCGTACAACCCCCGATCAACCTGCGCCAGCTCGTTATTCATGTAACCGACCTTGAAGTTGCCCCATTGGCCGTGGTTATCGCCGTCACTCAAGCGGACGAAGAACTTGCCCATGGTAGGCGCCATTTCCTCGACCGTGCTGTCGTCGCCGAAGGTCGGGTAGTAATAGTCGGGGTCGATTCGGCGGAACAGTGCATCCGGCGACTTATCCATGAAATTGCTGAATATGTCGTTCAGGGAGCCTTCACGCGTATCGGCGCTGGCGGTCAGCTTCCAATGGTCCCCGAACTTGCCATTGACGAAGAACGCCAGTCGCCCGTCGACGTTTGAATCGTAATCGTAGGTCGAATTGGCGCCTTGTAGCAGGTCGATCGGCCCGCTCGCCGAGTTCTGTGCAATAGTAAGATCAGCCATGCCGACATAGAACCAGTCATTGTTCTCGAACTCGAGATCGCGCAAATAGAGATTACCAGCCCCTTCTTTGTCGACGACGGACACTTCAACTGTGTGTGCGCCCTCTGGGAGGATCTCTTCTGTGACAAAGCTACCGCTGTCATCGATTGGCACTGGGCGCCCCGCGACCCAGACTTCGTGATCGGTCGGGATACCGGAACCCCGCACACTAACGGTGCCG
>Ga0209456_10000862_pt1 | contig 15359 bp, 10 predicted proteins | sample COG_11_FD_184755 | JGI IMG/M metagenome (GOLD analysis project Ga0209456, IMG submission 184755) | Pelagic marine sediment microbial communities from the LTER site Helgoland, North Sea, for post-phytoplankton bloom and carbon turnover... | ecosystem: Environmental > Aquatic > Marine > Neritic...
GACCCGGTAATCATCCGGAAAATACTTGCCCACCTGGAAAACACTGCAAGTTCTGAAGCGACAGCGCTGCTGCCGGATTGCCGCGCTTCGCTGAGCCTGCCATCCCCGTTCACACTCGTGTATTATCAATAACCTAATGATGCTTTTTGCTCCCGGCTAATATAAAGTTAACCGGAGAATCAGGCCATTTAAAAAATGGACCGTGTGTGGAAACCGAATTGAAGAACTATTCATTTGATGAAGCTCTGATCCCCCGCGTTGGACGATGGTATTTAGCGGTTTTTATTTACCTCTGTATGGGTCTTTTATTACTTTTGCTGCCATGCCTGACGCAGGCCGAGGTGGGTCTGTCAACCGGTACCGGCACTCTTCACGGCAAAGTACGGGTCACCAAGAGGCTGATTTCGCAACGGATGCGTTTTCGGCTCTATCAGAGTGTCCATCCCCAACCGCCACCAACGATTGAGGAAGAGAGGAGTGACGAGTGGCGAAATATCGTCATCTATCTTGAATCCAAAGCATCAATGCCGGACTTTCAGGAAAGTCATCAGGCCAATCCGCAAATCATACAATTGGGTGAAACCTTTTTTCCACATGTATTGCCGGTGGTAAAGGGATCAACCGTTGAGTTTCTAAATGAGGATCCAATTTTTCACAACGTCTTTTCCTTATCCCGCACCAAATCCTTTGACCTGGGCCGCTACCCGAAAGGTGTTTCCAAGTCAGTGACTTTTGACAAAACCGGAATTGTCCCTGTGTTTTGTCATCTTCACTCCGACATGAGTGCGATCATAATGGTACTGAATAACCCGTACTTTTCCGTGCCGGATAGTGAAGGGCAGTACCTGATTGAAGGCGTTCCACCAGGAAGTTACACAATTGTTGCCTGGCATGAACGAAGTGAGCGGGCTGATTTGCAGGTCGAGATTAAGCCTGGTGAGGACATCGAACTGAACATCACAGTACCCATAACAGATGAAGAAACGTCTGAGCAATAACTTGGATGAGGGGCGTATCTTCGGGCAGCCGGCCCTATGGTTATTCGCGCTGTTTATCGGATTGACCAGTCAACTCACAGTGGCCCAGGAAAAGTTTCTGATTGAAGGTATTTTTGATACTGAGTTATACAATACTGATGCCAGTTCACGACTGCTTGCAAGAAACGACGGTGACATTTCAACCTTGTTGCGACTGCAACTCTGGTCGGCATTTCAGGTTTCCCCAAAGTTACAGATCTTTGCCATGGGAGAATTCGAATTTGATAATTCAAGTTCGAGAAGTGAAACGGAGTCGGAACTCGAACAACTCGCGCTGCGCTATTCGAGCAATACCAATCCATTTTATTACGTCGAGGCCGGTAAGTTGTTGTCACCGGCCGGTTCTGCTTCAAGGCACAGTCTCTCCACTCTAAACTGGCTTATAGGACAACCAAATGCCTATTACATTTCTTACCCTTGGGGAATCCGGGTTGCCGGATCACGTGGCAAGCTAGACTATCGGCTGGCATTGCTTGATTCTCCTGTCATCGTCGCCCAATACCTGCCTGATCCAAGCGCCGCATATCGCCCCGCATTGAACTTTGGTTTGACACTGTTTACGGGTTTACGCTTTGGAGCCTCGTATACCAAAGGTCCCTACTTGAATCGACAACTTGGGGACTATCTTCTCCCGGGAGATAGCTGGCGTGATTTTGACCAACGAATCCTGGGTTTTGATGTTCAGTTCAGCCGGGGGTACTTCGAACTCAACGGTGAATTGATTTTTTCAAAATACGATGTTCCGTTTCAAAGCAAGACAACAGATGGAACTGACTATTACCTGGAGATGAAATACACCTGGACTCCGCGATTCTACGGTGCCGTGCGTTTTGAGAGGAATAAAAGCGTGTTTATCAGTCACCTAATGGGAATGTCATGGCTGGCGCAGGATGTCGAAGTGAATGATGTCGAGATCAGTCTTGGTTACCGTTTCAACCCGAATACACAGATAAAACTCGCCTATAGGCGGGACTATTGGGATGGCAAGGATGCCCGCATGACCCTTTTTCCGGACGGTCACTCCCTGGCGGTGCAACTTTCACATCAATTTGACCTGATGTCATGGTTTGTTAAGAAACTTTAGTGTTCCAATAAAGCGCAATGACTACACCAGAAAAAGCCCGAAAGCGTGTTGATAATAAGACCCGGAGCCTCCCGGGGCGCACAGGTTTAACATTGGGTTCCGCCAGCATAAGTACCAAGGCAATTCTGATCAGCATCACATTGACAGTGATTTTTATCACGGTTGTATTTGTCACCCTGAGCATTGAAATCAGGAAAGAAACCAAACAGTTCCTGCAAGACATGCTCAACCGCAGTGAAAGACAGGTTATTAGTATCAAGGAGGACAACCTGGCGCAATTGCTGTGGGTATCAACCCAGATTACCAATAACCCTACCCTCAGGGCCGCCATGGAAACCTACAGGCTGGAATCAAACCTGAGCGGTGAAACCAGGGCGGAACTCCTGGCGACCCTGCAGAATGAGTTAGACAAAATTTGGATGGGACTGCCACATGACATCCTTTTTGTCACCGACGAAAAAGGCGATGTGCTGGCTGCTAATGGATCTGTGAGTTCCCTACCGGAGATAGGCGAGAACCTCTCGCTTAAGACCGCTCTGAAGCACGCGCTGAATCCATTGGTGCCGATCAGTGACCAGAACTTCGGGGTGACCTACTTGGGGGGGGAGCATTACCTGATCGGGACCTCTCCCATTGATCTTCAGGGGTATGTTATCGGCACCCTGACTTTGGGTGACCGCATCGATAGCAGTTTCTTACCCAACCTCAGGGCATTTTTTGGCGGTAGTGTCGTAGTAACGGTTGGGGAGCAGGCTATAGCCTCTACGTTGCCGCAGATTTCCGGCGATAACTCCGATGTCGAAATATTGGACAGGCTCGGGTCAGAAACACTACAGGCGGACGGGACAGTCCGCCTGGGCGACGAAAATTACCTGATCACGTCAATGCTGTTGGGCCTTGATGACACGGGTGCGCCGGTCACCCTGCACCTGCTTCGTTCTCTCACCGAGGCCTTGCGGCAACCCAATCAGACACTGATGAAGATGCTGGTGACACAGGCCTTGCTCGCGGTGTTACTGGGCGCACTGTTGGCCTGGCTGGCAACCAGGGCCAGTCTGCGTCCACTCGAAAGGTTTGTTGCGTTCATGAAGGAAGTTGCTGAGACCGGCGATTATTCCCGCCGATTCCGTAGGAGGAAGCTGTCCGTTGAGAGAGATCAGCTGCAGTCAACCGTTGAGAATCTCAACCCGGTGCCTACCGACAGTTCCAGTCACGATGAATTTGATCTGCTAATCAATGCATTTAACCAGATGCTGGCGGTGATTGAGACTCGTGACAGTGCTATTAAAAATGCACATACCAAGCTGGAAGAAGGTATCAGAAAACTCAATGAAAAGGACGAACAACTGCGGCATATGCAAAAAATGGAGGCAATCGGTTTGTTGGCCGGAGGTGTCGCCCATGACTTTAACAACATACTGATGGTCATTTCCGGTTTTTCAGAACTGGCTTTGCTTGGCCTTGAAGATGATCATGATGCCCGTGCCAACATTGAAGAGGTACAAAAGGCCAGTAAAAGCGCATCGTTACTAACACGGCAGTTACTGGCATTTAGCAGTAAGCACGTGATAAAACCGCAAGTGATTAACATTAATGCCATGATAAGCGGGCTTGAGAAGATACTGCGCAGAGTCATAGGTGAATCCATCGATCTGACAACACGGCTGGGCGGGAACGTCGGAAATGTAATCGGGGACCCTGCACAGATGGAGCAAATCATACTTAACCTGATGGTGAATAGCAGAGACGCCATAAAAGCGAATGGCAAGATATCTATTGAAACCGCCAATATTGACCCGCAACAGAATCTGGAAGCCGAACGTGAGCTTGGTTTGCAGACGCCCCACACCATGATTGCCATGAGTGATAACGGATGCGGGATAGATGATGAAACTTTGGCGCGGATGTTCGAACCATTCTTCACCACAAAAGAACATGGAAAAGGCACTGGTCTAGGGCTATCTACTGTTCACGGAATTGTGAAGCAATTGGGGGGGCTCATCCGGGTTGAGAGCGAGCCTGGTCAGGGAACGGTGTTCAAAATCTTTCTACCCTCTGTGTCCCGAGTTGTTGAGGAGGCGACCCGGGCCAACAAAGTCAGCCTAACCACCAGGGCAGAAACCATACTGGTCGTGGAAGATGACCCGGGCGTAAGGCGGATTGTATGCGAGTTACTATCGCTGGGTGGTTTCAAAATCCTGGAATCGAACGACCCGGTCACGGCCTTGAAGTTATTCGAACAACACATTGACGAGGTCGATATGCTCATCACCGACGTGATCATGCCTGTCATGAATGGCCGCGAGTTATATGAGCAGATCGCTTTGCTGCGACCCGAGACAAAGGTTCTTTATATTTCCGGGTACGCAGATGGTGTTATCGACGACGGTGGAATTCTGGCTGACGGTGTCAATTTCCTTCAAAAACCCTTCTCTCCCGATGCATTGAAAGCGAAAGTGAGGCAGGTTTTGGACTAACATAGATGCACGTGGGCAGGGCTCCAAATATAGATGAAGGATTAAGTTGTGACGGTATTGGATATTTACATCGTGTTGGTCAGAAAATGAGGGTATTGATCATTGAGGACGAACCTCGAATTGCTGAGTTTCTGCAAAAGGTATTAGAAGCCAGCGGTCATTTCTGTGTTGTTGCCAGCAATGGTCGAGACGGATATTCACTGGCGCTTAGCGGCGATTTTGACCTGCTACTTTTAGACCTTATGTTGCCTGAAATGCATGGCCATGAAGTGTGTCAACAGTTACGTATGAATAAGGTTAATACGCCTTTGATCATGCTCTCAGGCATGGACAGTCAAGGCGAAATCGTCGCCGGCTTACGCATGGGTGCGGACGATTACATGACAAAGCCTTTTTCGTCAAAAGAGTTGATGGTACGGATCGAAACCATAATGCGCCGTAATTCTGCCATAGCCAGCAAAAATCAAACCCTCAGGATTGGCCGCCTGGAATTCGATCGCCAGTCTTTGAGCTTTTCTGTTGATGGTAAGAAAATAAGCATGACAGCCAAGGAATTGGCCATCATGGAATTATTGATGAGTCATCCCGAAACCATGTTCAGTCGAGAAAGGATACTAAACAATGTTTGGGGTCTGGACATGGATCCATTAACCAATGCGGTAGATGTTCATATTGGTAAACTTCGCAAAAAGATCGACCCTGGTGATGGAGAATCAATCATTGAAACCGTTCACGGTCTTGGATACCGCCTGAAAATTTGTGAACCTTAGAATTTTTTCATAATTCGCTTAGTCCGGGTTCATCCTTACCTCAATATTTGTTAAGCACCAAAGCCCACCATAGCATCGAGGGCTAGGCTTTATCTGATGTGTTTAGCCCACGATCAGTAAATTCAAATTCTCAGTCGTTGGAGGTTTTTAATGAAGTTGAAATATCGCCTGTTTCTCTCTTTATTTCTGGTACTACCCTTGTATGCACTTGCCGAGGACGTGCTGGTAACTCGTAATTTCACCGGCGCGTGGAATCAACCGCTTCATGAAAGCCAGGGTCTGAATATAACGATCATCGACCAGGTCAGTGGTGAAAAGATTGCCGTGGTCTATTGGTATACCTATAGCAACGATGATTCAAAGTCAGCGTGGTTCCTCGGTACGGGTCCCGTAACCGGTGATCGAATTGTTTTGAATCTGTTTGAGGGTAGTGGTATTGGTTTTCTCGAGTCCGATGAACCGGGTGACGACAATGTTACGTCGGTTGGCAGCATGGAAATCGAATTTTCTTCCTGTGATGATGGTGACGTAACTTTTACGACCCAAATCACAGGGGTGGGGTCAGGTGCATTTCCGATTGAGCGCCTGTCCGATTTATACAATACAAGTTGCAGTGGTGGAGTGTCTGACGATACACCATCCGACGTGCTGGAGACGGAAGAACGTATCGCTCTTATCCCTGCGCGACAAGGCATCAATGGAAGCGGTCATGCCGATTACCATGAGCGTGCCGACCGCACCGAGTTTTCAGTGGAAGTGGAAGACCTGGCCGATGGTAGCTACCGTATTTTCGTAGGTGGCGTGGAGCGTGGCGAACTGCTTGTCAGCTTGGGAATGGGTGAAACCGAGTACCGAAGCCCGGTTGAGGCGGGCAAAGTGTTGTTGACCTTTGACCCACGCGGCGAACAAGTTGAAGTGCATGATGGACAAGGTGCTGTCCTGACCTCCGGAGATGTTGTTATTGACGATGATGACCCTGTTGATCCTGATATTGACTTCGGCACAACCGAAATCGAAGTTGATCTCACCAATACGGGCGTTTACGCATTGGCTTCGGGAGACGCTAGATTGCGGCCAGAAGTTGACCGGACCGATTTTTCAGTTGAGATTGAAGACGTTCCGGTGGGAGATTATGACCTGAGAATTGGTGACGAGATAGTGGGCGTTATCACCGTTATGACGCAGCAAGACGGAAGTGTAGAAGGTGAACTGGAGTTCAGGAGCCCGGTTGAACCTGGCAAGACATTGCTGGATTTCGACCCGCGTGGACAGCAGATAGACGTGTTGGATGGATCAACGGTCATTCTCGAAACACTGTTTCCTGCTAATTAGAATTGTTTATGTGCTTAACTGGTAAAACGGTTTAATAGCACAACAGGCATGAAGATGGAAAAACATGGTGGCGTGGAGCGGGTCGATTCGATATTGAATCAGTTTCCTTTCTATCCGTCTGCGCCGCCCCATCTGCGAGAAGAGATGACACGTCTCGCCGGCATCGCCCATCTGGATGAAGGTGATTATTTCTATCACGAAGGACAGCTCTGTCCACTGTTCGCGATGGTCGGAAGGGGCGAGCTGCGGGTATTCAAGGCCGGCGAAACAGGGAGGCAAATCACCTTCTATCATGTGAACCCTGGTGAAACCTGCATGGTGAATATGCTCTGTGCAATCACGAAACGGCCGGCGCCTGCATCAGCGCAAGTTGTTCGTAGTGTAGAGGCCGTTGTGTATCCCTCGCGGACGCTGGCGGTCTGGGTGGAGAAACACGAAGTTATCCGTGATTACGTGCTTGGAACCCTGGCGCAACGTCTCAATGACGTCATGATGCTTGTGGGAGAAATCTCGTTCCAAAAAATGGATCAACGTCTCGCCACGTATCTCCTGGAGCGTTTTTGCCTCCAGGAGGGCGCGTGCGAATTACGTGTGACGCATGAGGAGATCGCGAGCGAGCTGGGATCCGCTCGCGAAGTGATAAGCCGCCTGCTGCAGGAATTCGAACGGTTGGGGGCCATCCATCTTGCCCGGCGCCATATAAGTCTCTCGGATGAAAGGGTCCTTGTCAATATTCAGTACCCGCATGCGAATTCTCCTCCAGCGTGACTTTTGTCACGGACGCTCACCTGCCGCTCGACTAGAATATAGGTAGTGTCAGTAGAATCAAGGGAGAGAACCTGTGAACAAACTACTCTCTATAATTCTTACCGGAGCAACATTCTTGCTGCCGGCTTTCGCATCAGCACAAGTGCCCTCATACGACGTTGAGTTCATGGGACCGGGGTACGGCACCATGAATAATGCGGGAGTCGTTATTGGCAACGACAGCGCGGTGTATCCAGGCACACCCTGGGTTAATGACGGATCAGGGCTACAGTACCTGCCACTGCCCGAGTATGCAGTTGCAGGAAGTGTTGCGGACATCAACGATGCTGGTGTCATTGTTGGTGCTATAGATACCGACGATGACTTCATAAATGATGTACCGGTAATATGGACCCCGGACGGGCAAGGGGGATATGTCATAGAGGACCTGACACTTGCCGGCTCCGCCCTTAGGGGACACGCGGTCGCGATCAACAACAATGGTGTGATCCTCGCGTCCGGGTTAGCTATCGGTTCTTTGCCTACGTACACAGCATACGTCATCGATGGTGAGATCATTACGCATGTTGGCCTGTCGAATCCTATGGATATCAATGACAACGGAATTATCCTGACGAACAATCAGCTCTATGATTACTACAGTGCAACATCTTTTGGATTCGACCCGTTGCCGGCTGACATGCCGCAGGGCTATCTCTATCCCGCATCGATCAATAATTTTGACGAAGTCATCGTTAATATCCTGACCACGATTATTGGTCACACGCGATACCATGCGATTGGAATCTACACCGTCGGCGTAGGATGGGACCTCTTCATGGACGTACAAACGATCTATTCAGCGGGAAGCATTAACGATAATGGGGATGTAACACTTCATCACGTAAATTCGGGGTGTGGACTCGTCTACCTCATCGGTGTGGGATTCTACTGTCCGGGATCGTTGCTCGATGAAGGTTCCCTTGACTGGAATGTCAGCGGCGCTTCAGTTATTGCGAACGACGGAACGATACTCGCGCGCGGTGGCAACAGTATTACTTCACAGTATGGACTGGTTCGACTGTCGGAAGCGGGTGATCTGCAAGTGCCGACACCGCCGGCCAACCTCGCGGCCGTTCCCCATGTCGCGACATGGCAGCAGCCGTGGAATGCGATCGGGTTAAGTTGGGAGAATACGAGCGGAGGGACGCTGGACTACACGGTCGAGCGACGCGTAAGCGGGACGGCTGACTGGATTGTTATCGAGTCCGGCTGGCGCGTAACAACGATGTGGGATATGGATGTGGGACTCGGTGTAACCTACGATTATCGTGTTCGTGCCCGCGGGCTCGCCGGCTTGTCGGAGCCTTCATCAATCGCGACAGCTACGGCGCCCGATACACCGGTCGATAACGAAGCCCCCTTGCTCGTCATCATTACACCGGAGGACGGATCCTCCGTGTCGGGTAACGTGGAGGTTCGAGTGGAGGCCAGTGACAACATCGGCGTTAGCTACATGGATGTCCAGATTACATCGGGCTATAACACAGAAACCCTGTGTTCGATCGCCAACGCCGATACGTTGACGTGTGCGTGGAACACGCGAAATCTCAGCCCCGGACAATACACCATCCAGGCGCGTGCAAGTGATGCCATGAATAATGGAATCCTGGAGAGCGTCACGGTAACCGTCGGGAGTCCGAATCCGGAACTTCACTCGAGCGACATTCAGTTAAGGGCCCGGCTCAAAAAGGGTGTCGTGTCCGTCAACGGCAAAGTTGTTGTGACGGATGAAACGGGGGCTCCCGTTAACAGCGCCATGGTACAAGGTCGATGGACGCTCCCCGATGGCAGCACTGAAGTCCGCTACACTTATTCGAGCAAACGTGGAGAGGCAAAGCTCTCAACATCTGGGGATAGAGGCACTTACACTCTTGAGGTAGTGAATATCACGAAAGCGGGGTATACCTTTGACGCAGCCAACAGCGTACTGAGCGCAAGTATCACGAAATAGTCTGTATTTTACCAAGGCAGCTGACGTTGCCCGTCGCACCCCGGTCGTCGGTTACGGAATCCCACTGCCAGGATACGATCGATCCATCCGGATCGGACGAGTCGGAGCAGTTAAAGCCTAAATTGAGCAGCGTGCGCTTGTCGGTAAAAGATGTAGTGGGCGCCTGGTAGTCCGGTGTGGCCTTTATCCTTACACCCTCTCTAGCGATCTGTAAACCGCCATGGCACGCCGGCAGCATCGCGGGGTATTTGCCAGGTTGCCACTCAGTAAGCTCCAAGGTGATTTCAGGAAACCGGGCGCCAACACTCAACCGGGCCTGGATATGCATCCGTTAACCAATGCAGTTGATATTTAAATTGGCAATCTGCGCAAAAACATCGACCGTGGTGATGGGGAATCAATCGCTGAAACCGTTCACGGTCTTGGATTAAGACTTAATATTTGTGAACCTTAGAAATTTTTCATAATTTGCTTAATCCGGATTCATCTTTACCTCAGTATTTGTTAAGTATCCTGGCCTAACCTGAAACCGTTGGTATGCCGCGTAGAAAGCAGATAGGCATGCCGGATGGATCAACGGTCATTTAGTAGTGTGCATACGCAAAGGAGTCAGGAGATCATGTTTTATTACCAGTCTTTGGGCCTTTCATACAGGCTGTTTTTTATCGTACTGTTTGTGTGCTCACCGTTGTTGACACAGGCTGCTACGCACGAAGTCCTGGTGCGTAGTAACTTTTTCTCACCGAACAACCTAACCATCGAAGTCGGCGACACGGTGCATTGGTCCAGTAGCGGTGGTCTTCATGATGTAACGGCGGATGACAATAGCTTTGCATCACCAACATCCAGCAGCATCGACTTTTCACGCACTTTTACAAGTGTCGCGGAAATTCTCTACTACTGTACGGTTCACAGTTCGCCCGGAATGAATATAGACAACAACATGAATGGCCGTATCAACGTGGTTGAAGCAGTAGCGGGCACAGATGTTAGTGTCGAATCTGTTGATGCCACCGATGGTTCTTACAAGGCGGGTGAAGATGTCAGGGTCAAGGTTACCCTGATAAATACCAGTGCCGAGGCTTCGGGTATGTTTAACATCAATTTCTATGCCTCTGCAGACAGCAATATTACTACCGGCGATACCTTGTTAGACAGCAAAGAAATTAGCAATATCGATGCAGGTGCCAGTGAGAACCTGGATGAAAGCGTTGACCTGCCAGAAAGCCTGGCCCATGGGGATTATTTTATCGGCGCCATCATTGACCTCGATGACACTAATACGGGCAATAACGTCAATGTGGACGGTACGACCATATATGTCTTTACCAGGTTCATTATAAATGCAGGTCTGAATGACGCCTGGTTCAACCCGGTCACCGATGGCCAGGGTTTCTTCATCACGGTATTTGCGGATCTGGGTTTTGTTACCCTGGCCTGGTTCACCTATGACACGGAACTGCCACCATTGGATGCGACTGCCAACCTGGGTGATCCGGGCCACCGATGGTTAACAGCTGGAGGAGTATTAGCCGAAAACCAGGCGGTCATGAATATCGAATTTACTTCTGGTGGAATATTCGACACATCTACTCCAATTCAGCGGACCGACCCCCCAGGGTCAGATGGCACTTTAACACTGACATTCAAAGACTGTCTGTCCGGCACCATCGAGTATGATATTACAACGATCAATGCCAATGACACCGTTCCTATACAACGTGTAGCACTTGATAATGTGGCATTGTGCGAGACCTTGTTGAGAGAGTCCCAGGAGGTTCAATAAGTTCAAATTTTCAACGTTCCCGGACCACCCGACAGGTCCGGGAACAAATAATCATAGATCCAGTGATTTTTCACCATTCTGTATAACATGATTATTTTAATTCTTCTTCTGATTATCTCATCAGGGCTTCAGGCGCAAGATTACAGCGAACAGGGTGCAGATTCCTGCATGCCATGTCACTACGAGGGTCAGCCTAAATCCGCTGCCGCAATATTCTTCACCAAGCATGCATCAAGCACGGACCCCAGGGCACCGTTTTCCCAGTTGCAGTGTGAAACCTGTCATGGTCCCGGTCAGGATCATGTGTTCGGGCAGCAAAGAAGTCTTGACGTACTGCCTGTGAATATCTTTGGGCAGCAATCGAAAACACCCATCGAAACACAAAACCGGATTTGTCTGAACTGTCATGAAACAAAGGGCCGGTTGGCCTGGTTCGGCAGCAGGCACCAGGTGGAAAACGTTGCCTGCGCTTCCTGCCACCAGGTGCACGTTGCAAGAGACCGCGTTTTCGACTCGCTTGAACAACAGAAAGTCTGTTTTGACTGTCACCCGAAACGACGCTCGGACACCCTTAAAGCCAGCAGTCATCCTTTACGACTTGGCAATATGTCGTGCAGTGACTGTCATGACCCTCACAATGGCGCCAACGAATTTTTACTGCAAGAACTGACGGTCAACGAAACCTGCTACACCTGTCATACCGAAAAGCAGGGTCCGTATTTGTGGGAGCACGCCCCGGCAGCGGAAAATTGTTCCCTGTGTCATCGGCCGCATGGTAGTAACCACCCTGCTTTGCTCAAGAAACGACCGCCTCTACTGTGTCAACAATGCCATTCTCCGGAAGGTCATCCATCGACGGCCTACACCAGCGAACAGACCGGAAATAGCTTCTCAAACCGCTTTATGCTGGGCCGGGCTTGCTTGAATTGCCACTCCCAGGTACACGGCTCAAATCACCCTTCCGGTGCAACTCTGCATCGTTGATAAATTGATCCTGATGAGTACTCAAATACCAGCAAAACAGGTGCCCATGGCCACATTTCTGGCACTGCTACTCTGCACTCAAGCTCACGCTGATGAGTCCCAGGTGAGTGTTGATTCAAGTGGATGGCTGTGCAATTTCTGCAACTACCCTCAGGGCTGGTTCGGAATATTAGATATTGGACCCGGCTACGCAAACGATGCATCCCTGAAGTTTGCGGATTACCGGGGTATTACGGAAAAAGGTGTTTTTATTTCGATCAACGGCGATATGCATTATCTCGACAAGGCTGGCAGGTATTTTGACCTGTATACCAGGGATCTGGGTTTAGATAGCCGGCAACTGGAATTGCGTGGCGGTCTCCACGGCCGGATAGAGTTTCGCCTGGCTTACCGTGAAATCCCAAAGTACCGCGGATACGGTACACAGACCCCCTTTTCAGTATCCGGAACCGATCGTGTCGTACTGCCTCCAGACTGGGTTTATGCACGAACCACCGCCGGTATGAGCGCCCTGGAGGCTTCGTTACTTCCGGAAACCCTGGAGATCAAACGCAAGTTGTTTGAAGTGGGACTCAGTTTCAGAATGACAGGCAACTGGCGTTATGAGGCGGATTTTAAACACACGGAAAAAAATGGTACACGTGCGTTTGGTGCAGGTGTATTCACCATTCAGTCGTCACACTTCCCCGCGCCGGTGGACTTCTCCATCAACCGCGTTGACATGGGTCTTGAGTATACAAACAAACACTCGCGTATACGTTTTGGCTTCAGCGGTTCCAGCTTCAACAACCGGTATGCATCGGTAAGCTGGGAAAATCCGTTCACGCCCGTGGGCAATACTGCAAATCTCCGTGCAGCCCTTGAGCCAGGAAGTGATTTTTACCAGTTCAATCTCACCGGCAGCTTCAGACCGTCTGCAAAGGTGCGTCTTACCGCTCAAGCCAGCATCGGTCGCATCACCCAGGACGTTGAGTATATAGCGTATTCAATCAACCCGGATTTTGATGATCTGGAACTGCCGTCAGCATCACTGAATGGTTCGATGGACACGAGTAACCTCGGTGCAAGAATGACAGCCCGCTTGTCTTCCAAACTCAGTTTGTTCCTGAGTATGAAATACGACGACCGTGACAACCGGACACCAATCGATTTCTATACGCCGGTCATTACCGATCTGGTGCTGCGCGAACAAACCCCAAACCGTCCATACTCCTTCAAACGCAGCCAATATTCAGCACAGTTTTCATATCGGACCTACACCTCGGTCAACTTCAATGCCGGCGCAAAGCAAAAGCGCTATAAGCGTACATTGCAATCCGTACGAGAGACCGAAGACAGCACCTGGTGGGGTGAGGTCAGCGTGGACAGCTGGTCCGCGGCGCAGCTGCGAGTGAGGATCGAAACATCCGATCGTGACATATCACCTTACCGGCAAGTCGGTGACCCGGGTCTCAGGGAAAATGTCCTGATGCGCAAGTTTCACCTGGCCAACAGAAATCGGGATCGCGCATTATTCGAGTTGGATCTGTCACTAAGTAACCGGCTCAATGCCGCTCTCAGTTACTCTGTTTCACGTGACCGGTATGCAAAGTCGATAATTGGTTTGATGGAGAGCGATGAACACAGCGTCAACCTGGATCTGGGTTTTTCGATTAAAACGAATCTTAGTCTGCATGCTTTCGTCACACTGGAAGATTATGATTCCGAAATTGCCAGCGCCGAATACGAGAGCGCGGCAGGCTGGACAGCCAACACAAAGGACCGTTTTACCACCTGGGGATTTGGGTTGAGTGGCAAACTCACTGATAAACTCGATATCAGCATCGACTATTATTCCTCCGACTCTCGTGGTCGCATTAGAACGGACAGCGGAGCAGATGAACCACCTTTCCCTGACTTATCAACAGACTTGCGTAATGCCACTATCCGCCTGAATTATAAGGCTAGCAAGCAATGGGGATTAAGCCTACTGGCCGAGCATGAAAATTATGACAGCTCTGACTGGCAGATCGACGGTCTTGGCAACGACGGTATCAGCGCCATACTCACACTGGGTCCGACCAGCCCGAACTACAGCGTGACTGTGTTTCGTTTGCTGGCTAATTACACTTTTTGATACCGCTTGGCCTATCGGTTGGTCACAACACCATGGAGATAACTCGGTCAGCGGGTAGCGCCGGATCAGTGCAGGCCCATGCAAAACCACTAGCCCGACCATTGCACCAGTATCCTGGATGATGGCGTAGGACAGGTGCGTCTCGGCGTCGGGCTGGACTGAAAGACGTAGCCGTAGCTACGTCTTGAAGGAAGCCCAAGCCGAGGCGTGCCTGGACCAGCTAAGGCCGGGATAGGCTCTGGCTCGGAACTAACTGTATTTTCTGATTATGCCATCGCCGATGGTAGTGTGGGGTTTCCCATATGAGAGTAGGTCACTGCCAGGCATCAAACGGAAAACCGATCAAGTCTAACTTGGTCGGTTTTTTTTGAGCTGCAGAAATTTCTGACAGATTTCAAAGCAACTCACCTACGGCAGCTTCAGGCCAGGGCCGATTGTGGAGATGACCAGTACACAACCAGGGTTGGCAAGGTTGCTGGTTTTTCACTGCATGCCGGGGTTGCCACCGAAGCCAATGAGCGTGCCAAGTTGGAACGCCTGTGCCGCTATATCACCAGACCGGCGATATCCACGAAGCGCTTATCAATGACTCGCAACGGACAGGTTCGCTACGAACTGAAAACACCTTGGCGCAATGGCACCACCCATGTCATTTTTGAGCCGTTGGATTTTATGTTCAGGACGAACGGTATGTCGCGGGCGCATGGATGCGCAGGAGCGACCCTATCCAGGCTAGTTGCCTTGGTTTCCAGACCCAGAGTAAACCTCACGAGATTTCATGGCGTGTTCGCACCCAATAGCAAGTATCGGGCAAAGGTAACACCGGCCAAGCGGGGCAAAGCAAAAAATCCTACTCAGCCGACAAGGCCGACCAGAACCCTGCCGAAAAACGGGCTTCGATAACCTGGGCAAGGCGATTGAAGCGTGTTTTCAATATTGAGATAGAAAGCTGTAACGAATGTGGGAAGACGCACTCATCATCGCCAGTATTGAAGACCCGGTAATCATCCGG
>Ga0209456_10000863_pt1 | contig 15355 bp, 14 predicted proteins | sample COG_11_FD_184755 | JGI IMG/M metagenome (GOLD analysis project Ga0209456, IMG submission 184755) | Pelagic marine sediment microbial communities from the LTER site Helgoland, North Sea, for post-phytoplankton bloom and carbon turnover... | ecosystem: Environmental > Aquatic > Marine > Neritic...
ACGTAATTCCCAGAAAAGTGGTCGTGCACGGCGGGATGCGAACGATTTCGCAGGACCAACTGGACCGTGCGCGAGCGGCGATGCGAGCTGTCGTCGCTGAGAGTCTTCCGCACACGAGTGCGAGCATCGAGTTTAACGAAGGGTATCCGCCGATGTTTCCGACGGAGGGTAACCGCCGCCTGATGCTAGAGCTGTCAGCGATCAACGAGGCATTAGGCCGCGGCCCGATGCGGGAAGTTGATCCGACAATGCGCGGTGCGGCGGATGTGTCATTCGTGGCGCCCTACACGGACGCGCTTGCGGGGTTGGGCGCACTTGGCGAAGGTGGGCATACACCTAACGAAAGTCTGGACCTGACCTCGTTGCCGCTGGCTATTAAACGTGCTGCAATCCTGATCTACAGGTTAACCGACGACGAGTAGTACCGACGGATGGAGAACACACACCGGCACGGGGCGAATGAGAATAGTCTCAGACGTGTGATGATTGCGCTCGTTCTGACCGGGACTTTCATGCTGGTCGAAATCGCGGGCGGCATCATTTCCGGATCGTTGGCGCTGCTGGCCGACGCAGGTCACATGTTGACCGACACTATGGCCCTGTCGCTCGCCGCAATGGCATTCCATGTCAGCAAGCGCCCGCCCGACGGTTCGCTTACCTACGGCTATCAGCGGTTCCAGATACTCGCCGCATTTGTTAACGGCCTGAGCTTGCTCGCCGTCGTCGGCTGGATCCTGTTCGAAGCGTTCAGTCGTTTCATTACACCGCGAGACGTGATGGGCGAGATGATGCTTGTCGTCGCCGCGGCGGGCCTCATTATCAATCTCGTTTCTTTTGCCGTGCTGCACACCGGCGACAAGGAAAATCTGAATATCCGCGGCGCCGCACTGCACGTCGCCGGCGACTTGCTGGGTTCTATTGCTGCGATTGTCGCTGCGATCATCATTATTTACACGGGTTGGACGCCGATCGACCCGATATTGTCTGTCGCCGTAGCCGCCCTGATTCTCAAGAGTGCGTGGTCACTGGTCAAACGCAGCGCGCACATTCTTCTGGAAGGTGCGCCAGAGTGGCTCGACGTCGACTCATTGCAAGAACGTATCGTGGCGAATGTACCCGGCGTCGGCGAGATTCATCACGTGCACATCTGGGGCCTTACCCCGCAGCACCTGATGCTGACCATGCACCTGTCGCTGACCGAGCAGGTGAGTAGTCAGTCCGACGTTATCCGCCGCGTAAAAACGCTTTTGAAGAAGGAATACGGCATCGGACACTCGACTATCGAGGTCGACGTTGACGGTTGTGCCGATCACTAGCTTCGACGGCCGGCGATCGCTGCCAGATCTCTAGCGTCGTGCCCAATCTGCACCCGATTAGTCAGACGGCGTGACCACGCCGATATACGGCAGCGTGCGATTCTTTTCTGCGTAGTCGAGTCCGTAGCCCACAACCCATTCGTCGGGGATATCGAAACCCAGGTAATCGACGTCTACCTCGACCTCCGCGCGTTCAGCCTTGCGTACCAGCGCGCAGGTCTTTACCGACGCCGGCCCGTGAGAGTCGAGTATGCCGATCAGGTACTTGAGCGTGTGGCCCGTGTCGACGATGTCTTCCACAATCAGGACATGCTTGCCCTCAATATTCCCGCGCACATCCATGACGAGCCGCACAGCGCCACTCGATCGGCTGCCGCTGCCATAGCTGGACACGGCAATGAACTCGATGACTCGAGGGATTGTCAGCTGACGTGACAAATCGGCCAGGAAGATGAAAGCGCCTTTCAGGACGCCGACCAGGACGAGTTCGCCGTAATTCTCGTAGTCTTTCGAGATCTGCTCGGCAAGCTCGAGGACGCGGGCCTCGATAGCCGCTTCGCTGATCATGGGTTTGGGATCATTCTGCGTCACATCGTTCTCGCAACAAGAAACTAAAGCGAGCATAGGTGATCTTCCGAGTGGATGCCAGACGCGAATACGGTATGGTTAGCGGGCAATGAAACGATCAATCGCGATTGCCGGAAACATGGGGACGGGCAAGTCGACACTCGTCGAATTCCTGCACAGGACCTATGACGTAGCGCCGTTTTATGAGCCCAATGATGAGAATCCGTATCTCGCCGATTTCTACAAGGATATGAAGCGCTGGGCGTTTCAGTCGCAGCTCTATTTCCTGAGCAACAAGTTCCGCTTGCACCAGGAACTCGACCGCCAGCCCGGCGTCGTCGCTCTGGATCGGACGATCTTCGAGGATGCCGAAGTTTTCGCGACGGCATTGCACCAGATGCGCAAGATCTCGAAGCGCGATTGGGATACCTATCGCGGTTTCTATAACGCCATCCTCGATGCGATTCGCCCACCTGACCTGATGATTTATCTGCGCTGCTCCATGCGTACCTTGCGCCAGCGAATCCGACTTCGCGGTCGCAGAATGGAGCGGGACGTACCGCTATCCTACCTGAAGCGTCTCGATCGCCTGTACGAAGGCTGGATAAGCTCCTACGACATGAGCGAGGTGCTGATACTGGAGACGGACCGGCTGGATTACATCCATGACCTGGTCCACAGGCTCGATGTGATGGAACGCATCGAGTCCGTGTTGCCCGAGGAAATCGGCAGGCCGAGAGGTTAGCGTTGCCTCGGCAGCTGTCACATAAGAACCGGCTTCTGAGTTACGACAGGCCAAAAGAAGAACACAAAAGTGCCAAGTACGGCATTGAATGAACACATTCATAAACAGCGATGCATTGTTTCTACACGCTACCCAGCTCGCCCCCGGATCCGATTGGAGCCGACTGTCGCCGATTATGTTAACAATCACCTTTTGTGGAGGACATCTGTACAATAATCGAGTCGATCATAATAAAAACAAAGCATCGCCCCATTGCATCATGCGCATGCGAGAGTTGCGAAAACGGTCGCCGACAGTTAAGTAAACACACACCTGCAATTGCGTAACCATGCGACGGGCGAGTCTTTGACTAGGAGGGACTCGTCATGCATGTAAAGGATCCGCACAGGCCTATCGCAGTACTGCTTGTATTTTTCGCCGTTTCCACGCTCGCCGCCGAACGCCAGGATGTCGGAAGGGATCATCAGGCATTGCAGCGTATTCCCGCTTCTGCGACCTTGGGTGAGGCCTTCGGTTTGTCGCGTCGGGAAACGCTCTCGGAAGCTCGCTCGATAACGGATTTACGTGGCGTTACACACACGCATTACGAACAAACCTACCTGGGTGTACCCGTATGGGGAGAGCGGCTTGTAGTCGGGCGCGATAATCGCCAACGAGTGACCTATACGCGCGGTGTACTCATCCGCGATCTGGCAAACGACATTGCAGATGTAGTCCCGGGACTCAGCTCCGACTATGTTCTGAGCGCAATGAAAGATATCGCCCAGTTGAGAAGCCGCAACGTGGCAAGGCTGCTGTTCCAGGACGAGTCATCGGATCTCGTCATTTATCTGCATGGCAAAACCGCGAAACTTGGTTTTGCGGTCCGTTTCTTTGCAGATACTTTTGAAGGCGGTCAGCCAACGCGCCCCACCTTTCTGGTTGATGCCAACAGCGGTGAAATTCTATTTGAATATGAAGGCCTCGCACACACTGAAAGTGGAACCGGGCCTGGTGGAAACGAAAAAACCGGTCAGTACCAGTACGGCACCGATTTCGGATATCTGGACGTTGATGTGAGCGGTGTTAACTGCACGATGAACAATGCTAACGTCAAAACCGTGGACCTGAACCATGGAACGACCGGATCCACCGCCTTTTCTTACAATTGTCCCGAAAACACCTACAAAGCAATTAACGGTGCGTACAGCCCACTCAACGACGCACATTTCTTTGGCGGCGTTGTATACGATATGTACAACGACTGGATAGGAATGCCACCGCTCACGTTTCAGTTGACGATGCGTGTGCACTACAGCAGTGACTACGAAAATGCGTTTTGGAACGGTTCGTCGATGACCTTTGGCGACGGCGACACGCGGTTTTTCCCATTGGTCAGCCTGGACGTGTCGGCGCATGAAGTCAGTCATGGGTTTACTGAGCTGAATTCCGGATTGATCTATTCTGACCAGTCCGGCGGCATTAACGAGTCTTTCTCGGATATCGCCGGGGAGGCCGCCGAAATGTATATGCGGGGAAGCGCTGATTTCGAGACTGGTGCCGATATTTTCAAAGCGCCGGACGAGGCCCTTCGATACATGTACGATCCACCGTTCGATGGAGTATCGATAGACCATACTGACGACTACTACAGTGGCCTGGACGTGCATTACTCGAGCGGCATCTTTAACAAAGCCTTCTATTTGCTCGCAACTACTGGCCCTGAACCATGGGGTGTGCAAAAGGCATTTGAGCTTTTCGCCAAGGCGAACCAGATGTACTGGACCCCTGGCGAAACTTTCAACACGGCCTTTGACGGCCTGATCACCGCCGCTGCCGATCTGGGTTATTCCGCGGACGACGTAACAGCTGCGTTCGCTGCTGTGGGCGTTCCGGTGCCGCCACCGGACCCCGCCTGCGACAGCGAAAACACGACTGCACTTGGAAACGGTGAATCCAGTGGCAAACAGAGCGCGCCAACCGGCGAGTGGAAATGCTGGACGCTCGATGTTCCGGCCGGGGCCTCAACGCTGGACGTGTTGCTGCGCGATACGTCGAAGCGCAATACGAACGGCGGCGACGCCGACCTTTACATAAAGCATGGCAGTTCGCCCGTCGTTGACACGTGGTCTTACCCGCCGACAGGCGATTTTGATTGCGGCTCTTATTTGCCCAATAGCGATGAGCAATGCTCGATTCCGAATTCGAGTACGCCGCCCGAACCGCCAGCCGAAGGAACCTGGTACTTCGCCGTGTATGCCTGGTCTACGTATCCGTCAGTTACACTGACAGGAACCTATGCGCCCGACACAGGCGAACCACCGCCACCGACTGAGGGCATTACAGTGACCGCTCGTGAAAAGGGCGGGCGGAACAATAAATTCGTGCAGGTGCAATGGGAGGGTGCGACGTCATCGATGGTGGATATACATCGCACCAGGGATAGCGACGGATGGACGTTTGCTACGCCAAACGACGGTTCCTTTAGGGACAGCGAAGGACGCGCGCTTGATGCCTACCAGGTGTGCGAGGCGGGATCGTCGAGCGCCTGTTCGGAGCCGGTGACAGCGAACTAGGCGTAACGACCTGCGCCAGGATGCGGAAACCGCGACGCCGGTTTGCTGGCGCGATGCTATCACGACTAGTCGACCCTGAATCCGGCGCGAGCCAGTTGGCGCGCGCTGCGATCGAATTCTTCACGGTTTGCGTAGGTCATCACCACTTCGAATTTGCCGGTACCGCGGCGAAACCAGTCGAGACTCAGTTCGGGAGACTGCGCTTCCAGGCGTTGGATAAATGCCTCGGCACGATAAGGTTCACCGAAGGTCAGGAGTGTTGACTGACCAATTTCCGAGTAGAGGGTATCGGGCACCGGCTTCTGCGCTGAGCCGCCACCGATGACGTAGTTCAGGTGACGGTAGATGTAGCCGGAGTACCAGGCCGCACCCGAGGGAATATCGTTGCCGTTTTTCGCGATGCGCCCGGGCCCGTAATTGTAAGCGGCAAGGGCGAGGTGCACGTTGCCGTCATAGCGCGCGAGTAATTCCTTAAGGTATCGTGCGCCGGCGTCGATGTTCGTGCAGGGCTCATACAAATCGCTCAGACGATTGATCCCGAGATGCCTGGCCGTATTCGGCCACAATATTTGCATTACTCCGTGAGCATTGGCGCGAGACCGCGCCGTCGCCTCGAAGTCGCTTTCTCCGCGCGCAACCGCCAGCAACAGAGATTCTGGCAGGCCGTATTCGAGTGCGGCGACCCGGAAACAGGTGGAGTGGGGGAACGTGTATGCTGGCTCCATCGACGCCTGGTTCGCCGCATAGTCTTGCCACGCGGACTCGAGATCGGGCCTGACTGCGTCGGCGCTTAGCGCGAGCACTGTTAGCAAAATGCCACCAAGAACAGAAGAAGACGAGGGAACGTGTTTGCGCATGTTAGCCGCCCGACAGGTCGAGACCCGTTGCCGACGAGATCTGTGTGAGTTTGTGCTCTATATCCGAATCGTCGGAATAGGCAAAAGCGACTTCATAGACACCGGGCTTCAGTTTGACGACGCGATAGTCGAGCCCGGTTGTTCTCTGCAGCTGCGATACGAATCCGTCAGCAGCGATCTTGCTGCTGAACGGACTCCAGAACGCGTACCAGTGTTGCTCGAGTGGCTCCGCGATTTCTTCAGTAGCGACTTCAGGATCCGGGTCAGGTGCTTCAGGCCCTGTAACGGGCGTTACCTGATCGGCAACTGCCGCCAGGGGCCCGGCGTCAGGTGTCAGCGGTCCGGTATCGGGCGCCGGAGGTTCGGTAACAGGTGCCAAGGGCTCTGGAACAGGCACCGAGGGTTCGTGATCGGGCGCCGGAGGTTCGGCAACAGTTGCTACGGGCTCGGGCACCGCAAACTCCGGTATTCCCAGCGCGACGATCAGAAACGCAACCGCGATTGCGGAGCCTGTCAATACACCAATCAGTCGAATCATCATGGCACCTCTAGAGAACGTCTTTGACCCTGACGGCACGCCAGTCGACGTGCTTCGATGCGCGTGCTGTGATCATGGCAAAATCACTCAACCACTCTCGTAGTTCTTCGTCTTCGAGGCCAGGGCGTATCGCCGTCGAGCAGCGCGAAGGAAGGTCATCCATGTGGTTCGCAACGTGTCTCGCGAGCCGGGCGTCCGTTACGACGACGGCGTAATACGTGTCGAGATCCGGTTCCAGCAACCAGTCATAGGTTTCACTCCAGTTTTGTTTTGCCGTATTTGTCCTGGCGATGGGGAAGCTCAACGACTCGCCGCTACGGGCGATGCGAGCCTTCGTGCGATCACGGCACTCGGATCCGGCCAGCCTTACCAGGCCATGATTGGCCTGGTGCTCCAGGAAGAAGACTATGGAATCGGCCTGTGCTTCGGTTTGCAATAACGAGCATGGCCGAATGCCGGTCATGTAGGCCGCCTCGCGAACGGCAACACCGCCATCCTGACAGTCGGTCAAAGAAGCGGGCGAGGACAGTCGCAGCGGACTGATCAATGAATCCTTTCCGGCATTCGGGATGGATATTGACGCCGGCGCTGCAATGACGGTGGGCTGCACAGTCTGACGTGGCTTCGGTGACGGTTTCACCACAAACTGAGAATTGGGCAAAATTATGTAAGCGCTCGAGCTCAGTGCCGTGACGTCGTCGTTATCGCTTTGCGGCGTCACGGTCAGCCAATATTGAAACAAAGCGCCGTCAATCTGGTGAGCCTTGCCGCCCAATACGGCGTTTGTTCTCGCCTCATCGTTGCTAAGAGTCAGTGCCTGTCGGCTGGCGAGATTATTACTGATGAGTTCAACGGTTCCTTGAAGGCCATGGGCTGTCGGTTCTCGCAGGTCCGTGGAAACAATGTACTCATCCGATACACGCCTCAGCATTGTGCAAGTCATCTCGTGGGCGAGATGCGCCGCAAGCAGGTCTGTCTGCGCCATTGTAAATGGCACATCCCGGGCACCGAGAAAAGTCTCGTCAATGCGTGCCTGGCGCATCGCCTGGCGTTGAGTCGTGCTGAGCCGACCCTGCCAGCGCTTGCCAAATCCCGTTACCCAGTTGCGATCCTGCAGGTCCAGCGCGCGTACGTTGACCGCGTAGCTGCTGTCGAGTTTTTGCGTAAGTTCAATTCCAATGTAGTAATGCACATCGTCAAGCGCGCAGTCCTGCGGCTTCGATTCCAGCGAATTGCCGCTGCGGCCCTGTTGCCAGCCGATCGCGACACCGGGCGTCGCAACCGCGGCCGCCAAGACACGATCGCGCAGAGAGAGCGCCAGGGCATTGCTCGCAGAGGCCGGCGTGTTGTCACGTAACACCACGAACATGACGGTTTCATTCTTGAACCTCGGGTGCACCACGAGTTGTTGTCGCACATAGGGTATGAGATCACGGTCCACCCATCGGTCGAGGTCTTTTTCTCGCGACTGGGCCACCGCCGGGATGGCCTGTGCCACGAGGATAGTCAGCAGGATCAGAAAACGTCGAGTCATGAGGCCTCCCATCGGATTTCACCGCTTGCACCGATGATCAGCGCGCCGCCGCTGTGGTCGCGCATGAGATCATCGAGTTGTGTTCTTAACCTGGTCGGCAGCGTCACGCCCCAGCTAACGGCGTCGGCTTGTGTTCCGGTTCGGGTCAGGGCGTCAATGACTGCTCCGGGCACCGTGGCCGTTTCCATTTCGTGGAACTTGTTTGGTGTCGATGCATCCCAAAAACTGATGCGACTTTCGCTCACCGTCATGCGCTGCGCACGGTCGCTGTCTATTGCGTACAGACCCACATGACGCATCGCGACAAGACGCGTCAGGGCGGCATCGGATTCGAATCGAAGTGTGAACCCGTCTGTCTCGCTCTCCGCAGGCGGCGTCGCTTGCGGAGCCGTCGTCGTCACGGCGGGAGCGGTCGTCTGCGCCTCGGGGACGTTTGGTGGCACGCTTGAAGGTTCAACAATCGTTCGCTTCGGCACCGGTTTTGGAACCCACTTCGGGCGTGTCAGCGCGACGGTTTTCTCGACAGGCTGGACCTTCTCGATAGCCGGCGCGGAATCCGCTGCCGCCTGCGGTGGCGGTTCCGACTTGACCGATTCGGCCGACTCAATCGGCTGGAGCGATTTGACCGGCTGGACCGGTTCCGCCGGTGTCATGGGAATGCTCTGCACGAGGGCAAAGATCGCAACGAGACATAGCGAGAGTATCGCCATGAATCGCATGATGTCCGTTTGCAGATCAGCCGCACCCCCGCCGTCCAAATCAGCGGAGCGATTGAGAGGGTACGCCAGTGGTGAGCGCGTCATGGCTGCACCTCGGCGACCTCGGTAACGCTATTATCATTGCGAAGGTGTTTTTCGATTCGATGCAGACTTGCACGCATTTCCGAGGTATCGGCACGCGCGGCGGTGTCGTAGTGTTGCTGCAGTTGGGTTCCAAGCAAGATCGTCTTGTAGACGCGCATCACGTAACCACCTACGCCCCCGAAGATCGTGGTGGAGAGCGCCAGCAGAATGCCCCCGTCTATCATTCGTTCCAACATCGCGAAAGCGCCCTGTTGTAATGCCGCATCCCGATCCCCGAGCGCGAAGATCAGTGCGCTGCGCATGCCGATCGCTGTCCAGATCACACCGGTGCCGAAGAACAATGTCGTCCAGATGTCAGTCAGGTGATCCAGCTGTACTATCTGGTTGATCGGGCGCGAATTTTCCAGGGCGTTTCGCAAGCGCCCAAGCGTGATGAAGTAAGCCAACAGCAGTACAGCAAATACGGGAATGGACGAGCCGAGATTCGTGTACGCCCAATGCAACCAGTCACCGGGACTGCTAATCGCCGTGTCGTTGAAATGGATAACGCCGAGACGGCTGAGCACATACAGCGAGGCCGAACCGCCGATAAGGGTGCCCAGCACACCGGCGGCGAACCCTTTCAGAAAAACAAGGCTACGGCTCATCGTCGTTCGTCGGTTTATCGGCCTGCCGCGCAGGCTGTGCACGTCGCCTCGAGCACGAGCTCGACTTCCTGATACAGCTGATCGGCACGATAATAACCTTCGTTATCCAGGCTGACTTTGAGCAGACCACGTTCTTTTTCGGACAATTCGCGTTCCATATCGAAAAGTACTTTCTGCTTATTGGGGCAGGTATGCGAACAGTTGTTGTAGTCGCCCCGGAGTGACATGAACTTCACGTTGAAGTATCGATTGTAGTAGTCCTCCGCCTGCCGATTGCTGAGCAGACCCTTGTCGGTTGACCAGACCAGGAACTCGCTGAACTCGCGCTTGTTTTCCGGTTTAGGGTCGCCTTCGGCGATGGACAGCAGATCGTCATAGTAGCGATCGAAGTGCGCGTGGCAGCCTTCCATTAGCGACGACTGCACCGTGCCGATAGCCGCGCTCAGGTTCTTCGATTGAGGTGCTGCGCAGGTTGGCGCCGTCGACGCGCAAGAAGCAACAAGAAAAGATGTCGCGATGAGTCCCGCAACGATTAGCAGCGGTCTTGTGATGGTGTTCGGGTTCACGGGGTTCTCCTCAATGTACTTTTTTCATTGTTCCAGCGGGCTACGGTAGGCTTGCTCAACACTGCCCGGTGGCGGTCCGGCAACCAGCGCCTGGCCTTCCTCGTCACCAAACAGGATGGTTTTGACGCCCCCAACGACTTCGATCATCTCGGGTGTGATGATGCCGAATGACTGATTCAGTTGTTCCATTAGTGTGGCGCGAGCGATTTCCTGTCGGGTGCGTTGAATGAGCAGGCTGGTCTCTTCCATATCGAGGTAAATGTCCGACGCGAGTACCGCAAGCGACTGGTCACCTTTCGCGCCGGACGTAGCGACCAGTTGATAATATTGTTTGAATCGCTCGCTCAGTCGCATGCCAGAGCGACCACGCAGAGTCGGAGAGGACTTGATCGCCGCGCTATCGGCCTTGCCGCCGATGAGGGTCTCCTGCAATGTCCAGGGCGTCATCTTCCTGCCAAGCTCGTTGCGCAGACCTTTCTCAAGGGTCTGTCGCGTGTTGTTCACGGTGTGTTCCATGTCCGGAAGACGCTCTTCCATGATGGTCAGCATGTCGAGATAGCTCGCACCGATCTGTCGCGCGAGCCGCTGACAGCCGGAGTCATCCTCTGCGCCCTCGCATTTGCTTTCCTGGTAGAGTTCCTGCTGCTGGTCGAGCCGGCCAATTACCTCCTGCAAGCCGGTTTCCATGTCGCGGGCGACATTGCCGGTCTGTCGCAGGTCTTCCACGACGGTCGTTGGAAAGAGCCGGATCGTTGGTGTGTTGGCAAGCGTCACGCTAGTGGCCAGCGTGGCGAGAGTGCTTAACAGGGCTGGAAACAGAATTCGGGCGGTCGTTCTCATGGCGCGATCCTCGCGGTTGGTGACTGGCTCAACGGATAACCGGTGTCCAGATACGCTAACCCTGAGTCAATGAATACAAGCTGAACGCCGGCTTGTTGCGACATTTGTGAACCAATTCACAGGGCCCGACCTGTGATTGCGCACTATCCGTACAATTGCCTATTGCGCATAGTAATGCGAATCATTATCATTTCAGCCATACTCAGCAAAGTGTCTGAAACTTGAGCATTTATAGACAGTTATGAAAATCAACGGCAACACACTCGCTACGTTGAAGCGCGGCCAGAAAGGCATCATCCAATCTGTTGACGCCGTCGATCCACAGGTGCAACGCCTGATGGTGCTCGGGCTGGTTGAAGGTGCCGAAGTCGAGCATGCCAGCTCTGCGATCGGCGGGGACCCCATGGAATTCAGGCTGTTTGGTTGCGGTATCTCTTTGCGACAGGAGCACGCGAAGTTTTTCAAGGTCTCACCCGTAGCGGCTGGTGACTAAGCCCTCAGAAATACGTATTCCCGCAAATGAAATCGACATCGCCAGGCGCACAGACGCCAGCATTGCGGTTGTTGGTAATCCCAATTCTGGCAAGAGCACGCTGTTCAACCGGCTGACCGGACTCAAGCAGCGCATAGGCAACTATCCGGGTGTCACGGTCGAGCGGCACATCGGCATCCTCAAGGTCGACGACGTTTCCGTCGAACTCGTAGATTTGCCGGGCACTCATTCGCTCAGCGCACACTCACTTGAAGAACACATCGCCGTCGATGTGATTTTCGGACGAATGCAAGGCACGAAGAAGCCAGACGGCATACTCGCTGTTCTCGATGCAACGAATCTCTACCAGGGACTGTTCCTGGTGCAGCAGCTGATCGACCTCAGGATGCCAACCATCATCGCACTAACGATGACCGACGCGGCAGAAACAAGTGGCGTGGGCATCGATATTGAGCGACTGAGAGAGACTCTTGGTGGCGTTCCTATCTACCCGGTAGTTGCGACAACCGGCGCCGGCCTGGATCGCCTGCGCCACGCAATTGCGGAGATACAGAGCCTCGCTCCGCCGGAGAGAATCGCGGTCTGGCCGGAATTGACCGAGGTGGCCGGCAAATTGGCTCGAGATGCGAAGGAACCGATACGCTTTGCGGAGCTCGAGCGCTTGCTGATCGATGGTGCGACGGACGCGAATCGATCGTTCCTCGCAAAACTCAGTGACGACGCGCAGAACAACCTGGAAGCCGAACGGGACTCGTTGTTCGGTTTCGAGCCACCCATCGCAAGGGACGCGAGGATTCGCTATGCCTGGGTACGCGAGGTTCTGACCGAAGTGCAAAGCTCGGTACCACGATTATATTCCTGGCGTACGCGCATTACGGATTTCCTCAATAGACCGATACCGGGAACCATCGGTTTGTTCGTGGTCATGGCGATTGTGTTCCAGGCGGTATTCGCCTGGGCAACACCGCTCATGGATCTTATCGACGCGGCAGCAGCGACACTGGGCGCCGGCGTCATCCAGATCTTTGGTGAGGGGGCTGTTTCAAGCCTGATTGCGGATGGCATTATCGCGGGTGTTGGCAGTGTCGTTATCTTTTTGCCGCAAATTCTCATTCTGTTTCTTTTCATCATTCTCCTTGAGGACTCCGGCTATCTCGCGCGAGCGGCGTACCTCATGGACCGTGCGATGCATTCCGTAGGCTTGTCCGGCCAGTCCATCATTCCGATGATCTCGAGCTTTGCGTGCGCTGTTCCCGGCATCATGGCAACGCGAGTAATTCCGAACCGTCGCGACAGGATCGCGACAATTCTCGCGGCGCCGTTCATGACCTGTTCCGCACGACTGCCTGTCTATGCCTTGTTGATTGCTGCTTTTGTGCCGGCACAACAGATTGGCTTCATGAATCTTCAGGGTCTCGTTCTTTTTGGCCTTTACCTGTTCGGGATCGTAGCCGGAATTCTTACAGCCCTGCTGATTCGCAAGACGGCATTGCGCGGGCCGAAACCGCCGTTTGCACTGATGTTGCCCGAGTTTCGACGTCCCAATCTACAAACCGTTCTTATTCAGCTGCTGGGCCGTGCGAAGGTCTTCCTCTACCGTGCGGGCACCGTGATCTTCACCGTTGCCGTCATAGTCTGGGCGCTGGCTTACTACCCGCGTTCTGACATGCTCGCACCGGAGATCCAGCGGCAGAAAGGCATCGCCGCGTATACGCTGTCGGGTGAAGGACTTGCCGCCGAGTACCAGCGCATTGAGAACGTGGCCGCCGCGGCGCAGATGGAACAAAGCTGGCTGGGGCGAGCCGGGCATTTCGTTGAGCCGGTGTTCGCGCCGCTCGGCTGGGACTGGCGTGTCTCGTCCGCCGTTATTGCGGGTTTTCCGGCGCGCGAGGTTGTCATCGCCGTGCTCGGAACCGTGTACGCCGTTGGCGACGAAGCCGATGAGGGAACACTGTCTGGCCGCTTAAAGGCTTCGACGTGGCCGAACGGCGATCGTGTGTTTACTTTGCCAATGGTCGTTGGCCTGCTGATTTTCTACGCGTGCTGTTTGCAATGTGCCGCGACACTCGCGGTCATTCGTCGTGAAACCAATTCCTGGCGATGGCCGGTTTTCGCCTGGCTGTACATGACGATGATCGGCTATTTCGGCGCGTTGCTCGCGTTCCAGTTGGGCAGCGCCTAGAGATCATGCAAACGCCGGGCTGCGTCTTCCAGCGTTGCGTGGTCTTTTGCAAAACAGAATCGCAAGCGCGTCCCGGTAAAGGGCGTCTCGCAGAAAACCGATAAAGGGATCGACGCGACGCCGATCTCACGTGCCCATCGCTTCGCGAGTGACAGGTCGTCATCGTCGCTGACGTCGCCGTAGTCGAGAATCTGGAAAAATGTGCTGCGCGCGGGCCTGAAGCGAAAACGGGACCCCTCGAGAAGACGGCAGAAGTGATCGCGCTTTTGCTGGTAGAAAGCCGGCAGGTCCGCATAGAAGTCTGGGTCACTGACGAGAAAATCGGCGACGCCGTGTTGCATCGGCGTGCTGACCGCGAAGGTCGTGAATTGATGGACTTTTCGAAACTCCACCGACAAGGGAGCGGGAGCGATGCAATATCCGAGCTTCCATCCCGTCGCGTGAAAGGTCTTGCCAAATGATGCGACCACGAGGGTTCGTTCCCATAGCTCGTCGTGACTCAAAAGGCTGCGGTGTGGTTCTCCGTCAAATACGATGTGCTCGTAGACTTCATCGGACAGCAACAGACAGTCTGTGTCGCGGACCACTTCGACGAGTTGCTCGAGATCAGCCGCAGACAGGATCGCACCGGTCGGGTTGTGCGGGAAATTCACGATAATCAGTCGCGTCTTCGCATTGATCGTGTCTTTGAGACATTGCCAGTCGACGCTGAAGTCATGACCATCATCATCAATTAGCAATGGTACGTGCCGCGTGATGCCACCGGCCAGGGTAACGGCGGGTTCGTAGGAGTCGTAAGCCGGATCGAGGACAATGACTTCGTCACCCGCGTGCACGACCGCCTGAATAGCGCTAAACAGTCCTTCGGTGGCTCCGGTGCATACGGTGATCTCAGCGTCGACATCGACGGCGCGTCCTTGCAGGCGCTCTGTTTTCTCCGCAATCGTCTGCCGTAACGCCGGAATGCCCGTCATCGGGGCGTACTGATTCGCGCCGTGATTCAGGTGGTAGCTGATGCGATCCGTGAGGGATTTCGGTGGCTCGAAGCTCGGAAACCCCTGCGCGAGGTTGATGGCGCCCGTGTCGTGAGCCAATTGGCTCATGACCGTGAAGATCGTCGTACCGACGTCAGGAAGTTTGCTGGACAGAGAGCGACTCATGGGGACATTCTGCTTAATGCACTTCTGCATTAAAGCAGAATGTCCCCATTATCCTGGCATGCTCGATGTGGTCGTCTGCTGATTTCGCCGGGTACATCAGCAATTGTCTTCTTGTTCCAGCAAGGTCTGCACTTCTTCATCAGGCGGTGCCGCAGCGATGTTACCGGCGTCAAAAACGACTCGCCATTTCCCGTCCGCATTCTTTCGCCAGACTGAATTGAAAGTCCCCCACCGTTCAATCGGATTTCCATCGGGGTCTTCGGAGTTCATGCGATACGGTCCACGTGTCAGCACCAGTGTGCCGTCTTCGAGAACTTCGACGAACTGCGGACGCCACTTGATGGCGGGACCGTCATCTGAAAAAAACACCTGCCAGGCAGCAGTAATCTCCTCCGGTCCTCTGAGAACAGAGCTTCCGACAAACCGTGCGTCACTATCAAGAAACGATCCGAATAACTCGATGTCCTTGATTTCGACCGATTGACTAAACGCGATTTCCTGGCAGCGTACCTCGGTTTGCGGGTCGGCACTGGCGACGGAAGAGAGGAAAAT
>Ga0209456_10000864_pt1 | contig 15331 bp, 17 predicted proteins | sample COG_11_FD_184755 | JGI IMG/M metagenome (GOLD analysis project Ga0209456, IMG submission 184755) | Pelagic marine sediment microbial communities from the LTER site Helgoland, North Sea, for post-phytoplankton bloom and carbon turnover... | ecosystem: Environmental > Aquatic > Marine > Neritic...
CGCGGCGTTCGTGCTGTCGGTGGCCACTGCGAACACCTCCTCGCGCGGGCGCGGGATGAGAACCGAAGCCGAGGTGGAGATGTTCGTCACGGCGCTGGACCTTAGCACGGGATGAAGCGATCCCAGCGCAGACTACTTCTCGAGCAGGACAAGCCAATAGGACGACTCGTCCTTGGTCCCCGAGCCGGGCGTCACCATCTTGGATGACCAACCGTCTTTGAGAAGCTGCGGCAAGGCATGTTGGTCGTCTTTGCCGGAGGTGAACTCGCCGTCGTCGGGATCGCCGCCGAGCACCCAAGACTCACCGTTATCTGAAACCACTACAAAGCGCTGTGCCATGCCGGCTGCATAGGCGACCGCCTCCGCGCCTGCAAGTGGGTGCTTCTCGTCCAAAATTCCGAGCCTGGGTCGAGCTCCTCAGGGGAGAAGTCGTTTCGCGATGGCGTCGACGACGTCGAGGATTCGGTAGGTGCCATCGGCTTCGAAGGCGGACGTACTATGCCGGCTGCGTCTGCTCCCTATTGAAGAGCGCATTGTAGATTATCGACGGGATGCAGATGTGAGTGGTCGCGACGAGTGTCGCCATCACCGCCATCACCCCGCCCAGGACGTAGCCCAGGGTCGTCGCACCGTTGAAGAATGCGGCGCCCGTCGCGATCAGCCATACCCCGCCTACGCCGCACGCGAACCTTCCCTGGGTCGTGCTTTGCGGGAGCGCTCGCGTACCCGTGAGGCGTCGAACGCCGTAGTTGTACGGGTAGTTAAACGGGTGGCCCGGCATAAACACCGTCGCGATGGCTATCGTTGACAGACCCCAGATGATCCACGGCGAGGCTAAGACGACGCCCGTGATTCGGACGAAGCCCGCGCACGACTCGCTTCGCAAGTTGATCGATTTCCACCGGGGAAGTCTTGAGCTCTACGGGGTCGAGCGAGACCCGCATGGCGTCGACCAACCAGTTCACGATGCCGATGAGTCGCTCGGCCTGGTCGCCGACGATCTCGACGTACTCGCGCGCCGAGTCGTTCAGGGGTCCCGCCATGTTGTCGAGCAGGTTCTGCGCGGCGCCCTTGATCGACGTGAGGGGCGTGCGGAGATCGTGGGCGACGTCTTGCACCATCTCTTCGCGACGATGGGCGGCCTGCTCGAAGGCGATCTTGGCGCGGGACAGGGCGATGTTGGCGCAGCTCAGCTTGACGCCACGCTGAGCCGCCAGCTGCTCGAGCTCGAGGTTCCGCGCGTCCAGCTCACGAAGCTCCCTGGCGAGCGTTTCGAGCTGGACTGCAAGGTCACCATTTGATTCTTCGCTTGTCATTCGCGAGCGGCGCGCCGGAGGTTGCAATTCGGGGGCCCCTGTGTGCAGATTACGACCTTGCTGAGCCGCTGCAAAGCGAGCGGCATCGTGGGCGCCTCATGAACATCGATTTGCAAGAGCTTCGCGGCTACATCGCCGACATGTATACGGACGTCGCGCAACTGCCGCGCGGCAAGTTCCACTTTCCCACCGGGCGCCCTATTTTGGAGCTGCTTGGCTACTCCCCAGAGCTCCTCGACAGGATCCCCTCCGGGGCCCTCGAGTCGTTTGCCGGTGTCGGATATCACTTCGACCTCGAGCCGTTGCGCGAGGGCGAGCGGGTGCTCGATCTAGGGTCAGGTGCCGGTACAGATGCTTTTTTTGCCGCGCTTCACGTGGGTGCCAAGGGTCACGTAACCGGCCTCGACATGACCGACGCGATGCTCGAAAAGGCGCACCGGAACCTCGAGGTGAGCTCGCTGTCCAACGTGAGCTTCAAGAAGGGCTACGCCGAGTCGCTCCCGCTAGACGACGAGAGCTTCGACGCGGTCATCAGCAATGGCGTCATCAACCTCTCCCCCGTCAAAGGCACAGTGTTCTCAGAGATCCGTCGCGTGCTGGTTCCGGGCGGACGCCTCATGTTCTCGGACATCGTGACGGGGGTCGAGCTCCCCGACTCGGTTCGCGACAACTGCGCGCTTTGGGCCGAGTGCATCGGCGGTGCCCAAGAGTCAAAGCGCTACCTACGCCAAATCGAAAAAGCCGGCTTCAAAATCGAAAAAACCAGCCCCAACGAGACCTACGCCTTCAGCCAAGACTCCACCCAAAACGCCGCCCAAAAGTTCCAAGTCCACAGCATCAGCATCCTCGCCCGCCGCCCGTAAAAAAGACAAACGCGTCAGACCCCTTTTCCGGTGGGGAGGCTTCCGTCGATTGAGTCTAGGCCTGTTTGGGCTTTGGCTCTGGTGAGTAGGGCGTCGCCGATTTGGATGACGGCGAGCATCGCGTACTTGCGGTAGCTCCTTCAGCACCCCAATCGCGCAGAACGCCTTACAAGTTAACTTTGCGAGACCAAAAGGGGGCGTTTGTTTCGCCTATCTACAATACAGAAACTCAAACACGACCGAAACCGCGGCAACTCAAGCTTGATCATCGACCCCGCAGCTGCAAGCTGCAGCTTGTGGCGGTTGAAGTTCAGCCGTTTGCGGCTCAGCTGGGTGGCTGCGGCAACAGCGACCTCTCGATGAACGCCAAGATGGCCTTGTACCATACGTAATGGCTGACCGGTCCGGGGTGGCTATCCAAGCTACCGATTGTGTCGCGGACCAGGTATGCCTGCTTGTCGTTTCGCACGTCGATTATAGCAACACCGTTTTGCCGCAAGAATGAAACAACCGGATCGTCCTGGTCACCCGAGAGGAACAGCACGGCGACCGTTGCTTGCGTACTCTTCAGCACCTCATCGAAGATCGCACGCGTGACTCTACTCATCTCGACATTCGACGGGTCTTTGCCGTCACAATAGGTCCCTAGACTGGCGCACTCCAGGGGCAAGTACTCGATCACGAGCTCCCCATTTGCCAGACTTGCTTTCGGGTACGACGGCGTCTGCGTGCTTAGCGAATTATGGGTCCTTGAACTGGTCACGGCGCGAAGCCGCGACGGGGCAGCCACATTTCGCGGGTTGAGATAGTCCGCGTAGGCGAAAATCAGCACGTCTTCTCGACCAACGCGGTCGCTTATCGATCGAAACTGCAAGAGGTTGTGGACATTTCCATAGCCAGCATTAGCGAAGTGAAGAACCTCCCATTCATTTCGCAAAGCATCCTGCAAATGCCAGGCAACCGTGTTCTCATCGTTCAGACCCCAGCCAAACACAAAGCTGTCGCCGAATATGTACAAGTGTCTGTTGCCGGAGACTGTCTCGAAAGAGGTTGCTCGGCGACTTTCATTTCCTTCGATCGTAGCAGTCCATCGGAAGCGTCGACTGCCGCTCTCTCCTCTAGGGCAAAAGAATACGTCATAGGTTCCCGGAGCAGACGACCAGCCGAGCTTCGCGTGGTGTCGAAAGAATGGAGCGGGTTGACTGTAGGGGCAATCGTCGTTGACAAGGCCTGCCGCGAACGCGACCTCCGACAGCATCGTCCGAATGGCGAGCCTGTTCCCATGGGGACGAATGAGATTGGGGCGATGCCGATCACCGAGTTGCCCGTAGTAGTACAGGAAATGAGCTGACAGGAGATCGATCCCGACGATCGGGATCAGAATTAGGACTGCCCATATCCATATTTTCTTTATTGGCCGCACCATATCTAATCCTCTGATTCCGGAGTGCCGGTGGACGCCCGTCGACAACTGACGTCGGCTCTCAGAACCACGTGTAGATGAAGGGTGCCGCGGCGGTACCACCGAGGGCTACCTCTTAGCCCACGGAGACCATTTTGAGAACCGAATTGCGCGGTACGTCTTACGAGTCAACTTTGCGAGACCAGAAGGGGGCACCGCGATGGCGCGATACCCACGAGCTTCCAAGCTCCGCGGCTTCGGGATCGATAGCCTGCATCTGCCGAACGCCGCCTCGAAGTGATCTCTAGTCGATGCGCCTCCTGACGTAACATCGGCGCTGATCGCGCCTAAGCAGGGACACGTTGGAATTGCTTGGAGGTCGCGGTGGTCATTCGTCTTCGCGCTTGTATCGTGCCCGGTTTCTTGTCCCTGCTTTGCGCCTGCAGCGGCACGAACGCCGGCACGTCAGACGATACGACTCCGACGATGAATTTGCCGCCTGCCAACGGCGCGATTGCCAATCTTCGTCTGCAAAGCCCCAACGGGGATCGATGGTATCTCGACGGCGTTGCCGAGGATGCATCCGGCGACCTGGTTTCGGTCCCCGGGCACAACGCGTTTTGGTTTGCCTGGAGCGTGTTTCACCCCGGCACCGAGGTTTGGGAAGGTGACGCCGTCGCTCCGGCGACGATAGCCGAAGACGCTTCCGGCCAATGCACCATTCCCTGCGGCCAGATCTTTTCGGGCTGCTCGGGCCGCGACTGCATCCCGCCACTCGATTCGCCCAACATGGTTCCCGTCGGCAGCCCGCTCCTCTCGTACCTCAGCGACGACGATCTCGTGCTCGGTGTGCTCACGGGTGACGGGCCCCGCGCTTATCCTCACAACATCCTGTGGTGGCATGAGGTCGCCAACGAGGAAGTCGCAGGAGAAGCGTTCGCCGTCACCCTCTGTCCTCTGACAGGCTCCGGACTCCGATTCGACCGCCAGCGCTTCGTCGACGGTCAGACAGTCCGTCTCGGGGTATCTGGTCTGCTCTACAACTCGAACCTCATCATGTGGGACCGGGAGACAGAGTCCCTTTGGAGTCAAATGCGACTCGAATCGATCTCCGGCCCTCAAATTCGGTCGAGCTCGCCATTGCTTTCGGTGCTCGAGATGACCTGGCTTGCTTGGAGAACGCTGCACCCGGACACTGTGGCGATCTCGTCAGACACAGGCTTTTCCCGAGACTACAGGAGTTACCCTTACGTTCGTGGTGGGTTCGACTACCGGGTCAACGACAACGACACCTTCTCTTCGACCGAGCCGCCTCCTGACGCTCAGTTTGAGAACAAGGACCTGGTGTTCGGTGTCAGCGTCAACGGGTCGTTCAAGGCCTACGTCTGGAATCGTCTCCAGGAACGCGTCGGGGCGGACCAAGGCGTGATTCTCGATGAAGTCGGCGGCGTCCCGATCGCGGTCGTCTTCCATTTGCCAAGTCGATACGTGCATGCGTTTGAGCGCACGGTCGCGGGCGAGTTGGCCGAGCTGGAGCTGCAGGCGCCATAGCTCGCATGCGTTCCGCGGCCTTAGTGCTGACTGCGTTGACGGTACTTTTTCCAACGCGAGCGCTCGCCGGCGCATGGACGACACCCGAAGGAACGATCTGGGCGAAGATCGGATGGATCTACCTCGATTCAGACGAGCTGTTCGTCGATTCGGAGCGCGATGGCCTAACTTGTGGTGATGGAACACTTTCGGAGGGGCAGCGAGGTCCGTACGACTGCCAACTCGGGGGCGGACTCAAGGTCAACTCGCTGCTGCTAGAGACGAGCATCGGCCTTCACCGGCGCCTCGACGTGAAAGTGCAGGTCCCGATCTTTCTCTCGAGTCAGTTTCTGGCGACCGGAACCTTCCAGCGGCGAAGCGGCCTTGGTGACATTCGATTCACCGCAAAGGGCCTCCTTTTGGAGGCGCCATTTCTGCTGTCGGTCAGCGTTCAAGTCAAAGCGCCAACGGGTTTTTTCACTCAGGACGCAGTTGGCGTGCCGCTTGGGGAAGGGCAATGGGACATCATGTTTGGCGTTCACGCATCCTATCCGTTCTGGCGCGGCTTCGCGTGGACCGGCATCGAAGCGGGCTATCGAATACGCCTCCCCAATGAGCTCCTCGGCATCGGCGGTCTCGACCTTGGCGATGAGTGGCTTGCCGCCTACGAGATCGGGGTACGAATTCCAAAGGCGCAGTGGCTCTATCTGTCGGGACGCTATGACTTGCGATATCAACTGGAGAGCAAGGACCTGTCGGAGAGCGTGTTCGTGCCCAATCGCCCGGTGCGGGCCGTGATGTATGTGACGCCCAAGATCATCGTGAATCCGTTCATCCACAGGGACGATGCGCTCAAGACCTTGGGGTTCGAAGTCGAAGTGCTGGTGCCGGTTTGGGGCCGGGGCTGGCCCGCCGACCCCGTCTGGGTCCTCGCGCTGACCGGCACCTTTCGCATCTTCCCTGAGTACAGCCGTCGCCACCACTAGCTCGACCGATCCGATCACGTGACCCGAGCGGACGTCAGGCTCCGCGGGCTGTGCGATCGAGATCCTTCAAGAAGCCGGTAAAGCCCTTGGTCAGTTGACCATCGAGCATGAGGCGGCCCATGAGCTCGCCGAGAAATCCAAACTTGGGCTCATAGCTGTAAACCACGGAGACGTCTGTTCCCGACTCGCTCGGTTGCAGAACGAACTTGGCGAGCCCGGCGCGTATCGGGAGCCCTTCAGCAGAGTCGATGCTGATCTCCATACGTGCTTCCGGCTCCCACACCTTGACGGTCTCTTCGAGCGCACCCATCGGCGAAAGGTCGCAGTGCCGCTTGGCGCCCACGCCGTCCGTAGCGTCACTCGTCGAGAATGACTTCTTCACGCCGCCGTTCCACGAGGCGATGTTGGGAAAATCGGCAAGCACGGCCCACACGTCGCTGCGTGGAGCCTCGATGTGTCGCTTCAGCTCTATCGTTCGCATCTTGATCTCCCTTTGTGCGGGTTGGCGCGGCCACCTCCAAGACCGTACGACTTGGCGGCAGGTCGTCAACGTCCGTCGGAAACTCCCGCGCCTCCGCATCAGCCACGGGTTGGCCTGCACCGTCACCCGAGGCGTTGTCACGAGCCACTCGTCGCGCTCGGAGGCGTCAGGGACGCATTGCGTCGACGGCTTCTTTGGCCTCCTTGAGACCGACCCCGTGAATTCCGCGATAGATCTTGATCGCCGCGATGGTGTGGCCTTCGCGCACCAGACGTTGCACATCATCCATCGTGCGCTGCCCGCGCGCTGGAGGAGCTGTGGTCCTGGGAGCCGCCAAAAGCCATACCAGGAACCCCAGAATCAAGAGCACCACCCCAACCGCAATATCCCACCAAGGCATGGTTTCAGTGTGCCAATTCGATCCGGGCGCGTCCATGACGAAGCCACCTCCGATGTCCGTGACAATCGACCCTCCTTCGGCACCCCAATTGCGCAGACAGCCTTATACGTTAACTTTGCGAGATCGAAAGAGGGCGATAGTTTCGCCTATCTCCCATGAAGCCCGGGAGCAAAGGAACCAAATATGAACAAGCTGCTGTCGAAGAAAGAGGGCTTCACGCTCATCGAGCTGATGATCGTCGTCGCCATCATCGGCATTCTTGCCGCAATCGCGATTCCGGCATTCATCAACTACGTCAAGCGTTCGAAGACCTCGGAAGCTGCCAGCAACCTGAAGTCGATGTTCGAAGGCGCAGCGACGTACTACAACGCAGAGAACTGGACCGGTGGCGTTCCCGCCGCGGGCGTGGCCGCCGTGCCCGTGACGCACTGCACCCTCGGCGACGCCGAAATGCTCGTCGAGCCGTCTTCCAGCAAGAACATCCCGCTGTGGAGTAGCGAGGCGGCCGAGTTCGTGGAGATGAACTTCGCGCCATCCGAGGGGCTCTACTTCCAGTACGGTCTGGACGCCGAGGGCGCGAGCGCCTGCGCCAACCCTGCCAACGACAGCGCGCTCTACACCTTTTACGCCAATGGCGACCTGGACGACGACAATGTGGAGTCCACGTTCCAACTCGAAGCCGGCACGAACGAAGACAACGTCATCTACCGTGCACCGGTCATCCAGCGGATCAGCCCGCTCGAGTAGTCTCCCTGCGGATGACGACGGAGAGGCGCGGCGGTGCTCAGCCCTTCCGGATTAGCTCGTAGTGCCTGGCATACGCTGAGCGGACACAGCCGCTGTGCGGATCGATGAGCCACCTCATCGCCAGCTTCGAGGGAACCCGGATAATCCCCGGCGCCTGCAGCGTACCGAACACCCAGTCCCAGATTGGTGTCGTCACGCCGTGGTTGAAGTTGGGGTCCGTGAAGTGGTGATAGAAGTGATGGCGCCTGAGGAACTGCATGTACGACCCGCGTCCGGGGTGGGTGTGATCGCGCCGGTGCAGCACCTCGTATGCGACGTACATCGCGATGAGACCCACGACGAAGGACGAACCGGCCGGCGCCCCGCCGAGGGCGACGCTCGGCCCGATCAGCACCGCCGCGAGAAGCACGGTCGACAGGACCTTCTTCCAGGCAGGAGCGAAGTAGTCTCCCTGGCTGTGATGCCGGACGTGTTCCGCCGCAAATGGGTTGGGCCGTGTGCGCGAATCGTGCCCGAGCCAGCGATGGATGACGTACTCGAGGAAGGTCCATGCGATCGCGCCAAGTAGCATGGCGGAGACAAGGGTAAGGATCATGGCCGGCCTCCAAACCGTTGGATGGGTCGAAGACCGTAGCACGTTGGCCGGGACATAAAGATCCCGTGCGCTTAGCCCGCTGGCACCTCTCCGAGAACCGAACCTCACGTCGTCGTGCTCGACTAGGAGCCGATCGCGCACCCGATGGACATCGACTGGCACGGGATATGCATCGCCCAACCGTAGAACCTAGATAGATCGCTTACGATTAAATTGGCGAATTGAGGAGTTGGAACATGCGACAGCAAGCAAGGGTGTTCGGAATCGTGCTGTGCGGCCTGGCCGCTGTGGCATGTGGCGACAACGACGACCCATCGGCGGTGACCGGCGTGGTGTATAGCTGGGAGGAATCACCTGTGCCCATCACGGTCGCCGGAGTGACCGTCGGGGTGTTCGGCACTGAGATCTCCGACACCAGCAACGCGGACGGACGATTCACCCTCCGAAACGTGCCGACCGGAGACGTTTTCTTCACGACCGAGGCGGCCGGGCACTGGGGCCTCGTCGACTACTGGGTGGTGCCCACGGGAGGTGACATTTCTCTCAATGTGATTCGGGACGGTGAGATCGCGCGTTGGGAAACGGAGCTCGAACGTCTAATCCCGGCGACTGAAGGTGCCGTGGACATTCTGTACTATGGGAGGACGGGCGAGGGTCCCGTGGGCGGAGAGACCGGAACGATCACGCCATCGGGAGGCGATGCCCCTTTCACGTTCGATGTTTGGACCCCGGTGGATCAGGCAAGCGTCATCGCCGATGAATTCAATTTTGGCGAGTTGGTATTCCCGTCTGTCGACCCGGCGAACGCGACGATCACCGCAACGGTGACGGGCGCTCCAGGTGAGACGCGTTGTGTAGTCGACGAAACTCCCGGAACTCAATACCCGATCATGGCTAAGACGCTGACAATCGTGTACGCCTTCTGCCAGCCGCTCTAGATTGACGCGCAAAATGTGCGTTTGTTGCCCCGGCGGCGCAGTGGGTGCGGCGGGTTCGGCTCGAACATCCAGCCGAGTTTTCGCAGGCCATGGCGCGCAGCGGTTGCCCCCTTGAAGAACAGGTTTTGCTTTGGACTGAAGCGCGTCGCGGGGAAATCATCTCGGCACGTTTGATGCATGGACCTCAGCCGAGTTCGTGGCGTTCTGTGCCGGACTAGAGATTCATGAAACCGCTCGCACTAAGCGCGTTCGTTTTCACGTTGGTGGCGGGAGCCTCTGACGCGACTCACGCCCAAAGTCACATCGTCGTTGAACCGCCCGCCACACCGCCCACCACCCGGCCGACCAGACTGCCCGTCACCCCGCCCGCGCAGACAACCCCTTCAATCAGGACGTTCGAAGGCCCCCAACATGAGGAGCTGGCCTGGGCCGCGCGCAAGTCGCGCAACATCCTCATCGGCATGTCCGCCGCCACTGCGTTCGGGGCGGCGTTGGTCTTTCCCGCGGAGGCGAACCAATGCATCTCGGCCGAGGTTGCGGAAATCGCCGGGGTTGCTCGGTGCACGCCTGGAGGCACGGCGATGTTGGTGTTCGGCTACTCGGCGCTGCTCGTTGGCGTCGTGGGCATGCTGGCGAGCGGTCTCGCGTTCGGAATCAATAGGGCCCTGCTGCGACGAATCGAAAATCGTGCCGCGCACAAGAAGTCTCGCGCATTTCGCTGGGACCCGGCGAGTTCTCGGTTCGTCTTCTAGGAGGTTGGCAGCCGTGATCATCCGCTGGTCGTTTTGACTTTCGGTTGCAATAGAAAGATCCCGCCTCGGTCGGATTTTCTTTCGGTCGAGACAGACGCAAGGGCTGAGCGTGCTTATCATCTAACGGGAGTGATGATATTGTTCACTCGAATTACGGCTTTCTTTACGCTGCTTATCTTGACTGCTTTCGCCGTCGCGGCGGCAGCGGATACAGGAGGGTTGGACGGCTACGGTGCCACGGGGACGGCGTACGAGTTCGATGTGTCACACGATGGCTACTACCCTCGAGAGGGCCAGGCGAGCCGAACGGCTGCTCCAACGGACTACGAGATCGTCGAATCCGAGCTGGGCAAAACGACGCAGGTTGACGGGGACACCGTGATCGTCGTCCAGGAGCCCGAGCCCATCGCTGCCACACTGCACGCCCCACCGCCGCCCCAGATCGTCGCGGCCGAGCAGCAGGTTCCGGTCTGCCCGAGCGGGATTTGGGTCGACGGGTATTGGTACTACAGCAACGGCGAGTACGTTTGGGTCGACGGTCGCTGCGTCGCGGAGCTCGTCAACTATGTCTTTGTGCATCCGCGATGGGATTTCTACGATAGCATTTGGTGGTTTGTGCCCGGCTATTACCGGCCGTGCGGTGTGTACGTCAGCTTTGGCTACTTTCGACCCTGGTACTGGTTCCCACCGTATTTTCATCCGTACTACCCTGCGCATCGTCCGGTGCCGGTGCACAGGTCTGTCGCGGGAAGGCCAACGACCGTTCGCCCGACGCCCGCCCGCCGCCCGCCTAGCCGCGGCGACTTGGTTCGTCCGGGCACCTCGCTAGCGCGCACCTCTAGCGTGACTCGAGCTCCAACCGGACGGCCGACGGTCATCTATCGGACACCTGCTGGAGCGACCAGCCCCACCAGGCTTGGGCGCGCAGGATCAGGCACGGTGATTCGGAGCATGGTTCCCGGGTCAGCCTCGAGTAGCGGAATCGTGAGCCAGCCCGCCATCAACTACGGGCGCAGTCGCACGCTCGGCGCGCGGTCTTCGACGCCTTCTCGTGGGGGGTCTGTCGGCCGTTCGAGACGCGCCCGACCACGAGGCGGCTCGGGATGGGCGCCGAGCTCTGGTTCATCGGGAGGAGGTATCTTTCAAGGCTCCGGCTCGGGGTCCGGATCATCGAGGGGGAGCCGCGGCGGCGGCTCGAGCCGCCCGTCGTCCGGTGGCTCAGGCAGAGGCAGCAGCGCCCCATCCGGCCGCGGACGCTAAAGGCTGCCGCCCTGGACGCAAGGGCGCTTGGTCCTCCCGCTCAACGCATCGCGTTCTGGCTCTCGGCTTTCTTCAAACGAAGCCTTTGCACTCATGCCTGAATGGGCGCATCGAATGCGCAGCGCGCATATACGCAATTGTTCCGCCCGCTAATGGCGGCAGGCCGTTTTTGCAGCCCTTTTTCGATACGCGGATCGCAGCTGCGCCGGCCACGGGAGCTGGCACGAAACTGGCAGCTGTTCACGGTGAGGAGGTGGACCATGGGGCACATGAGCCAACTCAAACAGGAGTACCGGGAGCTAATGGAACGTCTCGACCACCACGCGGTCGGGATGCCGAGGCCGGAGGACGAGCGGGCGCTGCGAGGGTGGCGTGAGCTGCTTGAGGTGATGTACACGCCCGAAGAGGCGGAGCTTGCTTCTCGGATGCCAATGATGCCCACGCCGTTGAGCAGGCTGGCGCGTCGTTTCGACATGCCGGAGGAGGAGCTCCACGACAGGCTCGAGCCGCTATGCGACAAAGGCCTGGTCATGGACCTCGTGAGCCGTACCACGGGTGAGGCGAAATACCTGTTGGCGCCGCCCGTGGTCGGATTCTTCGAGTTTTCGATGATGCGGGCCCACGACATGTTCGACAAGCTCAGCGTTGCCAAGGCGCTGGACGCGTACGTGCACGGCGATGACACCTTTGCCAAAGAGGTGTTCGGCAACGACACCGTGATTGGGCGCGCGATGGTGCACGAAGACATGCTCGCCGCGGACATTCCCGAGGTGCTCGACTGGGAGCGGACGACTAGCCTCATCGAAGAGGCCGAGCAGATTGCGGTCTCGCACTGCTACTGCAGGCACAAGGCCGAGCACATGGGGACTGCTTGCGACACGCCGCAGGAGATTTGCCTGTCGCTCAACAACGGCGCTGACTTCGTCATTCGTCGCGGTTTTGGCAGGAAGATCGACAAAGACAAAGCGATGTCGATCGTAACCGATGCGCGCAAGCGCGGCTTGGTGCAGATCGCTGACAACGTGAAGGACGAGCCGGCATACGTGTGCAACTGCTGCGCGTGTTGTTGCGGGCAGCTCACTTCCATCAACGACTTCGGGCTTTCGGCGGTGAACCCGAGTGGGTTTGAGCCGCACCACGATCCGGACGAGTGCAAGGGGTGCTCGCGTTGCTCGAGGGCCTGTCCGGTGGCTGCCATTGCGATGGCGCCGCAACGTGCTGGTGGGAAGCGAAAGAACGAGCTTCAACCGGTGTTCGATGTCGAGCTCTGCATCGGGTGCGGCGTCTGCGCAACGACCTGCAAGCAAGCGGCCATCAGCATGGAGCGACGGGAGAAACCGAGTCACGTCCCACAAAACACCATCGAGCGAGTGGTGCGGCAGATGCTCGAGCATGGAAGGCTTGCCGACTTGCTCTTCGATGAGAGCGAAAGCCGTGGCGCGGCGTTCCTGAATCACGCGATGCGGGCGATTACGCACCTGCCGCCAGCCGAGCGAGCGCTTGCGTCGAAGCAGGTGCAGTCGCGCTTTGTGGATTTCGTGGTGAAGAACGCGCCTGCGATTGATGCTTAGGGCGAATTCGAATCCGTCTGGTTAGAACCGGACGAAGACGTCGAGCTCGGGGGAGATGTTGTGGAGCGTTGATCCCGGGATCAGGAGCCCGAAACCTTCGAGGAAGAAATCGCCGTAGCCGGCGCCGACCCTGATGTTGGCGCGCTTCCATGAGAAGACGAAGCCGGGAATGATCGCAAATGCATTGGTCAGATCAAACGCCTCGACTTCGAGCCCGACGACCGCTCCCGTGTTCGGGTCGACGACCAGGTCTCCTCTGACCACGGTGTCGCTCGCCCAAGGCACCCATCGAACTGTCAGAGTGAACGCCGTTACCCGAGTGAGCCTCCATTCGAACATCCCCCAAAGCTGAAGCAAATTGACCACGGTAGCGCCCCTGATTTCATTGTCGGTCGGTTGCTTGCTGCCCAGGACGCGGGTACCCGTGAACTGCGCCCCGAGGTGCGTGCTCACACGAGAGTTGATTCGCACCGACGAGGCCAGGTTGAGCGGAACGATCAAGTATCTGACCTTTTTGGTGGTGAGTGACTCGCCATCACCGGTGACTTGCTCGGCCTGGCCCTCGACGACTCCAACGGAAGCGCTCAGGGCGAGGCGCCGTCGGTCGTAAAAGGTCGACTTGAACTCGAGGTTTGGGGCAAGGTCTTCCAAGATCATCCCGAGGAACCAAGGCATGGTGTAGGTCGTGACTTGGAGCTGGTCGATGATCCCGTAGCCGAGCTGCATCAGGCCGAGGCGAAGCTCGCGGCGGTGAAGGCTGTAAGCACTGGTGTCGAGCAACCGCGTCTCGTAGGTGTGATAGGCACGGGCTGAGCTGGGTTTGAGACCCCATGCCCCTGAAGTGATGCCACAGACGATCGCTACCAGGAGAAGCTTGTTCCCGATCCAGTGATGCATTGACGGTCCTCTAGGCTGCAGCCGAAGCGACCGCTAGCATCTTCGATCCCCTGGGCAAACCTCCCTCCGCCGAAGAAATAAATGAAGCTTGTCCCATCGGCAAGCTGCATCAGGATGTCGAGCCGCCCGCTCTCGTCCACCCGAAAGGCCCGATCGATGGGGACGTCTTTTCCGTTGATGCCGATCGTCCCGCTTATGATAAACGTGGTCAGCCGTTCTCGGAGCGAATCTGTCGTGGAAAAGAAGTCCCCGAAGTATGCGGCAACATCTCCATCGTAGGAAATTTCGAAGGCCTTTCCAGCGACCGTTGTCCGGTACTGGCAGCCTGTAGCAGTTCCCCAAATGAGGGGCCCGATGCTGCCACCGAATAGCCTCATCGTTAGGTCGAGCGTGCCATTTTTTTCCGAATCGGCGGTTTCAGTTTCGCCCCATCCCGTGCAGATGAAATTGACCTCGACCGCCCCGGAGGGAGCCGGGAACGTTCCAATCCCGTCCAGGGTGATGTCGCCCTGCTCGTCGGTGGACGCGTCGAGCTCCTCTTGAATGCTGACGATGACGTCCAAGACCTCCTCGTAGATGTCCGAATCCTCGAAGCCATCTTGCGAGTCGGCGATCGTCTCGGCGAGCCCGCCCATGATCTCGCCCGTGACGTTGGCGTCCGGGTCCCCGTAGGCCTCGAGTATGGGCAGGATGTCGGGGGCCGCTGGTATATCAAGCGAGTTGCAGGACAGCTGAGTCGTGCAAAGCAAGAGCAAGAGGGAGCACAGGCGTAAGTAAGTCACGATGACGGCACCCTAGCGCAGGATGATAGGTACTTCAAAAGCACATCAATGGCCCTAGAACCGAACGAAGCGAACCCCCTGAGCGCAATCGCTCCCCTCCCGCGAGCTGTCAGATTTCAATTACTTGAGGGGCACACCGCGAAAACACGCGCCGAGCCCTCTGGCGACGTTGCCAGTGCGTCCGCCGGAGCTTCAATCTGGGAAGGTTCGCGGCGCTCGGTGTTCTTCGTAGTGCCTCCGGCCATCTAGCCACTCGGCGTCGGCCCCGACACTTCGGAGATGCCACCGGCTCACACCCGCGACTTGCAAGCAAGCGTTCGCAACTCCATGTGTAGGGGATGCATCGTGGCGAGATTCTCCAGCGCATCGGGTTTGGCGGAGGTTGTCACTGGTGCACCGAAGCGATCTTCCAGGCCCTTCGGGGTGTGCATCAGGTCGAGCAGGGTTTCATCCGATCGATTCCGCCCCACCAAAGCTGGTCCGAAGCCGTTATCGTCCAGTTTGACACGGCCGTGATCGATCTTCCGACTCTGATCGAGGTACACGTTCGCACGCACTCGGCGACCTCCAACCATTCCATGCGCCGCAAGTACCGGAGCGCGGTCTATACGTTTTCAGGCGAACAGGCAGCGGACGGCCACTTCGCGCTCAAACGTCTACAGCGAGACTTCGAAGCGCCGATCGTCACAAAAGTGCTCGCCTTCGAAGACTTCAGGCCCTCTGATGCACGTTTTCAGAGCTACTACGTGACGAACCCCGAGCGTCCGTTCTGCAAGACATACATCGAGCCCAAGCTCGCCGATATTCGCCG
>Ga0209456_10000865_pt1 | contig 15325 bp, 13 predicted proteins | sample COG_11_FD_184755 | JGI IMG/M metagenome (GOLD analysis project Ga0209456, IMG submission 184755) | Pelagic marine sediment microbial communities from the LTER site Helgoland, North Sea, for post-phytoplankton bloom and carbon turnover... | ecosystem: Environmental > Aquatic > Marine > Neritic...
TTCATCCTTTGGGTGTAGGCAGACTCGCCAGTTGAGCATGTAGCGGGGCGATCACAGGCCGCTGGACCGCCCTGAGAGGCGAGCGATCGGCGGGCTTGCTGTAGGTCCGCCAGCTGATAAAGAGGCAGGCGTCAGGGGGCTTTCGATTCAGTCGGGGGCGAGTCGAGTGTCTATCGAGATTGTCATCCTACTTTCGGCCTGTGGGCTGCTCATCGTGTTGGGCGTGCTCGAGCTGATCCTTCACAGGATGCGGCTCAAGCGGATTCCGATTCGCATTCACGTGAACGGCACGCGTGGAAAAACCAGCGTCACTCGCCTGATCGGCGCCGGCCTTCGCGAGGCTGGCGTTCGTTGTGTGGTTAAAACCACCGGCACCGTCCCCCGGTTCATTCTGCCGAATGGCCGGGAAGTGCCGGTGTATCGTCCTGGCGGCGCCAACATCATCGAGCAGAAGCAGGCGGTCACCATGGCGGCTGCTCAAAGGGCCGAAGCGCTCGTCGTCGAGTGCATGGCGCTCCAACCGCAGCTGCAATGGCTTTCCGAGTCGAAGCTGGTTAACGCCACGCATGGGGTCATCACCAATGCGCGGCCGGATCATCTCGATGTGATGGGCCCTACCGAGGACGATGTTGCTCGCGCGCTTGCCGCGACGGTGCCGATCAAAGGCGTCTTCCTCACCGCCGAACGGCATCATCGCCCCTTCTTTGAACAAGTCGCGGAGGAACGAGGCTCACGCTTCCACCCTTCTGAAGCGATCAGCCGCCCGCTCACGCCCGAAGATGAGGCTGCATTCCCGTATCTGGAGCATCGGGACAACATCGAGCTCGCGCTGGCAGTGTGTGAAGAGGTCGGAATCGATATCGACACCGCACTTCGTGGCATGTGGAGAGCCAAGCCAGACCCTGGCGCCATGACCGAATCCCAGGTCGAGTTCTTCGGTCGGCACATCGTCTTCGTGAACGGGTTCGCCGCCAACGACCCGACGTCGACACGCTACATCTGGGAGCAGTCTCTCCGCCGGCACCGGGAGCTCGAGAGGCGCATCGCGGTGTTCAATTGCCGCTCCGATCGCTCCGACCGCTCCGAGCAGCTCGCGGAATCGTACGCGCAATGGACGCAAGCGGACGAGGTGGTTCTCCTCGGAAGCGGGCAGTATATTTTCGCCCGCGCTGCGGTGAGGAGCGGGCTCGACCCGACGCGCTTGGTTTTCGTCGACCAGACGCATCCGGCCGATGTTTTCGAGATTCTGCTTGGTCTTGCCGAGACTTCTGCCCTGGTCATGGGGCTTGGGAACATCGCCGGGCCGGGATTGGCGCTCGCCGAGTACTTCGCCAATCGGGGGATGGATCATGCCAGAAATTGAGTTGTTGACCCTGTCAATCGGGCTCGGCCTCGCTGCCAGCCTTCTTTATGGTGAGCTCTTCGGGCTCGCAGCCGGCGGCATGGTGGTCCCGGGCTACGTCGCCCTCTACATGAACAAGCCGGTCGACATCGGGCTGACCTTGCTCGCCGCAATCATCACCTTCGGCTTTCTAAAGGGGCTTTCGCAAGTCGCAATCGTCTATGGCCGCCGCCGAACCGCGCTCACCATATTGATCGGCTATCTGGTGGGCTTGACCTTTCGGATGTGGTTGGACAGCACGATTACACCGTTTTCCGAAGGAGCCATCATCGGCTTCATCATTCCGGGTCTCATCGCGATCTGGTACCAGCGGCAGGGCGTCCTCGAGACGACACTCAGCTTGGTCACCGCTGCAATCATCGTCCGGATGTTTTTGGTCGTGGTCATTGGAGACGTAGCGATATGAGAGGAATGTATTGGAAGCCGGAAGGGGCCTCTCAGGTACAGCGCGCATTGGTCGCCGCTTTGGCGGTCGTCGGACTCGTCGCGGTCGAGGTGTTCCCGACTGAAGAGCAGCAGCCGCACTACGCGGAGAAGATGCTTGCCGCGCGCAAGGCGCAAGACGCATTCGCCGTCGTGGCCGACGCCTCGGAGCGAAAGGGCCTTCGCGTCGAGCCCAAGTTCGATCCGGCGGGCTCCAGGCTGATTGGTGATCCGCTCTCCCCGATCACCAGCGGGAGCGGCAGCCTGGTTTCCAAGCAAACCACCGTGAACCCGAATTTTGCGGCGGTCGTCGTCGAATGGTTGAAGGATCTGAAAATCAAGAGCGGTGACGTGGTCGCGGTCGGGTTGTCCGGTTCCTTCCCGGCGGTGAATGTCGCGGTTTACTCGGCAATTCATGAGCTCGGCATCGAGCCGATCATCATCTCGAGCACAGCAGCCTCTCAGTACGGCGCGAACGACCCCAACTTCACCTGGCTCGATATGGAAGCCGCGCTTCGAAGGAACCAGGTGTTTCCCTACAAGTCGGTTGCTGCATCGCTCGGTGGCGTCGGCGACGACGCGATCGGCCTGACGAAACGCGGGCGGACCATGCTCGAGCGTGCGATCGAGCGAAACAAGATCCCCGTTCTGGCAGAAATCGAGGCAAGAGACCTGCCTCCCGCGAACGACGAAGAGGCCGATCAGGGCGGATTGAACCTCACACTCGTCGACCAAGATCGCGTCCGCGAGCGTATTCGCGTCTACCACGAAGTCGCCGGTGATCGTCCAATCAAGGCGTACGTCAACGTAGGCGGGGGCACCGTCTCGGTGGGCACCAAAGTGGGCAAGCGCAAGTTCGTCCCCGGTGTCAACAATCGGCCGCCAAAAGGCATCGAAGACATGCCGCCTTCGGTGCTGGGCGCGTTCCTCGAGCTTGGCATTCCTGGGATCCACCTGACACAGATGATCGAGCTTGCGGAAAGGTATGGTCTGGAGATCGCGCCTCGTGTGACACCCGAGGTCGGCACGGGCGATATCTTCCAGAAGCGCCAGGCGAACCGCTGGCTTGCGGGCATCGTGCTCGCCTTGATCCTGCTCTCGCTGTTCGTGGTTGCGCGCGCACCCTGGGGTACGCGGATGCTTCGAACGACCATTCCTCCAGAGAGCATCGTGCCGCCGGCGCCGCGCGCGCCTAGTGGCCTCGTGCCCCGCACCGACCAGCGCGACGGCAACGGGAGCGCAACGGACCCCCCGTAAAATTGATAGGCCGACGGACCGTGCTACGCCAGAGGCACTTGGAGGTTCTCGATGTTTCGCTATTTCCCTTTTGTTATCCTCGCTGCAACGTCACTTCTGGCCTCGAGCTGTGCCAACGACCCCGTGGTCCAGACCGGCTCCGTCGAGGTTCAGTGGAACCAGGACAATATCAGCGATTTCCAAAGCGCTGAGACCTTTAGCGTCGTCACGTCCGATATCGTGCCAGACGAGAGTCTCCCCGATCTCGACGAGAACCAACGGGCCTTCACCGACACGGTCAACCAGCTGATTGTCGAGGCCATGCAAGCCGAACCCGTCTGCCTGACGTTCATCGACCCCGAGGAAGTGACCGACGAAAACCAACCCGACCTCTGGGCGGCAAACGGAGTCGCTCGTGACACAAACGGTGGCTACGTCTACCAATGTGTCGGCGGTTGGTGGTGGGGCTACTGGGGTTGGTACTGGGACTCTTGTGCGTATTGGGTTCCGACCTACGTCGAGTATGACGTGGGCAGCCTATTGATTCCCATCGGTCTCCCGATCGTCGGCGATGAGCCGCCGGATTTGATCTTTGCCGGCCTCGCACAGTCGATTGTGGGCTCGGGCGGAGACGCCGAAACCAAAGCGCGCCAGGCGGTTCAACTGATCTTCCAGCAGTGGCCGGACCCGCGGAGCTGTCCCTAGGAAGAGGCTCAGCGGCGTCGCTGCCGGCGGCCGCGCCGATGCTGCTTGGTGAGCTCGACGTGACCGCGCTTGGTCAGCGTTGGCGGGAATACGTAATCCGCCAAGTACTTCAAGGGGTCCAAAACTTTGCCGTCGTGGAACAGGCCGAAGTGTAGGTGGGGGCCGGAGTCCCTAATTCCGGAGCGCCCCACTTCTCCGAGGCGCTGACCCGCTTTGATTCGGTCGCCGATCTGGACGTCGTAGCTGGCGAGGTGCGCGTAGAGCGAGACGACTCCGTTCCCGTGGTCCACCTCCACGAACAATCCGCGGGGACCCATGTGCCGTTCGTGAACGATCACGGCGCCCCAGGGTTCGAGCGGGATGTGCGCGCGGCGTTCCCAATCGACGCCTGCGAAGGTCACGGTGCCGCCAGCGATCGAACGAACGGGCTCGCCTTCCTCGGATACGAGGTCGATGCCGCGATGCGGGCGGCGCCCACCGTCTCGCGGCTCGCCCAAGCCGCTGTTTGCAATCCTCGGGTAGCCATCGAGTGGGCTCACGAACGAGATTCCAAGGAGCCCTCCGCCGGCCTGGTTCAGCCGTGCATGGTTGCTCAACAGCCGCCGCCGAGCGGTGAGGATTCGATCTTCCGGCCCCGTATCGCCAACCCGATCTCCCCAAATGAAGTGAGAAACCGCATGGCGGTGAGACGCCGAGTCAAAGGCCCGGTCGATGTGGGGGCACTGCTGAGCAAACACGCTCAGAATCGCCGCCGCGAAATAGATGTTTGGCTCCGGGCGCACGAGGGCTTCACGGCGAAACCGAAACGCGCTTACGTCCAGCTTCTTTCGCGTCCACCCTTGGTCCGTCCAGATGCCGAAACGGTAGACACCCTTTTGGATGTTCGCCGCATGCATGCCCCGGTTGATCAAGGTGACGCCGGCGCCGTAACTGTTGTTGATCTCGTGATTGCAATTGCTCTGCGTGTACACGAGAGCGGCAAGCATCCAAGGATCGACCGAGAACTCCTCGCTATACCGAACGATGGCCTGGGTGTAAGTCGCGAGCTCGTCCGCTTTTGTGGAGGCCGGGCACAGTTGCGCCATCGCCGCAGCGAGGTCGTTGGCCAACACGCGCGATGGCGCGGCGGGCTCTTGCGGCCAGTACGTCAGATCGATCAAACCGCCTCCACGGGGGCGCAAGCCCAGGCGGCGCATTTCGTCGGCGGTCAACAGGCCTTTTCGACCGGCGGATCGAACCGCTGGAGAGTCGTTCAGCACCACGCCCGTGCGCAGCCGTCGATTCCACGGCGTGTCCTGCGCCCGGCTCGGCTGCAGAGCCGTCGTGAGGCCGATGCACGAGGCGAGGGTTAAGAAAATTGCAAGAAATCTCACGCGGCTCTCCGAAGCTTAACAGGATGCAGCCCGGCAATCACGATTCCAACTAATCGGTCTAAGTTTCCGACCTATTTCGCGTCTTCAAAGGTTTTGCGACATAGGGCCATGTCCGCTAGGCTGCCGGTCGGGACATGCGGCGAAGCGTGGGATGAGCAGACAAGTAGGGACAGATTTTTCGGGGGAGCGTCTCGCTTCGCTTGCAAACCGCCAAGAGCTATTTGCTCGGCGGCAATACGAGCCTGTGATCTCCCACCGTGCGCTCGAGTCCACCGAGTCGACGTGGTTTGGCGTTGGGGTTGCCGCCGACAATGCGAGCTGTGGCCTCCCCATCGACGTGCTGATCCTCGTCTTCGCCCAGGAGATGGTACGCAGGGAGCTCGGGCTTGCCAAGAGCTCTATCCTCATCGCCGATAGCAATGCCTGCAATGCCGGCGTGCCGCGGCTCGACGTGCACCGCGCAGCTTCGCTTGCGCAAGCACCCTTGGAAGCTCTGATCGATCGTTTCGGATTTCCCGTCGACATCCGGCGCGCGTCTTCGTTGGCACCAGCAGCCGAGGTCGAGCGCAAGCAAGAGGCGCTTGAGATTGAAAACGGGTACGTGGCGCAGCAACTCGTGCAAACCGAAATCATGCGTTCCCGCGGTGCGGCGGTAAAAGTCGGCTGGGCCCTGTCGGCCTGCACCTACGACGAGACTTACTTCGATCGCCTGTACCAGAATCGCTTTGGCGATCAGGTTACGTTCGCCTACACGATCGGCGGCAGGACGCTCAACGCACAGCGGCCCCGCGCATGCCCCTACCTCTGCCGCGAGCCCGACGATCGACTTCTCCTGGGAAGCCGAGAGAACGCAGTCCGAAAGCTCTACGGCGACGCCGCATCACCTGCGGTCCGCGGTTACCGCCGCCTGATCGGAAAGCTTGCGCGAGCCTACCAGCATCTCACCGGCGTCGACCCGGGGACTCCCGAAAGCTTTCTTCAGTTCGTCGTCGACACCTCCGCCGGGCCGGCTACTGCAGGAAAGCGGGCAGCCCGCGAATCGCGAGCCGGCGCCCCGTCGAGCTTCGCTCCCTGATTTCTCGCGCCTGCGTGTGCGTCACGGCCTCAGCGCCGCGCCCGCTCTCACCGGCACGAAGAAATGACTCCGGGCTCACTCCGCGTTCGAGGAGCAGCGCGGTGGCGTGATCGAAGACCGATTCGCGCTTCTTCATCGCATCGAAGCTGCTCTCGATGACAGCCCGGTCGATGCAGCGCTCGTCGCAATCCCAGCCCAGAAACTCGACGATGGCTTGGATCGATTCCTTGCGGTGGCTCAGAAGGTTTTCGTAGCGAACGATCAGCACGTCGGGGTCAGACGCTCGGCCGCGCCAGCCGGCGACGTGATCAAACCAAGATCCGTACTGCAAGCGGCCTTCGATGAAGCGCCGGTGGAAGTCATCCAGCGAGCCCTCGAACCCCAAGTACGCACGGTAGAAATGAAAGTACGACAGCAGCACGTCCAAACCGTCGCGCTCGACGTAGATATAGCGCGCGCCGTCCGGCAGCCATTCCCTCGGCAAGTGGCTTTTGAATATCCGGGGTGACGGGAAGCGCTCGAGGTCCGAAGCGCGTAGCTCGCCGATGGCCAGTGAGCGCTCGAACCAGGGCGACACCTTGGTCAAATGCGCCGGGTCGGGCTGCGGGTCGTGCGTTAGAAGATAGAGAATCCATTGGGTCAGCGTCGTGCCCGAGCGTGGGTAGCTCGAGATAAAGACGTCGCTCTGCCGAACTTCGAGCTCCATCCGGCCGCGCAGGAACTTGGCGATTCGCCGAGCGTTGTCCAGATTGCGAGCTGCGACGTCGAGCGCGTCGGTTGCTACGCCCAGAATACGGCTCGCCGTCTTCTGCAACGGGTCTCTCGCCTTGCTCGTCTTGGTTGGCCGCATGATCAGACGCTGACTACCCTAGCACTGCCGATGGAAGCCCTAGCACAGATCACGACACCGGAGTTCGCCATCGCGTTCCTCGTGAGCTTCCTGGCGGCGGCGCTTCACAGCACGGTGGGCTTTGGCTTCGCACTGCTCAGCGTACCCGTTCTTTCGCTTCTCAATCCTCTCTTTGCACCCGTGCCCCAGCTCCTCGTCGTCTTCCCGCTGACGCTCGCCATCGTCATTCGCGAACGGCACGCGGTCGAGGTCAAGAGCACCCTTTGGATTTTTGCTGGACGGATTCCTGGAGCGCTCGTCGGCGTCGCGCTCCTGAAGATGCTCTCGGGCGCTGCGCTCGATGTCTTGATGTCGTCGATGGTGATCTTCGGCGTGGCGCTCGTCGTCAGTCGCGGGGCTTTCCGGCGTACGGCTGCGCGCGAGTTCGGGGCCGGTGTCGCTTCTGGGACCATGGCGATGGTCTCTGCGATCGGCGGACCGCCCATCGCGCTTCTCTACCGAAACGACGCGGGCCCGACCGTTCGGGCGAACTTAGGCTTGGTTTTTGCGATCGGCCTCTGCATCACCATCAGCGTCCGCGCCTTGGCCGGAGAGGTGAGTTGGGCCGAAGTCGTCATTGGCGCAGCGCTGCTGCCAGCGGTTTGGCTCGGACTAAGGGCCAGTCGGGTGCTGATCCCTAGGGTCGACGGCCCGCGGCTCCGCAATGCCATCGTAGTTGTTGCTGGTGGCGCGGCGCTCTTGCTGCTCGCCCGGGGCGTCTTCAACTGGTGAAGTGGACCCAGGTCGTTTCGGGTTGGAAACGCACGGCGTGCCAGGCGGCTGGAACCTCGGGCTCGCTCCAGTAGTAGAGCCAGCGTGCATCGACCGGCGCGATGTTCGTGCAGCCGTGGCTACGCACCTTGCCGAAATCCGTGTGCCAGTACGCGCCGTGAAGTGCGTATCCGCGGTGGTAGTAGAGCGTCCAAGGGACCTCCTCGACCTCGTAAAAACCATCGATCGGGTCGGTCGCGTTCATCGTGGTCGAGATGTACTTCTGCTGAACTTCGAAGAGCCCGGTCGGTGGTTCGTAGCCCTCCTTGCCGCTCGAAATCAGCGTCGCATACACGGGCCTGTCGCCTTCGTACGCGACGAGCGTCTGCTCTCCCAAGTCGACGTGAATCCATTTTCCATTCGCTGGAACACCGCTCGGACGCTTGGCCTGCCGCGCCACGCGTACCTCGTCTCGTTTCACGGCGCCAGGCGTGCCGGCCACGTATGCCACGCCGTCGACGTTCGGTTCCTCTTCGACCACGAAGCGCCCGTGTTTCTGAGCCTTGCCCGAGACCCGGGCCTTCTCGCCCTTCACCTCGAGCAGGTCTCGATCTTCGCCGTACACGAACGCCAAGGGGAGGCTCCAGCCGTCTCGGCCGAGCTCCTCGCCTCGAACGACATCGGGGTTGCGAAGCTCGATGTCGCTTTCACGCACGAAACGGCCCCGGATCGTGCGGTAGAAGACGGAGCCGTCGGCTTTTCGCGTCTCCTTTTCGGCAATCGCGAGAAAGTAGTCTCCCTCCATCAGTGATGAGACCACCTTTGGCGTCGGACCCTTCTTCTCCATCGCGCGCCGGGCCTGCTTCTCTTCTTGCACCGTCGGGATGCGGTAGTAGCGCGGCGCCCGCTTAGTGATGACGCGCGAGTACTGATAGGGGAGGTGGCTGCTGGTCTTCGCCGGCGGGACTCCGTACCGGTTCGTGCTCGGCGTCTCGCCCACGTGGAAGCCGAGAGACGTGCACACGTACCCAAACGGTGTCGCCTTGTACCAGGACCCGTCGTTGCAACCGGAACCGCTGACCTTGTCGCCGACTTTGATGACATCGCCCCGGCGCACGATACCGGCAACCTTCGGGCTGCTCTCTGCTTTGCCGTAGACGAACGCGTCGTAGTGAAACGCGGATCCAAAGCGCCCCGTCTTACCGGGGTTGTTCTTCGGACTTTCTTTATGCTCGTTCCAGTCGTCGAGACCGGGTGCACGCAGTAGGCGCTGCCCGTCGACCGTTTCAGCGGGATGCCGCTGCTCGTCGGATGCATGTTCGCCGAGCGCGACCGCCCCGCCACTCACTCCGGCGACGAGAAACGCCAGAAACAAGAAAGACCATCGATTTGATAGAAATCGCAACATGTACCGTGCTTTGAAACCGGCGCTCGACCCGCCGCGCGCCGCCGTCCGAGGATAGCGCCACTTTCCCGGGATTCAAAAGATCGGTCAGACCATCAATTTCAGGCGCAATTTCTGCACTAGGCGCTGCCCGAACGCAGGTGGTAAGCCCCCGTCATGCCTACCGATTACGCGCAGCAGGCGCTCTCCCATCTTCGCGATCCCTCGGACTTCCAGTGGTACGTCATCCCGCTCCTCGTAATCGTGCTCTACATCTATCACGACCAGATCGGCCGCAAGAACTACAGCGTCGTCTTCGCGGGCCTCGCGCTCTGGGGCATGGATTGGTTCAACGAGATTTGGAACTCGCTAATCTTCCATTTCAGCGGCTACGCGCCCGCATGGGCTGCGCCCGGCGAGACCGCATACTTGATTCTGATCGGCTTGAACATCGAGATCTGTTTCATGTTCGCGATCCTCGGCATCGTGACGACGATCATGCTCCCGAGCAAGGAAACCAAGATTCTCGGCTTGCCCAATCGCTGGGTCTTCGCGGTCTTCTTCAGCGCGCTCGCGGTCTTCATCGAGTACATACTCAACGCCGTCAATGCACTGACCTGGGAATACGCTTGGTGGAACCGGTCCGCACCCTGGCTGATCTTCCTGCTCGGCTACTTCCCGTTCTTCGTCGTCGCCTACTGGGTGCACGACATGAAGAGCGTCAAACGCCAGGCAGCCACTGTCGGCGCAATACTCGGCTTCGATGCGATCTGTCTCATCGTCTTCGGCGCCGTGCTCGGCTGGATTTAGGCGATAGTGCGGGGGCGGTGGGGCGGCACAAACCGCCGCCGCAGGCGTCCGAGATTACCTGCGCTTCGCCCTGCTCGGGCGGTACTCCAGGTCCGCCTGAATCAGCGCGCCATCGCCCGCAAAGGTGCGAGTGTGGCCAGTCGGCATCGCGATTTCATACTCGTCCCAAGTGACGTGGAAGCTCGCGCGAACGTGAATGCGCTCGCTGGTCCCAGCCTTGGCATCGGCCGGCGTCCACCTCACCGTCGCTGGAACGCTGACCTTCTTGCTGATCCCGTGAAGCCAGAAACGCCCTTCGAGCGTCATTGGAACCGATTTTCCCGGCTCGAGCTTCTTCGCCCCTCGCACTGCTTCGAGCACGAACCGGCTCTTTGGAACGTCGTCGATCTCGAGAAAGCCCGCCCGGCGAAACATCGTATCCCAGGCCGCATCGTCGGTCCGGATCGACACCATGAACACATCGATGTTTCCCGACGCCTCGCGCAGGTCGCGAGGGTCGATCGAAAGCGTGCCCTCAACGGTACCGAACTGGCCCCATGCGGGCACCGTGACCTCCGGCCCTTCGCATACGAAGCGAACTTTTCCTTCTTCCAGCCTATGGCTTCCCGTAGTCGCATCGGCGTTCGCAAAGGAAGCGAGCGCCGCGACGGCGAAGAGCACGAGCACCGATTGGTTTCGTCTTCGAATCATGTGACCCCCCATTCATCATTAGTAACGGATGAGGCGGGACGTTCCAAACTCGGGCGGAAGGCCCAGTCGAATTCGCTGATCTTGCTTGGCCGAAGAGGAGCTACGGAACGATCAGGTCGTTCTCGTCGCAGGGGCCATCGCAAGGGTTCGAAACGACTCCGGTCTCGTAGAACTCTTTTAAGACAGGTCCAAGCGCTTCGAGCTCTGTCGCGCGACCGTGCGGGTCTCGCATGGTGTCATCCCAGTGCGGGATGTTGGTGATCGGTGGGTCATCGTTGCCGAAGTCGACCTCGATCATTGCGGAGCCAACGTGCTGGCCGTTCACGACCGGGATACCCCAGACGTCGCGGATGGTGTCCGCGAGATTGACGATACCGCCAATCGTTCGCGCCATGATGTGGGCCCCGAGATTGGTCACTTGATGGTCGGCCTTGGACACTTGGATCAGCACCTCGTGTGCAGGCGTGCCGGGCAGCAGATTCGTTCGAATGTACTTCGAGTACCCGGTCGGCTCGGCCCGATCCCAGAGTCCTTGAATCAGCGCGAGGTTCATTTGAACGTCGAGGGCATTCCAGTTGTAGTTGCTGTAGAACTGCGGCGCGAACTCATCGAAATTGACGCTCCTGTTGAGAAGCAGGTTGTACGACTGGCCTGGCACCGCGAGCAGCCCCCGTTCGATGTCCGTCGTCAGCGCCATGATACTCGCGCCCAAGATTCCGCCCTGGCTCCCGCCGAAGTAGTAGCGCTTGGCCCCGTCGATGGTCGCGCCGCCGCAGTCGTTCGTGAGGGCTTGGTTCAGCGCGGTCGATGGTCCGCCGTCGGCTTCGCGTGACAAGGTCCTCATCGCCATCAGGAAGTTCAAGAAACCCTGATGCATCCGTTCAGGGATGGCGCGGAATGCGGAAACATCGCCGCCCACGATGGCCGGGATCAGAGTCGGAAGAACGTCATCGCTCGAGAAGCCCTTCCAGTCCAAGGCAAACGCGGCGAAGTTTTCCGCGGCTGCGATCTGCTGAAAGCCCAAGACTTGCTCCTTGGCCCCGAGCTGGCCGTGACCGAACTCTACCAGGGCCGCCGGCATCACAGAGGCCGTCTCTGGCACGATCATCGCCGCCGAATATGGGAAGCTCCCGTTCTGTTCGGGCAAGCCGTCGTCGCCGAGATTGAGCAGGCCGCCCGACTCGCCCTTCGTCATGTACAGAGGCATGTCGAACGTGATCTCGAGACGGCAGGCAATGCCGCTGTCGAGCTGCTCGTTCTTGAGCTCGATGGTGTACGGTACGCCGTCGGGGAAGCTCCCGAGCGCATCGTCGCGAATGTGTACCATGGCGCTGGTGTTGTTCTCGCGGCTTGCCGTGGTGAAGTCCCAAGCGATCTGAAGCTCATCGCGCGCGATGCCGGCATCTGCGAGCGTCGCAAAGAGCTCCTCGAAGTGCGCGCGACGTGATTCGATCACAGGATCGTCCGAGGGCTCGTCGTCCCGCAAGGCGAGAAAACCAGCTGAAGGCGCGACCGGCATCCCTTCGCCGTCGAGCACGCTCCGGATCGCCACGATGTATCGAGTCGCATCCTCCGGACGGATCGCTGGGCGCAGCATCAACGCTTGCTCTTGCCTGAGCGCCTCGAGGTCGCGGTTGATCGTGAAGTCCGGCTGGTCCTCGTTTGCGTTCACCCGAATCTTGGCCTGAAAGACGTACTCGTCGAGATCGACCCAGTGGGCCAGTCGCTCGCCCGTGTCCGCGTTGAGGATGACCGTAGGAGACTCCGCGTTCAGCGAGTCCTCGATACTGTCCGGCGTTGCAAGTCCGGTGACGGTTGCGCCCGGGAAGTGTGTCATTGCCGCGATCCCTGGCGAGAAGCCGTCCATTTCATTGAAGGCATCGGGGTTCGATCGGACGCCGGCCAGAGTTGCCGGCATCGTCGCCTCGGGCAGTGCGAGGCGAAGCCCCGTGGCCGTCGTCGCGTCCGCCACGGTCCAGTAGTTGTTGGGATAGGGAAAGCCGCAGTAGCTCGGGGTCAGGGGATCGCATTCGAGCGGCAGCGTTCCAGCCGTTCCGCCCGCGCCACCGGACCCTCCCGACGCCGTCGCGCTGGTGCCGTCCGTGTCGCAGCCAACGAGAAAAAGAAACGCAAATGCCACGCCGGCAAGACAAGAGAGAGATCCATTCACGCCGCGGATGCTAGATGCCGAGGCAAGCGCTGTCTACAGTCCTTCGGTCGGCTCTTGAACTCCGTGCGAAATCCGTTCAAGAACCAAGAATGAAAATCGCCGTCGTGACAGGAGCAGGCAAAGGCCTCGGCCGTGAAATCGCCAAGGGCCTCTCAGCGAAGCGGTTCACCGTGCTTGTGACGGACGTCGACGAGGAGGCGGCTCGCGCCACAGCGGAGTCCATCGGCGGCGGCGCTTGGTCGATGCATCAGGACGTCCGGGATCCGTCCTCGCATCACGAGGTCGCGCGGGCCGCAGCAGAACGCGGCTCGCTCGGGCTCTGGGTGAACAACGCCGGCGTGCTTCACACCGGCCACGCCTGGGATCACAGCGACGAGCTCGTTCGACAGATGACCGAGGTCAACGTTTTGGGCATGATCTGGGGCGCCCGTGCCGCGATTGCGGCCATGCGCGACGACGGCGGCCATTTGATCAACATTGCATCGCTATCGTCGATCACACCGGTGCCGGGTTTGGCCGTCTACGGAGCGACCAAGCAGGCCGTGTTGGGGTTCACGATCTCGCTCGCAGGTGACGTCGAGCGCGCCAAATTGCCGATCAAAGTGAGTGCGATTTGCCCGGACGGAATCGACACCGACATGGTGAGCAGCCAGAGAGGCAACCAGCAAGCAGGCCTCGTCTTTGCCACGCGAAAGCTTCTGACCGTCGAAGGGGTGGCCGGCGTCGTCCTCGACCTGGTCGACAAGCCCAGGCTCGCCGTCAGCGTTCCACGGTCCCGCGCTGCTCTCGCCCATGCGATGCGCCCGTTCCCCGAGATGAGCCTCAAAATGCTGAAGCCGTTTCATTGGTTCGGGGAACGCCAGCGTCGAAAGACCAACGGAGAGAGTTAGGCCTCGCCGTCCCCACCGCCTTCGCGATAGATGTGGACATCGCGTTGTGGGAATGGAATTGAAATTCCTTCTTCGTCGAAGCGCCGCTTCACCTCTCGCGTCACGTGCCAATACACGTCCCAGTATTCGTCCGTCTTGCTCCACGGACGCACGATGAAATTCAACGATGATTCGCCGAGCTCGTGCAGCTGAATGACCGGTTCCGGATCTTTCAAGACCTTCTCGTAACCGGTCACGATCTGTCTGAGCAGCTGCTCGGCCTTTTGGATGTTGTCCGAGTATCCGATTCCGAACTTCATATCGACGCGACGGGTGTCCTGATGGGTCACGTTCCGAATGACGCCTCCCCAGATCTGCTTGTTCGGCACCACCAGGAGTTGATTGTCGAACGTGAGCACCATGGTCGAAACTAGATTCATCTTGTCGACTTTGCCCGTGATGCCTCCCGCCTCGATGACGTCGCCCACATCGAACGGACGGTAGACGAGGATCATCATTCCAGATGCGAAATTGGAAAGTGTGTCCTGTAATGCAAAGCCGATGATGAAGCCAGCGATGCCGAGGCCAGCGAGCAAGGGGCCCACTTCGATTCCGAGCTGCGCAATCGCGATGATGAAACCGAAGAGCAGAATCAGTCGCCCGGTCATCTTGATGAAGAAATCCCTGGCCAAGCTCGACACTTCGAGCTTCGAGCGGTCGATTGCGCGCCGCATTAGTCCTCGCCCAATCCGCGCTGCGATCCAGAACGCGAACAGCAGCAGCACGAACGCGAGGACCTGGAAGACGAGTGACGCGCCGTTACTGCGAAACCAATCGGCAGAGTCGGCCAGCCATGATTCCGCGAGGCCTGAGGCGACGTCTTTGTCGAAGATGTCTTGGGAGAGCTTCCCGGTCGCGACGATGATTCCCTGCCTGAGCTGAGCGGTCTCCAGCCCGTATTCATCCATCAACTGGACGTTTACACGTTGGCTTTCGGCGAGCGCGTCTCGTTGCTTCTTGAGGGAGGCGAGCTGCTTCTGCGCCTCTGCATCCTTGTCTGCCCCAGTGCGTGCTGCGATCTCGTCGATCTCTTCCTTCGTGGCCTGGAGTACACCTGCAGTGACGTCTGCACGGATCTGGAGGCGCCCGACGAGGTATTCAGAGTCCGCTTTCACATCGAGACCGAGCATTTTTTGCTGGTCGATGTTCGTGTCCAAGTACTTGAGCAAGCGGCTCGAAGTCGAAAGTCTCCTGCTGAGCTCGGTGCGTGCCTTCTGCGCTTCCTCGGGGCTGCCTTTCGTCGCCACGTCCACGAGGTCGACGGATTCCTTCGCGGTCTCTTCTAACTTTTCGCGCATGGAGCGCGCGTCTTTTTGAAGCAGCTCCGTGGCCGTCGTGCGGCCTTGCGCGGCTTTCGCGCCGGCGTCCTCGGCGTTGATCCGCACCTCAATCGCGTGGCCGCGTCTTTTGATTTGACGTTGGGTAAACGGCAGCCGATCGCCGGCGGCCACCAGCAGCTGCGTTTTGACGATGTCGATACCCGTTAACAACTCGGTGACCGGGTGTTCCACCTGGAGCCGCGTGTTGA
>Ga0209456_10000866_pt1 | contig 15302 bp, 16 predicted proteins | sample COG_11_FD_184755 | JGI IMG/M metagenome (GOLD analysis project Ga0209456, IMG submission 184755) | Pelagic marine sediment microbial communities from the LTER site Helgoland, North Sea, for post-phytoplankton bloom and carbon turnover... | ecosystem: Environmental > Aquatic > Marine > Neritic...
TGCTGCAAGATTACATGGAATGTCTTATTCGCAATTTATGGGTAAAGTAAAAGCCAACAAAATAGAACTTAATAGAAAAGTCCTTGCAGATTTGGCAATGAACCACCCAGATGCATTTAAAGCCATTGTGGATAAGGTAAAATAGTAAAAAGAATTCTCGCTCTAAAGCCCTGACTTAAACCGTCAGGGCTTTTTTTATACTACTTACTAAAAGTTAATTGCCAAAACAGCTTAGGATCAAACTACGACCCGAAGCGTTATTTCTGTGTTCGCATAAATATATCCCTTGCCAAATGCCCAGATTTAACTGTCCTCTGCTAATCGGGATTTGAATAGATGACCCCATTAGAGAAGCTTTTATATGAGCAGGCATATCATCTGAACCTTCATGGGTATGGACATAATATGGCGCATCCTCCGGTACCATGATATTCATATGTGCCTCAAAATCTGAACGCACCGTTGGGTCAGCATTTTCATTAATAGTTAAACTTGCTGATGTATGCTTTATGAACACATTCAGGATGCCCATCTTTATCCCTTGTAATTCTGGAAAACTATCTTTAATGGTCTCCGTAATTAAATGCACACCTCGCTTATAGGGTTTTAATCGTATTTCTTTTTGATAAATATTCATCTCAGTATATGTTAGTGTAAAACTTCATGAAATTTACTAGTAATTTAAACATAAAAAATACCTTTGCGCTCTACAACCAGTGATATGAACTTATCGGCAATTAAAATGGTAGTAACAGATATGGATGGAACGCTATTAAATTCCAGACATGAAGTTAGTCAGCATTTTTTTGAATTATATGAGGAATTAAAAAAAAGGGAAATCCTTTTTGTAGCGGCCAGTGGCCGACAATATAACAGTATTGCTGAGAAACTAAGTCAAATACAAAGTGAAATAATTATCATCGCAGAGAACGGTGGATTGGCTATACACAATGACCAGGAACTGATTTCAACTCCTTTGGATTCAATTTCAAAAAATGTAATTCTTGAAATTTTGAGTCAGATTGACGGTGCATTCCCAGTATTATGTGGTAAACATAACGCATATATACTTGGTGATTCTCCAAAATTTATCGATACTCTTAAAGAGTACTATACCAAATATGCGATTTTAGACGATCTGCTAAAGTTTGATAATGAAGTAATGAAAATTGCTGTATACCACTTTGGAGGCTCAGAAAAATATATATATCCTGCTGTGAAGCACCTGGAAGGTACACTTAAAGTCAAAGTCTCCGGTGAAAACTGGGTAGATTTATCTCATATAAATGCACATAAAGGTTATGCGTTAAAGAAGATACAGGAGCAACACGGCATTAGTCCTGAAGAAACTCTGGTATTTGGAGACTACAATAACGACCTGGAAATGCTTTCCATGGCAAAATACAGCTTTGCTATGGCTAATTCACACCCAAATGTTCTAAAAGCAGCAAATTATACCACTTTGAGCAATGATGATTTTGGGGTAGAAAATATCCTCGAAAAACTTATAAAAGATAAAAATTAGGTCTTTTGTTTTTTCTTGCGGGCTGCCGGAAATAAGACATTATTTAAAATAAGTCGGTAGCCGGGTGAATTTGGATGAAGTTCCAATTCAGTTTTAGGGTCCCCTACCCTATGCTGGTAGTCTTCCGGATCATGTCCTCCGTAGAAAGTAAAAAATCCTTTACCCTTTATGCCATGAATATAACGCGCTTCACTATTAATTTTATTTTCCCCTAAAACAAGTACGGTGGCCTTAATTTCATCTCTGGCAAAAGCCGTAGTCTGTCCCATAAAGCCTTTAACCAAAGAAGTGTGATTCTGACACAGCATGGTTGGAACCGGGTCCCATTTTGCAGAAAAATCCATCAAGCTAAAATAATCAGTTTCCCTTGCAACATTGCTGCGTTTACTGGTCATATCAATGGATGAAAATTCATAGCGCAATGGGTTTCTCTCTAATGTAAAATTAGTAAATGCAAAGGTTTTTTTTAAATCCAGCTTGCTTTGATAATTAGCATCTGATGGATCCCCATCAAACATTGGTTCACAAATATCAACTTCATCTGCAGCGAGCGCAATATCGAAACTATCTGTTGCAGAGCACATTGCGAACATAAATCCCCCACCTATTACATAATTTCTAATTTTAAGTACAACCGCTCTTTTCTCTTCTGAAACCTTATTGAATCCGAGCTTTGCTGCTAAGGCTTCAGCTTCGTGCTTTCCTTCAATATACCATGGAGCAGCTCTGTAGGCTCCATAAAATTTACCATATTGTCCTGTAAAATCTTCATGATGTAAATGAAGCCAATCATATAAAACAAGTTTATTATCTAGCACTTCTTCGTCGTAAATGGTGAGATAAGGAATTTCGGCATAAGTCAATGCCATGGTTACAGCATCATCCCACGGCTGATTATTCTTGGGTGAGTAGACCGCTATCTTTGGTGCTTTCTCAAGTATCACTGCTTCCTGATTTTTAGACGGACTACTTATCCCATCCAGAATTGATTGTGTCTGTCCGTCAGACAAGATTTCATAGGAAACACCCCGAATCTGGCACTCTTTCCTTATACTTTCGCCATCGGGCAATAGAAATGAACCTCCCCTGTAGTTGAGTAACCATTGTACCTTTTGTTGTTTGGTTAATACCCAGTAAGTAATGCCGTATGCTTTTAAATGGTTTTCCTGACTTTCCGCATCCATGGGGATGAGAATTGTAGAAGCAATGGATTGAAAGGAAGCCAAAAAAAGAATTAGAACTAGTATCAGAAAGTTGGTAGTAGTAGGCTTTCTAAATTGGAGTAAGCGCGTTTTAAAAAGGTACATCATTGTCATCCGGGTCTAAATCGGAATCCTCATTCATTGTACTTCCAAAAGCTTCTTCGGTATTTGGAAGGTTTTTTGTAATGAATGGATTATCCCCATCTATATTCATCTTTGACTGAAACTCAAATGGCGAATCAAAGTCATCCAAGTTATCAAATTTACCCAGTTGTGCAATGAACTTTAACCTAATATTATCTAAACCACCATTCCTGTGTTTAGCTACAATAAACTCTGCCTGTCCCTGAGTAGGTGTTCGTTCTTCATCATCCCATTCATCAATTTTATAATATTCGGGACGATATATAAAGGAAACGATATCCGCATCCTGCTCAATAGCACCAGATTCCCGCAGATCAGACAATATAGGTCTTTTACTACCTCCACGTGTTTCCACTGCCCTTGAAAGCTGGGACAAAGCAATTACCGGAACATTCAATTCTTTTGCCAGTGCCTTTAAATTTCTCGAAATAGTTGAAATTTCCTGTTCCCTGTTCCCCCCTTTTTGGTTGCCCCCTGCAGTCATTAGCTGCAAATAATCGAGGACTATTAGTTTAATCTTATGTTGTGATGCTAATCTTCTTGCTTTAGCCCTAAGATCAAAAATGGATAACGATGGGGTATCGTCAATAAATAATGGAGCTTTTTCAAGTGCCTTTACTTTTACATTTAATTGTTCCCATTCATGTTTTTCGAGTCTTCCTGTTCTAAGTTTCTCAGAAGGTAAACCGGTTTCTGAGGATATCAATCTGGTAATTAATTGTACAGAAGACATCTCCAAAGAGAAAAAGGCCACAGGGATATTAGAATTAACAGCCATATTTCTTGCCATGGATAAGGTGAGTGCAGTTTTACCCATACCGGGCCGGGCGGCTATAATTATCAAATCACTCGGTTGCCATCCTGAAGTAAGCCTGTCTACCTTGTCAAAACCCGAAGGAATACCACTTAAACCATCTTTATTTGATATTTCTTCAATTTTCTTCTTCGCCTGTATCACCAGGTTTTGAGCTGTTTCGGCAGAACGCTTTAAATTTCCCTGGGTAACTTCATATAATTTTGCTTCAGCGTTATCTAAGAGGTCAAAAACATCAGTAGAATCTGTATAAGCATCCTCAATAATTTCACTGGAAATTTTGATCAGACTACGCTGAATATATTTTTGAAGAATAATCCTTGCATGGAACTCAATATGTGCTGAAGAAGCCACTTTTTGAGTCAATTTTATTAAATAAAAATCTCCGCCGACGACCTCAAGTCGCTCATCCTTGCGAAGTTGGCTAGAAACGGTTAATAAATCCACCGGTTCTGAACTTTCAAACAATTTAAAGATAGCTTCGTATATATAACGATGTGCATCTTTATAAAATGCATCCGGATGCAAAATGTCAATAACCTCATCCACACCTTTCTTATCAATCATCATTGCTCCAAGTACAACTTCCTCTAAATCAACAGCTTGAGGAGGTATTTTACCCTTCTCAAGGTTGATGATTGTTGGCTTGCCTATTTTATGACCAATAATTGGATTGGGTTTTTCCATGGGTGTAAAAGTATGCAATTAACCTTAAGTTAACTTTAAATTTAGCTTTTCGGATATCAACCGTTAATTAACAATTCGTATGTTGATAAGTTACAAAATTGTGTTGATAACGAAAAAAATCCGGAGAATGAATTCCCCGGATTTTCGCTATCCTGATAAAAACGCTGATTAGCCGTTAAATACACCCATATTTGCATATTTATTCATTCGAGCTATAACCAATTCTTTTGGTGATAACTTTTTGAGGTCCTCATAATTCTTAGCAATTTTATTTTTGACAATTTCAAAAGTCTTTTCTCTATTACTATGAGCACCACCAGATGGTTCACGAACAATCTCATCAATGAGTTTTAATTTTTTCATGTCTGTTGCCGTAAGCTTTAATGCATCTGCAGCAATTTCCTTATATTCCCAACTTCTCCATAAAATTGAAGAACAGGATTCCGGTGATATAACGGAATACCAAGTATTTTCGAGCATCAAAACCTTGTCACCTACTCCTATCCCCAAGGCACCACCGGAAGCACCTTCTCCTATTATCACTACAATAATTGGCACTTTAAGGCGGGTCATTTCAAGTATATTTCTGGCTATAGCTTCCCCTTGTCCTCGCTGTTCTGCTTCAATACCTGGATAAGCACCAGGAGTGTCTATTAAACATACTACAGGGATTCCAAATTTTTCAGCAGATCTCATAAGTCTGAGGGCTTTCCTATATCCTTCAGGATTGGCCATCCCAAAATTCCTGTACTGTCTGGTCTTTGTATTATATCCCTTCTGTTGGCCAATAAACATATAACTTTGGTCCCCTATTTTGCCCAGACCACCAATCATTGCCTTATCATCTTTCACATTCCTATCGCCATGTAATTCTAAAAAGGTATCCCCGCAAATGGCTTTAATATAATCTAAAGTATAAGGTCTGTTCGGATGTCTTGAAAGTTGTACCCTCTGCCACGCAGTAAGATTTTTATAGATATCTTTTCGTGTTTCTTCTAACTTTTTTTCAATTTGCCGGCAGGTTTCAGTTACATCAACTTCACTCTCCTCGCCAATAATCTGGCATTTCTCTAATTGCTCTACCAATTCCTTAATAGGAAGTTCAAATTCCAAATATTCCATTAAAAAAAGTTTTTGCCACTTTTAAAGATGGCATTAGTTTGATTGTCTGAACAAATATAAAATTTTATGCCGTCTTATACATTAAATTATTAACACTTCAGGAAACCTTACCTCTTATTCCATTTCCATTATTTGATTTTCTTTTATTCTTTAAGATACCATTTGCAATTATAGTAGTAACTATAATTAATGCTCCAACGTAGAAAAGCGGGCTCATCTTTTCACTTTGTCCAAAGATTAAAAGCGCCAGAAATATACCATAAACAGGTTCTAAATTTATTGTTAGCATAACGGTATATGGACTAATAAATCTCATAACTTTTATTGCGGCGATGAAGGCATAAGCTGTACAGACAGAAGCCAGAATAAAAATGTAAAACCAGTCACTAAATGGGAGTGTAAAAAGTGTTCTATTAAAAGATCCATTTATTGCCAGAAAAATTGAAATAAAAAATGCACCGCTCATTAATTCGTAAAAAGAAATTGTCGAGGGCTTATTTGATTTAATTAATTGTCCGTTAATTAAGTTAAATATTGATCCCAGGAGTGCAGAAATAAGAGCCAGACCCATCCCTAGACTATAAGAAGTGTTTACATTGAAAATAAGGTATAAACCAAAAACAACCATCAAACCAAATACCACTTCGTACCAAATGATTTTCCTGCCATACCAAAATGGTTCAATAAATGCTGTAAACAATGCGCCGGTAGACATTGTCACCAGTGCAATGGATACGTTAGACACTTTAATAGCTTTAAAAAATGTGAACCAGTGCAAAGCAATTATAACACCAGCCGTCAACATAACCAATAAAGTTTTATTACTGACATTAAGGGAATAACGTTTATATAAAATATAAACAGCAACTAAAGAAGAGGCGATTAACATGCGATACCAAACCAAAGACATAGCATCTATTGAAATTAATTTTCCAAGTACTGCCGTAAAGCCCCAAATAAATACAATCAGGTGAAGGTGCAGGTAGTTTTTTAACTTATCGTTTGGCATTTTTAAGCAAATAAAATCCTAAAATGCCAAATACTACATTAGGTATTATTACGGCCAACAAGGGGGAAAAGCCTGATTGTTGGGCCAGCGTTCCAAAAACTTTGTCAAAGAATATAAAAATGAAGGCAACTCCAATTCCAAAGGCAAGGTTTACGCCCATTCCACCACGGCGTTTCGCCGAAGAAACGGCCACACCGATAACGGTAAGAATAAATGCGGTAATTGGCAGAGCCCACCGTCTGTATTTTACTAAAATGTAGGTGTTTATATTAGATGCACCTTTTTTTTTCTGAACTTCGATAAATTCATTTAGCTCAACTAAATTCTTAGTCTCAGCTATATAGGAAACCGGTGTCAGGTCTTCAATATTAAATATAAATAAAGTGTCCAGTCGTCTTTTCTTCTCAATTATCTCAGTATTTGCCCTTATTTTCCGTTTGGTGTATGACGTTAATCTATATAAGCTATCCTTGGGCACCCAACGGATATTACTTGCAGATATCTTATAATCCAGTTGATTCTGATCATTAAAGTGTTCAAAAGTAAAATTATAACCTATCCTTCTTGCCGGATCAAAGCTACTGACATAAATAAAATCATTCTCATTCAGTTGGTTAAAAATATTGCTGGTAACCCGGTCCTTATTACCTCTTTTTAAATATTCAAATTTAAACTCATTGTACCTTTTACTCGCATTAGGCACAATGAACATTCCCATAAAAAACATGATTACTGCAATAATACTTGCTCCTATCCAGTAGGGTCGTAAAAAGCGGCTATAAGAAACTCCGGAACTTAGAATAGCTATTATTTCCGTATTATTGGCCAATTTGGATGTAAAGAAAATAATAGATAAAAACAAAAAGATTGGAAACAACAAACTACCAATGTAAATCGTGAAGTTGAGATAGTAGATAAGTATTTCATTCAGAGGAGCTTCATTGTCTATCATCTTCCCTATTTGCTCTGCCAAATTAAGCATGATGCCAATGGGTATAAATAATAATAACATGGTTCCAAAAGTGGCCAGATATTGTTTTAGTATGTATTTATCTATAATTGTCATGCTTATAACCGCTTATCCATTTGCTTAACCATCTGATCTTTCCAATTGGAAAAAGTTCCTTCCAAAATGTACTTTCTGGCCTCCCTAACCAATCGCATATAAAACCCAAGGTTGTGAATAGTTGCAATTTGTTTCCCCAAATATTCATTTGCAGCAAATAAATGACGTAAATATGCTTTAGTATATTCTTTATCAACAAAGGTAGTACCCTCTTCATCAATCAGGGAAAAATCATTCTCCCATTTTTTATTTTTAATATTAATAGTCCCATGTGCTGTAAATAACATACCATTCCTTGCATTTCTGGTGGGCATAACGCAATCAAACATATCTATTCCTAACGCAATGTTTTCTAAAATATTAATTGGTGTTCCAACACCCATGAGGTAACGCGGTTTATCCTTAGGCAAAATATTACATACTACTTCCGTCATAGCGTACATTTCCTCCGCCGGTTCTCCAACAGAAAGACCACCTATGGCATTGCCCTCTGCCCCGGCATTTGCAATGTACTCTGCAGACTGAATACGCAGGTCCTTAAAAGTAGATCCTTGTACAATGGGAAAAAAGGACTGCGAATAACCATATTTGTTAGGTAGCTTATCCAAATGCTTTATACATCTGTCTAACCATCGGTGGGTCATGTTCATCGATTGTTTGGCATAGTTGTACTCACATGGATATGGTGTACACTCGTCAAAGGCCATAATAATATCAGCACCAATTGACCTTTGGATTTCCATAACATTTTCAGGAGTAAACATATGCAAAGAACCATCAATATGAGATTTAAACTTTACACCTTCTTCCTTTATTTTTCTGTTGGCAGACAATGAATAAACCTGGTAACCCCCACTGTCAGTCAGAATATTTCTATCCCAACCCATAAACTTATGAAGCCCGCCTGCCTGTTCTAAAATTGAAATTTTTGGCCTTAAAAATAAATGGTAGGTATTTCCTAAAATTATATCAGGATCAATTTCATTACGAAGTTCTCTTTGATGTACACCTTTTACCGATGCCGCTGTTCCCACGGGCATAAATATTGGAGTCTTAATTGCACCATGGTCCGTTATTATTTCTCCCGCACGGGCCTGTGTCCCAGAAACTGTATGTTCTAATTTAAACTTCAAAGCAAGAATTCAATGGCAAATATACTCAACTGACTTGCATAAAATACTTAACAAAAAAATAAAGTTCTGTAAAGGGTTATAACGTTAATAAAATATTATAACTACTCTTGTGCAAGCAAAAGTTTGCCATTACATTTGACCGTGATAAAACCGATATAAAATGTCAGAAATAAAGGAATTACAAGTCCTCGTTTCGCAAGTTCGACGAGATATTGTACGTATGGTACATAAGGTAAATTCCGGCCACCCGGGAGGCTCTCTGGGATGTACAGAATTTATGGTAGCATTGTATAATGAAATCATGGACTTAAAAGAAGATTTTGATATGAATGGACGTGATGAAGATCTGTTCTTTTTATCCAATGGCCATATTTCTCCACTTTTTTATAGTGTACTGGCCAGGCGTGGTTACTTCCCTATTGAAGAATTACAAACATTTAGATTATTGAATTCCCGACTGCAAGGTCATCCAGCTACACATGAAGGGTTACCCGGTGTGCGTATAGCTTCCGGCTCATTAGGACAAGGCATGTCTGTTGCAATAGGTGCAGCATTAGCAAAAAAATTAAATAAGGATGAACACCTGGTCTTCAGTCTACATGGAGATGGTGAATTGCAAGAAGGCCAGAATTGGGAAGCGATTATGTTTGCCGCAGGCAATAAGGTTGATAATTTAATAGCCACAATAGATCATAACGGTCAACAAATTGATGGTGCCACATCTGATGTTTTACCTATGGGTGACTTAAAGAAAAAGTTTGAAGCCTTTGGTTGGGATACCATGGAAATTAAAAACGGTAATGATCTGGATGAAGTTATCCATGGGCTTAAGGAAGCGAAGAAAAAAACAGGTAAAGGAAAGCCTGTATGTATAATTATGGATACTATTATGGGCCATGGAGTAGATTTTATGATGCATACACATGCCTGGCATGGAAAAGCACCCAATGATGAACAATTAGAAATTGCATTAAGTCAGAATCCGGAAACACTGGGGGACTATTAATCCTCAATACGAAAAATGGAATTAATGAAAAAGTATACAGATCAAGGAAAGAAAGATACAAGAAGCGGTTACGGAGCTGGCATGACGGTGCTCGGACGTACTAATCCAAATGTAGTAGCGCTTTGTGCTGATTTGGTAGGTTCTCTCAAAATTCAGGAATTCATAAATGAAAATCCTGAACGTTTTTTTCAGGTTGGAATTGCTGAAGCAAATATGATGGGCATTGCAGCTGGACTTACCATTGGAGGATATATTCCTTTTACCGGAACTTTTGCCAACTTTTCTACCGGCAGAGTATATGATCAAATCAGACAGTCTATAGCTTATTCCGGTAAAAACGTAAAAATATGTGCTTCACATGCGGGTATAACCCTTGGTGAAGATGGAGCAACTCACCAGATTCTGGAAGATATAGGGTTAATGAAAATGTTACCCGGGATGACGGTCATTAATCCCTGTGATTTTAATCAGACAAAAGCCGCTACCATAGCCATTGCAGAACATGAGGGGCCAGTATATTTAAGATTTGGAAGGCCTGCCGTAGCTAATTTTACTCCTGCAGATCAGAACTTTGAGATAGGAAAAGCACTACTTCTAAATGAAGGTACGGATGTTACCATAGTAGCCACAGGACACTTAGTCTGGCAATCTCTAATTGCGGCTGAAAACCTGGAAAGTAAGGGTATTTCAGCTGAGGTAATTAACATACATACCATTAAGCCATTAGATGAGGAAACCATAATTAAATCAGTACAAAAAACTGGTGCTGTAATAACAGCCGAAGAGCATAATTATTTGGGCGGACTTGGAGAAAGTGTAGCCAGAACCTTAACTACCAATTATCCTGTACCTCAGGAGTTTATTGCCACACAGGACACCTTTGGTGAAAGTGGAACCCCCGATCAATTAATGGAAAAATACGGGTTAGATAATAAAGCCATAGAAAAGGCCGTTTTAGGGGTACTAAAAAGAAAGGCATAAAAACTTGTGGTGCTGTTTTAGAAGCCACAAATAAAACAAGAACATTATGAAAAATACGTTTTTAATTATCCTATTTGCTATAGGTTGTTTGTCAACTTATGCTCAAAAAAAATCTGGTTTTGGTATTAAGGCCGGATTAAACTATAGTTCCAACGGAGAATATCTCGAAGCAGTTGGGGAAGCGCTGCAAAATCCGGATGCAAATGTTGGTTATCACATTGGATTGTATGGAAAATTGGGAGATAAGTTTTATCTGCGTCCTGAATTGGTTTATACCCATACAAAATCCGGATATAGCGATGGTGACCTTAAAATAGACAAATTGGATGTGCCTGTTTTAGGAGGTTGGAGAATAATTGGTCCTTTAAATATTTTTATTGGACCATCTTTTCAATACATTTTAAATTCAAAGTTCAGCGATATCACCATAGATAATATAGAAAACGATTTTACTGTGGGATTGAATGTTGGAGCAGGAGTTAATTTGGGAAGAATTGGACTGGAGATAAGGTATGAAACGGGTTTTGGTGAAAATATAGCCACTTTTGTTAACACTAATATTACCTCTTTACCTGAAAGCAGGGTAGATACCAGGGCAGATCAGGTTATTTTTAGTTTGTCTTTTAAATTCTAATTCTAAATATCTATATAAAAAAAGCCCACAAATCTGTGGGCTTTTTATGAAATAAATTTTCTGTTAACTATCAGCATCCAGATAATCCGGGGTTCCGTCTCCATCAGAATCAGGAAATGAAATATTTCCTTCATTGTCTATAACAATTTCATCTCTGGTTGGTGTACCATCCTGATCGTCATCACGATCTAAATGATTTGGAAATAACCCGAATCCAGAGGCCAGTTCCGTACTTTCATCCGTATTATCATCAGAAAGATCTCCATTATTATTCAAATCTTCCATTATGGAAGGAATTCCATCATTATCGTAATCGGTAGATTCTATAAATAAACCAGTATTTACCTGAAAAACAAGGTTATCATAAGTTGAGATACCGCTAGGCGGGTTATTATAATACGCCAATCCGGAAGGAAGGAACATTAATCCAATACCACTTCCAGTAATCTCTATAGTGCCATCAGGATTAGAAATAACATCACCACCTACATCAAAATTGGAAACTCCGGCGGCATAACCCCTAAGAAAAAAGGGCAGGTATTGCCAGGTATATGTAGTGTTACTGTCAAAAATAATGCCCGAAAGTAATTGACCTTCATACGTAATAAAAGTTGAATCTGCCACCGTAGGACTTTCCCCTATTCCCTCACGTGCGGCAAGATAATATAGCGTATGATCAACAATTACATCCTCATCCAAATTAAAAGTTTCAGACGAAACGGGAATAGTCATGGTAGATACCTGATCTATAAGAGGAATTTTATCCTGAGTTTGATCGGATATAGTATCCAAAACTATCATAAAATTGAAATCCGCAGGTGGGTTTGCAAATTCTTCATAGTTATAATAATGCGTTTGTAAATATTCTCTTATTTCCGCGTCATTTTCTTCTTCAACCTCAGCAAGGGGTCTTGGCGGTACTTCCTGGACGTTCGAACTATCATCATCATTATTACATGACGATATAATAGCCAAGACAGCAATAAAGAGTAGAACTCCTTTTTCTTTCATAGATCTTCTTTTGAAGCCCGCAAGATACAATTTTCCACTATTTTTGTTGAAGTCCTTAACAAAGATTTTTATTTGTAAATGCGCATTGATAAGTATTTATGGAATATCCGCTATTATAAGACCCGCAATATGGCTGTTGAAGCTTGTAAAAAAGGGCATGTGCGTATAAATGGTAAAACGGCTAAACCTTCAAGAGAAGTCTATAAGCTGGATGAAATTATCGTACGTAAAAATCAAATTAATTATGAACTTATTGTCCTGGATGTACCCTCCGGCCGGGTAAGTGCAAAACTGGTGGATATTTATAGAAAGGATACCACTCCGAAGGAAGCATTTCAAAACCACGAATTAATGCGATTAAATAAAGATCAATATAGACAAAAAGGCGAAGGCCGACCTACCAAAAAAGAAAGGCGGGATATAGACGATTATCTGGATGAATCTGAATAAAGACTTTTGGGAAGGGCGCTATGCCAGTAATAATTTGGGTTGGGACATAGGTTCTGTATCTACTCCCCTCAAAGAATATATCGATCAACTTGAAAATCAAAACCTGAAGATATTGATTCCCGGAGCCGGTAATGGTTATGAAGTAGTTTATCTCTATAATTCCGGTTTTAAAAATGTTCATGTCGTAGATCTTGCCAGGCAGCCTTTAGATAAAATAAAGAAAGAAATTCCGGAAATTCAGGACAGCCAATTAATATATGGAGATTTTTTTGAGCTGGAAGTACAGGATTTCGACTTGATCCTGGAACAAACCTTTTTTTGCGCCCTAAATCCGGAACTGCGGAAAAACTATATCCTAAAAATGTTTCAGCTTTTAAAACCTGGGGGCAGACTAGCCGGAGTTTTGTTCGACTTTCCATTAACCCTTAATGGTCCTCCATTTGGAGGTAGCTTAAAGGAATATGAAGATTTATTTCATACAATTTTTACTATAAAAGTGTTGGAGCGGGCGAACAACTCTATACTACCAAGAAAAGATAAGGAACTGTTTTTTATCTTTGAAAAATAATTTGGCGCCATTATGCAAAATAAAATACTTTCCCACGTACAGATTCAACATAAGATCAGAAGGATTGCCTATCAGATTTATGAGAGCAATGTATCTGAGAAAAAGATTATAATCGCTGGAATTGTAGGAGGAGGCTTAAATTTTGCAAAAAAATTACAAACTGTTCTGAAAGACATAACTACAGCTGAAATTGTATTGTGTAAGGTGATGATGGACAAAAAAGATCCCATTAGAAGCGGGGTTACAATGTCCATTCCGGAAAGTGAATACAAAAATAAATCTGTTGTTCTTGTTGACGATGTTTTAAATTCGGGAACTACCCTTATTTATGGGGTACACCATTTTCTTAAAACTCCATTAAAGCAGTTAAAAACGGCCGTTCTGGTAAATAGAAACCATAAAAAATATCCTGTTAAAGCAGATTTTAAAGGCATTTCTCTTTCCACCTCCTTGCAGGAACATGTTAAAGTAGAATTCAAGGCAAAAAATGATGCGATTTATTTAGGGGAGTAGACCTACTATTTCCTCTTTTACAAAATCTGAATCCTTGTGGTCCCCGGTTACCGTGTAATTAGCACGTGAATAATAAACACCTCTTTCGAAAAGATGCTTCCCTATAAACTCGGGTAGATCCTCGTCTTTAAGGTGAGAAATTAAAGGCCTGTGCTCCTTCTCCTTATTGAGTCTTTCTGTTAAGGAAGCTATTGACAATTTAAGATAAAAAACGAGCTTCGTCTTTTGTAGAATTGTATCCATATTAGATCCATAACAAGGTGTTCCACCACCTATGGCTATTACCAAATCACGATTGTCATCAAGTATCTTGTTCAGCAATTCGCTCTCTTTTTTCCTAAAGTACAGTTCTCCTTTAGTTTCAAATATGTGCGTTATGGATTCTTTTAAACTGGTCTCAATATAATCATCCAGATCTATGAATTTAAATTTCAACTCCTCTGCGAGTAGCTTCCCAACTGTAGTTTTCCCACTACCCATATATCCTATCAGGACTACTTTCATTTTCAATATTTTGGTAAAAATGTATTAATTATAAAGGAATTCAAAGAAAACTCAAATTAATCTTTAAATGAACTTGAAAAATTAATTAATGATAGTATATTTGCAGCCGCCAATACCATTTATCTCAACGGTAAGCGAGGAATAAACACAAAAATGACCTGGTAGCTCAGTTGGTAGAGCATCTCCCTTTTAAGGAGAGGGTCCTGGGTTCGAGCCCCAGCCAGGTCACTTTTAAGGTTATCAAACAACACCAAAACCTTGCTAATTTTATGATTAGCAAGGTTTTATGTTTTTAGGACAATCATATAATTTGATGTTATTTGGTTTTAAAGGTTCACAAATCGTCAACATCTTTTTATAATCGTCAACATGTTGACAGATTTACTTAAATTAGCCTAAACGCCTTGTGTAGTTGATTTGACTTTCGTCTCAATTATTGTTTAACAATTAAGACGACAACTATGCGTACTTCATCAACATTCTCAATCCTTTTTTGGATTTATGGCGCACGTGCTATAAACAATCAAACAAACATCTATGCCCGAATAACGCTAAATGGAAAACGGGTCAATATTAGTTTAAAACAAAAGGTAGATATTGACAGTTGGGATCCTAAACGACAAAAGGTCAAAGGCAATGGTAAAATTGCTAGAGAAATGAACCTCTTTTTAGATGAGATAAAATCGAGCCTAGTTCAATGCTATCGTGATTTAAAAACAGAGTTCAGGGTTCTTACCGCCCAGCTTATTAAGGCTAGGTTTTTGGGAGAGGACAAAAAAGTCCATTCCCTCCGTGACATCATAGAATTTCATAATGAAAAAATGGCCTCCAAATTATGTGCAAAAACACTTTGCCATTATAAAACAAGTCAGAAATATGTCTTGGCTTACGTTGTAGATGAATATGAATCTAAAGATAGACATCTACAAGATC
>Ga0209456_10000867_pt1 | contig 15294 bp, 12 predicted proteins | sample COG_11_FD_184755 | JGI IMG/M metagenome (GOLD analysis project Ga0209456, IMG submission 184755) | Pelagic marine sediment microbial communities from the LTER site Helgoland, North Sea, for post-phytoplankton bloom and carbon turnover... | ecosystem: Environmental > Aquatic > Marine > Neritic...
AGGGCACCGCCGGGAGGCGTGGCGATCCATACATCATGCCCCCGGTCGCGCATCCCGAGGCTCTCCGCCAGTACGCGACGCTCCTGCCCTCCCATCACCACCGACGACTCGGTATGTACGATGCGCACGTGCGATCCAATCGAGAACGGGACAGGGAACGTTGACATCCGAAGTTGCGACGCACAATACGAGTAGTTGACGCGGCCACCGCGACTGGTGGCGCCTCGTGCCTCCGAACGTGACCCGACAAGGAAGCGACCCATGACGGACGAAGCAGAGACTGGAAGGCGGATGGCGACCCTGCGCTGCGCCTTCTGCCTGAAGCTGAACCGGGTGGACATGGATCGGGCCGCCGATCGGCCCGTGTGCGGCGACTGCGGCCGCCCGTTCCTTCTCGACCGTCCAGTGAAGGTCGTCGGGGATGACCTGGAGCGCGTGGTCCAGGGGGCGGGCGTACCGGTACTCGTTGATTTCTACGCCGACTGGTGCGGCCCCTGTAAGATCATGGCGCCCATGCTCGACGAGCTGGCCGCTGACCATGTGGGCAAGCTCCTGGTCGCCAAGCTCGACACGGACGCCAGTCCACAGGTCTCGGCCGCTCTCGGAATCCGCGGCATACCCACACTGATTCTTTATCGTGGCGGAGTCGAGGCAGCCAGGCAGACGGGCGCGGTGCCGCGAAGCGCCCTCGACGAAATGCTCGACGCCGGATGAACGGGATGGCCTGATCGTCGTCCGCTTGTCATGAAGGGACGAAGGCGAGTATTCTGGCCTTGTGGATACTCGTCTCCCTGACCCCCGGACCCGGAGGGTGCCTTGACCTGGTTTCTGATTCTCCTGGCGATCGTCGCCATCGTCGGCGTCACGATGTACAACTCACTCGTGAAGATGCGTACGCAGGCGCAGGGCGCGTGGGCGGATATCGACGTTCAGCTCAAGCGGCGGTGGGACTTGATTCCGAACCTGGTGGAGACCGTAAAGGGCTACGCCAGCCACGAGAAGGACACGCTCGAAGCCGTAATCAACGCGCGCAACCGGGCCATGTCAGCCTCCGGGCCGACGGACAAGGCCCAGGCCGAGAATATGCTCACCGGGGCGCTGAAGTCGCTGTTTGCGCTGTCCGAGGCCTATCCTCAGCTCCGCGCCGTCGAGAGCTTCACGAGCCTGCAGGACACGCTCAGTGAGATCGAGGGCGCAGTACAGAGTTCGCGGCGGTACTACAACGCGGTCGTGCGAGACTACAACATCAAGGTCGAGCAGTTTCCGTCCGTGCTGGTGGCCAACGCCTTTCGGTTCCAGAAGGAAGAGTTCTTCGAGTTGGACGATGAGGCACAGCGCGACGCTCCTGAGGTCAGTTTCGGCGACGGCGGAACCTGATCCGGGAGATACGCACGTGAGACACTCCCTGCCGATCCGGGCGCGCCGCCTGGCACTCGTTGCGACGTGTCTGGCTATACCGTCTTCGCCGTCCGGGCTGCCGGCTGTCGGGCCGGACCGTGCTCCGGTGGCTGCGGCCGCGCCGACCCTCCGCTCCTGGCACGTGGAGGACTTCCACGCCGATGTCCGTGTCCATCGCAATGGCGATGTCGAGGTCGTCGAGACCCTGAAGGTGCGCTTCGAAGGGTCGTACAACGGAATCTTTCGCACGATCCCGATCCAGTACCGGACACGCGCCAACCTCAACTACAAACTGGGCCTGGACGTGTCGGGCGTGGAGGATGAGGCGGGCCAGAAACTCCGGTACGAAACGAGCCGGGAGCGCCACTATCGAAAGATCAAGGTGTGGGTGCCCGGGGCATCGGACGCGGTTCGCACGGTAGTCATCCGGTACCGGGTCGACAACGCTCTTCGCTTCTTCGAGGAAGACGACCAGGCGTGGGACGAGTTGTACTGGAACGTCACGGGAGACGAGTGGCCCGTCCCGATCGGGCGGGCCAGCGTAACCGTACGTCTGCCCGCGCAGGCGACCGGGGTTCGGGCGCGAGGATTCACTGGCGGATACGGCTCCACCGAGGAGTCGGTAGAGGTCGACATCTCGAATTTCCTGGTGGACGTCGTATCGACCCGCGGACTGGGAATTCACGAGGGACTCACCGTTGACATCGCCTGGGACTCGTTCATCGCGGGGACGGGTGATCACCTGATACGCCGGCCCACGGTCTGGGACTCGATTCGAGCTTTCTTCCGAAGCAACTGGCCACTGCTGATCCCGATTCTGGCGTTCTTCACGATGTGGCGACTGTGGAGGCTTCACGGCAGGGATCCGAAGCGCAGGCCCATCGCGCCGATGTACAAGCCGCCAGAGGGCCTTACGCCGTCCGAGGTCGGGACGCTGGTGGACAATCGAGCCGACCTGAGGGACGTGACGGCGATGCTGGTCGATCTGGCCGTCCGTGGCTACCTGGTCATCGAGGAGACGGAGGTGGACAAGTTCCTGGGCCTCATCAAGGAAACGGACTATGTCCTCGAATTGCAACAGGGCGCCGCGGATCTCTCGGGACTGAAGAGCCACGAGACCAAGCTCCTCAAGGCGGTGTTCGGCAGACCGGCGGTCGGTGACCGGGTCCATATGTCCGATCTTGAGAACGAATTCTACAAGGACCTGCCGGGCATCAAGGACCGGATCTTCGCCGAGTTGATGAAGCTCAAGTACTACCGAAGCCGCCCCGATCGAGTCCTGGCCTCCTGGATAGGCATCGCGATCGCGGCAGGTCTCCTGGTGGCAGGTGGAGGCCTGGTTCTCGCCGCGCGATTCGGGATGGCTCCGGCGACCACCATCCTGGCCGGCATCCTCACTGCGGCGAGCGTAATGGGTTTCGGCATATTCATGCCGGCGCGTACCGTCGCGGGTACGCGGGCCCTGGAGGCCAGCCTCGGATTCGAGGAATTTCTGCAGCGGGTCGATTCGGACCGATTCAAGAAGATGATTACGGGTCCCGAGATGTTCGAGCGCTACTTGCCCTACGCCATGGCCCTTGCCGTGGAGAAGAAATGGGCGGCCGCTTTCGCGGACATCTACCGGGAGCCACCCGACTGGTACCGGGGGGCCGGGCATCGCGGCTTCCACCCGACGATCTTCGTAGGCGATCTTTCCGGCATGACGCAGCATGCGGCCACGGCCATGACCTCGGCGCCCAGGAGTTCCGGTGGATCGGGCTTTTCGGGCGGGGGTGGAGGCGGCTTCTCCGGGGGCGGCTTCGGGGGCGGTGGAGGTGGCGCGTTCTGACCGAGCCCACGGCTACAGCGCGCGAGCGCCGCGGCGTGTACTTTGGCCGCGGCGGCGGTGTTTGCGCGGCGCCGTCTCGACGCAATTTCATGTTGCGAGCATATCATATGGAGGAATGTGATGTCATTCACGATGGGCAATAGAACATCGATTCGAACGGCGATCCTTGCTGTCCTGGTCCTGGCAACGGCCTCGGCAGCGCGTGCCCAGACGGACGGTTCGGAGCGCATCTCAAGCGGAATCGACGCGGCGGCCGAGCGGTACTCGGCGGACGTACACTGGCTCGCGGATGACGCCCGCCAGGGCCGCGGACTCGGCTCCCAGGGCCTCGCCAAGGCCGGACTGTGGATGGAGGAGCAGTTCGAGAGCATCGGACTCGAGCCGGCCGGCGACGACGGCGGCTATCGCCACGTGTTCGGGGTGCCTATCGCGGACCCGGAGAACCCGCACGCCCAGAAGGGTTTCGTCTACGCCTTCAACGTGATGGGACGAATATCGGGAAACGGTGAGCTGGACGGAGTGGTGTTGATCGGCGCTCATTTCGACCATCTCGGATACGGGGGAGAGGGGTCGCTCGAGCCGGATTCACGGGCCATTCACAATGGCGCCGACGATAACGCCTCCGGCACGGCAGCCCTCCTCGAGGTGGCCCGCCAGATGCAGGAGCGACGCGGCCAGCTCAAACGCGATGTCGTATTCCTTGCCTTCGCGGCGGAAGAGCGAGGATTGGTGGGCGCGAGCAACATCGTGCGACGGCCGCCGGAGGACCTGAAGATGGAAGAAGCCATTGCCATGCTGAACATGGACATGGTGGGACGCCTGCGCGACGACAAACTGTCCGTGCTTGGAGGCGATTCGGCCGAAGAGTGGGACGACCTGGTTGCCCCCCTGTGTGAGCGCTACGGGTTCGAGTGTTCGATCGGGGGCGACGGCTTTGGCTCTTCGGACCAGGCGGCGTTCTTCGCCGCTGACATTCCCGTCCTGCATTTCTTCACGGGAACGCACGCCGAGTACCACAAGCCGTCCGACGACGCCGATCTCATCAACTCCGAGGGGGGAGCGCGCGTGGCATGGCTGGTCTCCGATGTGGCCGGAACGATCGCCAACCGTGACGGCGAGTTGACCCTGGTGAAGACCTCCGACGGCCCCCAGCGCCGAATGGCCCTGAAGGCGCGACTGGGCACGATCCCGGACTACGCCGGACCGGCGGACGGGTCCCCGGGCCTGCTGCTCTCCGATGTCAGGCCGGACAGTCCGGCCGAGTCGGCGGGCCTGCAGCGTGGAGACATCGTGGTCCAGATTGGTGAAATGGAGATCGCCAGCGTGCAGGACTACATGGTGGTGTTGTCCGAGGCCAACCCCGGTGACACGGCGCCGGTCGTCGTTATCCGTGACGGCGAGCGGGTGGAGCTCGAAGTCACCTTCGGCGCGCCTCGATAGGCGCAGAGCGACCGGAGCGGGCGATGCTATCCGTGAAGACCGTCCTGTTCGCGACCGACTTCTCGCGGCTGGCGGACGCGGCCCTGGACCACGCCCTCGAGCTCGCGCAGAAGCACGGGGCCACGCTGCACATGCTACACGCGGTGGTCCTGCATGCGGACGATCCGAACGATCCCGCGCATCACTTTCCTGACGCGGAAGAGATCAGGGTCCGCCTCGAGGAGTCGGCGGAAGGTCGCATGGTGAGCCAGCTCGAGGAACGCGAGGCGGGCGAGCTGGAAGTGGTTCGGGCCCAGCGAAGAGGCATGTCCGCCGCGCCGGTGATCCTGGAGTACGCCGAGGAGATCGACGCGGACGTGATCGTGCTGAGTACGCATGGCAGGCGCGGACTCAGCCACGCCCTGGTGGGCAGCGTCACGGAGGAGGTCGTACGCCTGTCTCCGCGCCCCGTGCTGACGATCCGGGGTCGAGGGGGAGAGCCCGCATCGCCGTTCGTCGAGCACGTTCTCGTTCCGGTAGACTTTTCGAGGCACTCCGAGCTGGCGGTGGAGCACGCGATCGAGTTCTGCCGGGCGTGCGGGGCCCGTATGCATCTGCTGCATGTCTTCGAGCAGCCGGTCACTCCCGAGGTGTACCTGGGAGGCAATTCGACGACCGTGTCCAACTTCTCGGTCCTGGAAAGCAGCCTGCGCGAGGCACTCCTCGGCGTCGGCACCCGTGCGGGAGCTGACGTCGAGACCGAGATCCATGTCCGCGAAGGCCGGGCGGTCCGGGGAATCCTGGAGGCCGCTGAGGATATCCCGGCGGACTTGATCGTCATAGCGACGCACGGTCTCGGGGGGCTCGCGCACGTCATGCTCGGCAGCGTGGCGGAAAAGGTGATCCGCCGTGCCGACTGCCCCGTCCTGACGGTCAAGGCGTTTGGGAAGTCGCTGCTCGATGAATGACTCCGGTGGAGGAACCGTGACAGGCGACGGAAAGCAGGCAAGCCGGGGCCTCGGAACGCTGGACGCGCTCTACGAGAGCACCAGGGCTCTGGGTCTGCACGACTCGCTCGAGGAGCTCCTGACGGAGGTGCTCGCCAGGGCACGTGAGCTGATCGGCTTCGAACACGCGGCGGTCATGCTGCTGGACGAGGAAACAGGTCGGCTGACGGTCGAGGGGCTCACGGGGTACGGCGAGCAGGCATCCGAAATGCGAAGCGCCTCGCTTGCCCTGGGCCAGGGTCTCACGGGTTGGGCGGCGGCGAACCGGGAATCGGTGCGCGTGGGTGACGTGTCCGGAGACCCGAGGTACGTGCTTGGGCTGGCCGGGGCAAGGTCCAATCTCGCGGTCCCGTTGATCGTCGGGAATCGGGTCGCCGGGGTCATCAACGTCGAATCGGAGCGCCTGTACGCGTTCACCACCGAGCACGAGAAACTGCTCACCGTGCTGGGCACGCAGGCCGCGCTTGGTATCCTGGCGTTCCAGGCGCAGGCCCAGCTGCGCCAGCGGCTGGACCAGTTGAGCGCCCTGTATCGGATATCGAACCTCGCCAGCGAGGCGGGTGCACTGGGGGTGACACTGCACTCGATGCTCGAGATTGCCGGCGAGGTCATCCCCCAGGGACAGTCAGCCGTTCTCCTCTTGGACGATGCGGGGCAGCACTTGCGGGTGGCTGCGAGCCAGGGATACCAGGCTTCGGTCAGGTTCCTCGAGATCCCGGTGGGACAGGGCGTAACCGGGAAGTGCGCCGAGACGGGCCTGACACAAGTCGTGCACGACATCGAAGCCCTTGGCGACGAAGCGTACATCCAGGGTATTCCTGGCGCACGCAGCGAGGTTGCGGTTCCGTTGATCGCGGACGGCCTGATCATCGGCGTGTTCAACGCCGAATCGGTGCAACGGCACGCGTTCAACGAGGAACACGTCCAGACGCTCACGGTCATCGCCCGACAGGCAGGTGTGGTGATCCGGAGCGCGCAGCTGCTGGAGGAAACCCGTCGCCTGGCGATCACCGACTCTCTCACCGGGTTGTTCAACCGGCGACATTTCAACCAGCAGTTGGAAGAGAACGTCGGCCGCGCGACACGATACGACGAGCCGCTGGCCCTGGTTTTCCTCGACGTCGATCATTTCAAGTTTGTGAACGACAAGTTCGGCCACCTCGCGGGAGACCGCTGCCTTCAGGCCCTGGCCAACACGCTGCGCGAGAGCGTTCGCGAAAGCGATCAGATCGCTCGGATCGGGGGCGAAGAGTTCGCGATCCTCCTGATTCGCGCCGACCGGGAGCTTGCGCTCAGCATCGCGGAGCGACTGCGAAGCCGGATCGACGACCTGATCCTCGAAGAAGACCCTCCCCTTCCCGTAGACCTCACCGCGTCCCTTGGAGTCGCTTTCTTCCGTGAGGACGGTGACGACCCCAAGTCTCTAATGCGCTCGGCCGACCGGGCGCTGTACGCCGCGAAACGATTGGGGCGAAACCGGGTCGTTCTCGCGGCCGAGGCGTGGGATGCGGAGGAGCAAGATCCGTCGGCCAATTGAGGATTCCAGCGCTGAAGGGAGTACTACGTGAGCGGTGAGCTTGCATCGAAACATTGTGTCCCGTGTCGGGGCGGTGTCCCCCCGCTGGCCGGTGAGGAGTTGCGCGCTTTCCAGGAGAAACTGGGCGGCGGGTGGCAGGTCGTGGCGGAGCACCACCTGCACAAGGCGTATTCATTTCCCGACTTCGTGACGGCGCTCCGCTTCACGAATCAGGTGGGTGAGCTCGCGGAAACCGAAGGGCACCACCCTGACATCCGCCTTACCTGGGGTCGAGTCGAGATCGAGATCTTTACCCACAAGATCGATGGCCTGACAGAGAGCGACTTCATCCTGGCGGCCCGCATCGATCGGCTCTAGCGCCGCCTCGTGAAAGCCGACGCCCCGCTGGACATTCTCTTCCTCGATTCCTGGTTCACGGACCGGGCCCGGGGCAGTGGCTCCGCGGTCGCCATCTCCGGACTCGCGGGCGGGCTTCGCTCCCTGGGTCACCGGGTCACGTTTCTTCGGCCGCGGCTCCGGTTCCCCTCCGCTGATCTTACTCGAATCGCGGCGAATGTCGGATTCCGGACCCGTGTTCGTCCGCTTATCGTTGACCTGATCGTCGGATTCGACTTCGACGGCTGCTTCCTGCGTCGAGTGAACGCCCCGTACGTGGTAGCCCTGAAGGGGGTCGCCGCCGACGAGCTTCGGTACGAGCGCGGGTGGGACCGGGCTCGCTTTCGTGTCCTCGCGAGACTGGAGAGACGGAACGCGAGAAAGGCCGATCGGGTGGTCGTCACGAGCGAACACAGTCGTGGAGTGGCGACCACGGAGTACGGACTCGCGCCCGGGTCGGTGGGCGTCGTCCCGGAGGGAATCGACGTCGAGGCTTGGGCCGGCTTCGCACGTGGCTCGCGAGCCGAAGACGCCGCCCCTTCGATCGTCAGCGTAGCCCGTCAGTACCGACGCAAGAACACGGCAACGCTGGTACGCGCCATGGCCGTCGTCAGGCGGGCAATCCCGGGAGCGCGCCTCACGGTGGTGGGAGACGGGCCCGAGTTGCCTCGGCTCCGTATGCTCGTCGACTCACTGGAACTCGGCGAGACCGTGGCCCTCGTCGGTTCACTGGGAAGCGCCGACCAGGTCCGGGCAGAACTCATCCGAGCAGACGTGTTCTGTCTTCCGTCTCGGCAGGAGGGCTTTGGAATCGTGTTCCTGGAAGCGATGGCCGCCGGCCTGCCCATCGTGGCAGCAGATTGTGGGGCGGTGCCGGAAACGGCGCCCGACGGCGAGGTGTCGATCCTGGTCGCACCGGACGACGTGCCCGGCCTCGCTGCGGCCCTCGTCCGGTTGCTGAAGGACCCGGGCATGCGCGAGCGACTGACCGCGGGCGGCGAGCGCCGTTGGACCCGCTTCGGCTGGCCCGAGGTCGCCGCAGAGTTCCTTTCAGAGGTCGGATTCGGCTGAACTTGCTCACCGGGCGGCGGGGCGACGATATTGTCCGCTTCGATCGTCCAGTATGGACGGGTCGAGGCTGACCCGTCACCACCTTTTTTCTCGACCGATCAGGAGGCAACTGAGTTGATGAGCGATAGTACAGGTTCGGCTCCTCACGCTGCCTCGCCCTTGCATCAGGGCGATACTTCTTTCTTCGGACATCCGCGTGGCCTTGCCACCCTCTTCTTCACGGAAATGTGGGAGCGCTTCAGCTTCTACGGCGGGCGTGGCATCCTCATCCTGTTCATGACCGCTGCAGTCACCACCGGCGGCCTCGGGATGACCGCGGGCACGGCAGCAGCCATTTACGGCCTCTACACAGCCAGCGTCTACCTGTTCGCCCTTCCCGGAGGTTGGGTGGCGGACCGGCTCCTCGGACAGCGAAGCTCGGTGTTCTGGGGCGGTCTTCTGATCGCAGCGGGCAACTTCGGCGTCGCGCTGCACGGTGTGGGAGGGATGGCGGCCTTCTACGGTGGTCTCATCCTGATCGTACTGGGGACCGGACTTCTGAAGCCCAACGTCAGCACTATCGTCGGCGAACTCTACCCCGAGGGCGGCGCGCGCCGAGATGCCGGCTTCTCGATTTTCTACATGGGGATCAACATCGGCGCCTTCGTGGCCCCGCTGATCTGCGGCTACCTGGGCGAGAACATCGACTGGCACCTCGGCTTCGCAGCGGCCGGCGTGGGAATGGTGCTGGGTCTGATCCAGTACCGCCTCGGCTGGGGTTTCCTGGGTAGCGCCGGGAAGTTCCGTGAGGAAGCTCGAGCCAGCAAACCACAGGCGCTGCGTCAGCTCATGCTTGGGATCGCGCTCGTCGGCGTCATCGCGATCGTGCTTTACTTCCTGGGGTCGCGGGGCACGATCAACATCACGCTGGAGGGCGCCGCGCAGGCCACCGGCGTGATTATCCTGGCGATCGCGGTACTGTTCTTCACGTCGGTCCTCGGTTTCGGCGGACTGGATTCGGTCGAGAAGAAGAGGGTCGTCGTGATCTTCCTCCTGTTCCTCGGCGCCTCCATCTTCTGGGCCGGGTTCGAGCAGGCCGCGTCCTCGCTCAATCTGTTCGCCGAGCGTCTCACCGACCGTAACGTCCTCGGTTGGGAAGCTCCGGCCAGTTGGCTGCAATCGATCAATCCGCTGTTCATTATCACGCTGGCACCGGTTTTTGGCTGGCTGTGGTTGTGGCTCGACAGGCGGAAGAAGGAGCCGTCCCTGCCCATGAAGTTCGGTTTTGGCCTGCTTCTCCTCGGGGTCGGATTCCTCGTGATCGCGTGGGGCGCCACATACACGGTCGAGGGACAGCTCGTGAGCCCGGGTTGGCTGATCTCGACTTACTTCCTCCACACGTGCGGGGAGTTGTTCCTGAGCCCTGTAGGACTCAGCAGCATCACCAAGCTCTCGCCACCCAAGTTCGTGGGCCAGATGATGGGCACCTGGTTCATGGGCGCGGCGCTCGGCAACCTCATAGCCGGCCTGGTGGCAGGGAAGTTCGAGACATTGCCACTACCGGAGCTGTTCTTGACGGTGTCGATCAGCGTCGGCGTGGCGGGCGTGCTGTTCCTTGTCTTTGCCCGGCCTATCCGGAGGATGATGGGCGGCGTTCACTAGTCTCGCGGCTTTGCCGGCGGGCACACAGACCGCCGGCCATGCAACTCGCGCTGGGGGCCGGTCTCCATCTGGAGGCCGGCCCTTGTCAAAGGAGCCCCACCGGTGACAATTCCCGTGGGGCAGGTTGCGCAGCGAACTCTCGGACAGGTGGCGCACGGTGATCATATCCAGTGGCGTAGGGCCTTTCGACGAACGGGTCGGCGGACTCCGGGCCGGGGGGTTGTACCTGCTGGCCGGCGCCCCGGGGTCGGGCAAGCTGGCCTTTCTCCTGCAGTTTCTTGCCGCGGGCCTGGATGCGGATGAGAAACTGGCATTCCTGGGCGGTTACTCTCCCGATGAGCTGTTCGAACAGGCGCGGCACTGGGGCCTCGATGGCCTGGAGCGGGCATGGCACCAGGGGCGGCTCAGCGTCCTGGGCTATCGCGGCGAGTATCCACGCAGGATTCTCGATGCGGAGGAGCCAGAGGAGGCCTTCGCGGAGCTCACCGAGGCGCTGGACGGAGCGGTCAGCAGACTGGCCGTCGATCCGGGCACTTTGCTCTGGGAGACTCGGGCGGGGACGGCCATGGCGAGTTCGTTCATGCAATGGCACGAGGCCTCCGGGGTGACGGTCGCGGCCACGGCGGTCACCGACCTGGATGACAACTTGCCTCCGTCCACCGACTGGGTCGTCCAACGCTGCGCGGGAGTGTTCCAGTTGGGCCGTCTTCGGGACGGACTGCGCGAACTCGCCGTGTATCGAATCCGGCCGCCGGTCGAAGATCCAGGGCTGATTACGCTCGACATTCGCCCTGGCGTCGGGCTGACGGCGCCCCTGGGACGACCCGACCGGCGAGCCGGCGACGTGTCTCCAGGGGACGGGCGCCGCTTGCTCCTCGTCCGCATGACGGAGGCGATCACGGAGGATATCGAGGGCTGGCTGAGACGCGACTACGATCTGCACGAGACGAGGGACACGGCGCAACTGGTCTCCATGCTGCAGACCGAGCGCTGGGGAGGAGTATGCATCGCGGTGGAACGATCCGGGATCGAAGAGGCGATTCAGATCTGTCGGACCATCCGCCCTCTCACTCCCGGGGCCCTCGTCGTTCTCTCGCGGGGGCAACTCCGCTCGTCAGACCGGGCCCGCGCGATGGAAGCCGGGGCGGACGATATCTTGCGGCAGGACGTGATCCTCCGGGAACTCAAGTCGCGCTTCCGGCGCGCTGCCGCCTGCGTGGTGGGCGAACGCGAGGCCTGGGGAGACTCGGACAGACCGGAGCCGATTCGAACCCTAGTCGAGTCGGCGGCCTTCACGACCGAGGTCGCGCAACGCCTGGACTCGACGTCTCTCGGCTACCTGACCCTCCTGCTCGTTCCCGAGGCGGTAGGCCCCGACGTGCTGGACGCGCTTCGAGACAGTGTCCGGGTCGAAGCGGGCGACTTCGTAGGCCAGATCGACGGTTGGTACGGAGTGGTCCTGCAGGACGCGCGGGGAAGACACGCGCGCATATACATGGAAAGAGCTCTCCGCTCACTGGCCCCGACCGCTGGCGCCCCGGAGGTCCGAATCCTGACCAGCCCGGAAGAGGCGGACGAGATACGGGCGGCGCTGGACGGTTGAGGACCGCGAGAGAACCTCTGAGGAGAAGGCATGAACTTCGTTGATCTACTGATCGTGATCATCGTGGTCACGATCCTGGTCACCGTCGCGCCGGGCGGGGTCGCGTACCTGGCCTACAGCGTTCGGCGCGAGCGCAGACCGGTGGCCGAGGAGGCGCTGGAAGACGGCTCGCGGTACTTCGTCCGCTACTCACCCGACGGTGAAACTGAGAGGTGACCTGACTCGCCTCCGCGCACCCCGCAGGGCCTTCTCTTCCCTCTTCGTTGCCTCCCGCTTGACGCATCCTGTCGAGATCCAGCAGCGGCGTGAGTCCGGAGGCGACCGGCTCCGTACTTGTCAGGGCGGAAATCGAGCGCGACCTTACTCGCTCGCACCGTCCGGGCCGCCAGGGACCCGGTCCCATCGGAGCGGAGGTGGTGTTGGGCGAAAAGGACATCCGGATCGAGCTGGACAGCTCCGACCTCAGGGTTTTCACCCAGGCTCTCCTGCGTGACGTCAGGGCTTTGGACCAGCTTCTTCACGGGGACCTGATCGAGTCCGGGGTCAGACGGATCGGGCTGGAACAGGAACTCTTCCTGGTGGACGACATGTGGCGTCCCGCCCCGGTCGCGGTGGAAGCGCTCGAGCGCATCGACGACCCACGCGTCACCAGCGAGATCGGCCGGTTTAACCTCGAATTCAACCTCGACCCCCTGTTGTTTGGCGGTAACTGCCTGCGGCTGATGGAGAACCGGCTCAACGAGCTAATTGACAAGGTTCGCCTGACGGTCCGCGATCTCGGAGCCGAAGTGGTCCTGGCGGGCATTCTCCCGACGCTTCGCAAGTCCGACCTTTCGCTCGACAACATGGTTCCCGCAGACCGCTACTATGCGCTGAACGACGCATTGACCAGACTTCGCGGCGGTGACTACGACCTGCGTATCAAGGGCACGGACGAGCTTCGAGTTACCCATGACTCGGTGATGCTGGAGGCGGCGAACGCCAGTTTCCAGGTCCATTTCCAGGTGGGACCCGAGGAATTTGCGCGCCTGTACAACATCGCCATGGCCGTGACGGCGCCGGTTCTGGCTGCAGCCGTGAATTCACCGCTGATGTTGGGACGACGGCTGTGGGCCGAGACCCGCATCGCGGTGTTTCAGCAATCAGTAGACACGCGTAGTCCCATCCCGGAGATCCGCGACGTCCCCGCGCGTGTGAGCTTCGGCCGAGAGTGGGTCGACGAGTCGGTCATCGAGATCTTCAAGTCCGATGTGTCCCGCTTCCGTGTGCTCCTGGGTCGGGAGATCGACGAGGATCCGTTCGAGATGATGGACTCGGGACGCGTGCCGAGTCTCAAGGCCCTGCAGCTGTTCAACAGCACCGTGTACCGGTGGAATCGCGCCTGCTATGGAGTGGCCAACGACATCGCCCACCTGCGTATCGAGAATCGCGTGTTGCCGTCCGGCCCGTCGGTTCGTGACGAGGTCGCCAACGCTGCGTTCTGGTTCGGCTTGCTCAGCGGATTGGCCGAGGAAGTGGATGACGTGCGCGAGATGATATCGTTCGATGACGTGTACACGAACTTCCTGTCCGCCGCCCGACTCGGTCTTGAAGCCCATCTCACCTGGTTCGACGGCGAGCCGGTCACGGCACAGGATCTGATTTGCGACACCCTGCTGCCGCTCGCTCGCAGGGGTCTTCAGGCTCGAGGCATCGACGCCGCTGACATCGAGCGGTACCTCGATACGGTCGAGGCTCGCGTAGAATCGAGACGGACTGGCGCCCGATGGCAGCTCAACTCACTCGCGGACATGGGTGAGAAAGGCACGCTGGAGGAGCGAATGGCCGCGTTGGTCGCGGCCACGGTCGAGCGGCAGCGACACTCGCGACCGGTCCACGAGTGGGGCCGCGCCGAGCTGGGCGAAGCCGGGAGCTGGAAACCCAGCTACCTGCGGGTGGAGCAGTACATGTCCACCGATCTCCTGACGGTTAACGAGGAGGAGGCCATCGATCTGGTCGCGAACCTGATGGACTGGCACCGCATCCACCACGTTCCGGTCGAAGACAACGAACATCGGCTGGTCGGTCTCGTGTCGCACCGGCCGCTACTGCGCTTCCTCGCCAGCGACGAGGGTCGTCGGGAAGCCGGCCCGATTCCGGTCAGCCGCGTCATGATCACCGAACTGATCACGGTCGGTCCCGAGACTACCACGCTCGAGGCCATCGACGTGATGCGGGAACACCGCATTTCGTGCCTTCCCATAGTCAAGGACCGCCGACTCATCGGAATCGTCACCGAGCACGACTTCATGCGCATCGCGGGTACACTCCTCGAGGAGATGCTGCGCGAGTGAGTCGAGCCGTCAGCTCACCGGCGACTTCCGGTCAGGAGGGGCGGAGCGAGTCGGACGAGCGACTGTCCCGGCAAGATGGTCTCGAGAGCGACCGGGTCATCGGCCGATATGGCGTTCTCCCTGGCCCCCGGCTCATCTGCCTGGGAGGACTGCATGGCAACGAGCCTGCCGGTGTGCTGGCGCTCCGGGGTGTACTCGCCACGCTGCACGAATCCAACCCTCCGTTCCGGGGCCAGATCGTCGCGATCGCAGGGAACCTCAGGGCCTTGCGGGCCGGTCGCAGGTTTCTGAGGCGGGACCTGAATCGCGGCTGGAGCCCGCGGGGCATGCAGAGGGTGGAGGATTCGGCCGAGGCGCCGGCAGAGGACGGCGAACAGGCGGAGTTGATCGCCGTCCTCCGCAAGGAACTCGAGGGAGATCGTTCCGAGATCCGGGTCATCGACCTGCATACCACCTCAGCGGACAGCCCCCCGTTCCTCACCCTCGCCGACACGATTCGGAACCGGGCGTTCGCCCGGCGCATGGGTCTTCCACTCGTGCTGGGAATCGAAGAGCAGATCGACGGGGCACTGCTCGAAGTGATCACCGCGGCCGGGCCCGTCACGCTGGGAATCGAGGCCGGGCAGCACGACGACCCCGTCTCCGTCGATCACCACGAGCGCGCCGTCTGGATGGCCCTGATCGCGGGTGGCCACATCGCCGAGGGAGACTTTCCGGAGACCAGGGCGATGCGGGAGGCACTGAGGGCTGCCTGGCGACACCTTCCCCCGGTCTTTGCCGTCCGCTACCGGAAGCCGGTCACGGGAGGCGACGGTTTCACCATGCGACCCGGGTATCTGAACTTCCAGAGAATATCGGGTGGCGAGGTGGTCGGGCACGACCGCGACGGACCGGTGACCGCGCCTGAGGATGGCCGCATTTTCCTACCCCTCTACCAGGACCAGGGGGACGACGGGTTCTTCGTCGTACGCGACGTGCGTCCGGCGTGGCTGCGCCTGTCCGGCGGATTGCGCCGGCTGCGAATCTCGTCTCTCGCACGGTGGCTTCCTGGCATCCATCCGGCCCGGCGACGCGAGGACGTA
>Ga0209456_10000869_pt1 | contig 15273 bp, 8 predicted proteins | sample COG_11_FD_184755 | JGI IMG/M metagenome (GOLD analysis project Ga0209456, IMG submission 184755) | Pelagic marine sediment microbial communities from the LTER site Helgoland, North Sea, for post-phytoplankton bloom and carbon turnover... | ecosystem: Environmental > Aquatic > Marine > Neritic...
CAGGGCTCGTGATACGACGAGCCTGGTCAGGGTGCCTTCTTCATCGATACCCCAAACGAAAGGAACCAGGCGATCGACAAGATCATCGTCAGCTTGCAGGTACTCGTCTACTGTCACCATGTCCGGAGATTCGAACCCCGGTGGCACCGTGCGGAAATAGTCGTGCAGCGCCGGCATCAGCAGTGCGTAGTCGGCGAATGTGAATGCAAGATCCATCCTGGTTGTTTCGCCATCAGCACCGCGATACTCGAGCGGCTCGACGGGCCAGTCGCTGTCGGCCTGCGGATTGCCCGCAAAGCTGACACGTTCGGCGGCATGGTCGCCGCCATCCGGGTTCACAAGCAGGAATGGATGTGCGCGGCTTTCGAGTGCCGCGCTTGCGACAAACCAGGGGTCGAGAAGCGGCTTCTTCGACTTTGTCTGTGTACCGCGATTGATCAGGTGCAGGCTCGTACGATTGCAATCGAGTGCGCACAGGAAGCCTGCGAGGAGGTCCGCATGGCGGGCTGCGGACGTTTGTGCAACCACGACCTGGCGGTGGCCGACGCCAAAATAGGCCAGTTCGAAGCGGTAGGCGTCAAAGGGACCGTCGCCGGGTTTTGCTGCGGGATTGTCGTAGGCACGAACCCAGGTCAGCACGTGAACGGGCAGGCGTGATCCGAGCAGCTGCGAAAACGATGGCAGGCCGTCCCCGGCAAGATGGTTGGCTGACACCAGGGCTACCACGCGAGTCACCAGCTGCATCTCCTCGTCGGAAAAGGCTTGCCAGTCAAACCCCGCGAACCAGGAATCATGGATAGCCGGGTTGTAGTTTCCGGCGATTTCGAGCTCGGCGATTCGGGCTGCAGCAAAGAGCTGCGCAAATTCTGCGGCGTCTTCGGTGAATACGTCTGTTGCCGTGGCGCACGGTTCGTCGCTGTCGACGACGTCGAGCACTGGCAATTCAGTAAGCGAAGCATCATCCAGTTTGCCGACAAACCTGACCAGGACGGGATCGTTCGTCCAGCCCTGCAGCACCTCGAGTGCGTTTGCAATCCGCTCGCGCCGCTCCGTCGGCATTTCCACCGATCCGTGGGCGCGCTGGCCCAGCATTCCCGAAAGGGCGCCGGTATCGAGGTATTGCGACGCGGCGCTCTGGTCGCCGCCTGCCTTGTTAGTACCCGGTGTTTTCGCCTTTTCGACTTCGAGCAAGGATTGCAGACCGTGAATGAGCTTGCTGATTTGTTGACGGAATGCCTCGCGCCGTTGTGCCTGTCGATCGCGTATCGCGTGCACCAGCAGGTGCAGCGACACATGGGGGCCGTATCCCAGGAACCTGGCGCCGGCCGGAACGGCGTCTTGCAGGCGCTCCAGATCGGCTGCAAGGGCCTCGCGGCTGCTCTCGTTGAGATCCAGCTGCTCCAGCATGGCCTCGGCGGCCGATGCGAGCGCCTTGCCGGCAGCAACGGGATCCGGGTTCTGCAACTGCTCCCTGACATGACGCTCGATCCAGGGAAGATTGTCTTTCAATATCTTTGCATCAGACTCGCCGGGCGCAAGGGCTTCCAGCGTATCAAGGAGGAAGTCGCTGGCCGGCCTGGCCAGTGCCACCTGCTCCTTGCCGTCAGTTGGCGCCAGGTATAGCGGGTACTGGTAGCGGATCGCGGATGCGTCCCGATACGGATTGAGCAATGCGGGCAGAATGTCGTCCGGGGGCCTGGCTGTTGCAGCGGACGCTACGGGTTCGCCGTAGTGGAAACGACGGAGCATATCGATCACGTCTGCGCCGCCGCCGACTTCGGCTGCGTTGTCTTGCTTTCTTTCCGTTACGGAATTCATCGTGTCGGTCCGCTCGATAGCAGTTTCTGGTTACAACGCAAAGTGATCCAGCGCTTCATTCATTCCGGCGAGCTTGTCCTCGACGCTAATATCCATGCCCACCGCGGTCATCGTGTCGTACTGCGGCGCATCCGGATTGTGGTAGAGGATTCCCAACGGCAGGACGTCGGCGTTCTCCGCCAGCGCCCGCGCGGCGGCGAGGTCGGACGGGTCGTGCTCCGCGTGATTGGGGAACAGTTTCTTGACCGTGTCGTCTACCTGTACGCCTTTCTCGTGCGTTAGCAGCTGCATCCGGGCCGGCTCGTCCTGCAGCGACTTCCCGATCGACTCCACGTAAACGGGGCAGCGCTGAATGATGCGGACGAAACTGGTGCCTTTGTGTTCATGCGCCATCCTGATGACTTCGTGGCGGAGCGGGGCATTCCAGTCGACGATCTGGGCGACGAAGGAAATATTGGTGATACCGAGCGTCACGGTCAGCGGATTGAGGGGTGGCAGCAATGCGCCGGACGGATGAGTATTGGTCGGCACATCCAGCGGCGTCGTCGGGGACGTCTGCTTCTTGGTCAGTCCGTAGATGCCATTGTCGAATACCAGCAGAGTCAGATCCATGTTGTAACGCATGGCATGAATCCAGTGGCCGCCGCCGATCGAGAAGCAGTCGCCGTCGCCGGTGGCAACCCAGACATCCAGGTCCGGGCGCCGTGACTTGACGCCACAGGCGACCGGGAGGGCACGACCGTGCAGGCCATGAAAGCCGTAGGTATTCATGTAGTGCGGCAGGCGGCTTGAACAGCCGATTCCCGATACTGCTACCGTCTTTTCCGGCTTGACCTGCGAATCGCGGCAAACCCGGTGCACTGCAGCCAGGATGCCGTGGTCGCCGCAACCTGTGCACCACCGCGGTTCCGCTCCGCAGTAATCATCCAGGGTGAAATAACGATCCTTGACCTCGAGAGACCAGTCACCTTTTAAGCCGAACATGCTACTGCTCCTTGCATCTCTGCGAGTCGGGAATCTATGACCTTGCGTATGGTGCCCGGCTGTAGCGGGTGACCAGGGACCTTGGACCAACAATCGATATCCATCAGCGTATGGGCGCGTAGTAAAAACGCCAGTTGCGAGTAGCGTCGGTACTCTTCGCCTCCCGGGAGCGAAGCATTGGCGTCGTCGCTGTAATTGATCTCGACGGTCATTACTTTCTTGAAGCCCGCGAAAATTTCCTTTAGTCCGGGTTCCATCGGTGACAGGAAACGAAGGTGGATAGAGGAAACCTTCTCGCCGTCCGCCCTGGCCCGATCAACCGCCTCTTCAATCGCACCCATTGTCGAGCCCCAGCCGACGATCAGCAGGTCGCCGGTAGGGTCACCGTGAATCTCGGGCGGCTTCATGGTGGCGGACATGGCCGCAAACTTGCGGCTGCGCATGTCCATACCTTCCTGGTTGGACGCCGTGTCGTAAGCGATCTTGCTGTTCCGGTTGTGCGCGAGGCCGGTAAGAATGTACTCGCCGCCGCGCATGCCCGGAATTGGCCGCTCGGAGAGACCGGTCTCACTGTCCCAGTTGTACGGCGCGACTTCCGGATCCCAATCGGACTGGTCCACGGGCGCCGCGAACCACTCTTCGGTGACCTCCGGGCGTTCGATGGGTTGCACCCCGGTGCCCAGGTTGGCGTCCGTCAACAGGACGACCGGCGTGCGGAACGACTCCGCCAGTTTGCGGGCCATGACGACAAAGTGGAAACACTCCGAGATTGTCGCCGCGGCGATGACGATCTTCGGTGAGTCTCCCGGCACGCCGTAGAGTGTCGAGAGGAGGTCGCCCTGTTCGACCTTGGTAGGAAGGCCGGTCGACGGGCCGCCACGCTGTACGTTAATGATGACTAACGGCACTTCCGCCATAATGGCAAGACCGATCATCTCAGTCTTCAGCGCCATGCCTGGTCCCGACGTAATCGTGCAGGCTGTCTTGCCGGCGTAGGATGCGCCGATCGCAAAACCAATCGCGGCAATTTCATCTTCGGCCTGGTGCACGAATCCGCCGGTTAAATGGAAATCCTCGGCGAGATAATGGGACGCGGACGTCGCCGGCGTAATTGGATACATCGCGACCATCTCAATGCCCGAAGCCATTACACCGAGCCCGGCCGCCGTGTTGCCGTTCATGACGACTGCTGATTCGAGGCGATCCTCATCTGAAGCAGGGATCTCAAACTCGTAGTCGATGTTCTCGCGTGCGAACGCGTAGCCGGCGTCAAACAGGTCATGATTGATCTTGATGACCTTGTCGCTCTTCTTCTTGAAGATCTTGGAGATTTCGTTTTTCGCGATCTCGGTGTCGCGATGATAAATACCGCAGAGCATCCCGAGCACGAACATGTTCTTGCCCTTGCGGGGATCCTTTACCAGTTTGAGACATTCTTGCTGGATTGGCAGTTCGAGGACCACCAGTCCCTGGTCATTGAAGTCAGTGAGAGCTTCCTTGTACTGCTCACGAATTCGCGGATCAGGGTCATCGGCCCACATGTTCTCGAGCAGCACAACCGTGCCCTCTCGATAGGCGCGGTTCGAGATTCGGGAGTAGAGGACCTGTTCATTGAACGCGACGACGATATCGGCTTCGTCGCCCATGTTTGTCATGTAGCGGGATCCCATACGGACACGAATTCCGCTGGCGCCCTGGATGTCTCGAGCTGGCGGCTGAATTTCGGCCGGGATGATTTCCACCGTCCAGACACCGTTGCCCATCTTGCCGCTCACAAGTCCCAGGACCTGGCCACACTTTTGGGCACCTTCGCCGGAATCGCTGACGATTTCGACGATGTGTTGGTCGACCTGGCGAACGCCGTCCGTAACCTGCATGGTTTTCTCCGAATCTTCGATGGGTACGGCGACTGCCGCAGCGGAGTGACCAGATCGTTCGGCGCGAACCTCATCGAACCTGGCACGAAATTCCTCGATCGCTTCCCAGCGGGCCTGCCGGGCAGCCTCGATATCGTCAGTGTGCAGCGAGCGTCGCAAGTCGTAGCCGAGGACGTCGCGAAGCGGCCTCGGCACCGCGAGTTTCACCCACCACACCTTGTCGCGCTTGAACAAGTACTTGGAGTCGTCGGAAGTTTGTGTTCGTGGCATGCTTCGTCCCCACCGAATCTAAGGCCAAAAAACTGTACCTTTTTGTATTGCGGGCGTTATTGCACGGGGTCTGGGGCATGTAAATAGGTATAAACACAGGCGCATCAGGCATTTGCCCGGTGCTGCCGGAACACTATGCCGGGCCGGGGCGTGGCACCTCCCCATTGCATCCGCAGGTACAGGAAGAAACGCTTGGCGTGGCCAACAACAGCGTTTGTGAAAGGCTAGGTGATTGACGCAACGGCGGCTGTGAAAATGCCTCGAATATGCCGGCCCTTACGCTAATAACAGCGCGTGCCCCGCGTCGCAGGATTATGCTGTAGAATCGCGCCACCACACCCCATCAACCATCATTTCAGAGGCTATTGTGAGCAACGCAGAACAACTCGAGAAGATCAAAAACGCACCCGGATTTATCGCTGCACTGGACCAGAGTGGCGGCAGCACGCCAAAGGCGCTGGGCCTGTATGGTGTAACGCCAGACGCCTGGTCAAACGATGACGAGATGTTTGATGTCGTGCATGCAATGCGTACACGCATCATGACGAGCCCGTCGTTTGGCGGCAATCGCATCCTGGGCGCAATCCTGTTCGAGAACACCATGGACCGCGACGTCGAGGGACAGTCGACGGCCGGCTATCTCTGGAACGTTAAGAATGTCGTGCCGTTTCTCAAAGTCGACAAGGGGCTGGCCGACGTCGCCGATGGCGCGCAGGTCATGAAACCGATGCCCGACCTCGACGCATTGCTACAAAAGGCGGTTGCCGCGGGAATGTTCGGCACCAAGATGCGTTCGGTTATCAAGGAGGCCAATGAAGCGGGTATCAAGGCAGTGGTCGACCAGCAGTTCGAGATCGGTCGGCGGATTGTTGCTGCGGGCCTCGTACCCATCATCGAGCCGGAAGTCGATATTCACTGCCCGGACAAGGCGGCGGCCGAAGATATTCTGCATGCCCACATCAAGGCACACCTTGACAGCCTTGGCGCTGACGAGATCGTGATGCTCAAGCTGACATTGCCAGAGAAGGACAATCTGTATGCCGACTTCGTGGCGCACCCGAATGTGGCCCGCGTCGTGGCTTTGTCCGGCGGTTACTCGCGGGAAGAGGCCAACGACCGGCTGTCCCGCCAACACGGCATGGTAGCGAGCTTCTCGCGGGCGCTGTCAGAAGGCCTCAGTGCGCAACAGAGCGACGATGAATTCGACGCAACGCTGGATGCATCAATAGGCAGCATCGCTGCGGCATCGGCCACATAGCATCTGACCAGGCGCTGCATTGAGAAAAGGGGCCGCCTGGCCCCTTTTTTCGTTGCTTTTCCCGATCTCTGGCAATAGGGTAATTTCCGTATTTCCAAGTGGTCTTCCGGGGTCCATAATCCCGAAATAGTTTTGATTTTTGCGAGTGTGCTCATGACCGACCAAAAAGCAGGCCAAACAGACACTGTTGTTGACATTGACCCGGGCAAGGCTCCGGTGGAACAGAAGAAGATGCCGGTGGAGAAAAAAGCATCGCCTTCCCATGTCTTCGGCGAGATGCGCCACAGCCCGGAACAGATCAGGGACCTGTTTCGTGACGGCAAGTACCCCTACAAGACCCGGATACGCAAGAATGTCTATGAGCAGCACAAGGAAGAGCTGCAGGTCGAGTTGCTGAAGGTCCAGAGTTGGGTGAAAGAAACGGGCCAGCGCCTCATTGTGATCTTCGAAGGGCGTGACGCTGCCGGCAAGGGTGGCACGATCAAGCGTTTCATGGAGCACCTGAATCCTCGCGCGGCACGGGTCGTAGCATTGGAAAAACCGACGGACCACGAATGCGGTCAGTGGTATTTCCAGCGATACATCAAGCAGTTGCCGACCGAAGGGGAAATGGTGTTCTTCGATCGCTCCTGGTACAACCGCGCGGGCGTCGAGCGTGTCATGGGATTCTGCGACTCCCTCGAGTACCTGGAGTTCATGCGCCAGGTGCCGGACCTCGAACGAATGCTGGTGCGATCGGGAATCCGGTTGTTCAAGTACTGGTTCTCGGTGACTCACGGTGAGCAGGAACGGCGTTTCAATGCTCGCCAGGGTGACCCCCTCAAGCAGTGGAAACTGAGTCCGATCGACCAGGAATCACAGGGCAAGTGGGACGAGTACACTGAGGCAAAAGAGGCCATGTTCTTCTACACGGACACAGCCGACGCACCCTGGACGATCGTCAAGTCTGACGACAAGAAACGCGCACGTCTTAACTGTATGCAGCATTTCCTGTCTCATCTCGATTATCCGGGCAAGAACGAGCATGTCGTACGCGGCCCGGATCCGCTTATCGTGGGATCATCAGCGCAGGTCATTGAGAAGGACCGCCACCTCTGGGGGTAGATGCCGCCGGTTGTTTCCCCGGCGACATACAGAGATAATCGCGCCCGGTCCGCGTCGGCTTTCCCGCGACGGTCAGCTGTGAACTCCGCCAGGCCCGGAAGGGAGCAACGGTAGCGGTGATACCGGGTGCCGGGAAGCAGCTGGCGCGGGCCACTTACGATACACTTATCCGTTCGGAACCAGCCCCACAGGCAGCTGATCATTTATGAGTTATCTCGTCCTGGCCCGCAAATGGCGGCCCAAAGACTTCTCGGATACTGTTGGCCAGGAGCACGTACTCCAGGCCCTGATTAATGCGCTGGATTCCGGTCGTTTGCACCATGCCTACCTGTTTACGGGCACTCGCGGTGTCGGTAAGACCACGATCGCTCGCATCCTGGCCAAGGCACTCAACTGTGAAAAGGGCGTTACGAGTGAGCCCTGCGGTGAGTGCAGCGCCTGCGTCGAGATCGATGAGGGCCGGTTCGTCGACCTGATCGAGGTTGACGCAGCATCCAAGACGAAAGTAGACGACACTCGCGACCTGCTCGATAACGTGCAGTATGCGCCAGCTCGTGGGCGCTACAAGGTCTACCTGATCGACGAGGTCCACATGCTCTCCAAGAGCTCGTTCAACGCGTTACTAAAAACGCTTGAAGAGCCGCCCCCGCATGTCAAGTTCCTGCTGGCGACGACCGATCCGCAAAAACTGCCGGTCACCGTCCTGTCGCGATGCCTGCAATTCAACCTGAAACGCATGACGCCGCGACTGATTTCGGATCGCCTGACTCATATCTGTGAAGCCGAGTCGGTCGAGGCCGAGTCGGCGGCTCTCGCAACGATCGCCCGCGCCGCAGATGGCAGTATGCGCGACGCACTGAGCCTGCTCGATCAGGCTATCGCTTACTGCGGAGGAGCGATCGAGGAAGTCCAGGTGGCCAAGATGCTGGGCACGATCGATCGTGACCACGTGGTCCGCCTGTTGCGGCTCCTCGCCGACAACGATGCCAAAGGCATCGTAGATGCGATTCGCGAGATTGATGAACAGTTCCCGAACTACTCGCGTTTGCTTGAAGACCTTGCACGCGACCTGCAGCGAATCGCCGTCTATCAGGTCGTCGGTACCTGCGACAGCGAAGATGATTTGAATGAACAGGAATACGCCGAACTGTCAGACGTATTGCCGGCCGCCGACGTTCAGCTTTTCTACCAGGCAGCCATTATTGGCCGGCGTGACCTGCACCTGGCGCCGGACCCGCGCAGCGGCGCGGAAATGGTATTGCTCAGAATGCTCGCATTTCGTCCAGCCGCGGCCGCCGATGTACCCGGCAGCGTTGGCGGAGGAGGCGAGCGCTCCACGAAGCCAACCAAAGCAGCCAAGGCTAAGTCCGCACCCGCGGCCGCCCGGGCAAAGACGCCTGAACGGCAAGATGAACAAGCGGCAAACGCCGTGGCCTGGACCGATCCCGACTGGAGTTCGCTGGTTACGCAGCTTGGCCTGCAGGGGGCTGTGCGATTACTGGCCAGCAATTGCGCGTTCCTCGATCGAGAGGGCAATACGATCCGCCTGGGTCTTGATCCGCGGTCCGAGTCGCTGCTCACCAGGCAGCGCAAAGACTCGCTGGCCGCGCGCTTGTCGACGCATTTCGGCGAGAAACTGTCGGTCGAGATTGATCTCAGTGCCGATGCCGGCGAAACGCCGGTGCAGGAAGAGACACGTATGGCGGACGAAAAGCTTGAGGCGGCCAGGCAGTCGCTGGAGGCCGACCCGAATGTGCAGACGCTGAAGAACATGTTCGGCGCGGAACTCAAGACGGATTCAATCGAGTTGATCAATCCGCCGCAGTCAGACTAGGAAGGACGGAGAACATTGATGAAAGGTGGTATTGGCCAGCTGATGAAGCAGGCACAAGAGATGCAGGCCAATATGAAGAAGGCCCAGGAAGAAATGGCATCTATGACGGTGACCGGCGAGTCCGGTGCCGGCATGGTACGCGTCACGATGACCTGCCAGCACCAGGTCCAGTCGGTCGAGATCGACGATTCGATGATTGGCGACGACAAGGAAATGCTCGAGGACCTGACGGTAGCCGCGTTCAATGACGCCGTACGCAAGGTTGAAAAAACCGTGCAGGAGAAATTCTCGGGGATGGCCTCCGGTATGAGCTTGCCGCCCGGTATGAAATTGCCGTTCTAGGTTCGAATGTCCTACTCGCCACTACTTGTTCGCCTTATCGACGGCTTGCGCTGCATGCCGGGCGTTGGCCAGAAATCGGCCCAGCGCATTGCGTTTCACCTGCTCGAACGCGACCGGGAGGGGGCAAATGCGCTCTCGGTTGCGCTTGCCGATGCGGTCGGCGGGATAGGGCACTGCAGTCGTTGTCGCATGTTCACTGAGCATGAACTGTGTTCGATCTGTTCCGCGACCGGTCGGGATACGAGCCAGTTGTGTGTCGTGGAGTCACCGGCCGACGTCATGGCGCTCGAAGATGCTACCGGATTTCGCGGCCTGTATTTCGTCCTGATGGGCCACCTGTCACCACTCGATGGTATCGGCCCGGAAGAACTGGGTCTGGGCGAGCTTGACGACTGGTTGGCAAAGGGCGAGGTGACCGAGTTGATCATCGCGACAAACCCGACGGTCGAGGGTGATGCGACCGCGCATTACCTGGCCGACCTTGCGACACAACGTGGTGTCAAGGCGAGTAGAATCGCGCATGGTGTGCCGTTGGGCGGTGAGTTGGAATACGTCGATGGTGGGACGCTGTCACACGCGTTCTATGGCCGACGCACAGTTGATTGAGGGAGTTGAGATGTCGAGCGATTGCCTGTTCTGCAAAATCCTGGCCGGCGAGATTCCGGCCGACCTGGTGTACGAGTCGGATACCGCTGTTGCGTTTCGCGACATCAACCCGCAGGCGCCAACTCACGTGCTCATCATTCCTCGCAAGCACATTGCGACGATCAATGACATCGACCCCGAAGACCAGGCGATCGTGGGTAGCCTGTATACAGCCGCAAAGGACATTGCCGCTGAAGAAGGCATTGCGGAAGATGGCTATCGCGCTGTTATGAACTGCAATGAAGGCGCCGGTCAGACGGTTTTCCACATCCACCTGCACGTACTGGGCGGCAGGGCATTGGGCTGGCCACCGGGCTAGCCGATATTTGATACGAGACCAGCGACCGCTTTGCGTCGCCAAGAAGCCGTTCAGGCGGCGGCTATTGAGCTACACTGGGCGTCTGCTACTGACCCAAAGGCGACGCTTAGGTCTAGTGCTTGGAACGTCCGCTTTTGCACCGAGCAATAACTCAACTTGAGTGCGATAGGTACAGATCCTGCCCCTGCTACCAAATGACAAAGGGTCCCCTTAGAGGCCCTTTTTCATTTCTGCAATTGTGGGCGGTTGTTTTGGCATTGGTCGGGCCAGCAGGTAGGCTTGTTGCAAGATTGGACGCAGAGAAGCCAGCCTTTGTCTTTTTTCGACGAACTTAAGCGGCGCAAGGTATTCCGGGTAGGTATCGCCTACGTAGTTGGGGCGTGGCTGATTGCCCAGGTTGCGGCTTTGGTAGCCGACAGCTTTTTGGCGCCGGTATGGGTGATGCAGATGATCATCGCCTTATTGGTCGTGGGACTTCCAATTTCACTGATGCTCTCCTGGGCATTCGATCTGACGGCTGATGGCATTAAGTGGACTGACGACAGCGAGGTCACCGGGAGACTGCTTGTCAGCAGCAAGCTCATTTTGATTCTCGTCAGTGCGCTGTTCATCACTGTAGCTGTAACTCTCTTCCTGACGTGGCCACGAGGTGACAGGTCGATTGCCGTATTGCCCTTCGAGGACATCAGTCCGGGCGGTGATCAGGCGTACTTCGCAAACGGTATCGCAGATGAACTGCGCCTCGAGTTGCAGGGGCTGGACGGTCTCCGTGTTGCCGGTCGAACGTCCTCGATCGCGTCCGCAGATGAAGACAGCAAGACGATTGGTGAAACCCTGAGTGTCGAGTCGATTCTCGCGGGCAGCATCCGTAAAGAGGGTAATAGTGTTCGAATCACCGTTCAGCTCACTCATGTGGCGGATGGATTCACAATCTGGTCGGAGTCCTTTGATCGCGAGCTGGAGAACATATTCGAGCTGCAGGAGGAGATCGCAACCTCGGTGGCCGGGGCCCTGGGAGTGAGATTGGGGGTCGGTACAATTAACGCTTTTCGAGGTGCGGGTACGCAAAACGTAGAGGCCTACGAGGCTTATCTCCAAGCCCAGGACCGAAACCTGACTAAGCAGGAGCAGATTCGCCTGCTCGAACGAGCCATTGAGCTTGACCCCAACTATGCGGAGGCATGGTCGTTTATGGCACATCGCACGCTTGCCACGGTGTGGGATTCCAGCCCGGATCAGGCATCGGAAATTATGGATCGGGCCTACCAGCTCGCACTCCACGGTGCGCAGCTCAATCCTGAATCGGCCGCCGTTCAGCGCAGCCTGGCAATGATTCGCGGTTCCCAGCTCGACTGGACCGGCGCGGAGCAAGGTTTTAAGCGGGCAATAGAGTTACTCGCGGACCGTCCAATTGTGTCCACCTATGCCAGCACTCTGCTCCGCAACGGCCGTACGGCTGACGCGCAAAAGCAATATGCTATTGCCGTTTCCCTGGAGCCACTGGGCGGGCGCCCCGTCCGTATGTCCTGGCACGCGAGCCTGGCTCAAGGACGGTTTGCCGAAGCTAAAGAGATCTCCGACTGGCCGGGTGTAGCTAACCGTCTCGAAAATTACCTGGATATAGCGTTGAATGAACGCGACCCGGAAGCGCTCAAGGCGGCTATTCAGGCACTGCCGAAAACGAATGTCGCTACTATCGTGCTTTATGCCCCGGTGCTGGCCGAGTTTGAGTCGCCCGAGCGAATCCTGTCCTTGCTGCGGGACGTTTACCGGGATGAGAATCTGCAATGGCCAAGAAAGCTTCACGATATTGCAATGGTGGCGGCGTATTTCGGCGATCCGCAATTCGCACTGAAAGTCAAAGGCCAGGAAGTTCGCGCCGCCGTAGTTCGTTCGGCCGCGCTCTGGTATCCCGTCATGTCTGAAGTCAGGCAATTGCCGGAATTTAAAGAACTCGTCACTGATTTGAACCTGGTCGAGTATTGGCGTGCCTATGGCTGGGCGGATGCCTGCAGGCCGTTGGGCGACACGGATTTCACCTGCATGTAAAGCGTCTCAATGGCTTTCGCGCGAAAATTGCCGATATAATCAAGAGGTTCTACCGACTTAGGCGGGGACCAAAAACAATCAATAAGAACCCACTAACAGCGTGGTGTGCGCTGACGGCGAGCATGTTTGTCGGCGCCGCGCTGGCACCCTCTAATGCGATCGCGCAGCAGGAAGTGGTCAAGACGCTCGATGAAATCGTAGTTGTTGGCACTCGACGCAAGGATCGGTCGGCCGTCGAAACGGCCGTACCCGTCGACGTGTTCAACCGGCAGGACCTTGACAGCATTTCCTCCGACGACATGCTCGATACGATCGAGAAGCTCGTGCCCTCATTCATCGTGCCGGTAGATGGTGCCGATGGCGCCAGTTTTATTCGCCCGCCACAGCTTCGCGGGCTCAGTGGCGACAAGACACTGGTACTCGTTAACGGCAAGCGCCGTCATCGTTCTGCACTGGTGAGACTGAGTGCAGACGGTGCACATGGTGCGGATCTCGCAACGATCCCGAGTATTGCCGTGAAATCCATTGAAGTCCTGCGCGACGGTGCATCGGCAATGTATGGATCCGACGCAATCGCGGGCGTGATCAATTTCAACCTCAAGGATGCAGCAGATGGCGGCGAGCTGCGAGTACAGGCCGGCGCATACACAGAAGCCAATGAAAGCGGTCATCTGATAGCGTTCAATCAGGGTTTCAGTTTTGCTGGAAATGGCTTCATCAGCATCAGTGCCGAACTTTCAGATAACGAGCCGACGAGTCGCGGGAGCATTTACTCGCGAGGCGGATTTGTCCCGGCAGAAGTCGCGCAGGAGTCCGGGTTTTACGATCATGACGGGAACCCTGCGACGCCGGATCAGGAGCGCTTCGGTCCGGATGCTCTTACGGAGGTCTACGATCAGCTGTCCGGCGAATTGGTAACGATCGCCCGCGGCAGCGACGATATCCCGGACGACACCGACACGCGTTACGGGGACAACCTGCGGTTTGCCGAAATCAGCGACAGCGACCTCGTGATGATCTGGGGTGAGCCCGACCGGGAAGCCATTCGCACATTTGTTAATGCGGGTTTCGAATTCGACAATGGTGTACAGCTTTACAGCTGGGCGAACTATTCAAATAGTGATTCGAACGTCGACTTCTTTTATCGAGAACCGACCAGTTCGGTTCTCGCGCCATTGCGGGCAGAGACTGGCGAGATTTATGACCCTCGCACCTTGTATCCGGCGAGTTTTACGCCACGCTTCGCGGGTAATGTCATAGACGCCAGTTTCACCGGAGGCATTCGTGGCGACTTCAGCAATGGACTGTCGTACGATTTCGGTGGCCGCTGGGGCGAGAACAAAATCGAGTACACGCTTATCAACACGATAAACCCGTCGCTCGGACCGGCGACTCCGACGTCATTTCGCCCGGGTGATCTTGCCTCGGACGAGTATGCATTCAACGCGGACTTCGTAAAGCCAGTCGAGGTAGGCCTTGCCAGTGACCTTAATATTGCGTTCGGCCTTGAGTATCGCAACGAAGGATACGAACTTTTCGAGGGTGATCGGCTATCGTATGAGATTGGTCCGTACGCAAGCCCGGACCCCTGGAATTTCGAGATCGATGCCGACGAAGCCGCTGCCGGTCAGAATGGCGGCAGTGTTGGCTGTTTCATTCCCGGCCCGCAGTTTGACCCGGCCAGCCTTTGCCATCCGGGCGATCCAATTCACAACGTCGTTGCGGTCGGCTCAAACGGTTTCCCCGGCTATGGACCGGCTACAGCATCGACTTACGAACGGGACAGCTGGGCGGCCTATCTCGATCTGGAGGCGGACATAACGGATCGATTTATGGCGTCGATTGCGGGCCGCTACGAAGACTATTCGGACTTTGGCAGCAATTTCAGTTTCCGTCTTGCCGCCCGTCTGCAGGCTAACGATGCATTGTCGTTGCGTGCATCCGCCGGTACGGGATTTCGTGCACCGACCGCGGGACAGATCTCAAGTACAAGTGTGCGAACTGGCATTGTCGACGGTGCTCCAGTGGCAAGGGGCATTTTCACGGCGGCGCATCCCGTATCGCAATTTTACGGGGCGATGCCACTGCATGATGAAACCTCAACGCAATATACGTTTGGCATCGCCGCACAGCCGACTGATACATTCACACTAACGCTCGATTACTATTTCATTGCGCTCGACGATCGAATCTGGATGTCTTCCGATTTCGATGCTGGTGCTGCGCAGGATGCGGGAGTGCCCGGCGCTGACAATATCGAAACGATCAGGTTCTTCGTTAATGATATGGATACGGAAACCAGCGGCATCGACCTGGTCGCACACTACAATATTGACTGGAGCGGCGGCGACACATTGTTTTCGCTTGCTGCAAATGTTAACGAAACGAAAGTAACTCGCAGAACCGACAGGCAGACGGATCCCACGGACCCGACGCCGGTGTACTTTGTAGGTGACAGCGATGTGTACATTATCGAGAATGGTGACCCGGAATTTCGTGCCTATTTGACCGCGAACCACAGCTGGGCCAACAACGTATCCTTATCTCTGCGTGGCAGCTGGTTCGGCGACTACCAGGTAAGCAATCGTTCGCTGACTCAATTTGAAACGATGGAAGGCGAAGTCTTCTGGGACTTCGATGTGACCTGGGATATCAACGATACGCTCAGCGTCACGATCGGCGGCAACAACATATTCGACGCGAGAGCTGGTCCTCCGCCATCATTCCGCGATTGTTGTGGCGCTCCGGTACACCGGGCCAACACGATGGATTG
>Ga0209456_10000870_pt1 | contig 15271 bp, 15 predicted proteins | sample COG_11_FD_184755 | JGI IMG/M metagenome (GOLD analysis project Ga0209456, IMG submission 184755) | Pelagic marine sediment microbial communities from the LTER site Helgoland, North Sea, for post-phytoplankton bloom and carbon turnover... | ecosystem: Environmental > Aquatic > Marine > Neritic...
CATCACCAAAATGCAACTTCTGTAATTAGTGCCTGAAATCATTGAACTCTTCCTGTGATTACCTTGGACTATATTCTAATTGTCTAGCCTGATATGTGCAGCTTTTTCGTCCAATGCTAACTCAAATCACAAGTAATTGATTTGCATGCTTGAGAACACCATGCATCGCTGGTTACCATTTCCATGCATGCGAAAATCAAGGAACCTCCCATGACCCCGGAAGCATTCGTCGACCTGTTCGGCAAGGAAAAAGCCAGCGCCATATTGCGCACAGATGAAACCGAAAAAGCAGCGTCGGCGATGGAGGCGGCCATTCGGGGTGGCTTCAGGATTATCGAGTTCACGCTGAGCATTCCTGACGCCTATGACCTGGTCCGGGATTTTTCCCGCCGGAAAGGCCTCGTGGTGGGTACCGGGACAGTAATGAATGAGGAGGAGGCGCAGAAGTCCGTGGAAGCCGGCGCGCGCTTTCTCGTTTCGCCTGTAGTGGACGAGGCTGTAATTACCGCGGCAAACGATCTGGGCGTGGCGAGCATGCCCGGAACTCACACACCCACCGAAATGCTGCGCGCTCATCGCGCCGGCGCCCATTTGTGTAAATTGTTCCCTTGCCCGCATGGCGGGCCGGACTGGGTCCGTTCCGTGCTTGGCCCCATGCCTTTCCTGAAAATCGTACCCACTAACGGCGTTGATCATCTCAATGCCGGTGAATGGATCGCCGCTGGTGCGTTCGCTGCCGGGTTCGTGTCGCCTTTGTTTCCGGCGGACGACATCGCAGCCGGCCGCTGGGACGCTATCGAAGAACGGGCGCAAAATTGCATTATGGCCGTACAGTAACAGCCCTGCCAGGAAGCCATGCTCAAGCCTGCCACAATTCAGGTACTCTTCGAATTCCTTTGTGATGTATGCCGGTAAATTCTTGCCATGGCTGGTCAACTCGGCCTGGAACTCGGGCCAGTACTCGCGCATGACCTGGTAGAGTAATGTCGTCTCAGGTCGGTGGCGTACGTAGATTGCAGCTGAGTTTGGCTACGTTATGACCTTGAATGTATGCGATCGTAAAAACGGGCGCGATAAATCAGGCGCCTGTGGCCCGGATCATCTTCGAATGCCGTCCGCTTATGTAATACGTTGTTGGAAATTAGTCCCTCGCCTGCTTGCAGGCGGTAGTGGAAAACCGGCCCTTTGTCATCGGCCAGGATTTCTGACAGAAATTCCCGGGCAGCCCTGGTGATTTCGTCATCACGCCATTGGATGTTTTTCTTTCGGGCACTGTAGCGCATGTGAATTGCACCGCTGCGGTCGTCATAAGAGAACACCGGGCCGCAGACAGCGGGCCGGATTTCACCTTGCTCACCTGTGTTCGCAGGAATAGTCATACATTCGGGATGCTCGAGGGCGGTGATAAAGAGGGGATTTTCGTCGCGCAAGCGGATGTATGCGATTTCCGGATCGAACAGAGCATTTTCCCCGCCCGATGCGGCACTGTTCGCGCAATGCAGCACGACCGCGCGCACCCGCCTGGACGGGTCGTTGTAGTAACCGTCCGTGTGCCAACTCAGGCTGCGGCTGGAGTAGGGTACATACCCGGTTCGAATTCCCCGGGACGCCACTGACAGCTCCGAAACACCATCTTCGTTTGCGCACAGATGATGGTCGAGCCGCAGCAAACCGAAGTTCGAAGCGAATGCACAGACCGCGGCCCGGTCGACAAAATCGTCACGACATTTGTAGATGGCCATGTTGGAGCGCCTGCAATTTGCCCTGATTGCTGCGTTTTCTGAAGCGTTCAAATCGACCAGCCCACCAATTTCCACAAAGAGTTCATCCGCACTTTGCGGGTGGCTTTTGAGCTTGGCGTCGCGCCATTCCCGGTAGCTGGAATTGTCCACTAAAGCATCGCTCCAGAAGGGGCTCACTGAAATTGAGACTGGAAAGTATATATGATGAATCATTAATATACTGAACTATCTAGCCCGAAATTTATGCCGTTTTACACATATTTTAGTCAGCGTTTGATTGGTGCCCGGGCAAATTGTCCATTAACCATCTATGGCGGGCGCCTGTTTTTAGTTGCGCCGGGGGATCAAGCGACCACGTAACAAAGCATAAAATTAGCGGATTTGGTGGACACTATTAAGTCGAAGAAACAGCACGACACACCGTTGTTTGATACCCTTCACTACCAGGTTCAAGTGCATGGAACGTGTAATAGATGGCACCAGCAGTCACAGAGGGGCATGCCAGACTCAAAGCGGTTAGGCGAAAGCTGGCCCGCACCATCATCCGCCAGCCAAAGCAAGGCCCGGACCCAGCCGGGATTCCGCCCTCGGCCCGACATTCAATCAACCGGGTTTTGGTTCTGCGACCGGTGCACAGCCTGGGTAATCTCCTCGGCCTGACACCTATGCTGACCGAAATGGAAGCGATTCTGCCTGGCGCGGAAATCGATATTCTTGCCGGCGTTCCGGTCATAACGGAGATCTGCCGTCACTTTGGCAATGTAAACGAAACCATTCTCCTGCCACGGCACGCGTTTCGCGCCCCTGTTTCCTATGTTCGAACGCTGCTGCAACTCAGAAGCACACCCTATGACCTGGTGCTCGACCCCGCATCGGGATCGAATACCAGCCAGTCACTGGCCGCGTTGGTCAATACACCGTATCTCATCAGTGCACCTGACGCCGAATCAGGGCCGCTGTCACCGGAAATGCAGCACTTCGCCATGCGGCCGGTGGAAATGCTTCGCAGGGCGCTGCCATGGGCAGAATCGCGCCGATCAGAGCACATTCCACGGCTGAATCTGCGCCTGCAAAGCACAGAAATCGAACTGGGGCGCAAGACACTGGAACGCATAAGGCGGCAAAATGACCTGAAGAAGCCGGCCACCATCGCCATCTTCACCCACGCCACGTGGAAAAAAGCCTATCCCCGCGTGCAATGGCAGGGGTTCTTGAGTGAGCTGGCGGCTCGGCTGCCGAACCACGACTTCATAGAAATCCTGCCGGCGCACGGAGAGTCGCGCCTGGACTTCAGCATCCCGACCTACTTCAGTTCGAATATTCGAAAACTGGGCGGCGTGTTGCATGCCTGCGCTGCATATATCGGCGCTGACAGCGGCGTAATGCACCTGGCCAGCGCCGCCGGCACCAGGGCATTCGGTCTGTTCTCAGTGACAGACGTGGCTGCCTGGCGGCCTTATGGCCAGGGTGACCTTGCCATTGAGACCACGTCGCTCGAACGACCGGAAACTACCGGTATGATAGTCTCGGCGCTGGCCACGCCGAGTGCTACAGTGCAGTCATGAATACATTCGGCAAGCTGTTCCTGCCTGGATGGATCGTTGTAGTAACCATCCGCACTTTGCGGGTGGCTTTTGAGCCTGGCGCCTCGCCATTTCCGGTAGCTGGAATGGTCCACTAAAGCATCGCTCCAGAAGGGTCACACTGGAATTGAGACCGGAAAGTATATATGATGAATTATTAATATACTGAAATTTTTAGATCGAGAATTCATGCCGTTTTACACATCTTTTAATCTGCGTTTGATTGGTGCCTTGGCAAATTGTCCATTAACCATCCATGGCAGGCGCCTGTTTTCAATTGCGCCGGGGGATCAAGCGACCACGTAACAAAGCATAAAATTAGCGGATTTGGTGGACACTATTATGTCGAAGAAACAGCACGACACACCGTTGTTGGATGAACTGGAACACGGCCCCTGGCCGAGCTTTGTTACAGGACTCAAGCAGTTGGCGGGTGATGAGGGCAAGCCTTACGCAAACATGATGACAGATCTGCTGGGTCAGCTTGAACATTCCTACGAGACCCGTACGGGTTACTGGAAAGGCGGCACCGTCAGTGTCTTTGGCTACGGTGGGGGCGTTATTCCCCGCTTCTCGGAAGTAGCGGAAGACTATCCCGAGTCATCAGAGTTTCACACGCTGCGGGTACAACCGCCGGCGGGCCTGCATTATTCAACAGACCTGTTACGCAAGATATGTGACATCTGGGAAGAACATGGCTCAGGCCTGATTGCACTGCACGGTCAGTCGGGGGACATCATGTTCCAGGGCTGCACCACGGAAAATGTACAAAAAGCTTTTGATGATTTGAATAAAATCGGCCTGGACATGGGCGGGGCAGGACCCGCTTTGAGGACGTCCATGAGTTGCGTTGGCCACGCCCGCTGCGAACAGTCCTGTTATGACGAGGTGCGTGCGCATCGCATGATCATCAACGGTTTGCTCGACGAAATGCACCGCCCCGCCCTGCCCTACAAGTTCAAATTCAAGTTCTCAGGCTGCCCGAACGACTGTGTGAATGCCATCCATCGTTCGGATTTCGCGGTCATCGGCACCTGGCGAGATGATATCCAGGTCGACCAGGAGAAGGTCAAGGAACACGTGGCCAAAGTAGGCCGCAAACAGATGATCGATACGGTGATCGCCCATTGCCCGACGCGCGCGCTCAGCCTCAATGATGACGATACCCTGGATATCGACAATAAAAGCTGTGTGCGCTGCATGCACTGCATCAATGTCATGACCAAAGCCCTTTCACCGGGTAAAGATCGTGGCGTCACTATCCTGATGGGCGGCAAGCGCTCGCTGAAAATCGGTGACCAGATGGGCACGGTCATCATTCCGTTCATGCCGCTTGAGACCGGCGAGGATTTCGAGCAGTTGAATGAACTGGCGGAAACGGTCATCGACTTCTTTGCCGAAAATGCGCTTGAACACGAGCGCGTCGGTGAAACGATCACCCGCATAGGCCTGGACAACTTCCTTGGAGCGATCGATGTCGCTGTCGATCCCAACATGGTCAATCATCCGCGCACCAGTTCGTATGTTCGAACCGATGATTGGGATGAGGAAGCGCAAAAATGGTTCGAGCGCAAAGGAGCTGCAGCCAATGAATAAACCAACACTGCCCCGCAGGGCGGACGAACACGGCGTTCCGGACCCTTTTCCGTATATGCATCCCTTACTGAAACAGAACTACGGGAATTGGGATTGGCATGACCGGCCGCGCCCCGGCGTTTTGCACCATGTCGCCAGGAGCGGCGATGAAGTGTGGACAGTGCGTGCCGGCACGCAGCGCCAGATGGACGTCTATACGATTCGCAAACTGTGTGAAATTGCGGACGAATTCGCCGACGGCCATATGCGCTTCACAACCCGCAGCAACGCCGAATTCATGGTCACTTCTGAAGACAAGACCGGACCCCTGATCAGCCGGCTGAACGAAGCGGGTTTTCCGGTCGGGGGCACCGGCAATTCACTGTCGATGATCTCCCATACCCAGGGATGGCTGCACTGCGACATTCCGGGCACCGATGCATCCGGTGTCGTCAAGGCCTTGATGGATGAATTGCACCACGAATTCACCCATGAAGAAATGCCAAACCGGGTGCGCATGACCACATCGTGCTGCCAGATCAATTGCGGAGGCCAGGGCGATATCGCGATCAACGTGCAATATACGAAGCCCCCCAAGATCAACCACGACCTGGTGGCCAATGTCTGCGAGCGTCCGGCGGTCGTGGCGCGCTGTCCGGTTGCGGCGATCCGCCCGGCAATGGTCAATGGCAAGCCGTCGCTCGAGATCGATGAGAGAAAATGCATGTGCTGCGGTGCATGTTATCCACCTTGCCCCCCGATGCAGATCAATGGGCCGGAATCTACCAAGCTGGCAGTCTGGGTTGGCGGTAAACATTCAAATGCGCGAAGCAAGCCGGCTTTCCACAAGCTGGTCGTTGCCGGCTTGCCGAACAATCCACCGCGCTGGCCTGAAGTGGCGGAGGTCGTGAAATCGATCCTGTACGCCTACAAGGATGATGCGAAGGCCTGGGAACGCATGGGTGAGTGGATTGATCGTATTGGCTGGCCACGTTTTTTCGAGATGACCGGGCTGGCTTTTACCAGGCACCACATTGACAACTGGCACGGTGGACGCGACAGCCTGAACGCATCAGCCCACATTCATTTCTGATGAAGTCATTCATATGAAATTTGGAATTCTGATCAACGAAGGCCCGTTTACGCACCAGGCCTCTGACAGCGCCTATCGTTTTGCCGAGGCCGTACTTGCCAGGGGCCACGAAATCTATCGCGTGTTTTTCTACAACGACGGCGTGTACAACTCCAACAAACTGTCAGAGCCCCAGACCGATGACCGTAACCTGGTTGCCTTGTGGTCGAAGCTGGGCACAGAGCACGGTATCGACCTGGTGGTGTGTGTTGCCGCCGCTCTGCGCCGTGGCATCAAGGATGAAGTGCTGGAAGAAGGGTTTCGGATTTCCGGGCTCGGACAACTGGTTGAGACGGGCATCCAGGCCGACCGGCTGGTTGTGTTCGGCGACTGAAGGAGCGACAAAAAATGGAAGAATGGGAAGAGCCTGGCCCCGAAGTCGTAAAACGATTCATGTACGTCAATCGCAGGGCGCCCTACGGCACGATCTACGCCCTGGAATGTCTCGAAGTGGTCCTCGTTGCTGCCGCATTTGATCAGGACGTCAGCGTGGTTTTCATGGACGATGGTGTATGCCAGTTGAAGAAAAATCAGGACACGACAGGCATCGGCATGAAGAATTTTTCGAAAACCTACGGTGCGCTCGATGATTACGATGTTGAGAAAATCTACGTCGAAAAAGAGGCGCTCGATGCGCGGGGTCTGAGCGCCGACGACCTGGTGATCCCGGTTGAGGTTGTGGCGGCGGATGATTTGCGTGAAATCATGGCGCAGCAGGATGTGGTGATCAGCTCATGAATCCTATGCTGCATATAGTCAATAAATCGCCATTTGAAAGAACCGCTCTGGATAGCTGCCTTCGTCTGGCAAAACCCGGGAGTTCGATCCTGCTGATAGAAGACGGTGTCTACGCGGCCCTGGAAAACGCCGTCCACGCTGAAAATATTGCCGGGCGGATGGAAGATTTTTCTTTTTATGTCCTGGGTCCCGATGTTGCCGCGCGGGGCCTGGGTGACACTCCTTTGATCGAGGGCCTGACCACCGTCGACTATGAAGGATTCGTAGATTTGGTGGCGGAACATGACGTCACCCAATCCTGGTTGTAGATTCGATTTTAAGTTTGATTAAGAGGTAAGCCATGGCATATGAATGTAACGGCGAGACGATTGAAGCTGACGAGGAAGGCTATATTGTTGATATCAGCTTGTGGAACGCCGAACTGGCGGATCTGATCGCCGAGTCCGAGAATATCGAGATGGAAGATGATCACTGGGAGGTTGTGAACTTCCTGCGCAATTATTACGAGGAATACCAGATTGCCCCCGCAGTCCGGGTTCTGACCAAGGCGATCAAGAGAACGCTGGGCCCCGAAAAGGGCAACAGTAAATACCTCTACGAATTATTCCCATATGGCCCGGCCAAGCAGGCCTGCAAAATCGCCGGCTTGCCTAAACCGACGGGCTGTATTTAAAGCACTTGCGGGCGCACGCACGAGGCGTCTGACCCGCAGGAAAGAAGGGTACTAGTGCTCCTTCAATGTTATAACTACGGATTCAGAGGTACCCAGATGTTCCAGAACAAGACGCAGACCGCAGAGAATGGCATGCCCTTTTCAAGGGCTGCAACGCGGTACTGGGACATCTGGGTACCTCCCTTCGGGCGAGCTGGGAAGCGCTCGTCCGTGGCGTTGCGCTTCTTGGCAAGGACTGGGCCATTCCCTGCGAAGCGCGCCTTACGGTCAACCACTTCCCAACTCGCTGAACCGCAGTTATAACATTGAAGGAGCACTAGTGCTGAGCACAATATATGCAGTACTGTTTTATATCGCGACGGCGGTTTTTACCGTCGGCCTGGTATACAAAATCCGGCTCTATGCCAGAACGCCCGCGCCATTGAAAATCCCGACGACTCCGGCGCCCGTGACTCAATCGGGCGTGGTCGTGCGCATGGCGAAGGAGGTGGTCTTTTTCGAAAGCCTGTTCAAGTCCAACAAGTGGACCTGGTTGTTTGGCTGGGTATTTCATGCCGCATTGTTGCTGGTGTTGTTGCGGCATCTGCGCTATTTCACCGAGCCTGTCTGGTTGTGGGTGAATTGGGTCCAGCCATTCGGTCTGTATGCCGGATTTGCGATGCTTGCCGGCCTGGTTGCGCTGTGGGTGCGGCGTTTCCTGGTCGAACGCATACGTTATATTTCCGCACCATCCGACCACCTGATGTTGTTGCTGCTGATCGCAATCGCGGCGAGCGGGCTGATGATGAAGTTCGTGGCTCACACCGACATCATTTCACTCAAAGCATTCGTCCTTGGTCTGATCTGGTTCGACTGGCAGCCGATTCCTGCCGACCCGGTGCTGTTGATCCACCTGGGATTGGTGCTTGTATTGATGTTCATTTTCCCGTTTTCGAAACTGCTCCATGCGCCCGGGGTGTTCTTCAGCCCCGGCCGCAACCAGGTCGATAACGCTCGTGAGAAAAGACATCTTGCGCCGTGGGCAGCAGCCCTGGATACAGCACAAAACGTCGGGGGGCGAGAAGGTGGAGGTGACTAGCCGATGGCTGATTACAAGACACCCTGCATTGATAAACCCATCGAAATCCCGGTTCTCGAGCCTGGAGTGATGGAGCATTTGTCGCCTTACGTGGCGGCGCCGGAACTGCAGCAGGCGCTCGGCTTCCCCGGGGAACTGGTTGACGATTGGCAAAACAAGGCGATTGACAAGTTTGCCGAGTTGCTTGACAAGTCACGGGCGCTGCGGGTTTATATGGATTCCTGCGTCAAGTGCGGCGCATGCACCGACAAATGCCAGTTTTTCCTTGGCAGCGCTGACCCCAAAAACATGCCGGTCGCCCGCCAGGACCTTATGCGCAAAGTCTATCGCCGCAATTTCACCTGGACGGGCAAGATCGTGCCGTGGCTGGTGGGCGCCGAGGACCTGACCGAAGAAGTGCTGGACGACTGGTACAGCTATTTTCACCAGTGCTCCCAGTGCCGGCGCTGCTCCGTGTTTTGCCCCTATGGTATCGATACCGCCGAAATATCCATGGCGGCGCGCGAGATCATGGATCACATCGGCAAGGGGCAGAAATACTGCAATGAAATCCTCGGCAAGGTGCACAAAATCGGTAACAACCTGGGTCTGCCCGAAAAGGCGCTGAGACACACGATGGAAGACCTTGAAGAGGACATAGAAGAGGAAACCGGTTTGAAGGTACGGCTGCCGGTCAACGAAAAAGGCGCGGATATTCTGCTGGTGACGCCCAGCGCGGACTTTTTCGCCGAACCGCATATCGATGGATTGATCGGCTATGCCAAGGTATTTCACCAGGCGGGAGTCAGCTGGACCCTCAGTTCATATGCCTCGGAAGCCGGAAATTTCGCCATGTTTATCGGCTCCTACGAGCAGATGAAACTGGTTGCGGAGCGGATCAGGAAAGCGGCTGAAGATCTGGGTGTAAAGCGCATTATTTTCGGCGAGTGCGGGCATGCGTGGCGGGTCGCCTACAGCTTCCTGAACACGCTGGCCGGGCCATTCGACTTCCTGGACCCTGATTACCCGGTGCCGCAACATATTTGTGAATTTACCTGGGACCTGATCGAAAAAGGCGCCTTGACGCTGGACAAGTCCGCCAATGACCACATGACGCTGACCCTTCACGACTCCTGCAACATCGCACGCGGCTCACGCATGGGCGATATCCCCGGCGGGCAGTTCGAGATTCCGCGAGCGATCATCAAGGCCTGCTGCAATAATTTTGTTGAAATGGACGCCGATACCATCCGCGAAAGCACCTTTTGCTGCGGTGGCGGCGGCGGCCTCCTGACGGATGATTTGATGGAAGTCAGGGTTAAGGGAGCAGCGCCCCGGATGCAGGCGCTGAAAGAAGTCGCTGATGACTATGGTGTCACGCACATGGCGGCAATCTGCGCCATCTGCAAATCTCAATTTTCCAAGATCATGCCGGCATATGGATTTGAAATGGACAGCGTCGTTGCCCTGCACCAACTGGTCTCGAATGCAATTGTGCTTGATGGCCAGGTAGCCGACGGCCCTGAACCGGTTGAAGGCGAAAGTGATGGCGCCGGAGAGAACAATGAGAACGTGGCCACGGCCTGACTGGCCGGAGTCGAATATTTAAAGCCAGGCGCTTTGACATGCGCAGGAAGAGGAAGCGATGAACGAAAAACTTCTCACCCAACGCCGGTACAAGGACGGCGACAATACACCTTTGCCCTGGCAGCAGGAAATCTTCGTCGACGATACGTCCCACAAATGTCCGACTTACATTCATCGCACGCCGCCGTGCCAGGGAAGCTGCCCTGCGGGTGAGGATATCCGCGGCTGGCTGAACATCGCGCGAGGCATTGAAAAACCACCCGGAGATATGCCCTGGCAGGAATACGCGTTCAGCCGTGTAGCCGATTCCAATCCCTTTCCGGCCATTATGGGCAGGGTCTGCCCTGCGCCCTGTGAAGATGGCTGCAACCGCAACGAGGTCGAGGATCATGTCGGCATCAATTCGGTCGAGCAATTCATCGGTGACTACGCCCTGGAACATCAGCTGAAGCTGCATCCGGCCGGGGAAGATAGCGGGAAAAAGGTTGCGCTCATCGGTGGTGGAGTCGCCAGCCTTGCCTGCGCTTACCAGCTGCGTCGCATGGGACACGCCTGCACAGTGTTCGAAGCCCACGACGAACTGGGCGGGATGATGCGCTACGGCATTCCCGGCTACCGTATTCCGCGGCAAGTTCTCGATGGCGAGATCCAACGCATTCTTGACCTGGGCATTGAAGTGCGCAGGAACACAAAAGTCGGAGTGGATATTTCGCTCGAAGAGCTGCAAACGGACTTTGATGCGGTCTTTGTTGGTCTTGGCGCACAGTCCGGCGCGGCTTTGCCTGTGCCGGGCGGGGACGCGCCGAATTGCATCAGCGGCATTGCATTCCTCGAGGCATTCAATGACGGACGGCTGAAGCATTCCGCCAAAAATGTGCTGGTGATCGGCGGTGGCGATACGGCGATGGACGTTGCTGCAGTTGCGCGGCGCCTGGGGCATATCGAACATAAGCGTGAACACGACCGGCCTGAAAACGTTATTCTTGGGCATGTGGAACACGATGTGGCGACCGTCGCCCAGCGTGATGGCGCCGATGTGACGATTGTTTACCGCAGGCTTATCTCAATGGCGCCGGCCACCAGGATGGAGATCGAGCACGTTACGCAGGAAGGCGTGATCATCCGGGATTCGCTGGCCCCGGTAGAAGTAATTGTCGGTGATGATGGCCGCGCCAACGCCCTGCGTGTGATCGAAGCCGACTGGAGCACCGGCAAGATGGTGGTCAGGGAAGGGTCTGAGATAAACATTGAGTGCGACCTGATTGTTGCGGCAGTTGGACAGGTAGGTGACCTCACCGGCCTGGAGAGTCTCGACAACGGATGGGGATTGATCGATGCGGACGGATTCTATCGCGTCAAGAGTCACGCTGATCTGTTTGTCGGTGGTGACGTGATAAAGCCGCATCTTCTGACCACCGCGATCGGTCATGGCTCCATAGCTGCAGAAGGGATTGACCGGGTCATGGCGGGGGCAGATCCGTCCCGGCGGCCCAGGGTCGATGTACACCACTTCAGCCTGCTGGAGAAATTGCGCGAAACGGATCACACGCCCGGCGAATATCAACATGTACAGGACTGGGGAACGGATAAAGCCGATTACGCGATCCACAACTACGAGGATCGCTCGTTTGCCGAGATTGTACCTTCGGATCAACTGTTTCTGGCTCATTTCCCATATGAAGCAAGGCATAAGCGCAATGAAAGTGAAATTACAGCCGATTCCGTGCTGGGCTCCTTCGGCGAGCGGATAAAGGGGCTTTCAGAAGAGGAGGCCGTGCAGGAAGCCGACCGCTGCATGAGTTGCGGCATGTGTTTTGAATGTGACAACTGCGTTATATATTGCCCGCAGGACGCCATTTTCCGGGTCAAAAAAACGGAATCCACCATGGGCCGTTACGTCGACACCGATTACGCAAAATGCATCGGCTGCCACATTTGCGAAGACGTCTGCCCTTCTGGATATATCCGGATGGGGCTGGGGGAGTAAGCAATGACCCTGTGCCGCATTTCCATTGTGATGGCAGCGGTAATAATGGCCTGGCCTGGCCTGGGCCTGGCGGAAGCTGCGATGGAAACGGAGGGTGGCGATAGTGGTGTGCCGCTGCCTGTCATACCCAGGGGCCAGGGCGACAACTGCGTTGCTGATACCGAAATCATGCGGCGCAACCATATGACCCTGCTCAGGCACCAGCGCGACGAAACCATGCAGCAAGGCATCCGCGGCAAGCAGTACAGCCTCAAAGAGTGCGTAAACTGTCATGCGGTCATGGGGCCGGACGCGACGCCGGTCACCGTTGCCAGCCCAAAACATTTCTGCCGCTCCTGTCACGATTACGCAGCAGTGAACATTGATTGCTTCCAATGCCATGCATCACGACCTGAATCCGGGAATTTTCCCGGCGATCACGACCGGAGCGCTGCTTTGCCTGTCACGCAGGCGGTGATCCGGATTAAATGAATATGAACCGGAAAACAAAAAAAAAGAACATCGCCGGAAGACCCGGTTTCGATCCCGGGCGGCGCAGTTTCCTGGGCGCCGTCGCTGCCGCAGCGGGCGTGACGCTGGCGCCGGGGGTGTTTCTGTATGGTGTCGGGGCATCCGGGCCGGCCCTCGCGCGAGAACCCGGTGTGGCTGTTTCGGGCGATGTTCGATGGGGGATGTTGATTGACCTGAATCACTGCGATAAGGGTTGTAATGAATGCGTAAGCGCTTGCGTGGAAGAAAACGGGCTGAAGGGTCACGGCAGGCCGGCGACCGACGCCCAGTGGATTCGGAAAGTCGATATCCATGATCCGGATACCGGCCTGAGCCAGTCACTGCCGGTGATGTGCCAGCATTGCGCTGAACCACCGTGTGTAGACGTTTGCCCGACGGGTGCGTCGTTCAAACGCGCCGACGGCATTGTCCTGGTGGACCGGCACACCTGTATTGGCTGCCGCTATTGCATGATGGCCTGCCCCTACAAGGCGAGGTCTTTCGTCCACGAAGAGCTTGAAGATCAGAAACCCCACGCGCCGCGTGGTCAGGGCACGGTGGAAAGCTGCACCATGTGTGTGCATCGTGTTGACGCCGGCGGGCAACCTGCCTGTGTTGAAGCCTGTGGCAGGAAAGGTGGTGGGGCGATGCTGTTTGGCGACCTGAAAGACCCCGGCAGTGAAATTTCAAAGCGTGTGGCCAGCTATGCAACGCAGCAAATCCGCGCCGATCTGGGGCTGGATCCCGGCGTGCGCTACCGGAATTTAAAGTGATGAAACGGATCATATTCAGTGAAATAGAGGGACGCAGCGCGGGATTTCGCGGTCTTGCAGCGGTCCTGGGGCTGTTTTTCCTCACGGGACTGGCCGCCGTGATGTACGTGGAACATGCCGGCCACCACGTCACCGGGGGCAGCAACCAGGTGGTTTGGGGGATCCCGGATGTTTTCGCGATGTTCCTGATCGTTTCCGCGTCCGGCGCGCTCAACGTGGCCATTATCAGTTCGGTCTTCCGCAAAACGCTGTACAAACCGCTGGAGCGGCTTTCGTGCCTGCTGGCGGTGGCAATGCTGCTGGGCGGCCTGATGATCCTGGTGCTCGATCTTGGCCGGTCTGACCGCGTGATTGTCGCCATGCTCAACCGCAACTTCAAATCGGTCTTTGCGTGGAACCTTTACCTTTACACGGGCTTCATCGCGATTGTCGTTGTTTATCTGTGGTTGCAGATGGAGCGGAGGATGAACCGCTTCGTTCCCGCAGCCGGTATGGCAGCATTTCTCTGGCGCCTGGCGCTGACCACGGGCAGTGGCTCCATTTACGGCGTCCTTGTAGCCCGTGAGGCGTACGACTCAGCCATCATGGCGCCGATGTTTATCGCCATGTCTTTTTCCTTTGGCCTTGCCGTCTACAATCTCGTGCTGCTGGCGGCCTGCAGGGGCAGCGGCCGGGAAATCGGTGATGTCCTGTTACGGCGCCTGGGCCGGCTTCTGGGTATCTTCGTCGCGGTGGTGCTCTATTTCACAGCCGTGCAGCATTTGGCCAACCTTTATGCGGCTGAGCACAGCGGGGTTGAGCGCTTCATCCTGCGTGACGGCGGAATCTATACCCTGTTGTTCTGGGGTGGGCAGGTCATTGTGGGCGGCCTGTTGCCATTGCTGCTGGTATTTGTGTCTTCCCGGCGTGGTTCGCATCTATCAGGGCGCACAGTGGCGCTCGCCTCAATGCTGGTCATCGTTGGTGCCTTTTCCCAGCTCTATGTGCTGATAATCGGAGGCCAGGTCTACCCCCTGACGCTGTTCCCGGGTATGGAGGTATCCTCGAGCTTCTATGACGGCGTTGTCGCCAGCTACGCGCCGAGCCTGCCGGAAATTGGCCTGGGGCTGGGTGGTGTGGCATTGGCCGGCCTGGTCGTCCTGTTTGGCATCAAACTGCTGCGTTTTCTGCCAACTACGCTGGTAAATGCGGCGATCGATCCGCACCATGCAGCAATCTCGGATAAGGCATAGCCTAGGCGCTTACGGGCGCTAATTTTTATGGCCCATATTTTCATCGCAGCTGCACGCAAGTCCTCGGGAAAGACATCGGTCGCGGTGGGGCTGACGGCCGCACTGGTAAAACGGGGGCTGGCAGTACAAACCTTCAAGAAAGGCCCCGATTATATCGATCCAATATGGCTGGCGCGTGCTGCCGGCAGGGCTTGTTATAACCTCGATTTTTTCACCCAGACCCACTCGGAAATAACAGCTGCTTTCGCCGGAAAATCACTTGACGCCGATATCAGCTTGATTGAAGGCAACAAGGGCTTGTTCGATGGTCTTGATGTTGAGGGCGCAGACAGCAACGCAGCGCTGGCGACGCTGTTGTCAGCGCCGGTAGTGCTGGTGATCGATACCGGCGGCATGACCCGGGGGATAGCACCGCTGATACGCGGCTACCTGGACTTTGATCCGGACGTTGATATTCGTGGAGTGATCCTCAACAAAACAGGCGGTGCACGCCATGAATCCAAGCTGTGTGCAGCGCTGGAACGCTATACCAACGCCGAAGTGCTGGGGGTGATCGGACGTGACGCAGTGCTCGAAATCCCCGAGCGGCACCTGGGCCTGATACCGGTAAACGAAATTGATCGTGTTGGCAATGGGGCCGGCAAAAGGGCCGGCACAGCCGATGTCATGATTGCACGCCTGGCAGATGCCGTATCGGCTGGTG
>Ga0209456_10000871_pt1 | contig 15265 bp, 17 predicted proteins | sample COG_11_FD_184755 | JGI IMG/M metagenome (GOLD analysis project Ga0209456, IMG submission 184755) | Pelagic marine sediment microbial communities from the LTER site Helgoland, North Sea, for post-phytoplankton bloom and carbon turnover... | ecosystem: Environmental > Aquatic > Marine > Neritic...
GGCATGAAGGATGTTGCCTATTTCATCGGCAGTTGCCTGTATGAGGAAGATTGCGAGCGGCATGAAGCGGCACTGCTGGCGTATTATTTCAGCGCCCTTGGCGATGCGCTCGGCAGCCGCGGCCGGGATGTAGACCCGAATGCGATCGAGCAGGAATGGCGGGCCTTGTATCCCGTCGCCTGGACGGATTTTCATCGCTTTATGAAAGGCTGGAGTCCGGGGCACCGGAAGAGTCACGGCTACAGCGAGCGGCTAGCCCGGCAAGTGCTGGCACAACTGAACACGACAGCGAGTGAATGATGCGACTGACGGAGCAGGATCTGGATGATTTGCTGCCATGCGCCGTGGCGGCGGCGAGAGAGGCCGGTGCCTTCATTCAGGCATCAAAGGCCAGGGGCATCGAGGTGCAGCATAAAAGCGGGGGCAGTAACATCGCCGCGCAGGTGGTCACCGAGGTGGACCTGCGCGCGGATGCCTTGATAACCGAGGCACTGCTGCCGACCTGTGCGCACTATGACCTGGCCCTGCTCACCGAGGAGGGCACGGACGATCACGCGCGGCTGGAGAAGGACGCCTTCTGGTCAGTCGATCCACTGGACGGAACGCTGGCCTTCATCGAATCCAAACCGGGATACGCGGTGTCCATCGGCCTGGTGGCGCGGGACGGCACGCCCTTGATCGGTGTGGTGTACAACCCGGTCACGGACATCCTGTACTCGGCGGTACAGGGACAGGGGGCGCAACGCCAGGGTTCGCCCTGGCAGCCATCGATAACACCGCGCGAAGGCAGGCCGTTCACGCTGGTGTTTGACCGGGGTTTTGATCAACGCGACTACTATGCGCGGGTGTCTGCAGTCTTGAACGACCTGGCCGTCCGGCACGGGTTTTCCGCTGTGCAGACATTGGAAGGAGGTGGCGCGGCGATGAATGCGCTTCAGGTGCTGGAAAACACGCCGGGCTGTTATTTCAAATTTCCGAAACCGCAGCAGGGCGGCGGCAGCCTGTGGGATTTCGCGGCAACGGCGGCGATCTTTAATGAGTGCGGGGCCGTTGCCTGCGATTTTTACGGCAAGGCACTGGAGTTGAACCGGGTGGATTCCACCTTCATGAATCGTCGTGGTGTGCTGTATGCGTCGGATGCCGCATTGGCAGCGGAGATTCAGGGGCTGTTGCCGATTGTCGGGGAAATCCAGGGGCATTTGGGGTGAAAAATAATCGAGTCTGACCCCATTTCCTGAAATCGGAAGCGGCCGATTTGCTGGGTATTGACCAGCCCAAGGTTTCCAACCTGGTACGTGGCAAGCTGGCCGGTTTTTCTATTGATCGCCTGTTCCGTTTTCTGACGGTGCTGGGCAGCGATATTGAAATTGTCGTTACAGACAGTACCAGGCGGAATAAGCCAGGGCATATGAAAGTAGCTGTCGCCTGATAGGGCCAACAAGTGTAGGCACTGACCCCAATTTCTATCTGACACTGGTTTATACCACAACATTTCTCAGAGATTGCACAGGACTGACTGCGATAAACTGCGCAGCGTTTACTGTTGTTTTTGAAAAACCTTGATGCAGATTGCCTTTAATAATCGCTATGTCACCCTGGGTGAGAGCTTTTTTTCCAGGTCCAATCCAACGCCGGTCAAGAAACCTGAACTCATTAAATTCAATGACGCGTTGGCCAGGGAACTGGGCATATCAACCGATCACATCTATGCATTGGGTGCGGCTGTTTTCTCGGGTAACACGCTTCCTGAAGGTGCAGAACCCCTGGCGATGGCGTATGCGGGGCATCAATTTGGTCATTTTGTTCCGCAACTGGGTGACGGCCGTGCGCTGTTACTCGGAGAAATTAATGGACCGGATGGCGCCCGTTACGATATCCACCTGAAAGGTTCCGGTCGTACCCGTTTCTCGCGTGATGGTGACGGCCGTTCCGCCCTCGGCCCGGTGTTGCGTGAATACCTGGTGAGCGAAGCCATGCAGAAGCTCAATGTGCCGACAACGCGCGCTTTGGCTGCAGTGACGACCGGCGAGCCTGTCGCGCGTGAGCGTTTACTGCCGGGTGCGGTGATTACACGCGTGGCTTCGAGCTTTGTTCGCGTGGGTACCTTTCAATATTTCGCTGCACGAGATGATTACGCTGCGGTCAAACAACTCGCAGATCATGTGATTGAAAAAAACTACCCACAGCTTGGCGATCATAAAATTCCTTACGTTGCATTCCTGAATGCGGTGGTCGAGCGACAGGCCGCGCTGATTGCACAGTGGATGCAAATAGGTTTTATCCACGGTGTGATGAATACGGATAATATGTCGATCACCGGTGAGACCATCGACTACGGGCCCTGTGCGTTTATGGATGCGTATCAGCATAACCAGGTATTCAGTTCCATCGATCGTCATGGGCGTTATGCCTACTGTAATCAGCCTTCAATCGGTTTGTGGAATTTAACGCGTCTGGCAGAGGCTTTGTTGCCGTTGTTTGATGAAAACCCGGAAGCGGCTGTGAACGTTGCGCAGGACGTCCTGGAAGGGTATGCGGAACGCTATGCATCGCATTGGCTGGCAGGCATGCAGGAAAAATGCGGTTTAACAGCGTGCAGTGACGCTAAAGGCGATGAAGATAAAGCCCTGATTGAGGAGTTGCTGGACGTTATGGATGAAAATCGTACTGATTTCACCTTGACGTTTTATTACTTGTCACGGTTGGCAGATCAGTCATCAGAACAGGATAACGACCTGCGAAACCTGTTTGATGATCCCGCGCAGATCGATGCCTGGCTGGCGAAGTGGCGTCAGCGGTTAAGACTGGAGCCGCAAAGTAATGAAGCGCGACAGGAGGCTATGCGGGCAATCAATCCGGTCTATATACCCCGAAACCACCAGATCGAGGCCGCGATCAGAGCGGCGGAAGATCAGGGTGATTTTTCTGTGTTTCACGCATTACATACCGTGCTGCAAAATCCTTATGGTCAACAGCAAGGCAAGGAAAGGTACATGCAGGCACCTGAGCCCGAAGAAGTGGTTGAGTATACGTTTTGTGGAACGTAGAAGGGGGCAGCGCTTGCCGGCGCAAGGTCGGTCCCCGTTGTGTCATAATTTGTAAGTGAATCCACCACTGCTAAATTAAAAAGGGTATGAAAAGGGAATGACCATGCTAGAGAAAAACCAGACTGCACCAGCATTCAGCGCACCCAATCAGCACAATGAAATGATCAGTTTGTCTGATTACCAAGGCAACAAAAACGTTGTTTTGTATTTTTATCCGAAAGATGACACGCCAGGCTGCACCATTGAAGCGAATCAATTTACCGAACTGGCCAGTGAATTTGCGAAAGCCGATACCGTGGTGCTTGGCGTGAGTAAAGACTCGTGTGAAAGTCACCAGGCCTTTATTGATAAATTTGGACTTGAAGTAGAGTTGTTGGCCGATACTACAGGTGAACTCTGTGATACCTACGGGGTATGGCAGGAAAAAGAAAAAAAGGGTGTGAAGAAAATGGGTATCGTCCGTTCAACCTTTGTGATTAACAAAGAGGGTGAGCTGGTCGATGCGATTTACGGTGTTGGCGCAGATGGCCATGCCCAGGAAATGCTGGAAAAGGTTAAGGAACTAAAATAACCCAATAAAAAGACTAACGCCATGAAACCCCTCCTGACCGTCCTCGCCGCTACGGCCCTGTTGATTGACGAAGGCCTGCTGGTCAGTGTCGAGCGGCTGGCGGAGGTGTTGGGGTTGAGGGTGCTGTTACTATAATTGAGGGGGCAGGTGCATGACGCAGCCTGTACTGGAAACAAACAAAGGAAGATGAATGAGCAATCAATCCGATACCCGCAACATGGCGCTGTTCTGCGACTTCGAGAATATCGCCCTCGGGGTGCGCGACGCAAAATACGCCGCCTTTGATATCCAGAAGGTGCTGGAGCACCTGCTGCTCAAGGGCAACATTGTGGTCAAGAAAGCCTACTGCGACTGGGATCGTTACAAGGAGTTCAAGGCGACCATGCACGAGGCGGCTTTTGAGTTGATCGAGATTCCCCATGTGCGTCAGTCCGGCAAGAACTCGGCCGATATCCGCATGGTCGTCGATGCCCTGGATCTGTGTTACACCAAGCTGCATGTCGACACCTTTGTCATCATCAGCGGTGATTCGGATTTCTCGCCGCTGGTCAGCAAGCTGCGGGAGAACAACAAGGTGGTCATCGGGGTGGGCGTGAAGAATTCCACCTCCGACCTGCTGATCGCCAACTGCGATGAGTTCATTTTCTATGATGACCTGGTGCGCGAGTCAGACAAGCCACGCCGCCCCAAGCGCAAGGCGGCCGCCAGGAAGGCGGGCAAGAAGGGCGTCGTGAAGAGCGAGGACGACAAGCAGCAGGATGCGCTGGACCTGGTGATGGAGACCATCGAGGCGCTGTTCAAGGAACGCGGTGCAGAGGAGAAGGTGTGGGGCTCGATGGTCAAGCAGACCCTGAAGCGCCGCAAGCCGGGCTTCAACGAGACCTATCACGGCTTCCGGACCTTCGGCCAGTTGCTGGAAGAGGCCCAGGCGCGCAAGCTGATCAGCCTGGTGCCGGATGAGAAATCGGGCGGCTATATTATCAAGAGCCTGGACTAGGAAGATCAAAAAGGGGTCGGTGACAAATGGTAATCATTACGATTTGTCACCGACCCCTTTTCAGTTACTGACTGACACCATGTAGGCAACCGCCGCTTTTACCTCATCGTCATTGAGTGTTGCGAAGCCGCCTTTGGCGGGCATAAAGCCCATGCTACCCTTAAAACCGTTGATCGCGTGGCCATACAGTGTATCCATGCCCTGGGCAATTCGCGGCTCCCAGACAGCTGCGTCACTGAGCTTGGGCGCACCGGCAACACCGGCTGCATGACAGGCCATACAGTGTTTTCCGTAGATAGTCTTGCCCATTGCTATCTGTTCCGGGTCAATGCTGTCGCCAACCGCGGCCTCCAGGCTCGCGGATTCAACCGTAGCAACAGTTTCATCGACTTTGTCTGCCACCTTGCCCAGGTTTGCCGCAGCGGTCTCGCCTGCTTCTGTTGCAGCTTGTTTGACCTTGTCCGCCATTTCGCCACCCGACTGGCCGGTCTTCTCAATTGCCGACGTCTTCTCTTCACCGCCGGCGGCATCCTCTTTGTCGCTGCAACCGTAGAAGCCCGCCACGGCGATCACGAGTAATAATCCGGTAATTTTCATTGCTGTAAGTTCTCCAGGTATTCCTTAAAAGACGGGTTGACGCCCACTCAGATTTCCAGAGCTGTATTTTTCATCCGAATATGTCTACTGGCAATAGTGGAATTGTGAACTTCTGTTACATTTAATTATCTTCTCGAATCCAGCTTCCCAGAGATTCTTTCTTCGGCTACGCTGTCATCAAATAGCCCTGGTATTCTGAACACCGGGTAAGCGTCAGCGCACCTGAACGGGAGTCCGCCACTATGCATTCGGAAAAAATAAAATCAATCACTTTGACTATCCTTTTTATGCTGTTTACAAGCCCGACACTGAATGCCGGCTGGGATGACTGGCGCCAGAAGCTTGAAGACGCCATACCTGCAGGAACACTGACCGGCAGCGAAGCCACAGCGCTTTCTCAAACAGAGATCATTGCCGGTTTGAAAGAGGCTTTGAATGTAGGCGTTGAACGAGCCACCAGTCTACTTGGACAGGACGACGGATTCCTGAATGACGCGGCAGTAAAAATCCCTATGCCTGAATCATTGCAACAGGTCGAGCGGGGCCTGAGGACAGTGGGCCAGGATGCGCTCGCCGATGACTTCATCGTATCCATGAACCGCGCTGCCGAAAAAGCGGTTCCGGCAACAACAACCATCCTGGTGGACACCATTAAAAGCATGTCACTGGACGATGCCAAAGGCATACTCAATGGACCGGATGACGCAGCCACACAGTATTTCCGCAAACAGAACGAAGTACAATTGACCAGTGCCATTCTTCCCATCGTCCAGGACACCACTGCGCAGGCCGGTGTCACATCCGCCTATAAGAAAATGACCGGCAGCGTCGGATTTCTCTCGCAATTTTCCGGCCTGAGCAACCTTGACCTGGATCACTACGTTGCGCAGAAAACCCTGGATGGCCTGTTCCTGAAACTGGCACAAGAGGAAAAACTTATTCGACAGGACCCGGTAGCGCGTAGCACCGAATTACTCAAAAAGGTTTTTGCCGGCTCACCGTAGACACGTCTTCGGAGCATAGACCGCCAGGACTCATCGAGTGTTGTTCAGATCGACAAACGCGAGGGCTGGAGCGACGGAGTTCCTGTCGACAGGCTTATGTAAAACGCTCTTTAAGGTATTTGATAATATCGTTTGACTCGTACAGCCATTCCACGCTGTCATCCTCCCCGGTAATCCGCAGGCAGGGGACCTTGATTTTACCACCACCTTCCAGTAACTGCTGACGGCTGGGCGCATGCCTGAGCGCATCGCGGGTTTCGATATTGAGTGACAGGCGTTTAATGGCGCGCCGGGTCTTTATGCAGAACGGGCAGGTGAAGAACTGGTACATGACAAGGTTTTTTGTTCGCTGGTCGATGCGCTGCTGTTCGGCCGGGTCGCGTTCGATCCCGCGTGGTGTGGTCAGCCAGTCAGCGATCAGCAGGATCGGGCCGAGGATGGCGTGAACGCCTTTAAAAAAATATCGGATGATGAGACGCATGTTGTGTTTCCAGCGGTATTGAATTGGACGCGTGTCCCGTGATCAGGCGATCCGGATACGCACCACATTCATGACTTCAAACTCCATCCCCGCCACGGACTCTGTGGCGGGGTAATAGGTCAGGTTTACCCTTTGTCCCTGTAGATTTTTATATTTTTTGCTGCGTTTATATTTAAAGGGAATCTCGCAACCTTCGATCATCAAGGCGTTGAGGATCCAGTCGCCTTTTTCCCGTTGCACATGGGACGTGACCTTTACCATGTCCGAATGGACCAGCTGTGCGTGTTTTTTCACTAGTTTTTCTGGATCGGTTTGCATACGGAGAGCGCCTGGACGCCTGCATTGGAATTCCGGGGGAGCAGTATACTTTATATTAGCGACTGACCAACGGCACCCCAATCAGCCAGCCATGTCCCCAGAACACAAAGGCGGCGTACAGTGCCAGGCCAAGCACAATCACCAGGCCATCGTTCATGCGTGACGGCGGTAACGTAGACACCGGTGGCGGGGTGCGTCTTTTCAGGGAGATCCGGTCCGCCACCGCCCAGGCCAGAAACGATCCGAACAGGAGTACATCGGCGAGCGTGCCGTTGGCGAGCAAATGGGCCAGGGCCCACAACTTGGTGGCAGCGAGCATGGGATGTTTGGCGGCAGCCTGGATGCGCCCGGGTAAATAGGTGGCCAGCAACAGCGGAAACACAAAAATCTGCAGCAGCGTGGCGCCCTGGCGTAACCAGGCAGGGGGCAGGTAAAGCACAAGCGGATCCTGCCGTGCCAGACCATAGCCCCAGATAATGAGCACTAGCCCGGCCAGGGCCACCAGTGCGTAAAGCCCCTGCCAGGTCATGACACCGAGTCGCGCGGCAACACGATCCCGCCATGACACATTCACAATGGAGACAGAATGTGCGGCGAAGAACAATAGCAATCCGATAATCAGCAGGCTCATAGGGTTCCTTCAATATACGGGGGCAGGGCGCAATAAATGCCAATAGTAGTGAAAACCAGGCACTGACTCCATTTTTCTGCACTGTTTTCACTCACCCCCCCCCTATTGCAGAGCGCCAATCGCTCCTCACCACTACGTTCGGATATTTATAACATTATGAAAAATAGATAAAATAACATTAGTTCGAAAGTGCAGGGAATTTCACCTTGACATAGTGTTAAAACAACACTATCTTGTAAGTGTATTAAATACACTAACCAGGGCGAGCCATGTACAGCTATGAGTACCCACACCCGGCGGTCAGCGTCGACATCGTGATCTTCACCATTCGCGATGCGTGCCTGAAGTTGTTGCTGATCCGCCGCGCCGGCGAACCTTACCGGGGCAAGTGGGCGTTGCCGGGTGGTTTCATTCACCTCGACGAGGACCTGGATGCGAGTGCGCGGCGCGAGCTGGAAGAAGAGACGGGTGTCGCCGGTGTTTACCTCGAGCAGCTGTATACCTTCGGTGCGCCCGAGCGTGATCCGCGCGAGCGGGTGATTACCGTGGCCTATTACGCCTTGATCCCGTCGGACAGGTTGCAGTTGCGCGCAGCGACCGATGCGGAGGCGGTGGGCTGGTTCGGCATGGACGAGCTGCCGGCGCTGGCCTTCGATCACACCGACATCATTGCCATGGCGCATGAGCGGCTAGTGGCCAAGCTCGATTATTCCACCCTTGCCTTCCAGTTCATGGGCGGCGACTTCACCCTGTCGGAGTTGCAGTCGGTGTACGAAATTATTCTGCGTGAGGCGCTCGACAAGCGGAACTTCCGCAAGTGGGCGCTGGCGCTGGAACAGATTGAAGAAACCGGCCGGGAACGCCGTGACGGGGCGCATCGCCCCGCCAAACTGTACCGGCTCAATGAGCCGGGGACTGTAGCCATCATCAAGTGAGCCCGTGCGGCTTCAAGGGGGTGTGACATGATCCTGAGACACTATAAAGGCGAACCGAATGTCTATGTGATTCGTTACCGCGGCGGTCAGCGGCGTGCGCATGGCGCGGGGCTGGATTTCTGGTATCTGCCGTACAACACGTCGATTGCGGCCATTCCGGCCGGCACACAGGATGCGCCGTTTATCTTCAACGAGGCGACTGCCAACTTCCAGGAAGTGGCGATCCAGGGGCAGCTCACCTACCGCCTGGAATCGCCACTGGACAGCGCCGAGCTGCTCGATTTCACCATCGATCCGAGGCACGGACATTATCGCAGCAGCGATCCCGACAAGCTGATGCAGCGGGTCATCAATGCCGTGCAGGCGCACACCCGCAAGGGCGTGAACGAACTCACCCTGGAGCAGGCGCTGACCCAGGTGAAGGAGCTGGCGCAGGCTGTGATCGGTAAAGTGCGTTCGGAGCCGGCGCTCAGGGCCCTGGGTGTGGTGGTGGAAAGCCTGTATTTCCTGGCCGTGACACCGAAGCCGGAGATGCAGAAGGCGCTGGAAGCCGAATACCGCGAGCGTCTGCAGCGCAATGCCGATCGCGCCATCTATGAGCGGCGCACCGCGGCGGTGGAGGAGGAGCGCAAGATCCGCCAGGGCGAACTGGAGACCGACATCGAGCTGGAGGAACGGCGCAAGGACCTGGTCGAGATGCAGGCGAGCAACAGCCTGACGCTGGCCGAGGCCGAGGCCAAAGCCGATGAGCTGAAACTCGATCCCTACGGCAATCTCGCCCCGCAGGCGCTGGTCGGACTGGCGTTCAAGGAGTTTGCCGGCAACGCCGGCCAGATCGGCAACTTGAGCATCACACCGGATATGCTCGGCCAGTTGATTAACTGGGTGGGAGGGCAGCGCCATGAACGCGGTTCTGAACAGGGCGGTTGAGCCACACCGGGCGGTCTTTGAAAAAGTCGTCATCGTCACGCGCAGGACGGAACTGGAGGAACTGGTGGCACGCTTCAACAGTGTGCCCCAGGCGCGCTTTTACCTGGAGCACGCCGGCCAGGTGTTCGAGCCGATCGCGGCGCGGCACGCGCAGTATCACGCGGTGCTGGAGACGGCCCGCCAGGCGGTGCCGCGCGGCCTGAAAAGCCAGGTGATCGATCGCGCCTTTCTGCCGCAGTTCCTGTTTGGCGAGGCGGACCTGGTGATGACCGTCGGTCCGGACGGCCTGGTGGTCAACGTGGCAAAGTACCTGCAGGCGCAGCCGGTGTTTGCGCTGAACCCGGACCCCGGCAGTATCGACGGTCTGTTGTTGCCGTTCAGTGTCGAGCGCTTCGCTGGTGCATTCCAGCGCACACTGCAGGGCAAACAACCGCTGCGATCGGTGACTATGGCGCAGGCGCGGCTGAACGACGGTCAGTCCCTGCTGGCCTTCAATGACCTGTTCATCGGCACGCGTTCGCACGTCTCGGCGCGCTATGAGATTGCCCAGGGCAAGCGCCGGGAAACGCAGTCGTCGAGCGGCATCATTGTCTCGACCGGTGCCGGTTCCACCGGCTGGCTGCAGTCGGTGTATGCGGGGGCGGCCGCCGTGGTGACGGCGCTGGGCGGGCAGGTACAGCCGCCGCCGGAGCGCGGACGTCTGCCCTGGGATACCGATCACCTGATGTATGCGGTGCGCGAACCCTTTCCGAGCAAGGCCACGCAGACCGCGCTGGTGTTCGGTGCCATCGATGCCGAACGTCCCTTGACCCTGACCTCGCACATGACCGACAACGGCGTGATCTTCAGCGATGGTATGGAGGCCGATTTCCTGGCCTTCAACGCCGGCAGCACAGCGAGCATCGGTCTGGCGCCGAACCGGGCACAATTGGTCGTGGCGGCCTGAGACAGGAGACCCCGATGCAGAAGCTCTCGACACAGGATCGTTTTCGCGGCGTGCTGATCGGTACGGCGGTGGGCGATGCGCTGGGACTGCCGGCCGAAGGTGTGTCGCGGCGACGCATCAGCCGCCTGTTCCCCGGACCCTGGCGACACCGGCTGATCGCCGGTCGCGGCATGCTCAGCGATGATAGCGAGCATACGTTGTTCATCAGCCAGGCACTGCTCACCGAGCTTAATTCGGTCGAAGCCTTTGCGCGGCGCTTTGCCTGGAGCTTGCGCTGGTGGTTTGTGTCCTTACCGGCGGGGATCGGGTTGGGCACACTGCGCTCGATTGTGCGGCTCTGGCTGGGCTTTTCACCGGCGAACAGCGGTGTGCGCTCGGCGGGCAACGGGCCGGCGATGCGCGCGGCGCCGATCGGGGCGATGTTCGCCGATGACGCGGAAAAACGGCAGGCGTACGTCGCGGCGTCGACCCGCGTGACGCATTCAGATCCCCGCGCGCTGGTCGGCGCCCAAGTGGTTGCCAACCTGTGTGCCTGGAGTGTCTGCACGGGCGCAGCGGAGCGGCCTCAGGCTATACAGTTTCTTGAGTTGCTGCGCACCTCTGGCGAGCACGAGCCGCAGTGGCTGGCGATCGTCGAGGACATGGCCAGGGCCGTGGCTGCAGACTGGTCCGTGCAGGCCTATGCCGACAGCCTGGGGCTGCACAAGGGCATCAGCGGTTTCATTTATCACACCGTCCCCGTGGTCAGCTACGCCTGGTACCGGCACTTCGGTGATTTCCAGGCAACGCTGAGCGCGGTGCTGGATTGCGGGGGCGACACCGATACCACCGGTGCCATCGCCGGCGCGCTGGCCGGCGCAGTGGTGGGCGAGCCGGGTATACCGCGCTCCTGGATCCAGGGTATTGTCGACTGGCCGCGCGGTGCGGGTCTCTGTTACCGGGTAGCGGATCAGTTGTGCGAGGCCGCCCGCACCCAGCAGGCGCTGCCGGTGATCCGTTATCTGTGGCCGGCGTTGTTGCTGCGCAATGCCCTGTTCCTGTTGATTGTGCTGGCGCATGGCTTCCGGCGCCTGCTGCCACCGTATTAATGGGGTCGGAGGCAAATGAGAATAAATGTTATTTACCTCCGACCCCATTGCCTTTGATCAGATATATAGACTAAAGTCTAGTAAAAGGAGGTAGCCGGATGGTCATGGGGGGATCCATTAAAGGCAGGCTGATAGCGGCATTCTGCCTGTGTGTCGTGGTTGCAGGGTCGGTCAGCCTGCAGGCCGCAGCAGCCGCTGATCGTGCTGTGGCCGTTCAGAAGTCTGCTTCCGGCGCATTGATTCCGGCACAGACGCGCAAACAGCTTATCCTTGACCAGGTGCCCCGCTTTGCGCCTGACCGCGTCCTGGTTCGTTTCCGGCCGGGCAGCGCGGCTTCCGAGACCGGCAAGGCGCATCGCCAGGCCGGCGGCAGGAAGCTGAAGGAAATTCCCGCTATCGGTGTCCACGTGGTCGAGGTCCCCGGCGGCACTGTTCAACAGAAAATCACCCGCTACCGGGCCAACCCGAATGTCGACTATGCCGAACCCGATTTCTACCGGGTATTGATTCTTCCGGACGAGGGCAATGATCCGGGGCCATTGGGGGGCGGGATTGTTACCGGCAGGGAATATTTCCAGGAGCAGTGGGGGCTGCACAATACCGGGCAGCAGCACACCACTATTGATCCGTCGGGCAATCCGAAACAGGACAACGGTGTCGCCGATGCCGATATCGATGCGCCGGAGGGGTGGGATATCACCACCGGTGATCCCGCGGTCAAGGTCGCCATTCTGGATACCGGCATCGACTGCGACAGCGTCGAACACGCCGGCAAGTGTGTCGAGGAAATCAGTTTTGTGGGGGATTACAGCGTTAACCTCGATGATCCCGAAGATTTTATCGGGCACGGCACCCATGTTGCCGGCATCGCTGCCGTGCACAGCAATAACGGTATTGGTGTGGCGGGGGTAGGCTGGCATTCATCCCTCGGTAACCTGAAGACCTGTTTCGCTTATCAAATTGATTTATTTCCGCCATTGGGTTTCTTCGTGACGGTTGGTGTCTGTCCGGTGTCAGCCTCGGTGGCGGCTATCACCCATGCGGCTGACAATGGTTACCACGTCATCAACATGAGCTATGGCAGTGACGAACTCGATGCAAATGGTGATCCCACCGGGCCGCCTGCACAGCCGAATCTGGAAACAGCTGCGATCAGTTATGCCTGGAGCCAGGGTGTGGTGCTGGTCGCCGCCGCGGGCAATGATAACAATACCAAGCGGCTTTATCCGGCAGCCAATGATGAGGTCATTGCCGTCGGCGCAACGGATCATTTTGACGACCGGGCATCCTTTTCCACCTTTTCATTGCCCGGCGATCACTGGGTGTCGCTGCTGGCGCCGGGGGTGGATACCTTGTCCACCAATCCTGTTGGGGATTGTGTTTTTCTTGCGGAAATACTTGGCTTTCTATTTGACCCGCTGACGGAGGGTTGCCTGAGCTGGAAATCCGGGACCTCGATGGCCAGCCCCCATGTCGCCGGTGCTGCAGCCCTGGTCTGGGCGCACCTGTTCCCCGGACAGGCGCCGCAAGCCTGTACCAGCCCGAGCGGTGTGCCCTGTAACGACGTGGTGCGCAGTCACCTCGAATACGGTGCCGACACCGTGGGGGCGATCGGACAGAATTTCCTGTCCTGGAGCGGGAACGGGCGACTGAACCTGGCTGGCGCGCTCAGTATTGTCGATACCGACCTCGATGGTCTGCCGGACAGCGTCGACGATGACGATGACAATGACGGGCTGGCTGACGGTGTGGAAACATCAGCCGCAATTGGCACCGATCCCCTGGATGCGGACTCGGACAATGACGGCCTGAGCGACGGCTTTGAAGTGAATTATGCCTCGCCGCCGCCGGATACCTATTCCGCGGGTCTGGATACCGATCCGCTGGATGCGGATACGGACGCGGACGGTTTTCTCGACGGCATGGAACTTGCCGCCGGCCATGACCCGCTGCTGGCCGGTGATGCGCCGGTGTGGGGGGATACTGATGGCAATGGCGTCGTCAATGCCGGTGACCTGGTTCTGCTGACGCGAGCCGTGCTGGGGTTGACTATGCTGGCCGACGATCAGAAGGCGCGCGTTGATATTGCGCCGGTCATTACCGGTATCCCGACGCCGGATAAGCAGGTGACACCTGGTGATCTGGTCGTGGTCGAGCGGATCCTGCTCGGTCTGGCCGCTTATCCGTAATAGAAGCAGCGGAAACTGATCGAGGGAAGGCGGCGTTACAGGTATTCAGGCGTGTGGAGAACGTCCTGGAGGCGAATAAAAGCCAATATAACTTAATGTAAAATAATTATATAATTAAAATCATTCGTTTAATGTCATCAAGTTGATCTTAACTGGTATGTATCAGGCCATCCCTTTGATTCTATGTCCGACCTATGCGGACACGATTGATTAAAGACAAGCCTTTTCTGCAGCTATGGCATAAGCGCGCATGCGGGTAGGCGTTTTATAGAAATTGCTGTTTCCCGGCATTTGCTGTCTGCTGCCTGCCGCAGCGCTGGGTGCGGATCACGATGGTGATGTCAATATCGATGGTGACGTGAATGTGGTTGATCTGCTCTGGGGGCAGCAGGCGCAGGGCGATGTGGCGCCCCTGGTTGCAGGCGTTCCGCAGCCGAATGGTGTGTTTAACCTCGGCGATGTGCTGGTCATTCAGCGTATGGTACTTGGCGCCCTGAATTTCTCTGTGCCGGGGAATCAGTTCAATATCGGCGACTCGATCGGCGAAGGAGAAGCGGCGGACGGCACCATCGGCGAATCGCATCATGAGACGGTCTGGTCGACCGGCTATAACGGCGGTGACAACGTAAACAGCTTTAATGAACGCTTCGAGACCATCGCCGCGGCTGATTACTTTGAAAATAATGCCAGTCGTGACCTGCTGTTCAACCACGCCGTCAGCGGCGCGGAGATGGTTGATTTTGCCGCCCAGGCGCAGGGCATTGTTGCCGCTGCCGGGCAGACGCCCTCGGGCACTGCAGACATGGTCGCGGTGTTTCTGGGTAACAACGATGTCTGTGCACCAAGCCTGGCGGCGATGACAGACCCGGCGTTGTTCGAGGCGGGCTACCGCGCCGGCCTGGACGTGCTGGTTTCCAGCAGCGCATCCCGCACTGCGCAGATTCACGTTTCCGGCATCCCGGCCATTTACTGGTTGTGGAACGCCAAACGCAATGCATTCTGGTGCCGGGTGTTTGCGTGGCCGTTCGTACCCTGTCAGAACCTGCTGGATAACCCGTCGGACGACTGCGCAAGCAGCGTTTCCCGGCAAGACCCGGATACTGTTTATCCGGGTGACGGTCTGAACTGCCAGCGCCGGAAACAACTCCATGCCATCATTCGTGATACCTACAACCCGATCCTGCGCGATGTGCTGAACGAGTACCGGGAGTCAGGCCAGTTGCCCAATGCCAGGTACACCGACATTTATAATGTTCGCTTTGATTCACAGCATGTCAATGGCGGTGATTGCTTCCACCCGAGCACCACGGGTCACGCCCTGCTGGCACAATCTGAGTGGTGCAGGACGCATTGGGGCAACGGTGATCCGGCGTGCACCAACTGACGATGAAAAACCCGCTTCCAACAGCCGCCTTACTCGTCTTGTGCTACCTGGCTTCAGGCGGCGTCGTGGCAGCCGATGGCTTCCTGATGACGCCGCAGGGTGCCCGTTATCAGGAGTTGAAACCCGGCACGGGCGAGGGGGCCGAAA
>Ga0209456_10000873_pt1 | contig 15234 bp, 15 predicted proteins | sample COG_11_FD_184755 | JGI IMG/M metagenome (GOLD analysis project Ga0209456, IMG submission 184755) | Pelagic marine sediment microbial communities from the LTER site Helgoland, North Sea, for post-phytoplankton bloom and carbon turnover... | ecosystem: Environmental > Aquatic > Marine > Neritic...
AATGTTGATCGCACAGATAGTGCGGGCGTGGTTTGGCTTTACGATCTGCCCTTCCTCATAAGCCCCAATCCTCAACAGTTTGCACTGGGGGCGGATTCAGTTTCTGGGATTTCGGCCCCGCTGGACCAAAACGATGTAGCACATCAACAGATGCTTGACGATATGCGTTTTGATGTATCAAGTACACGTCACAGCGGCTCACCCGGCGTGCTTGAGTATTCTTTTTGCGTAGTGGGCAATTTCGTTTACACCTTGCGACTCTGGGGGGCTGAGGTTGCGGGCAGCACCAATGTTACCGGGGGGCGGGTGTCAACAATTAGTTATGATTATGGGGCGGGCACGACCGTCACTTTCGGCACTACCTTTGATATATACGGCTTGGCGGGTGCTTACTATAAGGCAGCAGCTTGGGAGCAACAATTCACCATTACTGCGACTGGGGCGCAGACACTTCGTATTGAGATCAATGGTGGCGGAATCAGCGATTTCAATCCGTTGTTTTCTGCGCTGGAAATCACGGGCAGCGCTCAATCGGTGGTCACGCCAGTAGGTCCAACGGTGGGGCAAGTTTTTCGGAAAGGTTATGTGATTACAACACAGCAGGGCCTGCGGTTTCAGCCAACGGCGGGTCTTAAATCGACGAAAGGGTTTGCGCTGGAGCTAGCCAGTAAGCATGTTGACAAGCCGCTCACTAGTGGCAATGTGTCCATGCTGGGCAATAGTCCTATGTTTAGCACGGGCATAGTGAGAACGCCGGCTTTGGGTATAATAACGCATAAGGGCGAATCCGTTAATGCATTGCTTCCCGCAATGATTAATTCGTCTCCGGCAGAAGGGCGAGTGACAATGTTTGGTGGTCATGCAATTGCAAGGACGCCTTTCCCAACACAGTGGACCGAGTTAGAGCGAGCAACAGCTATTCGCAGGTGGGGTTAGTGATGAAATATGTAACACAAATACTATTGAGTGCATTCATGTTATGCGGGGCGCTTGTCGCGGTAGTGGCGGCGTATGCTGACAGTTATTCTCCAGTATTGACCTGGGAGCATAATGGGCTTGATACCCAAGGAGAGCCGGAGCAGATTGCAAAATGGAGGGTGGCCATCAAATATATAGATGGTGTGGTACTCGAGACACAGGAATTAATCGATGCGGATGGCTCCTTGCGAAGGTGGCAAATGTCCCCGATCCCCATCGGAGAAGGCAGCGGCGGTCATACGGTAATTAGCGGGACTTTGCCAGCGACTTATATTTGGGAGCGGCTGACAGTTGGCGGTGCTGTTTACGTGGATCGCAATTATACCTTTAGCGCGGTGCCAGAAGGCTATCAGGAAATGGATGTTTTGCGCACCGCAAACAGCGACAAAGCCAAGCTCGATAACTCCGTCCAGTTTAATATCAGTAATCCCGAGACCATTTATGTAGCTCACGATAAACGGGTAACCACCAAACCCGCATGGCTTGCCGATTGGACAAATACTGGTGTAACGCTGCAGACAGACGACGCCAGCTTGGAGGTTTATAGCAAGGCGTGGCTGGCAGGGGCTGTGATTCTAGGGGCAAACGTAGATATCGATGCGGGTAGCGGAATATCTATGTACGTTGTCTTGGTTGATTCTCAGGCAAGCGGGGAGCTGGCGTACGATGTCGACTACACGGTTGAGCTCGTAGCGATTGACGCGGACGGCAATGTGTCAGAGCCTGACACGGCAGCTATGCGGATAAGCAGGAATGTAATCCCGGAAGCGGTGTTTAATCTGGATGTTGAGGTGGCATGTCCTGACGGGATTGTTTGCACGGTGATTATTAATGGTGTAGAGCAATAGGAGACAGAAATGGCAACTTACGAGCATCTGGCGAATTTGGACGATGGCGCCGGAAATGTAGTCGATAAGGATCTATTCCGGAATAGGATAGGGGTGGCGGCCGGGATTGTGGCCCAGGAAGTCAACGCCGACCCTGCAGCGAATCCCACAGCGGGGGCCGACGTGACCTTACAAGGGCAGAGAAAAGAGCTAGCCTCTATGGTGGTGTCGCGAGGACCCGAAGATGCGGGCGATCTATTTCTCTGGGCCGTTATCTTCGCCAATGATACGGCTTCAATTGCCGCGATCCGTGATGCCACGGATGGAGTGATCAAGACCAATGTTGAAGATATCTGGGATCTGATCGCGGAATCCTCAATTGTCAATCCACCTCAGGCGGTGTAAGCCATGGCCACAAATGATCTACAGCTTAAACAGGGCACATCCGTTACCTGGTTGTCTACTGGCGGATCTGCTGTCCTGGATCACGGCGGCACTTTCGCCGATGGCGAGGCTTATATGGGTGCCGAGCTTGATCTGGGCGCAACATTCGATGCAGCGTTTGCCGTATATGCCACAATCGATACTGGCGGGACTGCACCGACTGCGGGGAATATTATTGAGTTTCGGGTGACTACGTCTTACGACGGGACATTGTGGGGGGGTGGTGTAACGGGGTCAGCAGCACAGTATAAATCAGGGGAGGAAGATGAATGGGCATCGGGTCTTGATCCATTGGGTGTGATTGTTTGCACAAATGATGCTAATACAAATATCACTCAGCTAATCAACCCGACTTGGGTGCCATCAGGTCGGTACGTTGTTCCCGTCGTTATTAATCGTTCTGGACAAACACTGGGGGCCGCTGCCGATTTTGAACTCCGTTTAACACCACTGATTTACCATCCAGAAGCGTAACGCGCTGCCATGGCGCTAATCCAATACCGATTGCAGGAGCAAATGGCAAGTGCCTAAATTTGTACGCCGCTCCCCTATTTCGACTGATGCCCGCGGGCGGATTAAGCCGCGGAATGCGGAGCTGAATCGTCGTCATCCCCATGCTCAAGACTTACACCTTTATGTGCCGATTGATCATCAGTCACAAACTTTCGGTGATTCGGGGACCAGTGGGCATGATAATATTATAGAGCTTGTCCAAGGACAACCAGCCGAATATCCTTCAAAGCGTCCAAAAGCCTGGCTAGCCAGCTATGAAGGGCGCCAGTCGGTCATCCAGGTCGATAACGACGCATCGGTACGATATCAAAAACTTGCTTTCCCATTGTCTCGCTATTCAATGGCGGGGCTTACAGAATTTACACTTTCTATTTGGGTTAATTTAATCACGCAGGGAGCCGCTGATCAGGGGCGCTTTTTTGCTTCTGGGGCCGGTACTGGTGGCGGAGGTATCAATTTACACCCCTTTAGTTCTAGTACCAATAGCATTTGGATGCAACTTAGTGGCGATTATGCTTCTGCATCGAATTATTTCGAAACCATTCAGATTTGGACTTGTGTCACAGCCACAATGGCAGATGGTGTAGCCACCTTTTACAGGGACGGCGTATTCTTCGCTGAAGAAACAACTACATTTACTTCCGTAGTGCAAGAAACAGAAACCTATCTGCATATTGGCAATAGGACAAATAATGCGCGCCAAATGGATGGCTATTTGGAGAATGCTCGAATTTGGCGCCGCTGTTTATCCGCGAGAGAGGTTTGGGATACATACGCTTTTCCATATGCTTCTCTTTACCCTTCATACCAGGTATTTATTGGCACACCAGGAGCCGCTGCGGAGGTAGTTGATACGCCAACCAGTGGTCTTGTTACGCTCAAAGGCAATGCCTTTGACACTCAAATTGCCGTCAAGCCCGATCTTATCGCTGGAAATGTCTCACTCAAGGGTAATGCCTTTGACACCCAAATTGCCGTCAAGCCCGAACTGACAACAGGAATTGTTGAATCAAGGGGCCATGCATTCGATACCCAGATAGCCGTAAAGCCTGAGCTTACCTCGGGTCTTGTGAATCTTCTCGGCCAACCAATCGAATTTGGCGTAGAGCCGATCAAGAGCCCAGCGACGGGTGTGGTTACGTGCAAAGGCGAGGCTTTCGATACCCAAATAGCCGTCAAGGCTGAATTGACAACAGGGATAGTCGAGAGCAAAGGGGAAGCTTTTGATGTCAGGGTACATGTTAAACCTGAATTAACTACAGGCATTGTCGAGAGCAAAGGTGAAGCGTTTGATACCCAAATCGCTGTCAAACCTGAATTCATCACGGGCATTGTCGAGAGCAAAGGCCACCAGCCCGACACAACAAAAGAGGTTGATGTCGGTCTCACAATCGGAATCGTCCAGCTTTACGGATGGCCCATCGAGGCCAAGCCGGCAGAGCAAGCCGCCTCCAGTATCCATATCAATGCAGGTGGAGATGGGGGCGACGATTTAACTGACAGCGCGAGTGTCATTTGGCTTTTCGACGGCCCATTTCTGACTTCGCCGCAAGATGAGAGATTCTCAAGCAACACCGCGTCGATGTCGGGCATTGTTTCGCCGCTCGATCAGGGCGACGGAGTGCACCGGCAGTTATTGGCGGATTCTCGGTTTGATACATCGAGCACGTTGAATGCGGGCTTGCCAGGGCTGCTTGAGTACTCTTTTAGTCTGGAAGGCAATTTTATCTACGATCTTCGTCTCTGGGGGCACGAGGTTGCGAGCAGTGGCAATGTGACAGGCGGCCGGGTGATGTCGGTGGCCTATGACTACGGTGCGGGTACGACCGCCACATTCGGTACAACGTTTGACCTGTACGGGCTGGCGGGCGCTTACAAAAAGGCGGCGGCGTATGAGCAACGCTTTGTGGTCACGGCGGAGGGTGCTCAGACTCTACGTGTCACGATCCAGGGCGGCGGGGGCACGGATGTCAACCCGCTGATATCCGCTCTAGAGGTCACCTCGGCGGGGAGTGCCAAAGTCCAGATCGATGATGCGATGTCGGGCAGGCTGACCTATACGGGCCAGCAGCCCGATACACAATTCGGAGCCGTTAAGAAAACGCCCACGACCGGAGCGGTGGAGTGCAAGGGCCAGCCTATCACGACGGCCATTATCCACTATGCACAGGTCACCACGGGTGTATTGACCTACAAAGGGCAGCCTGTTGAGGTTTTTGCACCTCATTCGCCGACGCAAGGGGTCATTACTCACGCTGGCGCTACTCCGGAAGTCCTGCGCCAGCGGGTATTTACGCCTTCCATTGGGTCACTGATCCACCTTGGCGGTGTACCGGATGTCAAGATAGGCTCAGCAACAGTCGTGACGGACACGCCTGTTGCGGGTGCCATGCTGCATAAAGGCGCAGCCATCGTCGGAGAAATTTTGGGTGCGTGGACGCCGCGTGATAGAGACACAGAGACCAATTGGACAGAGGTAAAACCAGATGGCTAATACAGTCGTAATTTTTGACTCATGGAAACTGGCCAGCGGGCGCGGGCTAGTCAATGCCAGCGCTACACATCGGATGTACCTATTGAGCACTGCTCCAACGAATATCGATACGTCGAGCTTTGCGAATAGCATTTCGGCCTTGGTGGCAAAATCTGCTAGCAACCGGGCGGGTGTGCATGTAGCGGGCGCAGCAGACAGGCAAATGGCTAATGTGCTGTGGACAAAAATCTCAGATGGTGTTATCCGCTGGGATGCTGACGACATTACGTTTACTGCCTCGGCCGGAGTATCGATGGATGTCCAGTACGCTGCGGTCCGTCAATCGAATGTCGATATCCCATTCTTCTATTGGGAGATTTCCACAGTTTCGGTAGCCGCCACGCAATTCGGCATCTCGGTCCCAGCTACGGGATTCTGGGAGACGTCCGATAACGTTTAAGCCAAGGGCGCGCCATGACAATCGAGACGATTACCAGCGGGGCGGCGTCCACGATCTCGGACCTTGATCCGACGCTGCCAGCGGCTTCTGACCCTAAGTCCGAGGGCGATAATCATATCCGTCAAACAAAAAAGGCATTGCAGCTCACCTTCGTTAATGTGAGCGCAACTGTCTCGGGTGTGGCCTCGGAGCTATCCTTTGCTCATAAGGGCGGGACGGTCTCTGGAAATGCTTTTATTAAGGGCAAAATCGACTGTGGAAGCATCTCTGTGTCTGCGACCGCCGTTGTCAACACAAAGCTGATCGTTGCTGACGCCGCTATAGCGGGCTCGCTAACTGTTTCTGGCACCAGTGTCTTCGTAAGCCCAGCAACATTTGAGAAGACTGTAACAATCAGCCATCTGGTAGCGGCTAATATTGTAGTAGGAAGATTTCAAAGCAAAGGCACCAAGGTCGCTGCGTCGCACGATGGCTTGACGGTGGGCTATAACGCAAGCGGCGATTACACTATCAATCATCCTTTTGACACTCTCAACTATGTGGCGATGGTATCGCTTGAAGGCAGCGCCACGGCGTTGGTCGCACAGGTCCACAACCTCGGGAGCACCAGCTTTGATATTGATGTCCGTCAAATCCCAGGGGGCTTGGACACAACTACGGCGGTGCCGAGCAATGCGGGATTGCATGTTAGTGTCCATAAGCTATGAGACTTCCCTTTGATAACGTCGGCGCCATCGGCGTTATCGGCGATTTAAGACCCGAATCTCTACCCGTTGATGCCTGGACACGGCTGGTCAATGTCGATCTAGGTTATGACGGCGTTACTAAAGCTCAAGCTGATGAGGAGATCTATTTTCTCACAGTCATCGCCGGCACTACATCAATCCAGAGCATTGCTCACGATCCGTGGTTTCTGATGCCTGTTGAGGCGGACGGGATCACGTACTGGATTTATCCTGGCGTAAATCAAGTTCACGCAGCAACAGCGCTTATTAATCGGGTGGCGCTGACTCGACAGTCAGCTACCAGCACGGCTTCGATTGATACCTCGAGCGTCGAAAAAGAATACTCAGCCACTACGGGATCACTGTGGTCAGGCGCCATTCTAGCTGGAATCCCACTCCTGAATGTAGACACTGCGCCTCCACAGTATTGGTATCCGATTAGCACTAGTCAGCGGCTTCAAGAGCTGGACTGGGACAAATCTGCGGGGACTAAGTGGAGCGAGCGCACGGCGGGAGCTATTACCTGTGAGACGCTCCGCACTTACAGAGAATATGCGATTGCACTGAAAACCACAGAAGGCGGCACAGCTTTTCCTCGTCGTCTTCGCTGGTCCCACCCCGCTCCGCCTGTAACCACGCCATTTACTTGGGATGAATCCAAACCCGCCTATGATGCGGGCATTCATGACTTCGAAGAGACCAACGATGATTTAGTCGATGCGGAAGTCTTGCAAGGCATTCTGTACGTGTACAAAGAGGGTACGACCTGGCCCGTGACTTGGGTGGGCGGCCGCAATATTCTAGCTTTCGGGACAAGCGCGCGCTTCAAATTCGGGTGCTTTGCACCGGGCTGTATTGGTGCGATGCAAGACCGGCATTTTGTACTAACAGGCTCTCATATGCTGGTCCATGACGGCACCAGCTATCAAGATGTAGGCTCAGAGCGGTGGGAGCGGACGCTTTTTGGGGCCATTGACTCTACTAACTGGCGAAGGACCTTTGTTTTTGTCAACGAGTATCAAGACGCTCACGAGGTGTGGATCTGCTATCCCTCGACGGGGGCGACATGGTGCGATGAAGCTCTAATCTGGGACTATCAGCACAATACCTGGACCCAGCGACCGCTCAAAGGAATTTCGGCTATAGCGGCTGGGACAGTGGCGCAAAATGTAATTACGACATGGTCGCCGGATACACAGGCGTGGGACGCTGATCAATCGAGCTGGAATGAGAGTGCCTCTGACCCGAGACAATTTGTACCTGTCGCAGCGATGCCCGACCAGGGTGGTTTTTTGCTAAGCAAGCGTTTGTGGCGTGTGAAATCTCAATATGAGGACTACATCGGTGGCTCGATTGGCGGCGAGAATGCAAGCGTCCCATACCAAAAGGTGACAAGCATTGTGGAGCGAATCGGATTGCCTCTGGCGGGCCAAAGGCGTGATGGGACACCTAAAACGGGGGTGCTCAGGCGTTATCTAATCAACGAGGTCTGGCCACGTATCCGTGCGCCTGATGGGACCGTGGTCAATGTCACACTCGGATTTCAGGAGACACTACAAGATGCAGTGGTCTGGGGCACGTCGAGGGCATTCACGGTGGGGACCAGTTTGTTTACGGAGCACTACGCGGAGGGGCGCATTTCGTCAATCCGATTCGAAACCGATGCCGCTGTCCGATGGACCCTCATGGGATACGAGCTCGATATCCAGCCCGCAGGAGAGTACTGATGCCGAAGAAAATGGAGCGCGCCTTGAAGCGCAGCGCAAAAAAAAAGGGTCTGGGTAAAGAGCGCACAGGCGCCTATGTTTACGGCACAATGCAAAAGCGCTCGTCCTGGAAACCACCGGGGAAGCGTAAGCGGTGAGCCGCTATACTTTCCAGCCACCTCCCTCGGGTGATCTCGATATCATTCGGCGCTGGCTCGAGCAAGAGTTGGAGAAAATTCGCGGTGCACTTGACGCCTTGTACGATGGTGAAATGGAGAGTACACGCACAGAGCCCGCACGGCCCCGCTATGGCACGATCACAATCGCCGAGCCTAACGGGTGGGACCCTGGCTCCGGGCCTGGGTTTTATGGCTATGAGGGCACAACCACTGCCTCAGGCACTTGGGTGAAATTCTAATGGGGTTTCCACTACTCGATAATCTTTTCGGCGGCGGGACGCAGAAGACAGAAACGGAGGTCAACCCGCCAGCCTATCTGGAGCCGTTTCTTGATCCGTATGCTGAAGGGCTGACGGATGCTTTCCAGCGTACGCTTCAAGCTCCGCCGTGGAGCCAGCCCTCCTATACAGGGATGGGCCCCACCCAGCGGGCGGCTATAGAGGCCCAGCTTGGCTCGCTACCTTTGATGAGCGGGCAAATCGGTGGCCTACAGGATTTCACCTTCGGTGCCATGGACCCGATGAATAACCCCTTCCTCCAGGGGGCTTTCGGCGGTGCCTTGGCGGGCCAAGACATTTTCGGGCAATTTGCCAGCGGAAGGCGAGATGCGCCCACGGCGTTGGCAGGACCGGGAAGCCAAGCCCAGCTCTCACAGCTCGGGAGTACTCCGGGACTCGAGCGGATGCTCGGCGCGGACCCCAACGCCGATGTCTGGGGCGGCATGTTTAACACCATGGGCGGCAACATGCTCGAGCAATTTCGGGAAGGCGTCCTGCCGGCCCTGAGAGCCGACGCACAGGCCGCTGGCGGTTATGGGCAGTCTAGGCACGGTCTTGCGCAATCGGGCGCTGTGGGGGAGCTGGCGGATGCTCTCGCGCAAATGGGCACCCAATTCGGGCAGATGGGGGCCTCGGAAGCGATCAATACCCGCAACCTTGGGGCGCAGCTTGCGCAAAACCCGGCTTTAGCCAATCTAGCTGCTGCTAACCAAATGGCGATGTTTAATGTGGGCCAAGGCAATCAGATGACCCGTGCCGATGTGGATGCCATTAATCGCATGAGCCAATTTAATGCCACTCAGCAGATGAGCGGCGCGGGGGGGCTGCAAAATCTATTCGGTCAAACGTTTGGTCCTAGCATGGCGTTTTCATCATCTGCCATGGGGATGGCGCCCGGAGTCATCGGGATGGGTCAGGACCCGTTTAATATTGCACGCGGCATCGGCGGTGATGAGGAGAGAGCTCAGGCAATGCGGGTGGGTGAGCAAGAGAGATTATACAACCAAGGGCGCATGGACCCGATGGGCTTATTCGGACAATATGGCTCCACATTGGGCGCTCCGATATCGGGCGTGCCGACAGGCAGTACAGGCTCACAATCGGGTGGTGGGATGAATATCGCCGATATCGCCATGCTGGGTCTAGGCGGATATGGAGCATTTGGCCCGCCTGGCCTTGACTTGTTTGGTGGTGGTGGAGGCGGCGGCTTTGGCGGCGCGGCGCCCCCTCCCAATCTTTGGAACAATCTTGGGTTTTGAGAAAATGACATGGCTTATCTAGGACCACAACCCGGCATTCTCGGCACTCTCAGAGGGCTCAAGCGGGATCTAAAGAAGCAGGGCATCGGCCGCTCAGGTCGTGCGCCACTGCGTCAGGCTATTCAAGATCTACGAGGGGGCCAGAATTTTAATCAGGGTGATTGGAGGCAACTTCGTGGCGAGCTGGGAGATGCGGGCGTCCCCCGGGGACTCACTCGAGGGATTGGCCAGACACTACGCGGTCAACTGCGAGCGCCTATCCCCTATGCCAAGCCGGGCTCTGACAGATATGTATCACCAGGGGGCGTGCCCGAAGCGTTAGGGCTAGAGAGCGTGGGCGTTGGCGGCGGCGGGCCGGAAGGCAGCCCTGGCGGTCGGGTGGAAGCCAATGAGGGACCATACGGTTTGGGCGGCGGCCAGCCAGAAGATATGCTGCAACAGTACCAGCAAATGTACCAGCAAATGCAACAACAGCAGCAGGGGATAGGTCAGCCACAAATGGCGAGCAGCGGCTGGAATCCCTACGGCGGATTCGACCCTCGGATGGCTTTCAATAACAGATTTGGTAGTGGTCAGTACGCCAATGCTTTACCGCAATTTGCAAACAATATGCTTCGCCAGCGGCGCCAAGCGATGCCATTTTGGGAGATGCCAGGCGGCTATCAGGGTGGCCAGAATTGGGGCCAGAATAGCTTTCTCAACCCCCTTCAAGGATTGCAGCAGTGGGCGCAGGGGCAGGGGCAGGAGCCGCCATCTCGAGTGACGGCCAATAATGAGCCCGTAGGTCAGCAGCCGCGATCCGTGGATGGGACTCTATACCGCCCAGGACACCCGTTTTATGATATGAGCATTGGTGAAATCAGACGGACTACGAGGTAGCGTCATGCCACTAGGATTCGACAATCCCTATCTAGGTCTTGCGGCGGGCTATTTTGCCAATCGGGGACCTGGCACATCACCGATGCAGGCTCTTGGCGGTGGCATGCAAACCGCAATGCAGATGCAAATGTTGCAAAAGCGGCAAGAACGAGAAATGGAAAAGGCCGAGCTTGCTCTCAAAGAATCCCAGCGCAAGGCAAAGCTTGTGCAGAATCAAGAGAAGTACGCAGAGCAAGTGGCGAAAATAGGGGAGAAGCATGGCCCCGAGGTTGCTGAACTAGCACGTGCCCGTGTGATGGCGGGCGATTTAGCTGGTGGGTTGAAATATGCTCAACTTGGAAGGGTGGAGACAGCGGCGCCAAAGACTTGGGAAATTGATCGCGGTTTACAAAAAGAGGAATGGATGTACGATCCTGCGACGGGCGAGAAAACGATGGTGGCCACAGGGCCCCGGGTGGCTGGTGCAGGCACTCAATTTGAAATGGGGCCAGATGGAACGATGCGGGTTTCCATGGGTGGGCCGGCGGGGAGCGGTGGGCTACGAGCTCCGCTGGCTAAGCCTCAGCAGAGCAAAGTTCAGGAGAATCTGATCCGCAACGTTGAAGCGCGCGGAGCCATGGCGGCGATTAGGCGAGACTATGATCCAAAGTTTTTGACCTTGGGTGGCCAGGCAAAGCGGAAAGGCCTGAAGCTTGTCGATTATCTGACTGAGTTACCTGAAGGCGCAGGAAAGCAATATCTCATCAACTATCGGAAATTTTCGCAAGGTGTCAATCGAGAATTCAACGCCTACCGGAAATACATAACAGGCGCTGCGGCAGCAATGTCTGAACTGCTATATCTGAAAGATTCAATGATTAACATGGATTTGGGCCCGGCAGAAATGGAAGGAGCTATGCAGCAATATGAGGAAGAATTGCAACGGGTGACCCGAATCAAGAACAAGTTGCTGCGGGAAGGGCTAGACGTCAGCCAAGATGAGAATTCCGCCTGGGGTCAACAGATGGACTTGCATTACGCCAGCGGTGGCGATGACGATCCCAATGTCCGGGCGCAGGAAGTGCAGCAGATACTGCAACAACAGGGTGTGCAAGGTGACGCGCTCACAAAGCAAATTCGGGTGATTCTGAGGTCTGAGGGTTACATCTAGTGGAGCCATGGGAGCTAGCGTTACAACCCGAGACCGCAGACTCCGCGCTGGGCGCACCTGCGTTGCCGGCGGCTAGTCCTGCCCCTGACCCTGTAGGGCCGCGGCAACCCCCAGAGCCTTGGGAGCTCGCCCTACGAGGGGCCGAGATTGAGGCAGCCCAGGAAACCGCGCCGCCGATTCCAGATATTGTGCAGCCGGACACGGGTGTTGCCGAGAAGGTCAAGCGAGTTTTATTCAATACGCCGGAATTTCCTCGAGCCAAGGAAATTCCGAGAATTATAATTAATGCCGAGGGCAAGTCTGTCCCCATTATCGACAAGCTTTCTGTGGCGGCCTACAACCCTTATTCAATGGCCGATATTTATGAGGCGGCATTCCCAGGCACAAAAGTCCATTTCGACGCCTACCTAAATCCGTACGTGGAATGGGGGAAAGGCGGCAAGGAAAAGCGCTATCTCAACAAGCCGGGACCCAGCATGGGGGATGTCTCGCAAACTCTGATTTCCGGGGCGGGGTATGCTGCTGGTGGAGTTCTTGGTGGGCGGGCCGGAAAGGCAGTGCTGGGGGGTGCTGGACGCATTCTAGGTGTTGGTGTTGGAACTGCTGGGGCCTCTTTGGGAGAAGACCTTATGGCGTGGCGCCAGGGCGCTGAGCAGGGGCTGGACTTGGGGAAGGCGGCAACAGTTGGTGTGTTGGGCGCGGGCGGTGAGATGGCGACTAGCTTGTTGAGCCGTTTTGCCGGTGCCCTTTCAAGGTCACGCTATGTCCGCAACGGAAAACTCACCCGCGCGGGGCGCACCCGTGTCCATCAGATGGGGGCTGACCCCGACATGGTTGATGATCTGATGGGGGCGCGAGCAACGGCGGCGGCGGCGGGGTCTGATGATCCGGCAGCGGCTGTTCGAGTTTTGCAGGCGCAATCACTAGATCCTCCGGTCCCCCTAACGAAGGCGGAAGCGCTTGGAAAAGGCCCTACCGCGCGTGGGCAGTGGCAACTCGAGGAAGCAATGAGAAAGGGCGTCCACGGCGAAAAGGCCCGCAACGTGATGCTTGGGCACCGTGGGGACCAAGCTCAAGCGTTGAGCCAGAACGTTGAAAATCTCCGCCAGCGTTCAATCGGCGAAGGCACAATGGCGGTGCGACCAGGTGAGGCGGCTGGGCAGGTTTCCGATGATGTACGCGCAGCGTTTGCACAGCAAAAAGCCAAGACTAGGGCCGCTTACGCTGCGGTCCGCGAAGGCGATTTGGCTTTTGACAGCAAGGTGATCACTGATGCGGCCGACGACATTTACCGCTACCTTCGTATTGAGGAAGGGGTTGATTTAGTCAACGACAAAGCTGTGGCCAAGTGGTTGGGGCAGTTGCGTGAGACGACAACGACTGAGAGTTGGCGGAAGCAGATTACCCGGGAAATTCAAAACCAGAGACTCAAAGAGCCCGCGACAGCTCGCCTTTTGCAAATCATGAGGGACAGGGTAGATGAGGCTTTAGATGATGCGGTGGACAAGGGGCTGGCGATTGGCGACCCTGGTATTATTGATGCACTCAAAGGTGCCAGAGCGGAGCGATATAAGCAATCTCAATTGTTTGGATCTACTCGAGGCACCTTGGCCAAAGATCCCGGGCTTAACATCATTCGCAAGCTCACCGAGCAAGAATGGACGCCAGAGCAGAGCCTGAATTACTTAATGGGCCTCGGCAAGATTGGTGCAAAGCAACAAGCAGTTCAGGGTGTCCGCTCAATCAAGAAAATTTTCGGTAGCGACTCGCCTCAGGTTGCTATGTTGCGTGATGAGCTTTATTTGAAATTGCTGGTAAATCAGCCACAGACGGGATTCTCTCCGGCGCGGCTTCGTACGGCGATCAATGATGCATTTACAAAGGGCTATTCCTTGATGGACGAGCTTGTGCCCCGAAAGGATCAGGGATACCTGCAACGGTTAGCCCAGACTGCCGATGATTTGGTGACTCCGGCCGACGCTTTGAATCCCTCAGGCACTGCATGGGCAGTTCTACGAGCGCTACGCCAGTCTGGGGGTGGCAGCGGTCGGTTGGCTGATCTGATTATTGGGCGGTTTAGTGGACCATTTGTCGAAACGTTGCGAGCGCAACAAGCCAGAACTGCCACGCAGTGGTTTCCAAAGACAACCCCGCTCATTCCGGTAGGCTCTGGGGCTGTGGCACCCGCCGCTATTCGAATGCGCGACCCGTCGTTACCCGCAGCACCAGGGCAAGGACAAGCATTGCCATGATGGCGATGATCACTGCGCGAAGTCCATATGCGATATACAGTGTAAGGACCCCTCCGTATCCGAGTAGGCTGCATGTGAACTGTAGCATGTTGACCTCCGTGGCCCAGTATACAACGTAACAGCGAGGTAATTAAAGTGGGTAAATCGACAAGCTCAAAGCGTAACGTGACCAAATCACCGAATGAAGTCCGTGACACAGGCAAGGGTAACGTGGCCAGCGCCTATCGCAATCAGCCGGTTGAAGACCGGAAGAGCAAGGGTAAAAAGAGCGGCGGCGGTAGCAAGATGGGCTACTGATGTGCTTAGTGTGATGTGGCTGTAGAAGAGAAACAGCGTCGTCAGTCCGATCACGTAGGATTCAACGGCTGGCTAGCTAAGTGGGGCGAGCCCGCTAATATAGCGAGGCTCCTGGGGTCGTTTTTGGCTGTCATATTTGCAGTATTCACTCTGATCATCGGAGGCTATGCCTGGAATATGAAAATTGACGACAGGTCTCTGGACAACCGTGTCCTGGCTACTGCCAACAAAGATGCGATTGCAGTCAATTCAAAAGAAACTCTTATCGCGCTGACCGCTGTCAAGGAAGAGTTGGCGACTATCCGAGAATCACAAATCTCCATATCAGCCGCAATCAAACACACCTTAGATGCTGTTGTCCGAGAGCAGGAAGCGCTCATTAGGCACGACGATAAAGGCGCACACGATCAACAGCTTAAGGAAACTGCGACAAACAATGCACAAATTCTAGGGGTGGAGCAGCGGCTCAACGATCTAAGTGAGCGGGTGAGGACTCTTGAGCGAAGCGATGGCAGCGGCGACCGTGTCCGCTGATAAAGAAACACAGCGGGAAATCATCAAACAGACAGGAGGGCTGGTTAACAAGTGGCCAACCCTCACCGTTGCAATAGGATCATTGCTGATTCTTGGGTATACGATTTACGAGCATTTTAGATTTATTGGCGCGCTGACCTGTGGTTAATGCCCGCCGATGCGGGCAATAAACCATAAGGCAAGTCCGGCAAATCCTGTCCCAAAGACCGGGCCCACAAGCGCCCATACAACAATGGAAAAATAGCCCTCAAGTTTCTTCAGTCTCGTCTCGAGCGATGTA
>Ga0209456_10000874_pt1 | contig 15227 bp, 13 predicted proteins | sample COG_11_FD_184755 | JGI IMG/M metagenome (GOLD analysis project Ga0209456, IMG submission 184755) | Pelagic marine sediment microbial communities from the LTER site Helgoland, North Sea, for post-phytoplankton bloom and carbon turnover... | ecosystem: Environmental > Aquatic > Marine > Neritic...
CACGTCTTTCGAGCGCAGCAACCACTTGACGGGTTTGTCTAGCGGAATGTGTGCTTCAGGATGGTACACCAGGACATCGTCCTGGCCGTTCGGATCATCAGGGTCCATACCGAACGGGTTGTCGGCATTGATGCGCTCGGCATCAACCTCGCCGAATTTGCCATCCTTTCCAGGATAACGGTAGGTCCAGTGCCATTGCTGACCCACGGCCTCAACCACGTGCGCCTCTTCAGGAACATTTACAAAATCGGCCCAGACAAAAAGCCCTGGCGTCAGCATTGCCGCAACGCCTATCGAGGTCAGCACGGTCAGCCAGGTTTCGAGTTTCTTGTTCTCCGGCTCGTACGTAGCCCGTGCATCTTTCTTGTGGCGGAACTTGATGACGCAATACGCCATGAAAAGGTTGACCGCCACGAACACAGCACCGGTCACCCAGAACGTAATGTCGATCGTGAAATCGACCATCCCCCAGTTGGAAGCCAACTCGGTGAAAGTCCAGGGACTGAGTACGTGAAAAACGAGTGAGCCGACAACGAGCAGGATCAAAACTACGGCTAAAGGCATACTGCATGCATCCTTTGGTTGTTCAACGCGGATTTTTTCGCTGACGGTATTGCCCCCGCCGTCAGCCTTTTTATACGTATAAACCGAAGGATACTAAAACAGTCGGTCGATGTCTTGCTTGACAGCCTCTTCTGCTTTTTTCAGATCAGCCTGTAAATCTTCGAACTCCTGCTCGAGAGGACTGATTAGCACGGCCGTTTCGGTGTGCCAGCGAACGGTCGGTATGACAATCGGCTGCGGATTAGACTCGGTCGCAACCGGGACGGGTCCCGGCGTCTGAAGGTTAATGAATGCAATCATCGCGACCGCTGCTGCCACACCGGTCAGGCTGCTCGCCCACCAAAACGTGAATGACTTCGATTCGCGCCGGGGGCGCTGCTCCGGCTCGGGCTGAATGCCTTCGAGTGATGCCCGAATGCGATCATCGAGCTCTGAGGAAACAGAACATTCGATCCTGTGTGCATCATCGCGCAGTTGTTTGGCGAGCTTATCCATAGGCCTTACTCTTTTCGTCAGTAGCGACTTTGTTGATTTCTGCATCGAGGGTCTTACGCCCTCTCATCAGGTTTACCTTGGTCCAGGAAACGGACCTTTCAAGGGCCGCCGAAATATCGTTGATCGACATGTCCTCGACATACCGAAGCCACATTGCGGCGTAGACGTCGTCCGTCAGGCTACGGCGTGCTGACAGCCACAGGTTCTCCCGCTCGGAGGCCTTGATGCACAGCCGCAATGGATCGTCTCCGCCATCGCTGAGGTCGCCCAACTCAACCGTTTCAACTGATTTAATGCTGGCAGCATTATTAATCGCGATCCGGTACAGCCAGGTACTGAAGCGCCAGCGTGCATCGTAGCTGTGCAGGTAACGGTAGGCATTGATCAGCGTGTCCTGCAGCGCATCTTCGGCATCGGCGAAACTCGATGAGCGCGTAAGCAGGAAGCGTAGCAGCCCCTCGCGGTAGGCGCCCACGAGATCGGTAAAGGCCGCGGCCGACCCGTTCCTGGCTGCTTTGATCAGTGCCGCTTCGTTACTCACATCATTCGATCGCTGCGACGACCACCTCGGGATCCAGTGCAACGCTGATCGTCAGCTTGTTGCCGTCGACAGCAACGTCTGTGTTCTGCAGGAAATTGGCAATCTCCGGATCCATGTCGTCATTGAACACCTGTAAACTGATCAGCCCACGCACGATGCTTGCGAGCGACTCAGCCATTCCCACTTCGGTCGTCACGAGTTGTGCCTCGATCGCGATCTTGCCGGCCTGATCCGCGATCAGCAGGGCAGCCTGTTCGGTATTTCGCAGGATATTGGAATCCCAATCGCCGTCGTTGTCGAAATCGTTGGTGCGTGCGCCGGCCTGCATCAGGTTGCGCTCTGCGCTGAGAACGAACAGCTGACCCTTCTCGCCGCGTACGCCCGTTACCTTGCCCTTGTCCGCGAGAAGAGCCTCCATACGCTCCTGCGTCGAGGTAACCAGCAACTTGTTCTCGATGGCAAAGCTAAAAAATGCGCCATCGTCGAAGGAGTCCATATCAATCTCGATGTTGCCATCGTCGATATCGATATCGTCGTCCTTGATGTGGAAAAAGGTCTTGTTTCCCGAGCCGAACTTGTCGAGGGAGCCGTTTGCTGCACCCATCGCCATAACCTTGTCCTCGGTATCCTGGCTGATACTGCCCTCGATGATGACTACGAGACCATCATCCTCAGCGGCGAACGCCGTCAGGTAGTCAGCTTCCTTGTCGAGATCGACGCCTGCGTCTTCACGCACGTCCTCAAACACCTCTTTTTGCAGCCAGCCATACAGGTGCCGTCCGGCCTCGGTCGAACGCATCTCCTTGAAGTCTGCATGGAAATACCATTTCGACGTGCCCGGGAGGTCTCCCGGGCCCAGTGCCGAAAGTGCGGCTGCCGGCGCGGCAAACAGGAAGAAAATGACCAGATAACGAAAAATACGCATGAGCGTGACCTCAGAGTGTGTTTGTCTTACCTGCTTGTAGTCCCGGGTGACAGGAAAGGTTACAAATTCACCTGCTCATTGATAGCACGCCAGGCGGCGTCAATCGCACCATCGACATACGCATAGGCTTGCGAGTCCGAGTTGGCGATCGAGATGCGTCCGATCTGCGCCCTGCCGGCGATGTGCGGCCCTTTGTCCGGGCCGAAATCCGGAGGATCGATCAACTCGTTGTACTCGTCCGCGTAGCCATGCGGCCAGCGATTAACAGTGATTGCCGAGATATCGCGCTCGATGTCGAATCCGCCAACACCCAATGCCCCATCGAGTTGCCGCAGAATTCGCGTCTCGAAGTCGTCGAAGCTCATCTCGTACAAGCGCTTCTGCCCGAGGCGATTTTGCTCGCGTTGATTCAGCCCCTGGTCGGGTGTGGTCGGCACAAAAGTCCCATGCAACACGGTCGGCTGATCCGGCTCTGACGTAAATGCGTAGTCGCCCATGCTCACCGGGAAGTCGAGCCCGAAAGAATGCATGAGCGACGACTGTGGAATGTAAATACTGTGGTACCCGAGATCGGCAAATGCACGCCAATTACGAATCGCGATGTTGATATAGACCAGTGGCAGTTTTTGCACCGACTCGATCGCCTCGCGCTGCTCGGCTGGTACTTCCGACACGATATACGGCACTATCGTGTTGTAGCACGCCATGATGACGTGCCGGCCACGGACGCGTTCAGTCTTACTGCCGCGAACATAGGTCACATCGACATGGCCCTGATCTGGCGTGTGCCGCACATCGACGGCGGTTGCATTCAGTCGAATGCGCGCACCATTTCCCTTGCGGTCGAGCATCGAGTAATCGACTTTGCTAGTTACCAGGTCTTCCATGGTGCTACCCGGAACTGCATCGGGCACCAGCTGGCGGACCAGGGACCTCGCAACGCCTGCGTTGCCGTCCGGAAAATGGAATATGTATGGCTCCTCGCTCGACATCAGCGGATCGGCCTCTGCTTCGATCTCGAGACCCTGTGTTCCGGGTTGCTCCATGCGCCAGGCAGCGAGGGCAGATACTGCATCCCAACCCATACCCCAGTAGCCCTTGATCATGTCCCTGATGATCGTAACCACTTCCTCTGTCATGCCAACATACTTGCGTAGAAAATCGCTGTAACTGATGCCGCGGAGCAGCTCGACTTTTTCCTCGTTGCTCATTCCAGCCAGGTAGTTTTCCTCACTACCTAGCAACCTCGCAAACGCCGTTCTCGACTGATCCGAGATCGGGTAATCGGACAGCGTCTTTGTTGCGTCCTCCAGATTCGGTTGGTCACGCCAGCCACCCATGGCATTGAGGAAAGTCTGATCCTTGCCATAAGCCTCGTGACTGAAATGAATAGCAGACCGCAGATCACGGTCGGCCGCGAAAGAGCGATCGAAATAGTCGTAAAAGCGATCAGGGTAGATGCCAATGTCACGTAAAAGCTGTGCAGCCTGCGGCGAGTATTGGCCGGGCGATTGCAGCGTTTGGCTTCCACCGTAGCCGATCAGCTCCTGATCACCTGCCTGGAATTCGTTGCGTTTGGCATGACCGCCAAAATCATCATGATTATCAATAATGAGGACTTTTTTGCCGGCGCCGGCCTGCTGCAGGTAGAAGTACGCCGCGGCGAGCCCGGAAATACCACCACCGACGACAACGAGATCGTAGGTCGCATCGGTCTGCTCTTCAGGTTGACCGAACCTGGTGCCAGCCATTGCGACCGCGTGCGCGATCTCGAACGACCCGATGTGGCTGCCGCGCAGCCCGGTGAGACCTGGCGGGTAATAGCCGGCGGCCGATGCCGTTGTACTGGCGAGGGCCCCGAGCGGCGACAGGGATGTTCCGGCCGTGAGACTCAGCGCGACCCCGTTCAGGAAATCGCGGCGCGTGATGTTGAATTTATCAGCCATTGTTGTCCCCAGTGGCCGGCTTGAATGTCATCGCGCTGACTGCATACGTCAAAACCATGCCTGCGGCGAACCCTGGGACAGCCTCGTACAGATTGTAGGTCTGCTCCTTGAACAATAGCACCCACACGACGCTGGTCAGGAACCCGCCGAGCATGCCGGCAATAATGCCTTCGCGTGTTGTCTTCTTGTAGTAGAGAAGACAAATGACCACAGGCCCGAACGCCGCACCCAGCCCTGACCAGGCAAATAATACAAACCAGAAAATGAACTTCGCCTCAGGAATGGCAAGGGCGATGGCGAGAATGCCAATCAGGATGGTCACAATTTTTCCGTACCCGGCCAGCTGATGATCGCTCTTCGTACTTCCCAGGATCTTTTGCATCGTGTCGCGCACGACTGCAGAAGAAGCCAACAACAACAGTGAGTCGGCTGTCGACATGATGGCTGACAGGACAATAACCATCAGCACGCCGGCGATCACCGGCGGAAACAGTTGATTGGCAATCGTCGGGAAAATGGTTTCCTGGTCTTCGAGACCCGGGAACAATGCTCGACCGGCGATACCGGCCGTTACCGCTCCAAATGTGAAAACGAGCAGAACCAGCACCGACACAATGCGTGCTTTCTTGAGCTCATTGTCGTCACGCGCTGACATGTATCGCACCAGCAATTGCGGCACGCCAAGGAATGGCAGCCCAATCGCCACAAAGCTGACGACAGCAACCCAGCCCTTGATGCCACCATTGTCGGTCAACGCAAAAAAGTTGGTGAAATTGGGATCCTGGGCAGCGAGATTTGACGAGATGCTGTTCCAGCCGCCACCCGCATAGATCGCGGCAAAGGGCACGATGATCAGACCAACGAGCATCAGAACACCCTGCAGAACATCGGTGTACGACACCGCCTTGTAGCCGCCGACAAACGTGTACGCGATGATGATGGCGCCACCGACCGCGACGCCGGTCGCGTAGTCCATACCCATGAACGTGCTGAGTGCCTTACCTGAGGCGACCATTTGCGCCGTCATATAGGTCGTGACCATCGTCAGGATAATGACCACGGCGATGGCGCGAATCAGATGTCCCTTGTCCTCAAATTTCGCGGCAAGCACGTCCGGCACGGTGATCGAATCGTGGTCGTCGCTAAGCCGCTTCAGACGCCGGGATATCAACCCCCAGGACAGTGCGATGCCAGCGATCTCGCCGACGACGACCCAATAGGCCTGCGCGCCGACGGCGTATCCCATGCCGGTCAGGCCGAGTAACAGCCAGCCACTCTCACCGGTTGCATTGGTGCTGAACGCAACCACCCAAAAAGGCAGTTTTTTGCCGGCGAGGTAAAACCCGCTGAGCGTCCCGGTTTCGCGGCGACTCCAGGCGGCGAACGCGGCGAGCAAGCCGAGATATACAATGAGTACAACGACGATCGAATTCATGAGATTTTTTTGACCTTATTGGTCTCGCGTAATTCGCCCGGCGATAATGCCGGCGACGAGCAGGAAAACCCCGATGCTGAACAGGTACTCGGGGAATATCCGGAGAACACCACACACGACGATCCCGGCAATATTCGCAAACTGGAAAATGTTGATGAGCATGCTTTTGCGAACTACGGCTTTCGGGAATCGCAGCCGGGAAATCATCAGAATCGCCAGAACGAACATGATGATCGGCAGGTAAAGATGCAACGGCAGCGCACTTGACGTGTCCTGGTGGTACAGCAACACCAGGACCATCGACGATAACAGGCCGCCACCCGCTGCCGTGATCGGCACACCGGTAAACCAGCCTTTGCCCGGCTGGCCGGTTCCCAGATTGAAACGCGCAAGCCGCATGGCGCCGGCAAGTACGAATACGCCACAAGCCAGCAGCAGCACCCAGAATTGCCCTGATTCGACTTCGACGCCGCCTATCTGCAGACCCGCATTGAAGATGAGTACCGCTGGCGCGACCCCGAACGATACGAGGTCCGCCATCGAGTCGAACTCGGCGCCAAAATCGGAAGTGGCCTTCAGGAGACGGGCGGCAAGCCCGTCCATGGTATCGAGCAGTCCGCACCAGACGATGAGCCACGCGGCAAACTCGAGATCGCCGACCTGCGTCGTCACAATCGAACCCAGACCGAGCAACAGGCTCAGCGCGGTGAAGCTATTCGGAATCGAGTATCGGAGACTTCGCATGGCAGGGCACATTCTGCCTGAATTTGCAGCGAGTTACCTGCGCCCGCGGATGCTCCTGTTCGAAATCCCTATCGGCCCGGCGTCGACGACGACCTGCATCGGGATCCCGTCGCGAACGATATCCACAACCACCGGCTGGCCTGACGTTGCGCTCATCGTCTGGTCGCTGAGTTCACCGAAGGAAAAAACGCGTTGACCGTTATAGCTGACGATCTGGTCACCCGACTGAAGTCCTGCGCGTTGTCCGGGAGATGATTCCAGGACAGAGCCTACGGCCACCGACGTCGACCGACCATTGGCTTGCAGGTATTGCTCATACTCAGCGTCGCCAAGCTCAGCGCGAAGCGCCTGGTCGGGATCCAGTCGACTGCGGTCCGGTCGTTCGCCGGACTGGCGCGCCTCAAACATCGCCTGCATGGCATCCATCTGCAACTCCGATTCGCGTTGCACAATCCACTCGGCACGATCGGGCGCAAAACCGGCTTCGATCAACCTGTCCGTGCTGCCTTGCGTCGTGTTGCCGTCACCAAAGCGATTCGCACGTTCGCGCAGTGCCTCGCGCTGCTGCTGTATTTCCGCGTCGCGTTCTTCAGACGCCTCATCCGAGACGCTGCGGACCTGATCCAGTTCGTCATAAAGCGCCTGCAGCTCCTCTTCCAGCAACAGGCGTGCATTGCGCTCCTCGGCAACTGCCGCCTCGAGCGCAAAAATGCGATCCTCGGTGGCAGCGGACTGGTCGAAGTAATTGCTCGGAATCGCCGTGGCTGACTCGTTCGGCAGCGGTTCACGTACCAAAAACACGACAGCCGCAGCAGCGATGACTGCGACCAGGCTGAACGCGATTACGACGACACGGCTGTTCATGGCCCCAGTTTAACGCGTCGTCGGGATTTCGGTTGACCCGTACGGCGTGAACCAAGGAACAATACTAGAATTGCCTGTCTAATCCCGAAACAACATCCCCGGGGGATTCCAAAATGCGTAAGTTCTATGCTCTCGCGGCGATTTTGCTCGTCGTATTTCCCGTCTCCAATGGCCTGGCGCAGGATGACACTGCCGTCGACCCGAAGTACACCTGGGACCTGACTGAGTTATACCCGACTGTCGAGGCCTGGGACCAGGCGCGTATGGAAGTGCTCGCCGAATTTGCAGGTATTGAAGCTCGCCGAGGGACCCTTGGCGACAGTGCTGAATCCCTGTACGAGGCCTACCGCCATGTATCCGATACACTTCGCAAGGGCTATCGCGTATATGCCTATGCCAGTCTGAACGGTGACGAAGACCTGCGTGTCGGCGAGACCCAGGAGCGCCAGCAGCTTGCACAGATCATGCTTTCGCAGTTCAATGAAGCGACCGCCTGGATAGCGCCCGAACTGCTGGAAGTTGGGCGCGAAGTTATCGAGTCCTTCATCAACGAAGACGAGCGCCTTGCGCCATTCGCTTTCCAGCTCGACGACAGCCTCAGGAATGCACCGCATACGCTGGGCCAGGAAGCAGAGCAAACCCTGTCCTACCTGTCGCAGACCTTCGGGGCACCGAATGAAATCTACAGCCTGATCGCCAACTCGGACATTCCGTGGCCGACGATTACGACGTCTGACGGCGAGGAAGTTCGCATCGACTCGCAGGGCTATGGCCGTGTACGCGGTAGCGAAAACCGCGACGATCGCAAGCTCGCGTTCGACACGTTCTGGAACAAGTGGCTCGAGTATCGTAACTCGGTCGGCATGGTGCTGAATTCACATGTGCAGACCCAGGTCGGTCTGGCCAAAGCCCGGAATTATGACGGCGTGCTGCACCGTGAGTTGTTCTCCGACAATATCCCGCCGGCTGTCTATCACACGCTGGTCGAGGAAGTGAACAAGTCATTGCCGACGCTGCATCGCTATTTCAGGTTGCGCGCCCGCATGCTTGGCGTGGAGCAGATGCACTACTACGACATCTACCCGCCGTTGGTATCGCTCGATAAGGAATTCGATATCGAGACCAGCAAGAGAATTACGCTCGAGGCGATGGCAATTCTTGGAGACGACTGGGTCGAAACGCAGAAAGCGGCGATGGACGAGCGCTGGATGCACGTGTATCCGCAGCGCGGCAAGCGGTCCGGCGCGTACATGGCGCCTTTCGCCTACGACGTGCATCCCTACCTGCTGCTCAACCACAACGACAACTACGCAGGGTTATCTACGTTGGCACATGAGTGGGGCCACGCAATGCATACTTTGTACTCGAAACAGGAACAGCCATTCGAGACGGCTTTTTACTCGACCTTTATAGCCGAGATTCCGTCGACGTCACTCGAGATGATCCTGCAGGACTATATGCAGGAAAACGCAGAGTCGGTTGAGGAACGCCTGTTCTACCTGGGGCATGCGCTCGAGGGCATGCGCGGGACGTTCTTCCGCCAGACAATGTTCGCCGAGTTCGAGCTGGCGCTGTACGAATCTGCAGAACGCGGTGAGGCGCTGTCAGGACAACGAATTTCCGAAATCTATGGCGATATTCTGCGCCGCTATCACGGCCATGACGAAGGCGTTGTTGTTATCGATGATCTGTACACGAACGAATGGATGTTTGTACCGCACTTTTACTACAACATGTATGTGTACCAGTACGCCACGTCAAAAACGGCGGGTACGGCTTTGTACGCCAGGATCGTCGAAGACGGTGAAGCCGGCGTCGAGAACTACAAGGACTTGCTGCGTGCTGGCGGCTCCAACTACCCGTACCTGTTGCTCGTCGAGGCAGGCGTGGATCTCGCCAAACCCGAGCCTTACCTGGCCATAGTTGCCAAGATGAATGCGATCATGGACGAGATGGAGTCTCTGCTGGACGAGCTTGAATAACTGCGGCTTCGCATCGGGTTGACGGATATGGCGTCAACCCGGTGCCCGCGCTTACGATCTTGCCCGACGCCAGTTCACCGCTGAAGCTCTGTACGCTCTGGCGCTGCGTGCCCGAACTATCAACGTACTGAAACCGCACCTGCACGCCGGTTACCGGTACCGGTGTGTCATTGCGCACCTGTACGACGATCTGACCGCCGGTCTCGCTGCCGCAAGCTGAGGAAATGTACGACGCGGGCTGCGTTGGCAGCTCAAGTCTCAGCAATGCCTTGTAGGCAGATTTCGCGATATCCCCGCTGCCGCTCTTGGCCACGATCTTGTAGTGCTCGATCGCCTTTTCGGTATTTCCACGCTGCTCTTCGATCTCACCCAGGGTGAAATATGCCGGGGCTGTCGGCATGAATTCCAAGCTGCGCTCGAGGTCGATGACCGCGGCATCAGGCTGATTGAGCTCGTGCTGCGCGATGCCGCGTTGTAGATAGTAATAAAAGAAGTCCTCGTCGCGGTTGATGGCCCGGTTGTAGTTCGTTATGGCCATGTCGTACTGCTTGTTGATGAGCCGCACATCACCACGCAAGGCATGGAAGTGCGCTTCCTCGGGGAATAATGTCAGCGCCTCATTCGCCAGTGCGAGTGCCTCGTCGTTCTCTTTCTCGCCAAGCGCTTTGCGACCCTGGTCATAGGCTTCGTAGGCTGGTTTGGCCGCCATCGTCTTTTTCATCGCAGCCGCATAGCGTTCGGTACCGAGTTCACCACCGGCCGGCAGGTTCCTGGCCCGGCGCCTGTTTTCCTTTACGCGTTCTTCTGATGGCGGATGGCTCGCAAACAAGCCGCTCATCCAATCCTGGTCGCGGCCCTCGCTCAGCCTTACGAAAGTCTCTTGTAGTGTCACTGCACCTTGCGGGTCGTAGCCGGCCTTGGACATATACCGCATACCATACTTGTCGGATTCGAGTTCAGCATCGCGGCCGTACTTCGACAGTGTCAGCTGTCCCGCAAGACCCGCACCCATGGCGGCCAGATCGCCGTAGCCGCTATCGCTTGCTGCGACTGTCGTCGCGAGGACGAGACCCTGCGTCATCATGCCGCGCGACATCTGCTGTGCGCTGTGCCGCGCTGCAGCATGCACGACTTCATGGCCCAGCACGGCGGCGAGCTCAGCCTCGGAATTGAGTTCGGTCAGCAAGCCGCGATTGATCGCGATCTTACCGCCCGGGAGGGCCCACGCGTTTGGCACTGAATTGTTCAGCACAACGAATTCGTACGGCAGATCGACTTCGCTAACCGCGGCGAGTTTCTTGCCGACACTGTCGACGTACTCCGTCAGCGCCGGGTCCACGTTGTAGGTACCACCTTGTGACTGCTGCATTGGCACATAATTCTGCGCACCCATGGCAAGCTCCTGCTCGCCACTAACGAGCATGAGATCGCGATCACCGGTGACAGGGTTAACCGAGCATCCGGCAAAAAGTGTGCAAAGAAGCAGGCAATAAATTCCCTGATTGCGCATATTGGGGGCCTATGTTGAGATATCATTTAATGACGGCTTAAACATTATAGCCCCATAGAAACGAACAAAGGATTGCAATGGACTTTCTCGATTTACTCAAGAGTGCAGGTGGCGACAATAGTATTGGCGAGCTCGCCGGTGCGGTCGGATTGGGTTCTGCCGACACTAACAAACTAATAAGTGCGCTCGGCCCGGCATTTCTGGGCGGCTTGCAGAAAAACACCGCCGATGACTCCGGGCTCGCCGGCCTGCGCGGCGCACTCCAGTCGGGCGGCCACGATCGTTACCTGGACAATCCCGAATTGCTGCGCGAAGACGCAACCCGTCAGGACGGCAACAACATCCTGGGCCACATCTTTGGCAGCAAAGATGGCAGCCGCAACGTTGCCGCAGTTGCGGCCGGCGAAACCGGCATCGATGCCGGACTCATCAAGAAGGCCTTGCCACTCCTGGCGGGCCTGGCGATGGGTGTAATGAACAAGAAGACGTCCGGTGGACAAGAGCTCGGCTCGTCATCGGGCAAAGGTGGTCTCGGGCCGATTGGCGACCTCCTGGGCGGCGGCGATGGATTTGGGCTCGACGACGCGCTCGGTTTGGCTAAGAAGTTCTTCTGAACGCGATAGTGGAAATCCCGGATTACAGCAGACATCGTCTGCGCGCAGGATGATTGGGCAACATTGAGGCCCAAAAATGACGTTATTACTCGCAGACCTTCTTGACGATCTTCGTGCGGACCACCGCAATATGGCGGTCATGCTTGACTTGCTTAGCCAGCAGATTGAGCACGTACGCGATGGGGAACGACCCGACTACGAATTGATCCACGACATAATGCGCTACATGACTGTCTACTCCGATGCCGTACACCACCCGAAGGAAGACTTGCTCTATACAGCGATGAGGTCCGAAAAACCGGAGATGGCCAAGGGGCTCGAACGTGTCGAGCCCGAACATCAGGACATCGCGAAACTTGGCGAGGCCCTGCGAAACGATGTCGAAGCCGTTGCCTCCGGCGCCGTAGTCACCCGCGAGCGGCTTGTCGAGGACACGAGCAACTATGTGTCGATGCTGCGCAAGCACATGGCATGGGAAGAAGAAGACCTGTTCCGGCGCGCCAGGGAACTCGTAACCAGTGAGAAAGAAATGTTCATCGACATTTCGAATTTCGATCGGCTGGACCCGGTATTTGGCCCCGAGCGAGAACACTCGTTCGAAAACCTGCTGCGTAACATAAAGGACCTTTCAGCGTCCTAGAAGTACCAGGCCAGCTGCGCGAACAGGCCTACGTCGAACGACAGGTACTTGTTCGGTATGCCCGACTCCGGACCGCCATACTCCGTGCCATTACTTCCCAATGGCAGGTTCAGGCTGCCAAGAAAGGTCATGTTGTCACCGAGGCTGTATTGAGTGACGAACTGCAGTAGCGCACTCGGATCATCGACGTTCGCAACAAGCGTGGGCGTGATCATCCATAACGCAGACATCTCGATCATCAGGCTGCCAGCCACGTAGTTCCTGTTATCGCCATCGAAGTAGTACTCGGCCGTGCCGCTGACATTGCGCTCTCCCCACAACCAGGAGTGACTCAGGTTCGCCACGACTTCGATGATTGTGTCGCTGTCCGTATCTGTGACAACGACGTCACCTCGCCACACAGCGCCGCCCAAACTACCGGCGCCGCCAAGCCCGAATACGGTATCGCCGGTGTCCTCGGCGATGAGAATGTCGTACTCGGTCTCCCCGGCAAAGCCGTGGTACTTGAGCGCGACCGTGCCCTGATCACTTTCGACGTCGCCGGTAGCTGGATCGCGGCGAAAAACCGCGGCTCCCTGGACGTCATCGCCGTTGTTCCTGAGGTATTGTCCATACACCATGTCGTCACCGGTCTTGTACTCGGTGTCAATCGTCGTCGGATCGAACGGGTTAACGAGATCCATCGGGGTAAAAAACAGACCGTTGCCCCACGACAGGGCTTGCCGCCCAACCCTGATCACGGCCTTTTCGCCGGCGTAGCCAAACCAGAGGCGATCAAGCCGGTGCAGCAACGCGCTGTCCGAACCCTCGGTTATCGTCCTGGTTAAGTCGAAAAGCCTGTGATCATCATTCGGTATTCCCAGCGGCAGGAATTCACCGTACAGGCCAAGCAGCTGGTAGTCGGAGTGAAACGACCAGCCATCGCGCTTCGCCGAGAAATTTAGGCGTAACTCACCTGCACCGTCGAGCGATGTTGAACCTGCGAAATCACGAAACAGGCTGTCATCGGGATAGCTCTGCCCGACCAATCGCAGTTTTGTGTGCCCCCCGAACTCGTAGGAAGCGTCGTCGGCGAACACGCCAACGCAAAGAAAAAGAAGGAGAAGCGCGGAACTACGCGGCATCTTGCTCGATATCTTCGACGATTCGTCCGTCAAGCATGCGCACGAGGCGCTTCGCATAGCTCATGACGCGCTTGTCGTGGGTTGCGATGACGAATGTCGTGTTGTGATGATCGTTCAGCTCGCGGAACAGCTCCATCAGACCATCGGAAGTCCTGGAGTCGAGATTGGCCGTCGGCTCGTCTGCGAGCACCAATGCAGGCCGTGACACAATTGCGCGCGCGACGGCTACACGCTGTTGCTGCCCGCCGGACATATCTGCCGGACGCCGGTCGTCGAGTCCGGCGAGCCCGACTTCTTCGAGTATTTCGACAGCCCGCTTCTGCCGCTCGGCCGCAGCCACACCTTGCACCTGCATCACGAACTCGACGTTTTCTCGCGCTGTCAGCACCGGGATCAGGTTAAACGCCTGGAATACGAAGCCGATCTGCCGCAGACGCAGCTCCGCAAGCTCACCTTTCGACAGGTTGTCGATACGCTGGCCGGCAATGTAAACCTCGCCGCTGTCCGGCTTGTCCAGTCCACCTATCGCATTGAGCAGTGTGGTCTTGCCGCCGCCCGATGGTGCCGAAAGACACACGAAGCCACCCTGGTCGATATCGATACTGACGTGATCGAGCGCCTTGATGTCTTCCTCGCCCTGCCGATAGGTTTTGCATAAATCAATGCAACGTACTGCCGTCATGATCAGACCTTTGTAATTGCTTCAATCGGTTCGTACTGAGCCGCACGCCATGCAGGCGACAGGCTCGCGAAAAATCCAAGTACCAATACAACCACGTTCGCGAGAATCACGTCACTGAGCAACAACTCGGGATACAGAACGCTCGACATGCCCCACATTTCCATGCCGTCACCGACAATGCTGAGATCGACGCCATCCTTCATCGGCTGCACCGCCGCCCAGGCGAGCGCCGTACCTATCGCAAGTCCGATGGCGAGCAACAACAATGACTCAACGATGATTTGGCCGAGAATATTGATCGGCCGCATGCCGAGTGCGAGCATCAGGCCAATCTCCCGTACCCGCTCGAACACTGCCATGACCAGGGTGTTGACGAGGCCAAACGACAGCGCCAGGAAAATGACGATAATCCACACCAGCACAAAGCCGTCCATGACGTTTAGCATCGTGCCCAGGTAGGCATCGAGTTCTATCCAGCGTTTCACCTCAGCGCGACCATCGATAAGATCAACAGTCTTTTTATACTCGGCCTCTACGTCGCGAAAGTCGTCGCCAAGGACAACCAGTTCGGAGACCTGGTCGCCCACTCGCAGCATCTTTTGTATCGTTGTCTTGCCGGCGAAGACATAGTTCTCTTCATAGGCCTGCACATTGGCATCAAACAGCCCGACAACGCGAAAACCGCGATCCGCGATCTCGTTTTCCGGGTCCTGACTCATCAGGACAATGCGCTTGCCAACCTTGGTATTGAGTGTTGTCGCGAGTTTTCTGCCAATAACGACGCCGTTGTCATCAGCTGATTCGAGGAAGCGTCCTTCCACCGCATCGTAATCGACGAAGGTCAGGCCGCGCTCCTGCAGCGGATCGACGCCCAGCAACGTCACGCCGCGAGAATCATATTCGCTCGTAATGACAGCTGGTACACGTACGCGGGTCGCCCAAGCCAGGAAATTCGCTGCGCCGAACTGCTCGGAGAGCTCTGCATCACTTATGGCGATCAGGTTAGCTATGCTCGGATCATCGCGGTAGTCCGGATGATGCACCTGCACGTGCCCCGGCAATACGCTGATGCCATCGGCGACCATTTGCGAAACCATGCCACGCATCAGCGCCGTCATGAAAATCATCGCCCAGGTGCCCAGCACAATAGCCAGCAACATG
>Ga0209456_10000875_pt1 | contig 15209 bp, 11 predicted proteins | sample COG_11_FD_184755 | JGI IMG/M metagenome (GOLD analysis project Ga0209456, IMG submission 184755) | Pelagic marine sediment microbial communities from the LTER site Helgoland, North Sea, for post-phytoplankton bloom and carbon turnover... | ecosystem: Environmental > Aquatic > Marine > Neritic...
CGTCATGGGGCTCACGCCGAGCGCCTTGGCCAAGGAGCGAAGCGTCACCCCAGCGTACCCTCGCTCCGCGAACAGCTTCGTCGCAGCAGCCACCGCGCGCTCCCGGAACGCATCCAGCTCCTCCACCGTCAAACCCGCCCTAGCCACTCAAATCATTTACAACGTAAACCTTACCCCGTCAAGGGGACACTCTCCGGGCACCCAAACCCTCGTAATCATAGCCTTTCTCCGTGAAGGATCGCAGCGTGCCGTCGCCGATCCGTTGCTGACACTGCGCGAGGTCGCTGCGATCCTTCACTGGGAAACCAGCTAATTTCAAGGAGTTGGCTGCCCAGAGAGTGTCCCCTATTTAAGGGTGACGGCGGCCCAGCTGCGTTTGCCGGCTTTGATGATGTAGCGGCCTTTGGGGAGCTTGGCTTGGGGGTCGGTGACGCGATCGCCGTCGATCTCGACGCCGCCTTGCTGGATTCGGCGGCGGCCGTCGCTCGAGCTGTTCACCAAACCGATGTCGCTCAGCAGCTTGGGTACCCAGACCGCGTCCTCGTCGAGCGCGACTTCGTGCTCGGGCATATCGTCTGGGATCTGACGCTTCGAGAACTGGGCCAGCCACGAAGCTTCGGCGGCGTTGGCCTGCTCCGCGTCGTGGTAGCGGGTCACGATCTCTTTGCCTAGCGCGATTTTAGCATCGCGCGGGTTCATCTTACCCGCGGCGCAGGCGCGCTTCCGCCGTTCGACTTCGAGGCTTGGTTCCGACGACAGCAGCTCGTAGTAGCGCCACATCAGGTCATCCGAGATGCTCATCAGCTTTCCGAACTGCTCCTTGGGCGGCTCGGCCACACCGACGTAGTTGTCGAGCGACTTGCTCATTTTTGCGCCGACGATCTTACCAGCTTCAAAGCGAGCGTTGATGCCTTCGAGGATCGGGGTCGTCATCACGATTTGGGGTCGCTGCCCCATCTCGCGCATGATCTCTCGACCGACGAGCAGGTTGAAAAGCTGGTCGGTTCCGCCGAGCTCGACGTCGCATTCGAGGACCACGGAATCGTACGCCTGCGCAAGCGGGTACAAGAGCTCGTGAAGCGAAATGCTCTGGTGTTCCGCCCAGCGCCGCTTGAAATCATCTCGCTCCATCATGCGCGCCAGCGTGTACTTGCCCGCTAGCCGAATGACGTCGTCGAAGGCCATCTTGCCGAGCCACTCGCCGTTGTAAACGATCTGCGTTCGGTCCCTGTCGAGAATCTTGAATGCCTGATCGGCATAGCTGCGCGCCCCGTCGAGGATCTCGTCGCGTGTAGGGACGGGACGCGTGCTGCTCCGGCCGGAGGGGTCACCGATTTGCGCGGTGAAGTCTCCGACGATGAAGATGATTTCGTGCCCCAGCTCTTGAAACTGGCGCATCTTGTTGAGCAGAACCGTATGACCCAGGTGCAGATCCGGTCGAGTGGGGTCGAACCCAGCTTTGATTTTGAGAGGCCTGCCCGTGTTCAAACGCTCGAGGAGCTCTGATTCGACGTGTACGTCGACCACACCGCGCTTGAGCTCGGCGAGCTGCGCTTCGGGTTTCATCGTCAGCCTCTATTCGCCGGCGTCGGCGGTGTCGGCGACGCCGCCGTTGACGAGCTCTTTCAGCTCTTTGCCGACCTTGAAAAACGGCAGTCGTTTCTCAGGAACCGGGACCGGCCTCCCCGTACGCGGGTTTCGTCCACTGTACGACTTGTACTCACGCACCGTGAAGCTACCGAAGCCGCGGATTTCGATCCCCTCCCCCTGCTCGAGCGCTGACGTCATCGAGTTGAAGACGCAGTTTACAACTTGTTCTGCTCGGCTTTTGGTGATCTTCGTCCGCTGGGCTACAGCGTCGATGAGCTCCGACTTCGTCATCGATTCTTTCCCCATTGGCCGCTGAGTATATCTACGGCCTTCGGCGCGTCAACAGCAATTTCGCATACTTGCGCACTTCATCCACAGGCTGAAGCCGGACGGGTGCCAGTGAGGAGGAAGAGTTGCAGCGCTGTTTTGTGAGGCAAATCGCAGTGTCAAAGGCGATGCCTCAGGGCGTGCGGTCCAGCGCAGCGACCAGATCCGCGATCAGCTCCGCCGTGTCTTCGATGCCCACCGCATAGCGAATGAGGTTGTTCCGGATGCCGATCGCCTCGCGCTCTTCGGTGCTGAGCTCGAAGTAACTCATCAGCGCGGGCTGCTCGATCAAGGACTCGACCCCGCCAAGACTCGGCGCGATTCTCGGGATCCGGCACGCGTCGACGACACGGCTGGTTCCGTCGAGATCGGCGTCGACTTCGAAGGTCACCACGCCGCCGAAGCCGGTCATCAGGCGCTTGGCAGTCTCGTGGTTGGGGTGAGACGGTAGTCCCGGATACCAAACCCGGCGCACCCGCGGATGCTGCTCCAAGCGTTCGGCAAGCGCCTGCGCAGAGGCATTTTGCTGTTCGACACGAAGCGCCAAGGTCTTGATGCCGCGGTGGACCAGATAGGCCGCGTGCGGATCGAGGCATGCGCCAAAGACGCTTCTGAGGTCTCGAGCCAGGGAAACGATCCCGGCCTTCCCTGCCACGACACCCCCGAGGACGTCGTTGTGGCCCGCTAGATACTTGGTTGCGCTGTGCACCACGATGTCGATCCCGAAGCTTGCGGGCCGGAAGTTGACCGGCGTCGCAAAGGTGCTGTCGATGAGGGTCTTGACCTTCTTCGCGCGGCAAATTTCAGCGAGCTGCTCGAGGTCGGGAACAGTCTGGTAGGGATTGGTCGGCGCCTCGGCGATCACCAAACGGGTCTCCGGTCGAATGGCCGCCCTCAGCGCCTCCACGTCCGCCGGCGGGATGAGGGTGCTCGAAACCCCAAAGCGGTCGAGGAAAGTCGTGACGAACTGACGCGTTCGACGGTAGCAGTCTGCGAACAGGATCACGTGGGACCCGGACTTTACGAGCGCCAGAATCGTAGTGGTCATGGCGGCCATGCCGCTCGCGAAGGCAGCCGCGTCCTCCGTGTCTTCGAGAGCCGCGACCTTCTCTTCGACCAGCCGCACCGAAGGGTTCCCGTAGCGCCCGTACTCTTCGCGATCTTTTCGCCCCTCGAAATAGGCAATGAGCTCCGCGGTGTCCGCAAACGAATAGGTGGCCGTCTGCGTAATCGGGGCGACCAGGGCGTCGTACGGATACGTCCTTGGCTCACCACCATGAACCGCCAGCGTCTTCTGGGAGATGTCCTTCTCGTCAGGCACTAAGGCCGGAGCCTAGGTGAGCGGATCTAGCGGTGCAAGCACCAGTTCCGCATGCGCAACGCGCCAGCCTTCTCTCCGAAGCGCTAGAGCTGCGTGCAGGTACCCGCAGTTGCGTCGCGCACGCAGTCGAAAGAAGGGTCGCCGGTACCGGGAACAGACGCCTGCCCGTTGCGTACGTAGAGCCGGTCGGTGGACGGGCCGGTGAACATCGGAGCAGAGCCAGCGTAGATCACCGCGGCGTAGTCCTCGGAATGCGTCAACGTGACCACGCCGATGGTCGCCACCGAGCCGCTTCTAAAGTTGACGTTGCCCGTGTTGGCGCTGCGTCCGCCGTAGGAAACGATCACATGGTCGAGAACCGATCCGTCCGAGCCCTGCGCAAAGTCGATCCCGCGCCAGAACGTGGGCGTCGCAATGTCCATGCTCGTGAAGGTGATCCAATCGGTGCTCGTGCCCTGGGCATCGAGAACACCGTCGTTGCCCTCGCCCACTCGAAGGCGTCGATCGCTGGCAAATCGAAGCTCGCTTCCAGGCTCGATGGTCCAAATCGGTACCGGATCCAAGGGGTTCGACTGCCGGAGCTCGAAATCGCCGTGCATCATGTACGGAACGTCATTCCGAGGCCAGGTCGCGGTCGTCTTGACGACGTCGCCGACGACCCAGAACCCGTCGTGGCCGAAGGTGCCGGTCGTGTTGTTTCCAGCCAGCAAGTTGCCTGTGCCAAAGCGTCCGACGAAGTTTCCGTTCATGCGAACCGCGGAGAAGCGCGAGCCGATGACCGTGTTGTCATTGCACGCGCCGCCGCAATGGGTCGTGTCTGCGAAGGTCATCCCGTAACCGTTGCTGCCGGCGATCACGGTGTTCGTGATGGCCGGGGTTGCGGGAGCACCGCCGTTGGGCTCCACAGTGATCGCAGCGCGCGTGGTCGCAGCACCCGACGTTGGGCTCGAGCCTGCCGACTGCAACACCGCGTTCGCGATGCTCGTGAGGCCCGCGCCGCTACCTCGGAGACGGATCCGGCTCCAGTAGTCCGCCCCAGCAACCGGCTCGAGGACGACCGGCTCGCTCGGAGTCCCATCGACCAGGAGCTGGCTGTCGGTCATCGTGATCGCTCCATCGAGAGGCATCTCGACTCGGTTGCCCGCGTGGATGTTCAACGAGCCGTTCGTAATCGAGAGGCTGCCCGTAGGACGAATCGGCTGTGTCGAGGCATCGCTCGCGACCGGCTTGTGCCAAACCATGTCCGCCCCGATGATCGACCCCGCACGGACCCGCAGCGGGGCTTCATAGATGTTCGAGGGGCTGAGCACATCGTCGAAGCCAGCCATCGCGGCGGTGACCGAGGTGCCGGTCACATCGAGCACGTTGTTCTCGAACGAGCTCAGCCCGGCGTCATTCGAAACGTAAACGCCCAGCGCTCCGGCTTCGTTGCTCCGGAATACGCAGTTCTCGACGATCGCAACACGGGCACCCGGTGTGACTGGATTGTCGACGCGTAGACCCCCGTTGACCCCCGCGCCGAAGCCTTCGACCCGGACGTTTCGGAGGACCGTGCCCGCTCCAATGCGATCGTCCAGGTAAATGCCATCCCAAGTGCCGCTGTCGGCCAGCATTCGAATCGGCGCCTCCGGGCTGCCCGCCGCGACGAGGGTCCCATCCTCTCCGTTCGTGGAAACCCCGAGTCGCCGGCCCGAGGAGAATCGCATCTCGGTGCCGGGCGCGATCGTCATGGTGCTTCCGGCGCGAACGAGGATGTCGTTGCTGAGATAGAACGGCACGCCGTAGTTCGCCCAGGAGGCGTCTGCCCGGCTGACGAGAGAGCCGCGCACGAAGACTCTGTCGTCTCCGTTGCCCAAGAGGTCGAGGTTGGCGCCAAGTGTCGAGACCTCGTCCGAACCGATGTTGATCGGAGACCTCCCGTTGGACGTGAGCTGATTGCCGTCGAACCAATCGGTGTTCTCCGAGCCGGCGCCCGCCTGTGCGTAGAGCCCGTAGTTCAGGCTCTCCCGAACGATCGAGTCGGTGATGACGGGCGCCGAGCCGCTGAGCACTTCGACCGCGCCACGATTGGTGTCCGTGTTCACCCTTCCGCCAAATTCGACGACCACGTTGCGAAGCGTCGTCGTGGCCGAAATGATGTTCGCCCCGAATCGAACGCCTCGGTAGTGGCTGCTTGGCGCCGGGCCAGCGATGCTCTGAAAGCGCGTGAACACGATCTGATCGTCGAACCCAGCTTGTCCCCCATCGGCCACCAAGGCACCCGCCGTTCCAGTTCCGACGTCGATCCGGCGATTGGTTCCGCCCGCCAGCATGACGACGGCGCCGGGCTCCACCGTCAGCGTTGCTCCGTTCTCGATGAGCAGGTCACCGGTGATCACGTGTGGGCTGTCGATGGCGCGGAGCGTAATGTCCACCCCGACGCTGCCGCCCAAGGTCGTCCCGTTGCCTTCCGTCACGGTGAAACGCTTCGTGAGCGTCTTCGTCGATCCCTGATCGACCACGACGTCGTAAACCCCCGAAGGCCGGGCCGCGTCGATGGGCACGATTGCCGCCAGAGTCGACTCGTCGACGAACGTGGTGCCGAGCGTCTCGCTGTAGGCGCCAAGCTCGAGGCGGATGAGCGGCGTGGCCGCGGCGACGAAGCCGGCGCCGCGAACGATGATCGGGACATCGGACTGACGGCGGCCCGCGGCCGGTGTAATCGAGTCGACGCTCGGCGCGGCGGCGATGACCGTGATGTCGATCGTCGCGCTATCGGATCCTTCGCTGTTGGTTGCCACGACGTCGAAGGAATAGGCCCCGATGTCGGCGTTGTCGGGCGCCGGCTTGCTCTGCGATGCCGACAGCAGCCCGGTCAGCGGATCGAATTCAATGAAATCGGGAAGCGTGCCCGAAATGCTCAGAACGGGCGTCGGATTGCCGGTCGCCATCGCCGACGCGCCGGAGAAACTCTCGCCGACGCTCACCGCGAACGTGGTGTCTGGCGTGACGGTGAGAATGGGCGTCGCTGGTGGATAGACCGCGTCGACCGTGATCGTCGCCTCATCGCCCTCCCCGAGCACATTCTCGGCACGGACCGTGTAACTGTACTCGAGCTCGCCATCGGACGCTGAGGCGGTGAAGCTCACCTCGCCGCTGTCCGGATCGATCGTGATCGCCAAATCGGCCGGCATGGTCGCGCCCGTGAGGCTCCAGACCACCGCCGGACTCTCGCTTTCCGGAGTGAGATTCACATCGTATTGGTACGCGGTTCCAACGAACATGGTCGTGGGTGGCGGCGTGGTCACCAAGTCGATTTCGGGGACTGGCGGCCGCGGATCTACGGTGACGATGAACTCCTGAACGTTCGGGTCGCCGAGCCCATTGTCCACCTGGAGCGCGATACTGTAGTCGCCAGGCGCAGCGCCGGCGGTGTCCCAAGCGACGGTCACAGCCTCCCCTTCGGCCGGAGTGGTGAGGAAGGCCACGCCGGATGCCGGCGTGCCTGCCGATGGTTCTTGCACGGTCCATTCGATCGTGGGGGCGCCGGAGGCTACCGCATCGTAGTCAAGCACTTCGCCGGCGTACACGCGTTCCGGTGGCGCGGAGGTGATTACGGCAGGACCGCCGGAATCGATGACGGTAATGGTGAACTCCTGATCGCCGAACACTCCGCTTTCGACCTCGGTTGCACGAAGAAAGACGGCCTGTTCGCCCGCTTGATCGGAAGTGGGCGTCCAACGCACCGCCCCGGTATTCGCGTCGATCGTCAGCCCTTCCGGCGCGACGGCAGCGCTCCACGTAACCGGACTGCTCGCAACGACTTCGGGATCGTACGCGTATTGTGCCCCAACGGTTGCTTCGGTGGGCGGCTCCGTGACGAACACGGGCCCGCTCAGGCCGCCGACTTCCACATCGAACGCTTGTGCATCGGAGCCAGCCAAATTCGTCGCGCTCACTTCGATCGAGACGGTGCCTTGGCTTTGCGGAGTCCAAGTCACGATCCCGGAGGCGGGATGGACCGCAAATCCCTGAGGGCCGGATACCAGCGCGAACCGGAGGGGCGTCATGCCATCGGCGACGACCGTGTAGTTGAACGGCACGCCGACGATTCCCGTTGCCGGTGGCGTCGTGGTGATTTCGGGAGCGACTTGCGCGTTGGGCGTGGATCCCCCGCCACAGGCCCCCAGGGCGATACAAACAGCCGCGCACGCAGCCAACCAGTTACGCATAGGTCGAATCATTCGGTTCTCTTCGATGGCCCGAATTACTATGCTAACAGAGTTTTATGCTTGCATCGTCAACGAAGGGCGAATTTTCAGCTCCGTACCAAAGCGCAGGTCCACGCAGCTCCGAGATTCTCCGCGACATCTTCGATCGCAGCCAGGGGCGCACTTTTGCAGTTGCGCATGGACTTTGAGGCTGCGAGGATGCAGGCCATGTTTAGTTGGGACGACGTGCGCTACTTCCTGACACTGCAGCGCCACGCGACCCTTGCCGCAGCCGGCACTGCACTATCGCTGGACCCCACGACCGTCGGGCGACGCTTGGTGAAGCTCGAGGAGGAGCTGGGCGCGCGTCTCTTTGATCGAACCCCCAACGGATACGTCCTGACCGACGCCGGCCATCGCCTGTTGCCCCGCGCCGAACGGATCGAGCGCGAAGCTCTCGGCGTCGAGCGAGACGTAGCGGGCGAAGATCAAAAGCTCGAAGGCGTCGTCCGACTCACCGCCACCGAAATGCTGACCACACGGTTCATCGCCCCGCACCTGCGTCGCTTTCGCGAGCGCTATCCCGAAATCCAACTCGAGCTCAACTGCACCAACCTGGAAGTCAACCTCGCCCGGCGCGAAGCCGACATCGCCCTGCGTCTCGCCCGCCCGACACAAGAGGACCTGATCATCAAGCGGCTCTCGTTCATTCACCTCGGGCTTTACGCATCGCGTGACTACGTCGATCGTTTCGGGCTTCCCAAGGACTCCTTGGCGGGGCATCAGATGATTCTCTTCACCGATGTGCGTCCGTTTCGCCGCGAGAATGATTGGGTCGAGGCTCGCATGGACGGAGCCCGTGTCGCTCTGCGGTCCGACAGCGTGTCGGCGACCTATTCCGCTACCGTGGCAGGCACGGGGATCGGCCTCCTCCCTTGCCTCGTGGCCGACTACGACCACCACCTGGTGCGTGTTCCGCTCGAGGGTGCGCCGGAGCCTCGACAGATCTGGCAAGCCGTCCACAAGGATCTCCGCGACAGCGCACGCATTCGCGCCGTCCTCGATTTCCTCGGGAATATCCTCGCCGTGCCAGTCGACAGCGCCTCTGCGGCCTAGTCACGCGCAGGGCTAAGAGAGCGCGATTCCGTCCGGCCTCATCTTGACCAGGAGGGGACGTGCGCCCCAGGCTCCGGAGCTAGGCTCGAAAACGCCCGCGCAGCGCGTGCCGCAGGTCGGGCAGCACCCATCCCGCAGGTTCCATTCGAGGATCTGATACCAGTCACGGGTGATCAGCGCCGTCCCGCATCCGGCGCAGCAGGTAGTGTCGCCTTCCCGGTCATGGACGTTCCCGGTGTAGACGTGATGAACACCTTCTTGCATGGCGATGCTTCTGGCCCGGTGCAAAGTCGCGCGTGAGGTCGGCGGCACATCCAGCATCTTGTAACTGGGATGGAAGCCTGAGAAATGGAGCGGCACGTCGGGGCCGAGCTCTTCGACGATCCATGCGCTCAGTCGCCGGAGCTCATCGTCGCTGTCGTTGTGCTCGGGGATGACGAGGTTGGTGATCTCGAACCAGACGTCGGTCTCGTTTCGAAGATAGCGCAAGGTATCGAGCACCGGCGCCAGTCGTCCGCCGGCGATGCGCCGGTAGAAGTCGTCGTCGAAGGCCTTCAAATCGATGTTGGCCGCGTCGATGAACGAGAAGAACTCAGCCCTCGGCTCCGGATTGATGTAGCCGGCCGTCACTGCGACCGTTCGAATGCCCGCGTCCTTGCACGCGGCTGCCACATCCCGCGCATACTCGAGGAAGATCACCGGGTCATTGTAGGTGAAGGCAACGCTGCGGCAGCCGAGTCGCTCCGCCGCCTGAACGATTTCCTCGGGCCCGGCGGCATCGGCGAGCGTGTCCATCTGCCGAGACTTGGAAATGTCCCAGTTCTGGCAGAACTTGCAGGTCAGATTGCAGCCGGCCGTGCCAAACGAAAGCACCGGCGTGCCAGGCAGGAAATGGTTGAGGGGCTTCTTCTCGATTGGGTCGACCGCGAATCCACTCGACCGAGCGTAGCTGGTGAGCACGATCGCGTCGTCCTCACGTGCGCGGACAAAGCAAAGCCCGCGTTGCCCCTCACCAAGCTTGCAGGCTCGCGGGCAGAGCTCGCAGACGAGTCGCCCGTCGTCGAGTCGACTCCAGTAGTCGGTCGCTACCGTCGAATTGAGCGAACCTGCCATCACAATCACGATGCGCATTGGCTCGGCTAGGCGCAAGTGCGATCGGCGTGCATTGACAAGCGTTTAACCGTGCGCACGTTCACAAAGTGGCGAGGGTGCGAGCAGCAGCCGTGGCGGGTTCATTTTATCCAAGCGAGGCGCACGCCTTGCGCGGCGTGATTCGTGAATGCCTCGATGCGGCGCGCGAAACAACTGAACCTAGAGATCCTTGGCCGAAGGCGCTCATCGTGCCGCACGCCGGCTACATGTACTCGGGTCCGGTTGCTGCCACGGCTTTCGTACAAATCGAAGATTCACGGGAGCGGGTTTCTCGCGTCGTGTTGATTGGGCCAAGCCACCACATTCGGTTCGCCGGCCTCGCAGTCCCGAGCAGCACAGCCTTCGACACACCCTTGGGCTCCGTCACCATCGACGAAACGGCGCGCCGGCAAATTCTGCGTTTTCCGTTCGTCGATGTTCTCGACGATGCGCATCAGTGGGAGCACTCGCTCGAGGTGCAGCTGCCATTTCTGCAGGAGGTGCTCGGCGCGTTTGCCGTGCTTCCGATCGCGGTCGGCCGTGCGTCACCGGCACAAGTGGAAGAAGTCTTGGAAGCTCTCTGGGGCGGAGAGGAAACCCTCATCGTCGTGAGCTCCGATCTCAGCCACTACTTTGACTACGACACCGCGAAGCGCATGGACACGGCGACTGCATCGGCGATCGAATCGTTGGAGCCCGAACGGATTGCCGCGGATGACGCCTGCGGGCGCATCGGGGTGCAGGGGCTCTTGAAAGCCGCGCGGCGACACGGGCTCGCAGCGCGAACCTTGGATCTGCGAAGCTCGGGCGACACCGCAGGCGGTCGCGACGAGGTCGTCGGCTACGGCGCGTGGGAGCTGACGGCGGCTAAGAACGGCTCGCCGTAGCGCTCGATGCGCGCGGGCCCCATGCCGTGAATGCCTGCGAGCGCCTCGATCGATGTGGGTTTGTAGGCGGCGATTTCGAGAAGGGTACGGTCGTGGCAGACGACGTAGGCCGGAACGCCCTTGGCCCGAGCAAGGTCGAGACGCGTCGCGCGCAGGCTCTCGAAGAGCGACGAATCGACATTGTCCGGAATCTCCCGCTCCGAGGCTTGGCGATCTTTTTTGTGCGCCCGCAGCTGGCCCGCCTCTGGCGGAGGGACGAGCACGCGGACCGGCTCCTCGCTCTTCATCGTTGTGATGCCGAGCGGCGTCAAAAAGGGAATCGGGAATTCGCCAGTGCTGAGGTCGACCAGGCCCGCCGTGATCAGCCTTCTGAGGAGTGCGAGAACCCAGGCCTTGGGACGGTCCTTGAGCAGGCCGTGCGTGCTGAGCTCGGTGAGGCCCAATCGGCGGAGCCGTTCGTTGTCCGTTCCGTGAAGCATGTCGGACACGGCCGTGAGCCCAGCGCGCCCCTGGTTGCGAGCGACCCCGGCCAGAGCCTTGCGCACCACGAGCGCCTCTTCTTCGGAGGCGGACCGTGGACGGCCCTCCTCGCCTCGCTCTTCGAGACGCTCGCAGACGTCGCAGTGACCACAACCGCCGAGGGTCTCCTGCTCGTCGCCAAAGTACCGCAAGATGAAATCGTGCCGGCAGCTGCCCGCTTCGACGTACCGCATCAGATCGAGAAAGAGGCGCCATTGCTGTTGCACGTGCGCAGGGTCCTGGACGCCGCCCGGGTCTCGCCCCCCGCTGAAGCCGATGAGGCGGCGTCGAAGCCCGAGGTCCCCAGAGCTGGTGAGCAAGAGCCCGTGCGCGGGTTGCCCGTCGCGCCCGGCGCGCCCGACCTCTTGATAGTACGCCTCGACCGAGCCCGGCGCCTGCACGTGGACCACGGTGCGAATGTCGGAGCGATCGATTCCCATTCCAAACGCGTTGGTGGCAACGACCACATCGAGAGAACGATTCGCGAAACGCCGGTTGACGTCCTCGCGCACCGAGGCCGCAAGGCCGGCGTGATACGGGGCCGCACGCCAACCCGCTTTGGCGACGGCCTCTGCAACCTTTTCCGTGTTGCGACGGGTCGCCGCATAGACGATGGCGCCCCCTTCGGGCTTGTCGGGATTACCGAGCGCATCACGAAGCGCATGCAGCATCCGCTTGCGCCGCTGAGTCGAGCTGTCGCTCTCGACGACCGCAAGATGGAGATTCGGTCGTGAGAAGCCGCGCAAAATGACTGCGCTCTCCTCGGAGCCGAGACCAAGCCGTTCTTGAATCTCGCGACGTACGATCGGTGTCGCCGTCGCCGTGCAGGCGATGACCCGAGGAGGCTTCAATCGCTCGATGACGTCGCCGAGCCTCAGGTACGAGGGCCGAAAATCGTGGCCCCACTGCGAGATGCAATGCGCCTCGTCGATGGCCAGCAGCGCGGGCCGAATCCCTGCGAGCCTGTCGACCAGCCAGGGCGACTCGAGGCGTTCGGGCGCCACATAGACGAGTTGATAGCGGCCCTCGAAGATTTCACGCTCGCGACGCTTCACCTCTTCGGGTTCGAGCGTCGAGGCCAGATAGGTCGCCGCAACCCCACGCTCTGTCAGAGCGCGCACCTGATCTTCCATGAGCGCGATGAGCGGCGAGATCACGATCGAGGTCCCTGGAAGGACCGCAGCCGGAAGCTGGTAGCAAAGCGACTTGCCGCCGCCCGTAGGAGCGATGACGATCACCCGCCGCCGCCCATCGAGGAGCTCTTGGATCGCTTCGCGCTGCCAGGGATGAAATGCGGAAAGCCCGAAACGCTCTCGCAAAGCCAAGTCGATGTCGGTCATGAACGAAAGGCACCGTAGTGCGGCGGATGACGGCATGCCAGACCTATCGGACGCCGGCGGCGGAAGTTGCCTGTCACAATCAGCGACAGATGAGACCTGCGGTTTCGGTGGCTCGTTCCATGACGAGCATGTGGCCGGCGCCCTCTAGAATGTGGAGCTCGTTGTCGGGGATCTGGGCGGCCAGGTATTGGGCGTACTTTGCCGGGGTGAGCGCGTCCTCGGTTCCTGCGACGATGAGGGCGGGGACTCGGATGTTCGCGAGGTCTTGCATCCGATCGAAGCTGTCAGCGGCTTTCCAGTCGTTGCACCCCGTTTCAATCGGCGTGAGCTCGCGGTGCTTCGATGCTTCGGCGATGAGAACCGGATCGGCGCCCTGCTCGTAGAGGCCGGGAGGGAGCGGCGGGATTGCGGCGCCGGACTTTGCGGCCCGCTGGAAAAGCTGGAGAATCATTGGATGGACCCGGAGGCGTGCACCGGTGGCGAGCAGGACGATGCCCTCCAGGAGCCCGGATCGAGACGAAAGGGCATGCTCCAACGCCACGCCGCCGCCGAGGGAGTGGCCGACGACCAGGTAGTCGCCCTCCACTTCCGACTCGAGAAATCGGAATAGGAATGCTTCCATCTCGGCCACGGTGCCCAGTGCCGGCCCGTCGGTTCCGGCTCGTCCCGGAAGGTTGATCGCATAGCGCTCACGACCGGGCATCGCGTCGAGGAGCCGGTCGTACACATGGTGATTGTCCGCCGAGCCGTGCACGCAGACCAGAGCCGGCCCGGCCCCCGGCTCGTGTCGAAACGTCACGGTGCGCCCGTCGATTTGCCGCGTCTCTACCAAAGCGAAAAATCCTCGCTCGCGCTTGCCAATCCCACCGCTTGGAAGCGAAAGAAACGCTCACGCGCGTAAGTGCCTGTGTACTCCAATGCCAGCTCGTCGAAGCTCACGGTCCGAACAAACCGATAGCCGCACTCGGCCATCAAGGGGGTCGGGTCGTCGATGCCGAATCGCATGGGCTCGCCGAGCTCCTCGATGATGCCCTTCATCGCCCGGTCTTCCTCCCGGAGGCGTGGGCTCGACTTCGCCATCTTGCTATTGAGGAAGTCGAAGACCAGGAGCGAGCCGGGGTCGAATTCGGCTGCGAGGCGCCGCAGCGTCGAGCGGGCGGCGGCTTCGAGCAGGTAGTAGATCACGCCCTCCCAGACGAAACAGGTCGGAGATCTTCGATTGAGCCCCGCGGTTTCGAGGAGCTGCACGAAGTCGTCCCGTTCGAAGTCGCAAGGAACAAAGGTCGCTGCGTCCATCGGATAGGCTTCAAACCTCGAAAGTCGTTCACGTTTGTCCGCCTGGCTGGCAGGCTGGTCGACCTCGAAGAAACGAACGCCCTCGCGCCCCAAGCGCGCAGCCCGCGTATCGAGACCCGCACCGAGAATCACCACTTGCCCTACGCCGCGATCGAGCGCCCGCGTCACGCAGTCGTCGAGATAGCGGGTCCGAAGCGCCATCCAGAGCTCCATCGAGGGCCAGTGCGCGTCCCAGCGACGGGAAAGCGCTTCGCCCTCGGCTCCCGCAAGGCCAAGCGCCCAGGGGTCATCACAGATCGGCGTTGCCGCGCCGGAGGCCCGACCACGGTAGGCGGCGACCATGATCGCTGTCCGGCTGGCCGCGCGCGATTGGGTCACCCCTAGTGTCCGCGCTCGCGATCGACGCCGGGATGACTGGGGTCGCCTGGCTCGTGGCGGGGGTTGGCGGTCAGGTAGGAGCCGTCGCGCCCTGGGATCGAGAGCAGCGTGTCTTTGTCGAAAATGAAGTGCTCCCGACGGGTCGACGGCGGCATGTGCATGCCCGTGTCCATTCGAATGGCATCGCAGGGGCAGGCCTCGACGCAGTAGCCACAGAAGATGCAGCGGAGCTCGTCGATGGTGAACACCGCCGGGAAGCGCTCGTAGCCGTACCGTGGGTCCTCGGGCTCGTACTCGGCCGGCTCGATGTGAATGCACTGAGCCGGGCAAGCGGTGCTGCAGCAAAGGCATGCCACGCAACGAGGTGAGCCGTCGGTTCGCTGGGTGAGCCGGTGAATCCCGCGGAAGCGCTCCGGGTACTCGACCGTCTCTTCCGGGTACTTCACCGTGGCGATTTCCTTCTTGGCCTTCGGGCCAAAGGTGTTCTTGAAGAAGCGGCCCATTGAAAGGCCGAGGCCCTTGGCAATCTCGGGGAGATAGACCTGCTCGGCGACGGTGCGACCGGGTTTCTTGATGACTTTGACTTGGATTGTCATGCGCGACCTCAGAAAAGCCTCTCGAAGAAAGCGACCCAACCGTCGAGCCAGCCCGACAGGATGAAGGCGCCGATGACCAGGATGTTGAGCAGGGAGACGGGCAAGAGGCCCTTCCAGCAGAGCGACATGAGCTGGTCGTAGCGGAACCGCGGAAGCGACCAGCGAATCATGAGCTGGAACCAAATCAGGACGATGATCTTGAAGAGGAAGACCAGGAACTGAATGGCCACGACGAGCCAATGGACGAGCGGCACCGAGAAGCCCGCCGAGACGAAGGGCAGCGAAAACTCGAAGCCATCGCGGTAGAGGAACGGCACGTCCCAACCGCCCAGGAAAATCACCGACGCCAGCGCTGCCAGCGAAACCACTTCGAGGAACTCGCCCATGAAGAACATCCCGAACTTCATGCCGGAGTACTCGGTCAGGTAGCCGCCGACGAGCTCGCTCTCACCCTCGGGTAGGTCGAAAGGAACGCGCTTGGTCTCGGCGACGGCGGCCACAAAGAAGTTGATGGCAGC
>Ga0209456_10000878_pt1 | contig 15203 bp, 11 predicted proteins | sample COG_11_FD_184755 | JGI IMG/M metagenome (GOLD analysis project Ga0209456, IMG submission 184755) | Pelagic marine sediment microbial communities from the LTER site Helgoland, North Sea, for post-phytoplankton bloom and carbon turnover... | ecosystem: Environmental > Aquatic > Marine > Neritic...
AGTGGGGGGGGATACGAGCCGCGAACCGCGGCCTTTTCGACGAGTAGACGAGCCTTGGGCGCGACCCCGGGGCGCAGCCGAGGTGCTGGAGCGTTGGAGGTCGGGCTCGACCTGGCGGAACGTCACTTGGAGTCACGCCGTCGAGCCTCACGAGGCCAGCGTCGTGCCGATGCCCGAGTCGCTCGCGCCAGGGCTCGTGAGGGCAATGCGACAGCGAGGCATACGCGAGCTCTACGATCACCAGGCGCGCGCATTCGAGCTCGCATCCCAGGGCAAGCACCTGGTCGTCGCGACCCCTACCGCGTCGGGGAAGAGCCTTTGCTACAATTTGCCGATCCTTCAGGCGCTGGTTTCCGACCCCAGCGCGACCGCGCTCTATCTCTTTCCAACCAAAGCGCTGTCTCGCGATCAAGAAGAAGCGCTGCGCGCGATGATGCGCGACGCAGGTTTGAGCGTTGGCGCGATCACCTACGATGGCGACACGCCAAACGATGCGCGGCGAGCTGCGCGACAGCGCGCCGGAGTGCTGCTCAGCAACCCCGACATGCTGCATGCGGGCATCATGCCGCACCATACGGCTTGGGCGCGGCTTTTCTCGAACTTGAAGTACGTCGTCATCGACGAGCTCCACAGCTATCGCGGCGTCTTCGGCTCGCATCTTGCCAACGTCGTGCGCCGCTTGCAGCGAATCGCGCGTTTTCACGGTTCATCGCCCACATTTCTGTTTGCGTCCGCGACGATCGGCAATCCACGCGAGCACGCGTCGCGCATTTGCGGCGCGCCGGTCGAGCTCATCGATGAGAGCGGTGCGCCGACAGGGCGGCGTCAGCTCGTCGTTTACAACCCGCCGGTCGTCAATGCCGAGCTCGGCATTCGGCAGAGCTACATCAAGACGGCGGTGCGGCTCACGCAGGATCTAGTGCGGGCCGGCGTCCCGACCTTGGTCTTCGGCAATTCCCGCAACGGGGTCGAGGTGATGCTCAAATACCTCCGCGACAAGCTATCGCGGGACCAAATCGACCCTTCTGCGATTCACGCATACCGCGGCGGCTATTTGCCTCAGACACGCAGGCGCATCGAGACCGCGCTTCGGGCGGGGGAGATTCGCTGCGTAGTCGCGACCAACGCCCTCGAGCTCGGCATCGACATCGGTGCGCTCGATGCGGTCGTCTGCGCAGGGTATCCGGGGACGATGGCGGGGCTCTGGCAGCGTTTCGGCAGGGCAGGGCGAAGGCGCGATCTTTCGTTGGCCGTTCTCGTGTCGTCGAGCAATCCGGTCGATCAGTACATGGCGCGGCATCCAAGACAGCTGGTCTCGGCACCCATCGAGCATGCCCGGATCGACCCGGACAACATCGAGATTCTCATTCAGCACCTCAAATGCGCCGCCTTCGAGCTCCCGTTCGAGCCCGACGACGTGTACGGCGACATCCCAGACGACGCGCTGGGCGAAGCGCTCGACTACTTGGCCGACAACGGCGTCGTTCACCCTAGCGCCACGGCCGCCGGTTCGATCTACCACTGGGCTTCGGACAGCTACCCGGCCAACAACGTGTCGCTTCGAAGCGCAAGCTGGGACAACTTCGTCATCATCGACATCGATGGAAACCGCACCATCGCCGAGATGGACTGGCGGAGCACGCACACGATGCTGCACGAGCAGGCGATTTACCAGCACGAGGGCGGGCAGTTCCAAGTCGAACGTCTGGATTTCGACAATCACAAGGCCTTCGTCCGCCATGTGAAGCCGGACTACTACACGACCGCGATGACGCACAGCAAGGTCGCGGTGCTGGAGGAGGACCAAAGCGCGACCATCGAGCTCGGCGAAGTTCCGCTCGATGCGGCGCTTGGTGATGTGAGCGTCATCGAAAAGGTCGTCGGCTACAAGAAAATCAAGTTCCATACACACGAGAACGTGGGCTACGGAGAGGTGCACCTTCCCGAGATGCAGAAGCACACGACCGCGTATTGGCTCACCTTTCCAGAGGACTTCGTGCAGAGTCAGCCCGAGGCGCGGGCCGTGGTCGTCGATGCCTTGCGAGGGCTTTCAAAAGCGATGCATCTCGTGGGCGCGGTAGCGCTCATGATCGACCCACGCGACCTCGGTCGCACGCTTGGAAGTCGCAACGAAGACGAGGCGCCACCCGCTAAGGGGCAAGGCCCCGGCTTCGACCCGACGATCTTCCTCTACGATACCGTGGCGGGCGGGATTGGCCTGGCGTCCCGCTTGTTCGAAGAGCGCGAAGAGCTCCTGCGTCGCGCGCGGCGCTTGATCGAAGGCTGCGAATGCGAAGAGGGTTGCCCGGGCTGCATTGGTCCCGATGCCTCTGGTGATGACGAGCCCGAGGCAGCGCGGAAGCGATTGGTGCTCGGCTTACTGGATGCTGTCGGCGTGAGCGCCACCCACTGAGGGCCGATGTCCATCAAACGAAACCTGGCGCGACTAGCCCAATCGACCCCCCGGCAGCTGGACGTGGCCAGCGTTCGAGGCTCGCTGCCCGGTCAGCGTCGCGAAACCGAGCACGGGGAGCTGCACCTGATCGACGAGTATCTCGAGCCGGAGCATCATCACGGGCAATCGCCCATCGCCAAGGCGCTCGAGGTCTCGACCGAGCGCTTGGCTCAGCTCGCCCTCGATCCTACCCTCGAACGCATCGACCTTCAGCGCGCCCTGTTTCTCGACACCGAAACGACCGGGCTTGCGGGTGGCACGGGGACGGTGCCTTTTCTGATCGGCATCGCTTGGTTCGAAGACCAATCCATGCGGATCCAGCAGCTCTTTCTTCCGGAGCTCGGTCGGGAGGCGCCGATGCTGAGCTGGCTTCGCGAGCGGGTGCAGCAAAGCTCCTGTGTGGTCTCCTTCAACGGTAAAACCTTCGACTGGCCGCTGTTGAGAAACCGTTTCGTCTTGAACCGCGTCCGCGCGCCGGCTTTGCCTCCGCATCTCGACCTGCTCCATTGCGCGCGCCGGGTACTGCGGCCTCGTCTGAAATCGGTGCGACTGGTCGAGCTCGAGCGCCGGGTGCTCGGCATGTACCGGGAAGACGACGTCTCCGGAGCGCTGATCCCTCAGCTCTACTTCGACTACCTCGACGGCGGCGACGTCTCGCCCATTGCCAAAGTCATCGAGCACAACGCAAACGATCTGATCGCCTTGGCCGCGCTTTTGGCCGAGCTGGTGGGTCATTTCGACGAGGTGCATGGCAGCGATGACCCTCGCGACCATTTGGCTTACGCCAAGGTTGCCGAGCGCACTGGAGATCGGGCTCGCGCGCGCTCGTTCGCAGATGCCGCCGCCCAGGGTGGTGGGGAGTCCGCATGCACCGTCGAAGCTTGCCTGCTCAACGCGCGGATGGCGCGACGCGGGGGCGATGTCGACGACGAAGAACGAGCGCTTCTGGACGCGCTGCTGGCGGCCGACGACGAGCTCCTCCGTGCAGTCGTTCAGCTCGCACTTGCCAAGCTTTACGAGCATCGCCGCAAAGATCTCGATCGCGCGCTCGAGCACGCGAAGGGCACGGCGGCCGCCGAGGGAGATGAGGCGGCCGAGCGACGGCTGGCTCGCCTCCAGCGACGGCTGGGCGCTTCAATCTGAACTTTTTGCAACGCGGGCTCGTGGCTCTGGCACGGGCTGGCACAGCTGCGTATCGTTTGATTGGCGAAATCATGTCGGATTTCCGGGCTTCACGCTGGCACCGAAGTTGCTTAAGGCAACGGCGTGGCCCCCCCTGTGCCTGGAGAGAAGCAATGAATCGATTTTGGTTGGCTTGTGGAGTGCTCGGTGTCGTCGTCGTGACGGTTGCCGGCTGTGGCGAAACGACGAGCGACAGCGCTGCCCCGCTCGAGGGTTTCGTCTGCGGAAAGGACGGCTCGACGTATTCGGTCGAAGACGCCGTCCGTGGTGAGCACGAAGTGGAGCACCGTGGTCGCTGCAATGCGCCGATGCATTGTGAATCCCCGATCGACTGCTTCGTGGGTGACGCATGCATGCCCGTGCCCTGGGCTGCTGGCGACGATGTGAACGAGCCCGGCGCAGACCCAGCGAGCTTCCCGTCTGACCCGAGCGCCTACTGGTGCATTCCGGGCCCCACTCGCTGCAATTGCCCGGGCGTCTTCGAACCGGTGTGTGGGGGCGACGGTCGCAACTACATCAACGCGTGTGAGGCGGCCTGCGCTGGGGTTGGCATTCGGCATGAGGGGTACTGCGAAGAGCCGCCTGGAGAAGGGTGCGTGCGTGCGGGCTGCAGTGGTCAGCTCTGCGTCGAAGAGGGCATGGACATCGCCAGCACTTGCGAATGGCGCCCGGTGTACGAGTGCTACCAGCAGGCCAGCTGCGATCGGCAGCCGAACGGACAATGTGGCTTTACGCCAACGTACGAGCTCGTCGAATGCTTGGAGCGGTTTGGCGAAGGCATGTGCCGTGTCGATCCGCGCTGGCAGGACGGCTTTGAAGCGGAATGCGAAAGCCCTCAGGTTCCGGGGATCACTGGCATCCTCGCCATTTCCCCGCATGAGATGATGCGCCTGGGCGAGCCATTCGGTGCGAGCTTTCAGCTGCTCGACCCCCCGGTCTTCGATGATGTTTACTTCGGTGAAGGCCTGCTCCTCTGCGACGGAGAGCAGACCCGGTTCGAGGGCTTCGTCATGATGACGCCGCTCGGGGATCTGGAAGTTCAGTGCAAAATCTTGCCGGAAACGCAACCAGGCGAGTGCTTGGACGACAGCGATTGCCCTCCGGGCCACTACTGCGAGCGTTTCGGCGGATGGCCCGATGATGGCGTGATCGACCCGAACGTTCCGGAGCCTCCGCCGCCCGGCATGTGCGTCGATCTGTGCGCTCTCATCGATTGCGCACCTGGGTATGTCTGTGAGCTGGGTGAGTGCATCCCGCAGCACCCGTTCTGCGAGAGTGACTACGACTGCCCGGTCGGCTGGATTTGCCAGGAAGGCATTTTGGGAGCGCCGCAGCGGGGAGGCGTCTGCGAACGATGCGGCTGCCCGGAGAACTACGCTCCCGTCTGTGGCGTCGACGGACAGACCTATGGCAATGCCTGCGAGGCCCGCTGTGCGCACGTTCGCGTGGCGTACGAAGGCGAGTGTAAGAACGACTGTCCCGTCGAGACGCACATCCGAAACTTCCAAGGTGAGTGCGTGCCAAAGTGCTACGGGCCTGAGCAGTGCGGCGACGAGCAACACTGCAATGCCCCGGAAGTGTGCTTACAGGATCCGGCTTGCCCGGAGTGCGACGTCTGCGTTGGCTGGTGTGTGCCACCGGCCGGCGACTGCCGAACCAACGGTTGTGAAGCGGGCTGGACCTGCGATTACTGCCAGACGCGCGACGGGGTGGCGGAGTGGATCTGCCTTCCGCCGAACGCGGGGGCTTGTCTGCCGCCGGACGAATGCCGCCCGACCGGCTGCAACGGTGAAATCTGCGCGAACCAAGACGTGGCGTCTCCTTGTGTCGCGTTGCCCGAGTTCGCTTGTTATCGAGAGGTTGGTGTGTGTGAAATCCAGCCCTGGGGACAGTGCGGCTGGACTCCAACCCCCGAGCTCGACGAGTGCCTTTCGCAGTTCGATTGCCGCGCCACCGGCTGCGGCGACGGCGAGTACTGCGGGTACTGCTGGGTCAGCTGGGAGTGCCTCCCAGAGGGCGCCGTCTGCTGAAGACTTGACGTATCGTACTTCGAACCGCCTGCCTGACGGTCTCACCATCACCGTCAGGCGGGCGGCGCGATTTCGACCACCGTGGTCACCGAGTTTGCGATGAAACAATGCTTGTGGGCTTTCGCGTGAAGCGCGTCGAGTTGCTCCTGGTTCGGCGGCTCGCTTCCCCAGGCAATGTTCGGATGGAGGACGACACGGGTGATCGCCATCCGCTTCTCTGCGTTCCGTTCCATGATGCCGACCGCTTCGTCCGTGTATTCGTCGATGATGAAACCATCGCGAGCCGCCAGCGCCAGAAACGTCAGCATGTGGCAACTCGACAGGGCCGCCACGAACGCCCGCTCCGGGTCGACGAGCGCTGGATTCCCAAGATACTGAGGCGCCGCCGACGCCTTGACCTCATTCCCCTTTTCGAACTTCCAGAGGTGATCGCGGGTGTATTCTTTGTGAGTGAACTCAGTCCCCTTGCGATCCCAATGAACGCTCGCTCTATGCTCTGACATCAGTGCAGCGTAGGGGACACTCTCCACCCCTTCAACCCATCGGAATCACTTCGCTTCTCAGCCAAAGATCGCAGCGCTGGGTCGTTCCTGGCCAAATGGCGGGAGGAAGTGGTGTTGCGATCTTCACGCCAGAAACTTCCTAGTTTCAGGAGGTTAGGAGGGTGGAGAGTGTCCCCGTTTAGCCGCCGCTGCCGGGGTCTACGTAGACGGGTGAGGTCTCGTCGGTGAGGCGGTTTTGGAGGAAGCCTTCGGGAAGGGAAACTTTTTGGCGGCCGGCGGTTTTGCCACGGGGGACTCGCATGGCACCTGGGGGGAAGGGTTCCGCTCGGTCGCCTGTTCGGAGGACCTCTTCTAGCTCGCTGACGGTGGTGACGCGCATCAAGAGCGCCCGGAGCTTGGCGCTGCCTCGGAACCCCTTCGTGTACCAGCTGCTGTGCCGCCGGAACATGCGCATCGCCGGGGCTTCCCCCGCCCACTCACTCAAAAGCGTAGCGTGCTCGATCGCAATCTCGGCGACTTCGCCAAAGGTGGGTGGGTTCTGCGGTTCACGCCCTTCGAACACGTCCGCCAGGTCCCGGAACAGCCAGGGCCGACCCAGACATCCCCGACCGATCACCACGCCGTCGCAGCCGGTGCTGCGCATCATTCGGAGCGCGTCGTGGGCTTCCCAGATGTCCCCGTTGCCGAGCACCGGGATCGTGCGGACGTGATTCTTCAATCGTGCGATCGCATCCCACTGTGCCTCGCCGTCGTAGAGCTGCGCGGCCGTGCGAGCGTGCAGGGCGACGGCTGCACAACCTTCTTGTTCCGCGATACGGCCCGCATCCTCATATGTGAGCAGGGTCTCGTCGATGCCGATGCGGAACTTGATCGTGATGGGGATCTCGCCGGCGTTCTGCACCGCAGCTCGGACGATCTTGGCTAGCAGCCGCGGCTTCGCAGGAATCGCAGAGCCACCTCCCTTTCGCGTGACCTTGGGGACGGGGCAACCGAAGTTCATGTCGATGTGGTCCACGTGCCCTTCACCCACGAGCCATTTTACCGCTTCACCCACGTAGTGCGGGTCGACTCCATAGAGCTGAAGGCTTCTCGGGGATTCATCCTTGCCGAATTCGGCGAGCGTCAGCGTCTTGGCTCGGCCTTCCACCAAAGGGCGGGCGGTCACCATCTCGCTGACATACAAGCCCGCGCCAAACCGCCGGCAGATCATGCGAAACGGCCAGTTCGTCACCCCTGCCATGGGGGCCAGGACGACCGGAGGCCATACCGATAGCGGGCCGATATCGATGGCGGCAAACTCGCTGCGACGCCCCAATGACACATCGCGATTCAGCTCGCTCTTGTACACCTGCTCCATCGCGGCATCGGTCCTTCGGAGGGGGGACGGCCTCCGTTCTGCTGTCAGTTCACTACGGCAAGACGACGCTGCCCGTTGGTTCGGAGAAGCTTCATGCGCCAGTCGACGCCAATCAGCTCGCCGGGCTCCAATGGCAGCCAGATGTTTTCACCCATGATCGTTTCGCTCGAGAAGATGAGGTGGTTCACGTAGCCACTCTCGGAAGGCGCTTCGCACTCGGACGAAAGGCTGGGGCAAGTGTCGCGGTCCGCGCATCGCGTTTTGTAGGTCGACCAGTAGAGCTCTTTGCCACCTTCGGCCGCTACCATGGTCGTTCCGTCAGTCACGATCACGGTGAGCAGCGACGCCTCCTTCTTGGGATCGATATCGCAAATCGAACGCACGTGCTCGAGCGTCGATTGAAGCGCCATCGAAGTCTCTTCGACGCCAATGCGACCTTGCAACGGACCATGTTGCGACAGATGAGTCAAAAACAAGAAGAACAAGACCTCGCTGTCGGTATCACCGAGGATGTATCGCCGGAGCCTGGGCGCGATGCGCTCCAGGAGCTCCGCGCGGTGCTTGGAAAAATCTTGAATGTCGCCGTTGTGCGCGAGGATCCACTTCCCGTATTGGAATGGATGGCAGTTCAGCACCGAGAGCTCTCCAGTGGTGGCGCGCCGCACGTGCGCGAGCACGGTTTCGGAGGCGACGATGCCGCTCACGCGATGGAAAAGGACATCGTCGAGGGCCGTTGCCGGGCTCCGGGTGATGTGAGGGGAGCCGTCGACGTAGAATGCCACGCCCCAACCGTCGCGGTGGTCGTTGCTCTGAGCGCCGAGCGCATTGTCGGCGTCCATCAAGGAACGATGCACCTGGCTCTGAATCACGCTGCGAAACCCGAACAAACGACACATAGCTCCATCATTTTGACACGAACCGTGCCGCGATGCTCCCTCCGCTGTTCAGAACGCGGGCCTGGTGTTAAGGTGCGCGCCCGTGAAGCGATTTAGGCGTCTTTTCATCGCGAACCGAGGCGAGGTTGCCGCTCGCATTGCAAGGACGTGCGACCGGCTGGCCATCACACCCGTCTTTGGCGTCTCCGAGGCCGACCGCGACGCACCGTACCTGCGCGGCCGTGAATCGGTTCTACTCGGACCGGCGAGGTCGAGCGAGAGCTACCTCGCGAGGGAGCGCATCGTCCAAGCTGCCGTTCAGACCCGGTGCAGCGCACTTCACCCAGGCTGGGGATTTCTCGCCGAGGATCCTTTGTTCGCGTCCCTGTGCGAAGCACACGGCGTCACCTTCATCGGTCCGCCGGCCGCGGTGATGCAAAAGCTCGGCCGCAAGACACCCGCCAAGGCTTCCATGGCGGCTGCGGGGTTGAAATTGATTCCTGGAAGCGACGGCGTGTTGCGCGGCGTCGAGCAGGCTCGTCAGGTCGCGAAGGCAATCGGATTCCCGGTCTTGCTGAAGGCCGAGAGCGGCGGTGGGGGTCGGGGCATGCGCATCGTTCGCAAAGCCAACGAATTGAAAGCCGCCTATGATTCTGCGCAGTCCGAGTCGCTCGCGTGTTTCGCCGATGGCCGGCTCTATCTCGAAAAGCTGATCGAAGGCGGGCGCCACATCGAGATTCAACTGCTGGCCGACAAGTATGGAAAGGTCGTGCACCTCGGAGAGCGGGACTGCTCCGTACAACGGAAGCACCAAAAGCTGATCGAAGAGTCACCGGCCACGGTCTTGAGTGAGGTCGAGCGCGAGCAGACGCTTGCAGCCGCCGTGCGCGCCACCTCTGCGATCGGGTACGTCGGCGCAGGCACGATGGAGTTTCTTCTCGATGAGGGGGGTGAGCTTCGGTTCATGGAAATGAACGCGCGCCTTCAAGTGGAGCATCCGGTCTCCGAGATGCGTACGGGCATCGATCTCGTCGAGGCGCAGATTCGGATCGCGGGCGGCGAGCCGCTCTGGTTCTCGCAGGAAGACATTCGCCTCCGCGGTCATGCGATCGAGTGCCGAATCAACGCGGAGGATCCCGCAAGCGGATTTGCTCCGAGCCCTGGCGTGATCGACCGATGGGACGTCGCGCTCTCTGAGGATGAGCACGTGCGAGTCGATACCCATGTCGAGTCCGGCTACGAGGTTCCACCCCACTACGATAGTTTGATTTGCAAGGTGATCGCATGGGGTCAAGACCGCGATGCGGCTTGCGATCGTCTAACCGAAGCGCTGCGGAGCCTGCGCTGCGACGGGATCTCCACCACGACCCCAATGCATCTCGCGGTCCTGAGCTCGAAAGCGTTCCGGGAGAATCGGTACGACACGAGCGCCGTGCCAGGTTGGGAGAGCTGATGGCACGGGTTCCGGTAGTTCCAATCGGCAAGCCGCGTGAGGCGATCGTCGATCAGGCGACGTACGAGCGTGAACAGGCCGGTCATGAGCCGCTGCAGTCGCGTCTCGATGAGCGTCGCGCCGAAGTCCAGGCGGGCTGGGGGGACAAGTACGTCGCTCGGGTCCACGAAAAGGACAAGCTCACCACGCGCGAGCGGCTCGAACGATTGAAGGACAGCGGCTCGGCGATGTTCGAGGTCGGCACGTTCGTCAACTACGGCGTCGACTTCGACGGGCTTCGCTCCCCGGCGGCCGGTGTCATCACGGCATTCGTTCGGGTCGAGGGCCGTTGGTGCGTCGTCATCGCCAACGACAATACCGTGGCGTCCGGCGCATGGTGGCCAAAGACCCCGGAAAAGATCCAACGCGCTCAAGAGATGGCCCGCCGGCTTCGTGTGCCGGCGCTCTACCTCGTCGATTGCAGCGGGCTGTACTTGCCGGAGCAACGTCAGAGCTTCGCTGGCGCAACGGGAGCCGGCCACATTTTCAAGATGAACAGCCTTCTTTCTGCAGAAGGCGTACCTCAGATTGCGGGCGTGTTCGGAGACTGCATCGCCGGCGGGGGGTACATGCCGATCATCAGCGATCGCGTGTACATGACCGAGCAAGCGTACATGGTCATCGCCGGCGCCGCTCTGATCAAGGGCGCAAAGAGCCAACACATCACCTCGCTCGACATTGGCGGTCCCGAGGTGCACGTGCACCAGTCGGGCTGCGCCGACGAACGCGTCCCCGACGACGTCACTCTGATCGACTGTCTGCGCCGGGAAGTTGCACGCCTCCCAAGCTCGGGCGCGGCATTCTATCGAGGCGGCGTCGAATCGATGGAGCCTGTCTATTCACCGGCAGAGCTTTCTGGCTTGGTTCCGGTCGACCACCGTCAGGCCTACGACGCGACCGAAATCCTCGCACGCCTGTGCGATCAAAGCCTCTTTTGGGAGGTGTTGCCGTCGGTAGGCCGGGAGATGATCTGCGGCGTCGCTCGCGTCGGCGGTTTGTACGCGGGTTTCGTCCTCAACCGGCAGGGATTGATCGACGACCCGGAGGCGAGCGACGAGCAGCGCCCCGCAGGCATTCTCTATCGGCAAGGGATCGCCAAGATCAGCGCGTTCAGCAGGGCGTGCGACAGCGACGGCATTCCGCTGATATGGCTTCAGGACATCAGCGGCTTCGACATCGGCGCCGAGGCCGAGCGCCATGGGCTTCTCGCTTATGGCTCCAACCTCATCTACACCAACAGCACCAACGCGACGCCAATGTTCACGGTGCTGCTACGAAAAGCATCCGGGGCCGGCTACTACGCGATGGCGGGGCTTCCCTACGACCCCGTTGTGCAGCTTTCGACTCCCATCTCGAGACTCAGTGTCATGGAGGGTCGCACACTCGCGATCGCTTCGTACAACAGCAAGCTCGACGACGACTTCGAGATCGTCACGACCAACCCAGACGAGCGCGAAAAGATCGAAAAGCGCATGGCAGAGGTCGAAGCTCGAATCGAAGCGGACATGGATCCCTATGTGGCCGCCAGACAAATGGACACCGATGAGATTGTGCGTCTGGACGAGCTTCGCGATTGGCTGAAGGTCTTGGTGGAAATGAGTTATCAGGGTGTCGGCTACCGCCGAGTGAAGAACCCACGAATTTGGAGCCTGCACGACCTCGACGTCTTGACGAACGGAGGACGTGCATGAGCGAGGGCGGTTGCATTCTGCGTGCCCGCGCGATGGACCGCGACGTTAGCGAGCTCTTGTCGCCTAGCGTTGGGGTGTTCATGCCCAGGGTTATCGAGGGCGAGCTCCTTGCTTCCGGGCAATCGATCGGGACGATCGAAGTGCTTGGTGTGCGGCGCGAGCTTCTCGTTCCGGCGGGTGTCGAGGGGCGAGTGGCCAAGCGCATCGGGGGCGGCCAAATGCGCGTTCCCGTTCAGTACGGCGACGCCTTGCTCGCGATCTCGACGACGTCGATGGCAAGCCTGAGCGAAGCAGACTCGGCCGTGACAGTCGATCCGGAGGGTGCCCTCGCGTTCACCGCGCCGATGAGTGGCCGCTTTTACAGACGTCCATCTCCATCCGAGCCGCCGTTCGTAGCGGCAGGTGACATCGTGAAGCGCGGCCAAACGCTGGGGCTGCTCGAGGTGATGAAGACCTTCAACCGCCTGGTGTACCAAGGTGACGCTCTGCCGGATGCAGCGAAGGTGGAGAAGGTCGTGCCGAACGAGGGCGACGACGTGGTTCGAGGCGACGTCATCCTGGCGCTGCGATCTTTGGCTGAGAGTTGAAGTGATTTCGAAGGTTTGCGTGGGTAGAGAGTGTCCCCAGCTCGGTGACCGAGCACTGTTTCCCCACCTCGAAGGGGTTGCATACCTCGCCCATGCGGCGATTTCGCCACTCTCCGCGCCGGTCTGCGAACGCATTCGAGAAGTGACCCAGGACTACGCCTGCGGCGGGATGGCGGGCTTCGTACGCTGGGCGCCGCGACTCGCGCAAGTCCGGCACGATTTCGCATCGCTCATCTCTGCAAACCCGACCGAAGTCGCGGTCGTGGCCAACACCACGCAGGGCGTCATCGACATCGCGTTCGGGCTGCCCTGGCGCAAGGGCGATCGAGTGGTCCTGTTCGACGGCGAGTTCCCGGCCAATGTGACGCCCTGGCAACAGGCCGCGGAGGAGTTCGGCCTGGAGCTTCGTTGGCTATCGCTCGACGACTTTCACCGCTCGGTCGATGAGGGTCTCGTCGCGCTCGAACGGGTCCTGCAGCGGGGGGTCCGCCTCGTTGCGGTGAGTGCCGTGCAATACAAGACGGGGCTTCGGATGCCGCTCGCCGAGATGGCCGCGCTTTGCCACAAGTACGACGCGGAGATTTTCGTCGACGCGATTCAAGCGCTTGGGGCAACTCCGGTCGACGTGTCTTGGGGCATCGACTACCTCAGCTCGGGCAGCCACAAGCACCTGATGGGAGCCGAGGGAACAGGGTTCTTGTACGTGGCAGAACGCTGCGCGGCAGCGATGAAGCCGCGGCTCGCAGGTTGGCTGGGTCATGACGATCCCGTCGCCTTCTTGGTCAGCGACGAACCACAACTGCGCTACGACAACCCCCTGAAACGAGGCGCCCAGGCGCTCGAAACCGGCACCAGCAACGTGATCGGGCTTGCTGCGCTCGGCGCATCGCTCGAGCTGATCGGCCAGCTCGGCGTGCCGGCTATACACCAACACGTCGATTCTTACCTCCAATCGCTCGAAGCGGGTCTCGTCGGGAGGGGGTTTCAAAGTCATCGGGCCACGGCGCCCGCGCTTCGCTCTACGCTACTCGGCATGACTGTGCCGGCCAACGTCCGCCTGTCCAAGCTTGCCGCGGCGCTTCGCGATCGCGGTGTCATCGTCAACACACCGGACGGCCTGATGCGCTTCGCCCCCCACTGGCCGAACGCCCACGATGAAGTCCCCCGCGTCCTCGACGCGGTAGACCAGGCGCTGGCCGAGCTTCGAGCTTGAGCCTAGGCTCGCAAAATGGTTCGCCAGATGGTCCGCCAAAGCGATCGTAGTTTCTGGATCTTCAACGCCCTCGTTTCCACCACGGCGGTCGGATTTCTCGGCTGGCTCCTGCTCGTCCGAGAAGGCGGTGGCGTCCACGCGGACCTGAGCTTCATGCCGGGCGTCAATGCTGCGCTCAACGCGACGTCCGCCACGCTGCTCGTTGCTGGGTTCATCGCGATTCGGAACGGCCGGCGCGAAATTCACAAGCGACTGATGGTTTCCGCATTTGCCGCCTCCGCGGTCTTTCTCGTGGGCTACGTCCTCTACCACTACGCACACGGCGATACGCGATACCAGGGCGAAGGCACGATTCGGATCGCTTATTTCACGGTCCTGATCAGCCACGTGCTTCTGTCGATCGCGATGCTTCCGATGATCCTGACGACATTCTTCTTGGCGGCGCGAGAGCGCGTCGCAGCACACAAGCGGCTGGCAAGCTGGACCCTGCCCATCTGGCTCTACGTCTCGATCACCGGCGTCGTGATTTACTTCATGCTTCGCTGACCCCGGCACTGGCACCGGCACCGGCACTGGCGCTGGCGCTGACGCTGACGCTGACGCTGACGCTGGCACTGACGCTGGCACTGACGCTGACGCTGGCACTGACGCTGGCACCGACACTGGCACTGGCACTGACACTGACGCTGGCACCGCCACTGGCGCTGGCGCTGATCTTGCTCAACACTCCCGCAGCAGGAGGGCCTCGATGGGAATCATTTCGTGGATCGTGTTTGGATTGCTTGCGGGCATCCTCGCCAAGTTCGTCATGCCAGGTGACGATGGCGGGGGGTTCGTCAAGACGACCGTCCTCGGTGTCGGCGGCGCATTGGTCGGCGGCTTCATCGGAACCCGGCTCGGTTTTGGCGACGTGACGGGCTTCAACGTCCGGAGCCTCGCTATCGCTATCGCAGGCTCGGTAGCGCTCTTGTGGGTCTACCGACAAGTGAAGAAAAGCTAGGCGCGTCTCAACCTTTGCACCGCCATCAACCCCTCGACGATCATCCACAGAAGCAACACGAGCAGAAGTGATGCCAGTGCGGTGAGTGGTGCGTTGCCTTCGGCGAGGAACTGCTGGAGCTTCGTGATCAGCGCGAGGCCCGCCACCGGCATGACCAAGAGCATCGGAATGACGAGCGGCCAGACCGGACGTTTCCGCGCGAAGAAGTAGAGCGACAGCGTCATCAGCGTGAGGGCCGCTAGCAGCTGGTTGCTTGCTCCGAAGATGGGCCAGAGAACCCATCCGACCGCCTTGGCCTGGCCGGTCGCGGGGTCTGGGGTTTCGGCGAGCGCCAAGTACATCGCCGGTACGACCGCGATGACCGTCGCGATGTAGGGATTGGTCAGAGGCTTGATTCGAAGCGCCTCGCCGAGCTCGCCGAGAATGAAACGTTGGATGCGTGTCGCCGTGTCGAGCGAGGTCGCCGCAAACGCGATCACCAAAACGGCCATCAGCGTACGCGCCAGCTCTGGCGACAAACCTACCGCTTCGAGAAATGCACCGCCGCCGAGGACGAAGGCAGCCGCCTTGTTTCCACCGGCATGTGCCCAGCTGTCGTAGTAGACCGCCCAGCTCAGGTCATCGACGACTCCTTGGCCGGGGAGGGCGCAGGCGCCGACTAGACCAATACCGGCAACCGCTGCGAGGGTGGAGGCGAGGGCGAGCGACCCTTCGCCGAGCATGGCGCCGTAGCCGATGACTCGAGAGTCCGGTAGGCGGTCGAGCTGCTTCGACGTGGTCCCGGACGAGACGAGGCCGTGAAAACCGCTAATCGCGCC